>Ga0209829_10001413_pt1 | contig 19458 bp, 14 predicted proteins | sample C_140205_EF_Meta_FD_187311 | JGI IMG/M metagenome (GOLD analysis project Ga0209829, IMG submission 187311) | Freshwater microbial communities from Lake Croche, Canada to study carbon cycling - C_140205_EF_MetaG (SPAdes) (version 2) | ecosystem: Environmental > Aquatic > Freshwater > Lake...
CGGATATGGGCCAATTGAATTTGGAAGGGGAAGTAACTGGATTGATGAGGGGATTGAGGTCAATCAAGCCTAAAGATGAGCTTAGTTTCTCGGTAAACCGATTGGATGGCTTAAATCAATTTTTTGATGGTATATTTGCTGCATTGAATATCGCAGGATCATTAATTGCTGGATTTTCCTTACTAGTCGGAGGCTTTGGCATTGCGAATATTATGTTTGTTTCGGTCAAAGAAAGAACTAATATTATTGGTATTCAAAAATCATTAGGTGCTAAAAATTATTTTATTTTGTTCCAATTTTTGTTTGAAGCAATATTCTTAAGTCTGATTGGCGGTTTAGTTGGCATAGGCCTCGTTTTGCTCATCACCTACATACCCCAAGACGCGTTACCACTCCAATTAACATTTTCAAATATCAGTAAAGGTTTGATTATATCCAGCTTTATTGGCGTTTTGTCAGGCATAATTCCTGCTTGGGTTGCCGCTAATATGGATCCTGTTATAGCCATCAGATCCAAGTAAAAAACTAAACTAGATCTACCCAATAAATTAAGAAGCCTGTCATTGTAGATGACAGGCTTCTTAATTAGTTTAAAATACGAATTTAAAGAGAAAGAGTTGCTAATACCGCATTCATATTTCGAACCGCATCAGCTGATTTATTAAAAGTAGATTGCTCCTCTTCAGTCAATTTATAATCAACTATTTTTTCCCAACCATTTTTTCCTAAAACTACAGGCACTCCCAAACAAATGTCTTTTTGATTATATTCTCCATCCAATGGGACGCAACAAGCCATGATCTTTTTTTCATCCCGCACGATGGCTTCCACTAATGCAGCTCCGGCAGCGCCTGGAGCATACCAAGCTGAGGTGCCTAATAATCCTGTTAAAGTAGCTCCTCCGACCATCGTATCTGCGACTACTTGATCCAATGTTTCAGCGTCTAAAAATTGGCTTACTGGAACACCATTGTACGTTGCCAAGCGTTTTAACGGTATCATAGTTGTATCTCCATGTCCACCGATCACCGTACCTGAAATATCATTAATCGAAACATCCATGGCTTTGGCTAAATAACATTTAAATCGAGCTGAGTCTAATGTCCCCCCCATTCCTATAATTCTGTGCTTATCCAAACCAGCTATTGAGTTTGTCAAATAAGTCATGGTATCCATCGGATTTGAAATTATCACGATGATCGGATTTTTAGAATATTTAAGTATGTTTTCAACAACACTTTTGACAATCCCTGCATTAACACCGATTAACTCTTCACGTGTCATTCCTGGTTTACGTGGCAAACCTGAAGTGATGACAACGACATCAGAATTAGCTGTTTTGGTGTAATCATTTGTTGAGCCAACCAGCGTCGTATCAAAGCCTAATAAACTGGCTGTTTGATACATATCTAGTGTCTTTCCTTCTGCGATACCTTCTTTGATATCTAATAAAACTAATTCATCTGCTAATTCTTTTCTTGCGATATTGTCAGCGCATGTGGCTCCAACAGCACCTGCTCCTACTACAGTAATTTTCATTTTTAAAAAATTTAGTATTAATTGATTCAAAAAATTTCTTAAAATTACGACAAAAGAGCTAATAATTAAATGATTTTTTCGTTAACCTGATTAATAAGGATAAGTCAACTGAAATTTTAAAATGAATTTAGTATATTTAAAAGTTATATATTAATTAAAGAACTGTAATATGAGTTTTATTAACCGAATTCTGGACTCTAAATACTTTAAAGAAGCCTTAGAAAAAGGGGAGGAGATTATTCAAAAAGACCAATTAGGTTTGTTGAGCTTAATTAAGCGTGCACTTATAAAAGTTACAGAAACGGCAGCAAATAGTAATTTAACTGTTGTGAAGCTTTTAAATCACTATATAGTTTTATTTAGCCAATTGATAAAGGCTTATATTCAGGGTACTTACAGGAAACTTCCTGCAATTGCATTGGCAAAAATTGCAGCCGTTTTAATTTATTTTATTTCTCCATTCGATTTCATACCTGATGTTTTACCAATTATTGGTTTTACGGATGATTTAGCACTTGTCCTTTGGGTTGGTAAATCAATAAAGAAAGAATTAGATGAATTTGAAATGCATTTGTAATCTTTTGATTTTTTATTTGAGGATTTTTAACAAGGATTGAATATATTTACACAATTAAAATTTAGAAAATATGAACACAGCAAGTATATTATTGTTTTTGAATGGTTTAGGTGGCGGAGAATTGTTACTTATTGGATTAGCCATTTTATTATTTTTTGGAGGGAAAAAATTACCTGAGCTAATGAAAGGATTGGGTAAAGGTATTCGCGAATTTCAAGATGCCAAAAATGAGGTTAAAGATCAGATCAATAAAGAATTAGACGAAACTAAAAAATAGTTTTATTTTATTCTTATTTAAAAATGCATAGTTGGGAATATTCCAACTATGCTTTTGTGTTTAATTGAACCCCCATTTTTAATGGAAAATTCTCATCAGCCTTATTCAGAAATTAGAAATAATTTATTTCAAGGCCATTTATCCTGTGTTGATTTGGTTAAGCAATATCTAGGACGAATTGCTGTTTTGAATAAACAATTGAATGTTTTTTTAGATGTTTATTCTGAGGATGCACTTGCTTCAGCTGCCTTAATTGATTTAAAAATTAAAGAAGGTAAAGCTGGGAAACTAGCTGGAATGGTGGTGGGTCTTAAAGATTTATTATGTTTCAAAGATCATGGAGCTCAGGCAGGAAGTCAAATATTAAATGGATTTAAATCTTCTTTTTCGGCAACGGTAGTCCAAAGATTGGTCAGTGAGGATGCGATTATTATTGGTAGACAAAATTGCGATGAGTTTGGAATGGGATCGACTAATGAAAATTCATCTTTTGGCCCTGTTTTAAATTATACGGATACAAATTACGTTTCAGGTGGAAGTTCAGGAGGTTCCGCTGTAGCCGTTCAAGCTGGAATGTGTCACCTTTCTTTAGGTACGGACACGGGAGGCTCAATTCGAATGCCTGCTTCATTTTGTGGTATTTCAGGTCTTAAACCTACTTATGGGTTAGTATCACGCTGGGGATTAATTGCTTATGCCTCATCTTTCGATTCGATTGGTCCGATGTGCCACCATCCCGCTGATCTGAAATTAGTTATGGATGTTATTGCAGGTCCTGATGAATTTGATAGTACGGTCTGCAGTTTTAACAAGAAAGAATTTGTTTCTAAAAACCGGTTGGCCTACATCAAAGAAATCGTTGAACATCCAAGTTTACAAAACGAAATAAAAGAACAATTTTTTCTTAAAGTGGAGCAATTAAAAGAAAGAGGCTTTATTGTTGAATCTGTTGATTTTGCCTACATAGATCAAATGCTACCCACCTATTATGTTTTAACTACTGCTGAAGCTAGTTCAAATCTCTCAAGATTTGATGGAGTTAAATTTGGGCAAAGGACTCTAAACCCTCTTGATTTAATGGAAATGTATAAAAAAACACGTAGTGAGGGCTTTGGTGAGGAAGTTAAACGTAGGATTATGCTTGGCACCTTTGTTTTAAGTGCTAATTACTATGATGCATATTACACGAAAGCACAAAAAGTTAGGCGATTAATTAAAGAGCGTACAGATGATATTTTGAAAGATTTTGATTTTATTATTTCACCCACGACATCATCCACTGCTTATCGATTAGGAGAAAAAACATTAGATCCTCTTCAAATGTATTTAGGTGATTTGTTTACTGTACAGGCAAATGTAACTGGTTTGCCCGCTATTACTATTCCAGCGGGTCAAGACTCAACTGGACTTTCGATTGGATTTCAGGCGATGGGTCCAGCTTATTCAGAAGATGAATTGGTTCATTTTACTTCATATTTATCAAAATAATCTTTGAAAATAAAGTTCACATATTCAATATTTTTATGCATCCTCTCAAGCACTTTGTTTGGACAGGTAAGAAGTGCATTTTTGCCCAGTAATGATCGTAAGTTTATTGACTCTTTGGCTAGAAATGAACAAGGCGTGCCCACATCTTTAATGATTGATCCTTCTTTAATTCAGAATAGGTTAAAATTAATTCAAAATGTGATCCCACTTGTTTACAATCAATATTCACATCAATATGTGGAATATTTTGCTTTTAAGAAAGCGGCATTTACACAGCATATGTTGGAAAAGCGAGATTTATATTTTCCTATTTATGAAAAGTACCTGAAGCAATATGGATTGCCTGATGAATTAAAATATTTGTCTTTAATTGAATCTGGACTTGAAACGAAGGCTTTATCTTTAAAAGGGGCTGGTGGTTTATGGCAATTTATGCCCTATACAGCTCGGGGAGATTTTGGATTGCGTGTTGATTCTTATGTAGATGAAAGATTTGATCCTGAGCGTGCCACAGAAGCTGCATGTAAATATATGCGCCAATTGTATCGTATTTTTGGTGATTGGCATATGGCTCTTGCCGCTTATAATACAGGACCTGGGAATGTTAAACGGGCTATTAGGCGATGTGGATCAACTGATTTCTGGGGTATTTATACTTGCCTTCCAAAAGAGACGCGTAATTATGTCCCTCAATTTATCGCGATATCTTACATGATGAATTTCCATTGGGATCATTCAATTCAACCACAGGAATGGGCTTTTCATATGCCTTCAGACACTTTGCATTTGAAGGGATTTTTAAATCTAAAAATATTATCAACTTTAGCTGGATTTTCATTAGATACTTTTAGGGTTTTAAATCCTCATATTTTAGGAAATTCTATTCCTTCAGATGTAGATAAAATTATAGTTCGTATTCCTAAAGATAAATTTGCGTTTTTTAATCTGAATCGTACTAAAATATTAGATTCTGCAAGTTATTTTGGGACACGTAAGGTGTTAGGTATTTCTTTGGGATCCATCGACTCCACTGCTGGACTTCGAGTGTTGAAAAATTCAAAGAAAAAGTACGCTGTACGCAAAGGGGAAACAATTTACACCATAGCACGAAACCTAGACGTTTCAGTTCTGGAATTAAAAAGGATTAACCGTTTGCGGTCTAATCGTATAAAAAGAGGAAAAGTGCTATACTATTTTGTCAAGGAGTGGGTTGATATAGAAATAGTAAATGCTACATCATCGATTGAAACAGGCAACATAAAATCAACTGATTTAAAGAGTAGACCGAAAAGAAGAACGATTTATCATCGGGTCCGGCCTGGAGATACATTATCTCAAATTGCGGATCAATATAATGGCAGCACCATAGCAAAAATTAAAAAATTAAACAGACTTCGTTCCTCCGTTTTACGGCCTGGAATGAGATTGAAAATTTCATAAAGATGATCGCATACCTACAAGGAAAATTAGCTTTTAAAGATAGAGCGCACGTAATTATTGATGTTCAAGGTGTGGGATATGAAGTTAAAATCTCATTACAAACTTTTGATTCTCTGTCTGATGGAAATGAAAATTGTAAACTTTTCACCCATTTGCAGATTAAAGAAGATGCACATACTTTAGTTGGTTTCTATGAAATGGACGAAAAATTATTATTTCTTGATTTAATTAGTGTCTCTGGGGTGGGCGTTTCTACTGCCTTGGTTATGTTATCATCTTTTTCAAGTGGAGAAATCCGAGGAGCCATTATGAATGAGAATATTGCTTTGATTCAATCGATCAAAGGGATAGGGTCAAAAACAGCCCAACGAGTTATTCTTGAATTAAAAGATAAGTGCAAAAAGGATACTTTATTTGTGGAAGCTGGTAAATCTTCTCCAGATAAGTCTTATGGCATTAAACAAGAGGCATTAGGGGCCTTAGTCACGTTGGGTATTCCTAGAATAGCTGCAGAGAAAAATTTAGACCAACTAATAAAATCTAACCCTGATGCTACTATCGAGCAACTTATTAAACTAGCCCTTCGTTAACTTATTATTTATCATTTGTGCAAAGACGCGGTAAAATCGATACTAAAATGATTTTTAAAGGCCTATTTTTCTTGGCCTTTGCGGTGTTACCTTATATTTCCTTTGCCCAAAATATAGACTCAACTTTCTCTATTTTAAAAAGTGGTCGAAGGCCTAGGTACCAATTTAAACCTTTTGATTTTTATCAATCCAATAAGAAATTTTCCAAATCACCTTTTTCAATTTTTTCAATAAAAGGGAGTCGGAATTCAATTGATTTCATTCAAGATAAATTAATCTCATCGCAACAATTAGGTGATATTTCCATCACTCCATCACAGGCTTTTAGTTTGAGTGAATTCAGTAGTTTACAAAATAGAGCTCTGAATAGGTCCTATTGGAATGATTATTCAAAAAGTCTGGACGGCAATAATTCGGTTCAATCTAGAGGGTTATTTCCTAAAATTGAATTACCTCCTGCGATTGATCGGATTTTTGGTGGGACAGAAATTTCATTCAAACCGAATGGAAGCTTATTATTGGATGTAGGTTATATGGGACAATTTGTAGATAATCCTGCGGTTCCCGTCCAACTTCGTTATGTTGGAAATTTGTTTTTTAACGAACAAGCTCAGATAAATTTTCAAGGTAAAATTGGCGAAAAACTTAATTTAAATACCAATTTTGATACGAAAGCAAGCTTTAATTTTCAAAACCAATTGAAGTTAAACTGGAAAACTCAAGAAGAAGATATTCTTCAAAATATAGAAGCAGGAAATACTTCTTGGACGCTTAACTCTCAATTAATACCCGGTGTTCAAAATTTATTTGGTCTTAAAACATTACTCCGATTTGGTAATTTAGATGTGACGGTTGTCGCAGCCCAGCAACGTTCCAAACAAGATTGTATCACGATGAAAGGGGGCACACAAGGCCGTTCTTTTGAAATTAGGGCAGATCAGTATGATGAAAATAGACATTTTTTCTTATCGACTTATTTTAAAGATAATTATGAAAAGTCTTTGAGAAACTTGCCTGTGATCACCAGTGGAATCACAATCACGCGGATTGAAGTGTATGTGACAAACAGAACTCAAAGTACTGAAACATTAAGGAATCTAGTTGCTTTATCAGATTTAGGGGAATCTAACCCTTATAGTAGAAATAAATCGGCACTCCAGCCTATCATGGCCAATCAATCCGTTGACAATAAAAATAACGGTCTCTATGATAAATTAGTAAGTGACCCTCAAATTCGCCGCTCTGATCAATCATCTTATCAATTGGAATCGGTGTATAACCTACAAAGAGGTACTGATTTTGATATGTTAAAAGGAGCCAAAAGACTAAATGAACGTGAATTTAAATTCAATCCTTCTCTTGGGTATATTTCACTTATTTCACCTTTACGTAATGATGAGGTATTAGCTGTATCCTATGAATACACCTTCAATGGCCGTAAATATAAGGTTGGAGAATTAACCGAGGATTACCAATCCAGACAAGATAATGAAGTGTTGATCCTGAAAATGCTAAAATCATCGACATTACGAAATCATTTAGATCATCCTATGTGGAATTTAATGATGAAAAATATTTATTCTTTAAATACCAATTCTTTGTCTAAACAAAATTTCCAATTGCGGATCATTTACAAAGATGACGCGACAGGTATCGATAATTCAAACTTAATTGAAGGAGAAAAATTGAAAGATATTCCTTTAGTTAAAGTTTTGGGATTAGATAAACTTAATTATTCTGGTGACGCCCAACCTGATGGTAATTTTGATTTTATTGAAGATATAACGGTTGATTCAAAAAATGGAAAGATTATATTTCCAATATTAGAACCTTTTGGAAAGAATTTAAAAACGAAATTTACCTCCACAGAATCGAATCTAATAGACAAATATGTTTTTGAAAAACTATATACAAATACGCAAACGGATGCCGCTCAAATGGCTAGCAAAAATAAATTCTTTTTAAAGGGATCTTTTCAGTCAGGAGTAGGGGGCGGTGATATTTCTTTGCCGTTTGGTGTAGAGGCAAAATCAGTCACTGTAACCGCTGGAGGTCAATCTTTAAGTCAAGGAACTGATTTTATTGTCGATGGACAATCAGGTCGTGTTAAAATCATCAATGAGGGAGTTTTCAATTCAGGTCGCGAAATAAAAATTTGTTATGAAAAGCCTGATCTGTTTTCGAATCAAATCAGAACCATGCTGGGAACTCGATTAGACTATAATTTGGGCCAAGATGTTCATTTAGGAGCTACTTTTCAAAATATGAGTGAAACACCGCCTGCTTTTTTTAGAAGGGTTGCCATTGGAAATGAACCAGTTAATAATACGTTATTAGGTTTTGACGCTAGTATATTGAAAAAATCGAATGCGATAACACGCATGATTGATGCTTTGCCGATTGTGTCGACAAAAGAATCATCGGTGATTAATTTTCAAGGCGAATTTGCTAAGTTGATCCCGAATGTAAATGATCGAGTTCAAGGTAACGCATTTATTGATGATTTCGAATCAGCCAGGGTAGTTTATAATTTGAGTTCTCAACCTACTTATTGGCGACCTGGAGCCACCCCTAAAGATTTTATTTTAGGAAATCCTAGAGACCTAAGTTCAAATTTTAGACGTGCAAAGATTTCTGCTTACAATGTAGACGCAAGTATTTACGGCCAAGGTGGGTTTGCCTTGGATGTTCCTGGACTTGATCCAGCGCAGGTAAATTTATTTGCCTATGAGCGTGTGGTAACTCCAAAAGGCTTATTTCCCAATAAAGACTTTGCGAATAATATCACGAATTTGCCTTTGGGTGTATTGGATGTAGCTTATTTTCCATCGGAACGTGGTATTTATAACTTTACAACAAGTTTAAATGCACAAGGATTATTGCCAAATCCAAAGACAAGTTTTGGTGCGATAACACGTGCTATTTCATCAGACACAGATTTTGATAATGCCAATGTAGAACAAATTGAATTTTGGCTGATGGATCCATTTGTTTCAGGTGACCCGGGTAAAGTTCGTGATGGTATTTTTAATAAAAATAATCAAACAGGTGGAAAGCTTATCTTTCATTTAGGTGACGTTTCAGAGGATTTTATACCCGATGGATTTTCTAATTTTGAAAATGGAATCCCGGCCGGTGAAAAAATTACTTCGGGCAGTACTCAAAATGTTGAAAAAACCTTATGGGGAATGGCTCCAAAGCGCCAATTTGTCATTAATGCGTTTGATAATCAAGGTACTAGAGGGCAACAAGATATTGGCCTAGATGGTTTGATAAATAAGTCAAGTGAAACTTCTGCGGTTACAGAGGAAACTTATTTTAAGGAATATCTGACTCAAATATCGACTAGAGTGAATGATCAAAACGCGCTTACTGCCATCAAAAATGATCCCGCAGGGGATGACTTTGTTCATTATTTGAGCGATAAATTTAATAAAACGGGCAGCATTATTGAACGGTATAAAAACTTTATGGGTTTGGAAAATAATTCCCCCACGACGGACAATCCAACTAACTCTACGATAACGGAAGCGAGTAGCATGATGCCCGATCGGGAAGATTTAAATAATGATAATACGGTCAACGAAGTGGAGTCCTATTTTCAATATCAAATTGATCTTAAGCCAGGCCAAATGCAGGTAGGTCAAGGCTTTGTGGTAGACAAAGTGAATGAAGGAGGGGTAGATTGGTTTTTATTTAGAGTTCCTATAAAGGATAAACGCAATTACACAACACCAGCTGGAGAAATGTCAAGTTTCAAATCTATTCGATTTTTTAGAATGCTGCTGAGTGACTTTCAAGATCCTGTCGTTCTACGATTTGCTCAATTACAACTTTCGGGATATTCCTATAGAAAGTTTATTGGAAATTTAGATGTTAAAAATGGTCAAGACCTTCCAGAATCTTATGATGCCAAACTTAGGGTATCGAGTGTCAATGTGGAAGAAAATGGTCCTGCTAGTAAGGGAGTTAATGCGATTCCTTATGTAGTTCCCCCTGGTTTTGTACGAGATCAAGATATTACGACAATCAATAATGCTCGATTAAATGAGCAGTCTATGAGTTTATGTGTTGATAATCTTAGGCCTGGGGATGCTAGAGCAGTTTTTAAAAATACCATGTTTGATTTTATTAATTACAAAAGACTTAGAATGTTTGTTTCCATGCAAAGTGCGGATCAAATATCTGGACATGTTTCTGCATTTCTCCGTATCGGGACTGACTTGACAGATAATTATTACGAAGTTGAAAATACTGGCTTAATTCAAACGCAAAAAGGACAAAGTTTAGATACTGAAATTTGGCCAATGGAAAATGAATTTGATGTTGAATTTGAATTATTAAAACAGGTAAAAATAGAGCGTGATAGACAAAGTAAGAGCTTAAATGAACGGTTTTCCATGTTGATGACTAGCTCTACAGGTAAAGTTTATCGCATTACTGTCATGGGAAGGCCTGATCAAAGTGCAACTATGACCACGATGATAGGAGTTCGAAATACGACAAAAGATGGACAAAATAAATCTTTTTGCATTTGGGTAAATGAATTAAGAGGATTTGGTTTTGATCAAACTTCTGGTGATGCAGCCATAGGCAAACTAGGAATTAAGTTGGCAGATATTGGCCAAGTGGTTATCAATGGGAGCTTTAAAAATTATGGATTTGGTGGAGTTCAATCAAAAATTTCCGAGAGATCGCGCGATAATTTATATGAATTAGGAATCACGGCCAATTTAAATTTAGATAAGTTTTTGCCGATTCAGTGGGGGTTCCAAATCCCATTTTATATTTCTTATGACAAACGAAATATTTCTCCCCAATTTGACCCATTGGATCCTGATATTTTCTTATCCAACTCATTGGGTAAGTTTAGCACGGAATCTAAAAAGCAAGACTATTTGAAATTAGTCCAAGATAACACAGAAAGACATGGTTTTAATTTTTCCAATGTAAGGAAAATTAAAAGTGCTTTGGCAAAACGTGCGTATTTATGGGATCTTTCTAATTTTTCATTTTCTTATGCATATGCTGAAATGATTCGATCTAGCACTTTAATTGACTCTTATACTCAATTAAGCCAACGCGGAAGTATTTTGTATGCCTATACTTCAAATAGCAACTTTTGGGAACCTTTTGCTAAGATGAATTCTAGTTCACCGTGGCTGATGCTATTTAAGGATATGAATATCAATTTAGTTCCAACATCTCTCACATTAAGGGCTGAAATGGATCGTAGTTTTATAAGGACTCAATTAAGAAATGGAGAATTGACCACCTTGGGGGTAGCTCCTCAGTTTGAGAAATACTGGTATTTTAATCGACAATATGCTTTGAATTGGAATTTAACAAAAAGTGTTGTGCTAAATTATAATACCTTAGTTAATTCAATAATAGATGAGCCTTTTGGTGATTTAGATTCTCAGGCTAAGCGAGATTCTGTCATGTTCAATATTAAAAGATTAGGAAGGGCAAAGAATTTTGACCAGCAGGCTGGCATGATTTGGCGATTACCTTTGCAAAAATTACCATTAACAGATTGGATGAATGCAGATTATTCGCATCGAATCGGTTATAATTATTTTGCTAATTCATATGATATCCGAGATTCTTTGGACTTACCCTTTGGTAATATTATTAAAAATACTCGTGAGCGCTCTATTAATGGAAAAGTGGATTTTGTTGCTCTTTATAACCGAATTAAAGCCCTTAGATGGGCTAATAATGGCAACCCTATTGGTAAAAATGTAGCTCGAAATCCAGGGGATGATGATGACATTTTAATTTCTCCAAAAAATGCGCTTCGGTCTTTGACTCGCTTATTATTAACATTACGAGGAATTCAGGTAAATTATTCAATCAATGAGTCTACGACTTTACCTGGCTTTTTGCCTAATCCAGGGTTATTGGGAATGAATAGCCAATCTTCAGCTCCTGGATTTGATTTTATTTCAGGTAGTCAAAGTGATCAAATAAGGTTTAATGCCGGTCAAAATGGTTGGCTTTCCAAAAGTATTGTGCAAAATATTCCTTTTACTCAGACCAAACAAGAGAAGTTTTCTTATATCACTCAATTGGAGCCCAATAAAGATTTAAGAATTCAAGTAGAGGGAAATTACATTAAAGGCGATAATTACCAAGAATTTTATAGGCCCAAAACAACCAATGGTCCTTTTGTTTCCGAAAGTCCAATACGTTCTGGAAATTATTCCATGACATTTTTATCATTTTTAACGGCTTTTGAGGATCCTGCCCTAATTTTCGAGAAATTTAGAACAAATAGATCCGTATTACTCAGCAGATTGACACGAGTTAAATTGGCAGAGGGAGGTGATTATAACATCAATTCTCAAGATGTATTAATACCTTCATTTTTTGCTGCATATTCAGGTGTTTCAGCAAACGATGTAAAATATTCTCCTTTTTACAATATTCCTTTGCCGAATTGGAAAGTCGATTATAATGGTTTGAATTTAATCCCATGGATTACAAAGAAATTTTCTTCTTTTACTATTTCCCACATGTATTCTAGCACCTACAGTGTTGGTAACTTTGTTTCAGCGTTGGAATATGGCCAACTTGAAAATGATTACACGAATCTAACGCTCAATAGCTTATTGTATCCACTATCGTCCAGATTTGATGCCAAAACGAATGTGCTTATTCCCGTTTACGTGATGAGTACCATTTCGTTTTCAGAGCGCTTTTCACCTTTAATTGGCATTAATGCCATTACTAAAAGCAGGGTTTCACTTCGTTTTGAATATAATCAGGATAGGAATGTAGGCTTAAATTTATCGAACAATCAGGTAGCTGAATTATCAAACAAAGATTTAACATTTGCCATTGGTTTTACTAAAGCGAATATGTTAATACCTTTTATAATAAATGGGCGCAATGTTCGCTTGCCGAATGATTTAAGATTTAATTGTAATCTAACAATTCGTGATACTAGGACATTGCAAAGAAAATTGGATGCTGAGACAGTCATTACGCAAGGTTTCTATAATTTCCAATTTAGGCCTCAAATTAGTTATGCCATCAGCGATAAATTATCAGTTACTGCATATTTTGATAAAATGTTCAATAATCCATTAGTTTCTAATTCATTTTATCGGTCAACCGTTGCAGGAGGATTTCAAATCCGATATAGCTTGAGCGAATAAATTAATTATTGAGTGAAATTATTTGCAATAAATGATGAATTTCGTGACCTTTGCATGCTAAAATATGATTTATGAATTTTCCTATCGACTTAAAGTACACACAAGAACACGAATGGATTAAAATGGAAGGTGATATCGCGGTGGTTGGAATTACTGATTTCGCTCAAGGAGAATTGGGAGATATTGTTTTTGTTGAAGTTGAGTCAGTTGGCAAAAACATTGCGAAAGATGGCGTTTTTGGAACGGTGGAAGCGGTTAAGACGGTTTCAGATTTGTTCTTGCCTATTTCTGGCGAGGTCATTGAATTTAATACATCATTAAATAATAATCCAGAATTAATCAATACGGATCCTTATGGAGATGGTTGGGTAATCAAAATGAAACCAAGCGATTTAGGTGATATAAGTCATTTAATGGACGTTGAGACCTACAAATCGTTTATTGCACACTAATTTTTTAACCCTGTTTATCAGGGTTTTTTTTTACCATAGAATCGCATGAGAATTTTATTTAAATCGGTTTTAATTCAAGATAGTTCGTCTGACTTCAATAATCAGATTGTTGATTTATTGCATGAGCATGGTCAATGGATTCAAATTGGAAAAGATTTGAATGAGAAGGCTGATTTGATTATAGACCAACCCAATTTAGCCTGGGCTCCTTCGATTGTTGATTTACGAGTTCATAATACATTACCAGGGGGAGAATTTAAAGAAGATTGGTTTAGTTTATCAGCAGCTGCCAAGAAAGGCGGGGTGTTGGATTTATTGCTTTTACCTACAGGAGATCCAGTCCCCCAGCAACCGCAGGCACTTGAATTTGTTAAAAACATGTCAAAAGTTCATGGGGTAAATTTTGTTGCTATGGCACCCTTGACAATTGATAATCAAGGGGAAAATTTCACCGATTTATTTGATTTATTCTCTTCAGGTTCTCATTGGTTTGCTCATGGGAATTCAAGTATTCAGAATGTAGATTTAATGAGCAAATGTTTACAATACTTGCAATCATTGCCAGTAACCTTAATATCTAGGCCAGACACAACTGGTTTATCTATATATGGTCAAATACATGAAGGCCTACAAAGTACTTTATTAGGACTTAAAGGTATACCGTATTTAACCGAAACGTTGAGTATTAAACGCGATTTAGATTTACTTTTTTATACGTTATCAAATTCTTTTGGTCATACACATGCTAAGTTTAGACTTCATTTTTCTTGTTTGTCTTGTAGTGAATCGGTTGATTTAATTCGGGCAGCTAAGAAAAAGGGGCTCCCTGTCTCATGTGATGTGGCAGTTCACCAATTGATCTTTACGGAGGATTCGATAAGTGATTTTGATTCCATGAAAAAGGTTTTTCCCCCATTTAGGACAGCCACCGATGTAGATTCATTATGGGCGGGCATACAAGATGGTACCATTGATGCCATCGTATCTGATCATATGCCTCATGAAAGTGAAGTTAAAGATGTTGAATTTGATCATGCTGCTTTTGGTACGATTGGTTTAGAAACATTGTTTCTCGCATGTTATCAAGAGGCAGTAAATCGAAAAATTTCGTTTATTGATCAATTAATTTCTTACAATCCGGCTAATTTAATGGGACTTAGTCTGCCAACAATCGGCATCGGAAATGAGTCTAAAGGAATTCTATTTCAAAAAGTACCTGAATATCCTTATGTAATAGATCAGATTGTTAGTAAATCTAAAAACTCGGCTTTTTTAGGGTATACTTTTAACCATAAAATTTTAATGGTGTTGAATCATCGGGATATTGCGTATACTATTCAATAAATGAAAAATCTTTTACAGTATTGGCGAATATTACTAGTCACTAGTCTTTTGGCTGTTGGGTTAATTATTTTGTATTGTATCATTTTTTATAAGCTAGGAATTTTACCACTTGGAGGTAAAAAGGCACCTAGTTTCGTATTAGTTTTAATCCTTCAATATTTATTGGTAAAACGAGTATTTAAATGGGATTCAAATCATTTTTTAAAGATTTTCTTGTTTCAATACGTTTATATTCTTTTGGTGGCAATTATTAGTTCATTTGCGTTGTATTATTTTTATTTATCTGACTTAGGTATTCATGTATTGAATGAGTACGTTCAATTGAGTGTGAGTGAATTGCAACAGTATAAATCGGTGATCATTGAGCAAGAAGGTATTGAATATTATAAATTGTTGTTAAATGGCATCAATGGAATTGATGCTGGTAGTATCGCTAAAGATGATTTTACCCAAAAAATTGTGTTAGCCTTTTTACCAAATTTACTTTTCTCTTTATATTTTAAAAAGAATTGATCATGGAAAAAAAAGAAGATTTAAAGGTATCTAACTCTGTATTAGCTTTGAAATGGGGGGTTATTGGTGGAATTTGTAGCTTTTTATTAACTCTAATAACAAAATACTCTGGATTAGAGGAAGATTTTAGTGAAACTTTAGGTTGGGTTTCTTTTTTAGCTACGCTGTTAATCAACACGACTATTCTTTATCTAGCTTTAAGAGAAGTAAGGACAAACCAAGATGACCTTATTAGTTATGGGGAAGGATTAGGGAATTCTTTATTAATTGGAGCTGTTTGGGGAGTTGTAAGCGGAGGTTTTAATTATATTTATTTGAATTTTATTGACCAAGGAGTGCTCCAAAAGCAATTGGATTTGGCTAGGGAAAAATTAGAAAGTCAAGGTCTGACAGAAAGACAAATTGAAGATGCTGAAAAAATCACTAAAATGATGATGGGCCCAGGTATTCAATTTATGATTATTGTTTTCTTTTCTGTTTTATTTACTTTTTTACTTGGGTTGATTGTTTCAGCAATTTTGAGAAAAGAAAAATCAATTTTTGAAGATTAATATGTGGGCTATTATTGGGAAAGAATTTAACGTGTTTTTTACCTCTTTCATAGGAATTGGACTCATGTTTTCTTTTTATTTATTGGTAGGTTTGTATACTTGGTTTTTGCAAGGCAATGTATTAGATTTTGGTTTTGCCGAATTAAGTATTTTTTTTGATTTAAGTCCTTGGTTTTTTTTATTTTTCACACCTGCTATTTGTATGAGGCTATTTTCTGAAGAGTTTGAATTAGGAACTTTTGCTCTTTTACGGGCATTACCTATTTCAATTGAAAGAATTATATTAGCCAAAGTACTAAGTCAAGTATTACTCATGGTTCTACTTCTATTGCCTACCACAATTTTTATTTATAGTGTAGGTAGCTTGAGTTCACCAACGTTTAATATTGATTTTGGTATCATTTTTAGCGCTTATTTTAGCTTACTTTTGTTGATTATCGTATTTGTTTGTTTAAGTGCTTTAGCATCATCTTTATCAACAAAACAAGCATTATCATTTGTTTTAGGTGTATTTTTCAACTTCATTTTTTGGCAAGGCCCCCAAGAAATAAGTAAAATTTTTAATTTTGATTTGTCATTTCTAAATCTTAATGATCACTTTCAAAACTTGAGTAGGGGAGTGTTGGACTTGACAAGTATAAGCTTTTACCTAGGTGTAAGTTTATTTATTATCGGCCTCATGATGTTGCGTTTCCAAAGGAATTATTTGAAATCTAGAATTTGAATACGTTCCTCGCAGTATTTTATTTCTGATTCTTCATTAGATGCAATCACTACTATTTTATTTTTTTCGGAATCCAATTTACTTTGAAACCAATTTTTAGATTTAGAATCTAGATTAGTGGTTGGTTCATCTAAAAATAAAAATGGCCTAGGTGCCGAAAACGCAAGTGTAAGTTTAGTTTTTTGCTTCATGCCAGAAGAGAAATTCTTAATCAGTTTATTTGGATTCGTTTTTAGTTCAGAAAATTCTTCAAATGCATGTATATTGAAATCGCTGGGCAAATTCTCCAGGCCAACTAAAAAAGAAATCAATTCGTTGATGGTAAATTCTTCTATGATTTCAGTATATGGGGCCGCAAAGGAAATTTGCTTAAACGCCTGATCTTCTCCTATTGGGTTCCCTTGATTATTTAGATAGTGAACGGTGCCTTTTGTGGGTAATGAAAACTGACTCAACAATTGCAGTAAAGTAGACTTTCCTGAGCCATTTGGCCCAACAATTGCATATTTCTTTTGATCTTGAAATTCAAAATTAAAGTTTTTGATGACGTATTCTTGGCGGAATTTCTTTTCTAAGTTTTCAGCAAGAATTTTCATAGGAGTTAGCTTAACCTTTCATGATGCCTCTTTCTGAATGACGAATGAAATCAATGATTTCATCTCTTTCAGGAGATTTTTTAATCAATTTCTCAATATGCTCCAAAGCATCATGGGTATTTAATCCTTTGTTATATAAGAATCTATAAACTTCTTGGATTTCATTAATGAGTTCATCTGTAAATCCCCTCCTCTTTAAGCCTATTGAATTAACCCCAGCATAGCTAAGTGGTTCTCTACCTGATTTTGTAAATGGAGGCACGTCTTTTCGTACAAGTGAGCCTCCTGAAATCATGACATGCCTTCCTATTTGTCCAAATTGATGAACCGCTGATGAACCACCGATAATGGCAAAGTCTCCTACATTTACATGACCAGCTAATTGAACTGAGTTGGCTATGATACATTGATTTCCAATCACACAATCATGTGCAATATGTACATATGCCATAATGAGGCAATTGGTTCCGATAACCGTTTTTTGTCTATCATTGGTTCCTCGATTGACCGTTACACATTCCCTAATAGTGGTATGATCACCAATTTCCGCAGTCGTGACTTCTCCTCCAAACTTTAAGTCTTGAGGAATCGCTGAAATTACAGCTCCAGGGAAAATTTTAACATGTTTGCCAATTCTAGCTCCAGGAAAAATAGTTACATTAGATCCAATCCAACAACCTTCTCCGATTTGTACATCTTCGTGTATGACGGTAAATGGATCTATTTGAACATTAGATCCAATGATGGCATTCGGGTGAATAGAAGTTAATGGATAATTCATAAATTTTGTACTATGATTTTCTAACTAAACTTGCTGTCATTTCTGCTTCACAGACTACTTGGCCCGATACATACGCCTTACCAATCATTTTAGCAATTCCTCTTCGGATGGGTGCTAGTAACTCACATTTAAATATGACGGTATCTCCAGGAATGACACTTCTTCTAAATCTGCAATTTTCAATGCCCACTAAATAGGGCCAATAATTTTCAGGATCTGGTACTGAACTTAAAACTAATATGCCTCCTGTTTGAGCCATGGCTTCTATTTGCATGACACCCGGCATGACAGGGTTACTTGGAAAATGACCCATGAAATAATATTCATTCATCGTTACATTTTTAACCCCCACCACACTATTATCATCTAAATAAATGATTTTATCAATCATTTGAAATGGATATCGATGTGGCAATAACTCGTAAATTCGTTCGTGTGAACAAATGGGGGGTTGCTTTGGATCGTAATTAGGAACGTTGTTTTTTTCGGTTTCCAACATCAATTTCTTGATTTTTTTTGCTAATTCGATATTGGATGCGTGCCCAGGTCTTGAAGCTAAAATTTGCGCTTTAATCGGTCTACCTACTAAGGCCAAATCACCCATTAAATCAAGCAATTTGTGCCTTGCCATTTCATTTGGAAAGTGCAAACTAGTATTATTAAGAATTCCAATTTCTTTTGATATACTCACTTTAGGTTTTCTTAAAACATCGGATAAGTGAGCTAGTTCCACTTCAGAATAATCACGGTCAGCAATAACAATGGCATTGCTTAAATCTCCTCCTTTTATAAGCCCCTCTTTATATAAAACCTCTAATTCATGCACAAAACAAAAAGTTCTACACATGGCAAAACCTCTTTCAAATTGTGATACATGGCTCAAATTAGCATGTTGGCTCGATAAGAATTTTGAATTATAATCCACCATGACAGCCATCCGATAATCATTTAATGGCAATGCAGCAAGTTCAATATCCTTATCAGGATCCTTGAATCGTACTTCTTCTGTTACTTCAAAAAATTTACGATGAGCTTCTTGTTCAACAGGCTCCGCATCTTTTAGTGCTTCCACAAATTTGATCGAACTACCATCCATAATGGGAGGTTCTGGGCCATCTAACTGTATTAAGACGTTATCAATTTCGAGTCCTACCAAAGAAGCCAAAACATGTTCAACCGTATTGATTCTTGCTCCATTATGCTCAATAGTAGTTCCGCGAGAGGTATCTACGACATAATCAACATCGGCGTCTGCTATTGGTTGCCCAGGCAAATCTACTCGCTGAAATTTGATGCCGTGGTTGGATGCCGCTGGCAAAAATGTCATATTAGTAACGACCCCTGTGTGTAAACCTACTCCACTTAATGTGACTGATTTTGATATGGTGTGTTGCTTATTATTCATAATAAGGGTAAAGCCAAC
>Ga0209829_10001414_pt1 | contig 19439 bp, 13 predicted proteins | sample C_140205_EF_Meta_FD_187311 | JGI IMG/M metagenome (GOLD analysis project Ga0209829, IMG submission 187311) | Freshwater microbial communities from Lake Croche, Canada to study carbon cycling - C_140205_EF_MetaG (SPAdes) (version 2) | ecosystem: Environmental > Aquatic > Freshwater > Lake...
ACATCTTCACTGAACTTCGTCAAGAAAGCCGGGGAGAGGGGGCGGTTGTTCTACAGACAAGCCGCTCCGCTCTGCGCTTTGCGCTTGGCGCTTGGCGCTTCCCGCTTTGCGCTTCCCGCTTCGCGCCTTGCGCCTTGCGCCTTGCGCCTTGCGCCTTGCGCCTTGCGCCTTGCGCCTTGCGCCTTGCGCTTTGCGCCTTGCGCTTTGCGCCTTGCGCTTTGCGCCTTGCGCTTTGCGCTTTGCGCTTTGCGCCTCGCGCCTTCGGGGGGGGGCTCAGTATTTCAGCCTGTAATAGGCGTATTTGAGGATTTCGTTTTGGAAAGTAATCAGGCCTTCCTCGTGCTGCCACCAGTCTTTACGGGTGAATTCCCGGTTGGACACTGCCGCCATACTCACTTGGATTCCCAATGGACGGAGTTGTTTTTCAAAGATCCACCGCACCCGCCGGGTGTGAAATAGGTCGGTGGGAATGATCACGTGTCGGGTGCCGTGCGCCAGGGCCCAAGCCGCCACAGCCTTGGATTCCTCGTAGGTGTTGCGCACCAGATCCGGGGCGACAAACACATCTGCGGACTCGACTTGATTGCTGGACAGGATTTGACGGGTCAGTTGCGTGTCGGACGGGGTCAACCCCAGTTGGGCGGTGGGCGAAGGCCGGGAGTCGAGGAGCAGGAGCCGGGGTGCGAGTTTTTGATGGTAAAGCTCTGCGGCGGCAAAGGGCCGGTTTTGCAGGCCGCCACCCAGCACGACAATCACCCCGGCAGGCTGCAGGGGCTGATCCACAATCCACAGGTCGGCCACCCCGCGCAGCAGCGGGGTGCGGAATAGGATGGCTGCCGCGAGCAGGGCCGCCGCCAGAGTGAGCCAGAGGACGGCTTTTTTAAAACAGCGGCGCGATTTGGCGATGTCCGGCTTGCTCAAAATTCAGGGGTATCGGGTGCGGATCGACCGGCTCGGACTAGGATTGCGGCAGGCCGGTCTTGAAGGCGTCTGGCGGGCGGGGGAGAGGAGCGGGTTTGGTTTGTTTTGTGCAGAGCTCCGCCCCGTCAATTCGCAGGCTTAGATTTCCACGGCCCGATCGTCTATCATACCAATGCCCAGAGTATCAGCGGATTATGCTTGGCAAAAGAGAATTTTTTTAAAAATGCCGGTGGCCGCCGATGCGTTTTTGCGGGCGCGGTCCGGCCTGATTCGGATTGCATGTATCTGTAAATCAATAAGATGTGATTTTATTGAACCCTGTCCAATCCGGCCGGTCCGGCTTGGCGGGAGGCGGGATGGGGTGGGTTTGCGGGGAGCCAAGGTCGGGGAGGGTCAAAAAGCGGTCCTTTCAAACCGGATTTTTGCAAAATATTTGGTCCGAATGTGTTGTGATTGGACTGCTGCGGGTGCGGTTTGCGGCTGGCTGGATGATCCTGATCGGTCGGGGAAGGGGGGGGAGGCAGCCTGTTTGGGGAGGGAAAAACTGGACATTCGGCCTTGCGGGAATATAAAGGGAGCTTGTGAGTGGATTATTTTGGTTTGTTGCCCACACACGTTCCCGGTGTGAGAAAAAGTTGGTTGAATTTTGCGAGCGGGAAAAAATCCCGGCCACCTTACCCCTTTCCCGCTCTGTGCGAGCGTATCGGGGCAAGAAAGTTGTTTTCCACAACCCGCTTTTTCCCGGGTATGTCTTTCTGCAGCTTGCGCCCGGGGAGAAGAGCAGGATTTTTCAGAGTGATCACATCGCCAATTTGCTGGAAGTGGTTGAGCAGGAGCTTTTCGCGGGGCAGCTCCGCGCGATCCTGGCGGCGCTGCAAACGGACATGGACATCCGGCTGGCCCCGGGGATTGGCAGCGGTGCGCGGGTGATCATCAAGCGGGGGCCGTTGCAAGGGGTCGAGGGAGTGGTGGAGACGCGGCATGGGGTGAGCACGGTGCTGCTGCGGCTGGATTTCATCGGTCAGGCCGCTGCGGTGAAGATCGACGCCGGCGATCTGGAGATGATATGAGAGGGGGGGCCAGGGGCGGAGAGTGTCCGGCTGGCTGGGCGGGATGCGAGTCTGATTCCGTGCGGGGCGGCGGGGGAGGGTTTGTGATTGTGAGCGGTCTGGAGTTGGCGGTCATTTGAAAGCGGGCTTAAAAACGCTTGCCGCGCCAATCCGGGTGCTGATACTGGTTGCGAAATGGAATCGCTGCCAAAAAACACGCCCTCGAATCCGGATGTTGTATCCTCGCTCTACGACTTGAAGACCGCGACGTTGCCGGGCGACCCGGTGGATCTCGCCTGCTATCGAGGCCGGGTCACTCTCGTTGTGAATCTTGCGAGCCGGTGCGGCTACACGCCGCAATACGCCGGGCTTGAGGAGCTTCACCGCGAGTTTTCGGGTCGGGGCTTTGCGGTGCTGGGTTTTCCAAGCAACGATTTTGGCGCTCAGGAACCCGGGACACCCGGGGAGATTGCGAATTTCTGCCAGTCCAATTACGGAGTCACCTTTCCGCTGTTCGCCAAACTCTCCACGCGGCCCGGGCCCGGGCAATCGCCCATCTACCAGTTTCTGGGCCGGGCCGGTGCTCTGCCGGACTGGAATTTCTCCAAGTACCTCGTCGGCCAAGACGGCCGTGTGCGCTCCTTTTTCGCGGCCGCCATCACTCCGGATTCCGCCGTCTTGCGCGGCGCCATCATGGCGGCATTGGCGGAACAATGACTTTACTCCAGTCCGTGTGCCGACAGCACGATCCGCTGCCGGCAGGCTCCGGTTTTAACCCGTCTCGTTCCGCAGATTTGCGCCCATGAATCCACCCGCCGCAACGCCGCCTTCACTCGCCATGGATGCCTACTGGCCCATGATGAAGAGTGCCGCCCTCATCACCGCAGGCGAGCTGGGAATTTTTGCGGCCTTGGGGCAGGGGCCGCTGGTGGTTGAGGAACTGGCCGGCCGCTTGGACGCTTCCGTGTATGGTGTCGACCGGCTCTGCGCGGTGTTGGTCCAGACCGGCTATCTTGAGCGCACCCCTGAAAACCTGCTCCGCAACAGCGCCCATGCTCAAGCATGGTTCTCCCAAACCGGGTCCTGTGATTTGAACAGCGGGTTGCGCTGGTTCGCCCATGCTTGGCGGTTGATGTCGGGCCTGCGTCAGGCCGTGATCGAGGGTAAACCCAAAACCGCCCTGTGGGACCTGATGCCAGCCAATCCCGACATGGGCGCGGCCTTTGCCGCCTATATGAAAGACTATGCCACCAGCGTCGTCGACGATGTTCAACGCGCCATCGAATTGTCCCCGGACGCGCGGACCCTGCTGGATGTTGGCGGATCCCACGGCTTTCACGCGGCGGCTTTCTGCCGGCGGTCGCCCGGTCTGAACGCCGTCATCTACGACCTGCCTGTTTCGCTGAGCCACACCCGAACTCTGATTGCCGGCTGGGGATTGGCCGGGCGCATTTCGTGTTTGGAGGGCGACGTTTTGCGCGATGCCATCGATGGCACCTACGATGTCATCACGTATTTCCTCGTGGCTCACAATCAAACGGATGCGGGCAACGCGGGTATCCTCCGCAAGCTGGCGGCGGCGTTGAATCCTGGTGGGGCTCTCTTTTTATACGAATATGTCAGCGAGCCCGACGCCCGTCTCAGCGTTTCATCCTCCGGCGCATTGGCTGCGGCATTTGATCTTACTTTGCTGGTCGAGACCGGCACACAGACACACACCGCCGAAAGAATCCAGGCCTGGATGCGCGAGGCGGGGCTTGTGAACATCCGGCGGACCGATCTTCAACCAGCCGTCAAGGGGTCGATCTTCTGCGCCCAGAGGCCAAAAGCCGAATAGGCATATGCACTAGACGCCTGTTAGCTCCTTTTGTTGTGGCGGCGGTCCATGCCCGCCGCTTCGCGCTTGCCGCCTTGCGCTTGCCGCCCTGCGCTTACCGCTTTGCGCTTACCGCTTTGCGCTTACCGCTTTGCGCTTACCGCTTTGCGCTTACCGCTTTGCGCTTACCGAAAACCCGGTCCCGTAGTCCCTTTCCTTTTTTTCAAGCGCCGGAGGCTATTGAACCTGGGTGGGCTGGGGTTTGGGCTTGGGCCTGAGGACTGCCGGATCCTCGGCAGGAACCTTTAAATCGGTGCGGAGGCGTTTGAGCTCGTCGTGGAGATCCTTCTGCACGGCGGCGTAGGCCGGCTGCCCGTAAACGCTGCGCATTTCGTGGGGGTCCTGAACCAGGTCGAACAGTTCCCAGTAATCGACATCGGAGTAGTAAAAGTGGACCAGTTTGTAGCGGTCGGTGACGACGCCGTAATGGCGGCGGACTTTGTGGACGCCGGGGTATTCGTAGTAATGGTAGTAAAAGCTTTTGCGCCAGTCCGGCGGCGTGCGGCCGTGCAGGACGGGGACCAGGCTGCGGCCTTGGATGTCGGCGGGGATGGGTTGGTGGGCGGCTTCAAGGAAGGTGCTGGCAAAGTCAATGTTGGCCACCAGATTGCTGTTGGCGCTCCCGGCGGGGGTCACCCCGGGCCAACGCACGATCAGGGGCGTGCGCAGCGATTCCTCAAAGATCCAACGCTTGTCGAACCAGCCGTGTTCGCCAAGGTAGAAGCCCTGATCGGACGAATAGACCACAATCGTGTTGGTGGCCAGCCCCGTGTCATCGAGATATTTGAGGAGACGTCCAACGCTTTCGTCGACCGAGAGGACCGTTCCGAGGTAATCGTGCATGTAGCGTTGATAGCGCCAGTGGACGAGGTCTTTGCCCTGGGGGTTGGCTTTGAGAAACTCCTGGTTGCGGGGCTCGTAATAGGCGTTCCAGAGTTTGAGTTGTGCCTCGGTCATGCCTCCGGGGGTTTGCAGCTTGGCATCCAACTTCGTGAAGGTGTTGGCAATGGTCATGTCCTGCAAATGTTCGGCGGCCCCGCGGCCGGCGTAGTCATCAAACAAAGTCTCCGGCTCGGCGAATTTGCGGTCTCCGTTCCAGTCCAGGTTTTTGAGGTTGGGCGCCCATTCCCGATGGGGTGCTTTGTGCTGGCACATCAGCAGAAACGGCTTGCTTGGATCCCGCCGCTTCAACCAGTCGAGCGAGAGATCAGTGATGATGTCGGTGACATAGCCTTGGCGTTTGATTTTGTCGCCCATGCGGTTCATGGCGGGGTTGTAGTAGATGCCCTGACCCGGAAGGATATCCCAGTAGTCGAAACCGGTGGGGTCGCTGTTCAAATGCCACTTGCCGATCATGGCGGTCTGATAGCCTGCGGCCTGAAGAAGCTTTGGCATCGTCTGCTGCGAGCCATCGAAGATGAAGTGGGAGTTGTCGTAGAAGCCGTTGAGATGGTTGTATTTGCCGGTCAACACACACGCCCGAGCCGGGCCGCAGATGGAGTTTGGAACCAGGGAACGGTGGAAGATCATGCCTTCCCGCGCCAGCCGGTCGATGTTCGGGGTGACGATGAGTTTGCGTGGATCGCCATAGGCGCTGACGGCCTGGTAAGCGTGGTCATCGGAGAAGATGAAGAGGATGTTGGGCTGGGTTGTGGCGGCTGCCGGCGCAGTCAGGCAGGCCAGGGCTAAGGCGCAGAGGATGCCTTGCAAGAGGTGCAAAGTGCGGCGGCTGAAGGGGGCAGTCTTCATGAACTCAAGGCGATGGGGTTGGGGCTATTGGGAAGCCGGTTTTGGTTCCGCTGGCAGTGTGGCGCGGAAATCGGCCGGCTCGGCATAGAGACCGAACTCTGCCAGAGCGGGGCAGACGGGCGCCTGGGTGATCCTCAAGCGCACCTTGGTGGTGGTGACGTAGTCGCCGCGCACGAGGCGGTGGTTGCCGATGCTGGTGCCCTTGGCAAACTCGGTCCATTGCCCGTTTTGCCACTGGTCCAGAGCGAAGGCCTCGATGCGCTGGCCCAGAGGCAGGTATTCCCGAAGGCTGACGACATTGAAGGTTTTGGGCTTGCCCAGATCCAGCACCAATTCCGGGGTGGTGACGTTGTCATCGGTGGTCCAGTAGGTGTCGCGCTTGTGGTCAAGGAGGTTTTCCGCGGAAAAGTGTTTGTCCCCGCCGCGGGTGTTGCCGGGGATGATTTTGGCGCCGCGGGTCAGGTCCTTGGCGAAGGTGGCGTCGAGTATGCTGCGGAAAACGCGCAGTGCGGCCACGTCGTGTTCGTTGATCCGTCCGCGCCGGTCGGGCGGCAGGTTGAGGTTGAGCGTGGCGCCACGCCCCACGGAGTGGTAGTAGATATCGAGCAGCTTGGCCGGGGTCCTGACCTTGAGGTCTTCGGGGGAGTGATAGAACCAGCCCGGGCGGATGGAGACGTCGCATTCGGCCGGGAGCCAGTGGGTGCCTGGGCGCTCGCCGGAGTTCAAGCCGGCGGCGCTGCCGCCTGCGTAGCGGCCGTCATTGTTGAGGGTGGCCCAGCAGGGGTCGCCGGCCATGCCCCGCTCATTGCCGACCCAGCGCAAATCCGGTCCCGCATCACTGAACACGCAGGCCATCGGTTGGAGTTGGCGCACCAGTTGGTGGGTCTTGTCCCAGTCGTAATAGGTTTTGCCGGAGATTTCCCGTTTCTCATTGGCCCCGCCGTAGTAGCCGCTGCCCCCGTTGGCCCCGTCAAACCAGACTTCGAAGATGTCGCCGTACTGGGTGAGCAGCTCCTGCAATTGGTCGCGGTAATAGTTGATGTATTCCGGCCGGCCGTAATCCTTGTGGTTGCGGTCCCAGGGGGAAAGATAGACGCCGAATTTGAGGCCTTGGCGGTGGCAGGCCCGGGAAATTTCGCCGACCACGTCGCCCTTGCCGTCTTTCCACGGGCTGTTTTTAACGGAATGCGCGGTGTGTTTGCTGGGCCAGAGGCAGAAGCCATCATGGTGTTTGGCGGTGAGGATGAGGCCTTTCATCCCGGCCGCCTTGGCGACGGCCACGATCTGGTTTGCATCAAACGCGGTGGGGTTGAAGACGCTTTCGGGCTCGCCGCCCAGCCCCCATTCCCGGTCGGTGAATGTGTTTACCGTGAAGTGGAGGAATCCATAGAACTCCATCTCCTGGGTGCGGAGTTGGCGTGCGCTGGGCACCGGTCCGTAAGGCGCCGGGGCAGTGACCGGGGAGGCCGTGGTGATGGAGGCGGCTGCCAGCAGCAGGCAGCAGGCAAGGCGGCGGACGGCTGGGCGGAGGTTGTGAAAGGAAGGGGTTGAATTCATGGGGCGTGACGCGGTTGCCAGGCTTTTGGTTGTCTGGTGGGACTGGGGTTGAGGATCGGATGTTAGGATGGGAAAAGCCGGCTTATTTGGTGTCCGCCGGCAGCTGGAGGTCTTCAGGTTTCACCCCTTTTTTGAATCCGTTGAAATTGTAGGCTGTGGGTTTGTAATCGCCCACCAGCCGCACATCCGCCTTGGCCGGCACTTCCAGGTTCAAGCCCCAATAGACGCTGTTGACCAGAAGCCGGCGCAGGCTTTCATCGCGCAAATCGGTGGAGCTGCCCATGGTGGTGCAAAACACATTGTTGGTCCGGCCCGCCTCGTTGCGGTGCACCCGCGTCCATACCAGCGGCCGGAGCGGATTGTTTTTGCCGGTGGCTTCCGGGGGCGCATCGGGTGTCGTGCCGGCCAGCACCTGGCCGCGCAGGAGGATTTTGGAGTCGGGCTGCGGGTTGACGTGGTATTCACCGGTGTCGGCGAAGATTTGGCCCACGCCGCGGAGGAGCGGGTCGGTGGCGGCGGCAGGTTCCGGGATGCCGCGTGTGGCTTCCTTGTGGTTTTCGCCCAGATGACTGACCCAGGTCTCGCCCAGCACCTGGCGTCCAAAGCCGCCCGGCCAAGTCTTGCTGTTATGCGAGTAGCGCGAATAGGCCGAATTGGTGGGGTTGCCGTAAGAAAAGGCGTGGGTGCTGGTGCGCAGGCCGATGATTGGTTTGCCCGCCAGGTAGGCATCCACAAAGTGCTTCATGGTCGCATCCGGCCAGTGGCGAAAGCGCAGCATCATCACGATCGCGTCGGCATGGTCCAGAGCCTCGGGGCCCGAGAGGCTGCTGGCGGCATTGGGATTGATGGTTCCGTCCTTGGCGTCGAGCGAGAAGAGCACCGTGCACTTGAACCCGTGCCGGACGGAGAGGATTCGGGCCAGCTGCACCAGGCTCTCCTCGGAGCGATACTCCTCGTCGCCGGTCAGGAAAACCAAGTGTTTGCCCGAGCCCGGCCCGGTTCCGCCCTCGTAAACCACGGATTCAGCGGCGTGTGACTGGATCCGGCCCAGGGCAAGCAGCGCGGTGGCCACGGATAAAAGCGATACAATGGTCTTTTTCATATTAGGAATAAGGTGGATGGAAACATGAGTCGTCCGTCCCCGCTATCGCTCAAATGTACCAGGCCCGATGGGGTGGGTGAGCCATGGGATCTGACACCCGGCCGGTTGGGTGCGGGGCGGAACGGGGAATGCCCGATGGAACGTGTTGAGGGGATGCCTTGGAAGATTGCGGGTGTTGTTTGCGGCAAAGATCAGCCGGAGTTGGAAACCTGTTTCAAATCCGCCCGGCTGCCCTCGTAGGTTTGGTGATAGGCCAACACCTTCGGGTCCGGCGCCAGGCCCCAGCTCTGGCAGGCAGCCGTATAAAGCGCGGGCCACCAGTTTTCATGCAGGGTCAGCCCCTCCTCAAGCACCCCTCGCCAGTTGTTTAAAATCCGCGACCAGCAGGCGTCGCCGTAGGCGGTGGCTTTGGCCGGGTCACCCATTGCCGAGACATACCAGTCGCGTCCGATCCGGGCATGCAGGACTTCGTCGGCCCAGTCATAGTCCTGGAAGAGTCCGGCCAGAGGGTCGCCCGACTGGAGGCCGACCTCCATTTCGTAGCGTTTGCCGTTGCGGCCCATGAGGCCTTGTTCGATGAAGTAGAGCACGGCATGGCGCTCCAGCGGGGTGCATTCGGTGTTCAGCCGGTAGGACCAGTTCCAGCTGATCCGGGCCAGCTGCCAGTCCACGCCGTTGGCGGTGAACCCGACCTCGCCCATGAGCGCGTGCCGGGCCTCATCCCAGAGTTGGCGCGACATGTCCCGATAATACGCGGCCGGTTTGCCCGGTGTTTGCGCCACAATGCTGGCCATCATCTCAGGCACATCAATCTCACGCAGCCGCCGGTAATAGAGCATGAGCGTCTTGGCCCGGGCCGGCATGGCCGGGTCGTATAAGAAAACCTCAGGATTGACGCCCTGATTCCACGGATCGCGAAACCGTTCGTCGCGCTGCGGTCTGCCGTCATACACGTAGGGGGCCGCCGAGTGGAGAGGCGCCGGGGTTTTCAGAGCCGCCGCATGCGAGCCGTCCAAGTGTCCCGCCGCCGCCAGGCAATCCTCGAGCAGACTCAGCCAGGGGCGCATCTGTTCCCGGGGATCGGGGCCGACGAGTTGGGCGATTGCTTTTGCCCCGAAAGAAATGAGGTCGGCCAGTTCCAAGCGGGCGAAGCGGATCACGCGCACGCTCGGGGCGTCGGCCAGAGGGTTGGTTTCCTGCAGATGCCGCGCCAGGGCGGCATCCAGTGCGGGCAATGCTTTTTCATAAAGCCCGACCAGCAACCGGGCCGTGTCGGGTGCGGCCAGAATCTCGTCGAAGAAGAGCCGGAGCGGGTCGGAGGGAATGGCGTCCAGCCCGAGCGGGGGTTCGCGCATTTCGCCGACCCGGGTGCGCAGGCTCATCACGTGTTCGGAGCAGAGATAGGCATGGAGGCTGAAGGCGGATTTCAACTCGTAAACGGGTTCGGCGGTGATGCGGGCGGTGAAGATTTCGTGGAGCCGCTTGAAGGCATAGTGATAGCGTTTCAACCGGGACACGCAGGGCTCGATCAGCAGGCCCGGACGCGATGCCTCATCGAAAGTGCAGAGCCCGCCCAAGGGCGGCAGATCGCGGTGACTTTTGTGGTTCATGCTTTTTCTGGAACGCCGCTCCATCGACCGTCGCGGGGATGCTGACAAATCAAGTCGGAGGCGCCCTTCAGGTTCAGGATGGGACTTTAGCAGGTCGTGGGTCCGGGCCTCAAGAGAGAAGGCTGAAACCTGAAGCGGGGCATTTGATCCGGGTCCCGCCAACGGCAGCAACCTTTTCCTTCTTGTCGCAGGGGGGCAGAGGCTGCCGGTCATTTGCGGCCGGTGGAAACGCTCCCCCAGCGCCCCGTTTCATGGCCGGGATTTTGCGGGGGGGGTTAAAGGAATGGCCAAAGTCAGCGGCAACAGGCAAGGTGTGGGATCTGCGATGAACAAGCTTCTTTTTCTGCCCGTTTTCACGGGCGCTGTGGCTTTCCAACTGCTGGCCTCGACGCCGGCGGAGCTGGAGGCGGTCAAGGCGGAAACCCTGCATCCGTTCCGCGGGGCGGGCGTTCACGAGGTTGACCCCCGGTCGCTCGACGGAAAGGTGATGTGCGGCTATCAGGGTTGGTTCAACGCTGAGGGCGATGGCGCGCAACGCGGATTTCAGCATTGGACCAAAGGGGGCGGAGGCCTCCAGCCGGGGAATGCGAAGGTGGATCTCTGGCCGGATGTTTCGGAGCTCGGTGCCGGGGAGCGTTTTCCCACCGGCTTCCGGCATTCCGACGGAAGCCCGGCGCAGGTTTTCAGCTCCTTTCAGGAGGCCACCGTGCTGCGCCATTTCCAATGGATGCGCGACTACGGAATCGACGGGGTGTTTGTGCAGCGCTTCATTGCTCCGCTGCGTGATTCCCAAACGCTGCGGCACAACAACGTGGTGCTGGACCACTGCCGCGCGGGGGCCAACCGCTCCGGACGCGTCTATGCCGTGATGTATGACCTGAGCGGGCTTGGCGAAAACCGGGTCTTGGAGGCCGCGCAGGATTGGCGCGCACTGAGGACAAGAATGCGCGTGACCGAGGATCCGGCTTATCTGCGGCATCGAGGCAAGCCGGTGGTGGCCGTCTGGGGGGTGGGTTTCAACAGGGGTCGCAGCTACAGCGTTGAGGAGTGCCGGGGGCTGGTGGAGTTTTTGAAAAAGGACGGTTGCACGGTCATGCTCGGGGTGCCGACGGGGTGGCGGGAATTGACCCGCGACAGCGTCACGAATCAAACACTGCATCAGGTGATCCAGCTTGCGGACATTGTCAGCCCGTGGACTGTGGGGCGGTATCATACTCCGGCGGAGGCCGCGCGGCACGGGCAGCAGGTTTGGAAGCCTGATTTGGAGTGGTGTCGTGCGCGGGGGATTGACTATCTGCCCGTGGTTCATCCGGGGTTTAGTTGGTTTAATATGATGGGCAAGGCTTATAATAAGACCCCCAGACTCAAGGGCCAATTCCTCTGGTCCCAGTTTGTCGCAGCCAGACAGGCGGGGGCCGGGATGATTTATGTGGCCATGTTTGATGAGGTGGACGAGGGGACGGCTGTTTTCAAATGCACCAATGACACACCCGTGGGCAACAAGGAGCGGTTCCTGACTTACGAGGGTTTGCCATCGGACTTCTACCTCAAGCTGACCGGGCAGGGCGCACGGCTCTTGCGCGGGGAAATCCCGATGGAGGGTGGAGTGCCGCGATGACCCGCTTTATTTATGGCCAAGCCGGGTTCTCTATGATTGGATATCCGAACCAGCCTGTTAATTGATGCGAAACACAACAGCAAAGTATAAAACAAATGACGCCCCCGTTTTGCATGGTGGCACGCATCGTTCCGCCCCCGCCTGGCGGGGTGCGGATGGGCAAACCGTTGTTGCCTTAAACCCTGTGCGGCCGTTTTTATAATCCCTGCGGAAATTCCAGCCTGCGCATTGCTCCGTGTCGTTCGTGGCCGGTATCGCCGCCGCAACGCTTTCAATGACTAGGCGACTCCAAAGGCCATCCCGAAGAGTTTTTTCAGGGGTCGTGTCAATTGGAAGGAAATCTTCGGGGCGCGGCGATTGGCAAAGCGGGCGGGGACGGCACGGTTGTGGTGGGCCTGAAGACCCGGCAAACGCGGCGGGCCGGTTTTTGAGAAACAGTGGAAACATTCTGTGAAAAAAACGAAATCCATTTTGGCAATCGTGGTGGCGGTCTTTGCCTTGGCGCTGACGGCCGTCCTGAAAGGAGCCGAGGTCGCCCAATGGGAGGTGTTTCAAACCTCCTTCCAATCGGCCAAGCGGTATCCCAATCCATTCACCGACGTGGAGGTGAGTGTCGCTTTCCGGCAAGGCGGCAAGCGGTGGGTCATGCCGGCCTTCTGGGAGGGGGGCGGCAAATGGACCGTGCGCTTCGCACCTCCTGCGGAAGGTGAATACCGCTACCGGGTCGAATGCTCCGACCCGGCCAACACGGACCTGGGCGGGAAGGAAGGCACTCTGCGAGTCGGCAAATACGGGGGCGGCAACCCTTTGCTGAAGCACGGGTTTCTCCGGGTGTGCGCTGATCGGCGGCACTTTGAGCACGCGGACGGCACCCCGTTTTTCTGGCTTGGGGACACCTGGTGGAAAGGGCTGGCCAAACGGCTCACGTGGGAAGGGTTTCAAGAGCTGACGGCCGACCGCAAGGCCAAGGGGTTTAGCGTGGTGCAGATAGTGTGCGGGCGGTATCCGGATGAAGCGGGGTTTCTCCCGCGCTGGGAGAACGAAGGCGGCAAGCCCTATACCACCAAGGACTTCACGGGGATCAATCCTTCCTACTTTGATTATGCAGACCGGCGGATCAAGCATTTGGTGGATTCGGGTATTGTTCCGGCGATCGTCGGCGGGTGGGGTCGGCCTGACTGCAACAGTCTGGAGGCCGGCGTGGTCAACATCAAGCGACACTGGCGCAATCTGGTGGCGCGGTATGGCGCTTATCCCACCCTCTGGATTATTGGCGGTGAATCCTCGGGGCCGCAATGGACCGAGATTGCCAGATATGTGCAGCAGATTGACCCTTACGGGCGGCCGGCCTCCATCCACCCGGGCGATTCGGGCCGCGGGTCGGTGACGGATGAATCGGTGATCAATTTCGACATGCTCCAGACCGGCCACGGCGACTGGGACGCGGCGCGCGGGGCCATTCCCAAGCTCAAGGCGGCCTATGATCGGACGCCTGCCATGCCGGCGCTGATTGGCGAGTATTGCTACGAAGGCCACATGCAGACGGCGTTTCAGGATGTGCAGCGCTATGTCTTCTGGGGCAGCATGCTCAGTGGTGCGGCCGGCCTTACCTACGGCGCGGCGGGAATCTGGCATTCAGGCGTGGAGGGCGATCCAGGCATCAACCCAATCTATGACTGGACGACTTGGAAGGAGGGGATGGGCTTCGCCGGTTCGACGCAATTGGGTTTGGGCAGGAAACTGCTTGAACAGTATCCATGGGCGCGTTTCGAACCGCATCCGGAATGGGCCGAGCCGGGCTGTTTCGCCGCCGGAATTCCGGGCCAGGTGCGCTTCATTTATCAGCCCCGGCGCGGAGTTTACAATTGGACCGGAACCGTTGTGAAGCGCCTGGAGCGCGGCGTGCCCTATCACGCTTTTTATTTCAACCCCGTCAACGCGAAGCGATACGATCAAGGCACGTTCGTCAGCGCGGGTCCGGCCCCCAAGCCTTTTGAAGGTCATACCATGCCATTGCTCTTCGCCGACCGTTTCGACGCGGCTCCTGGCCAGGATTGGAAGGATTACGGCACGCCAAGTCAGCGCAACGACGGCCGGCTCGTGGGCGGAAAAGGTCTGGAGACCGTCCTGAAAAAGTTCGATGAGCCCAATCTCATGGCCAGCGTGGACGCCCGCAGCGATGCCGAGGCGGGCATCATTCTGCGCTTTCACGATTCCGATCATTATTTGGTCGCTTTATACACCCCTTCGCTGAAGGCCATCTTTATCCATGACCGCCAGGACGGGCAATGGGGTGGGCAGCTTGGGCGCATTGAAGTGCCGGAGATCGGACCGAAGATTCACCTGACCGCCGCGGCCTCCGGCGGCTACGCCGCCCTGGTTCTGACCGATGGCCAAAGAACCTACTCCACACCTGCCGTCAAAGTCAGCAATGTCAGCAGCGGGCGAGCCGGCTTGTGGCTTTTCCAGATCGGCGACCGGCAGGAATTCAGCCGCTTTGAACTATCCCGGAGCGGATTTGTTCCGCCGAAACTTGAAGCCACCGGGCAAGCGCATCGGGTGGTTTCTGATGAGCTTAAGGCTCCGGGGCTCCCTTCGCCCCAGGACTGGGTGCTGGTGCTGGAGCGGGTGAAGGAATAGGGCGCAGCCAAGGCAACCCGTGCAGACTTTATCCGTGTTGCCGGGGTCGCACGTGTGGGTTCCTGCAAAGGGTGCCGTAACCGTTCAGCGGGACGCGTTGGAAACCTGCTTCAAAAGCACGAAACCACCCGCGAACACTTTTACTCCGGTGAAAGTTTTTGTCAGCGCAATGAGTGAATAACACCGGGGGCGACGATCACTTTTGCATGGTTGGTTTCGGTTCACCTGGCGGGTGAAGGAAAGGATGAGATTTCCTTGCGCAACTTGCCGGGGAAATTCGCGTTCACACGAACAAAAGAGGTGCTCGCGCCTTGCGGCGGCCCGGCCGCGTGGAGCGGCTTTCCCAAGCACCTCGGGATCACCCGCAGGATCAGTTCCGGGAACGCCCGGGATGAAATCACGGTGTATGTGCGGACCTGGATAGGGGCGCGGCCACGCCCGAACAGGTGGCACTGCTCTATGGCGGCGAAAGGGGAGTGGCGGCAGGCGATGAAAGGCGGCTATGAGCAGCTGCGGACGGGGTTGGCGACAATTGAGCCGCAGTTGGAATCCCAAGGCGACGGTTTTGGTTTGCGGAGTGCGCCCGTCCCGGGTGCAGCAGCCCTCGTCCCCGGCGACTTTCTGCGCCAGATCGCTCCAAAAATCAGAGATGTCCCCCCAGAATGCCTTGCCCGGCGCTCTTGCCAACCCGCGTTTTCTGCCGCGCCGCGGCGGCGCGCACGGAGTGGCGCGCCCCACCTCTTTGTTTCATACCCATCCCATAGGCACCCGGTTGCGCCATCAGAAAAACAATCCACCTTCATGCCCGCCCGTCAGGCTGAACTCCAACTGCGGGTTTTAGGGGGCAAAGTTCACGCCGCCGCTGAGTGGAGAGGCCCCGCGCCGGTCGCAAACCGGCTCGAAAGGCGGCGGTGCTTGAGTTTTGTTCGCAACACGATTGGCAATTAAGCTAGAATTTTTCGTTCCAATCCGCTTTTGAATAGCGGTCGCGGGCCAGGGCGCGGATGGTTTCCAAGGGCGGGTTGAGGAGGGGTTGGCCGGCTTGCCAGGCTTCACGCAAGACCTCTTTCACAAGTGCGGCCGGGGCATGGAGGTTGGTCAAAAAGACGTGGTGGGCGCGGTTTTGCCGGTAGTCGGGCTGCAGGGATGGGAAGGGCAGCAGGCGGGTGATCCGGGACAGATCATAGTCGAGCAGCAAGGTGCCATGGAAGAGGAGGAATTTTTTTTTCCTGCGCTGGGCGTTTCCGGAAAATTTCAACCCGCCCAAAGTAAGGTCGGTGTGCCCCTGGATTTCCACGGGCCGCTTCAGCAGTCGCGCCAAGGCGTCGCGGTTGCGTTCCATGATGAAGCGGTTGGTGCTTGTGATGCCGCCCAAGGCGGAGAGTGCGGCGATCTCCAGGACCAGTGAATAATTCAGACAGCCCGGTCCCTGCACGACTGTGCCGCCGCCGCTGCAGCGGCGCAGCACGGGCACCTGGAGTTCCGCACAGGCGGCACGATTCACCTCGGTGTCGGTTTTGTTGGCGTAGCCGATGACCACGAAGGGCAGGGGGGATTCCCAGCAGCGCAGCACTTCCCCCCCCGCGCCGGCTTCCGCCGTGTCCAGGAGCGCTTCGTCGGCCGCCAGGTTTTCCGCCGGTTCGGGCAGGGACAAATCAAGGAATTTCATCGGGCGGCAATCGTGATTTTTCTGGCTTTGAGCGGCGGTTCCCGTTTTAATCGGGCCTTCCCCCGGCGGGGAAAGTGCTCCGGAGATGGGTGTTTTGTCCAGCCCCCGGGAATTAAATTATTTAACACAGTGAAATCCGAATCAAAAGAACTTTACGGTTCACCGTCCTCCGCGCGGAACGGCGACAAGCTCCAAGCCTCGTTGCAGTCCGTCCTTGATCTCGCTTTGGAGAGCCAGGGCACCGAGCGGACGGCGCAGTTGCTGGAGACGCTGGCCAACCGGCTGCGGAGTGATCGCAACGAGCTGCCCCGGGGGTTCACCACGCCTTACGCCAACACGATTCCCGCCGACCAGCAACCCGAGTATCCGGGGGACTGGAAGACGGAGGTCCGCCTCAAGAGTTTGATGCGCTGGAACGCCATGGCCATGGTGGTCAAGGCCAACTCCACCACCAACGTGGGCGGTCATATCTCGAGCTATGCCTCCTCCGCCACCCTCTATGAAGTGGCATTCAACCATTTTCTGCGCGGTCGCACGGCCGATTTTCCCGGGGATGCGGTTTATTTTCAGGGGCACGCCGCGCCGGGGGTTTATGCCCGGGCTTTTCTGGAAGGCCGCCTGCAGGAAATCCACCTGCAAAATTTCCGTCAGGAACTCGCCCAGGGCGGCGGTCTGTCCTCCTATCCGCATCCCTATCTGATGCCGGAATTCTGGCAGTTCCCCACCGTTTCAATGGGATTGGGCCCCATCATGTCCATCTATCAGGCCCGGTTCAACCGTTACCTCTCGGCGCGCAAGTTCATCGGCCAGCAGGATCCGAAGGTCTGGGCTTTCATCGGGGACGGCGAAAGTGACGAGCCGGAAACCCTGGGTTCCATCACTCTGGCGGCGCGGGAGAATCTCGACAATTTGATCTGGGTCATCAATTGCAACCTGCAGCGGCTCGACGGTCCGGTGCGCGGCAACGGCAAGATCATTCAGGAACTCGAAGGATTGTTCCGCGGCGCGGGTTGGAATGTGATCAAGGTCGTCTGGGGCAGCGACTGGGACGAGTTGCTGGCCCGCGACAAGACCGGACTGCTGCTCAAGCGCATGGAGGAGGCGGTGGACGGGGAGTATCAGAAATACGTCGTCGAGCCCGGCAGTTATACCCGGAAGCATTTCTTCGGCAAATACCCGGAACTGCTCAAGCTGGTCAACCATCTGACCGACGAGCAGATCCGCAAGCTGCTGCGCGGCGGCCACGACACGCGCAAGATGTATGCGGCCTACAAGGCGGCCACCGAACACAAGGGCCAGCCCACGGTGATTCTGGCCAAGACCGTCAAGGGCTACGGACTGGGCGAGGCGGGCGAGGGGCGCAACATCTCGCATCAGCAGAAGAAAATGAACGAGAAGGAGTTGCGCGAATTCCGCGAGCGCTTCCAGATCCCCATCAGCGACGATGTCATCGCCGAGACGCCCTTCTACCGGCCGCCGGCCGACAGCCCGGAGATCAAGTATTTGCTGGAGCGGCGCAAGGCGCTGGGCGGATTTCTGCCAGCCCGGGTCAACAATGCGCCGCGCCTGGATGTTCCGGCGTTGGCTTTCTTCAAGGAGTTTTTCAACGGCACCGGCACCGGTGAAGCGTCGACCACCATGGTTTTTGTGCGCCTGCTCACCCTGCTGCTCCGGCACAAGGGAATGGGCAAGCACCTCGTGCCGATCATTCCCGATGAGGCCCGGACTTTCGGCATGGATTCCCTGTTCCGTGAGATCGGGATTTACGCCTCGAAAGGCCAGCTCTATGAGCCTGTGGACAAGAAGTCCCTGCTTTATTATCACGAGGCCAAGGACGGGCAGATTCTGGAGGAAGGCATCACCGAGGCGGGGGCCATGTCGTCGTTCATCGCTGCGGGCACCAGCTATGCCACTCATGGCGTGGAGATGATCCCCTTCTACACCTATTACTCCATGTTCGGTCCCCAGCGGATCGGCGACTTGATGTGGCTGGCCGGCGACATCAAGGCCAAGGGCTTCATGCTCGGGGCCACCTCGGGTCGGACCACTCTCAACGGGGAAGGCTTGCAGCATCAGGACGGACATAGCCTTCTTCATGCGAGCACAATTCCCACGGTGTTGTCGTATGATCCGGCTTTCGGTTTTGAAATCGCGGTGATTGTTGCCGACGGTTTGCGCCGGATGTATGCCGAAGGCGAGGAGTTGCTTTATTATATCGCGCTCTACAACGAGAACCATGTCATGCCGCCGATGCCGGCGGGTGTCGAAGAGGGAATCCTCAAGGGGCTCTACAAATTCAAACCCGGACCGGAGAAGGGCAAAATTAAAGCCCAGATTCTCGGCAGCGGCCCGATCATCCGTTCCGCTCTGCTGGCCCAGGAAATCCTGGCCGAACGTTACGGCGTGTCAGCCGATGTCTGGAGTGCCACGAGTTACAAGCTGCTGCGCACTGATGCCATCCGCTGCTCCCGCTGGAACATGCTCCATCCGACCGCCACGCCGCGTAAATCCTACGTGGAGACCTTGCTGGCCAAGGAGCAGGGCGTCTTTGTCGCCGTCTCCGACAACATCCGGACTGTGCCGGATCAGATTGCCCCTTGGGTTCCGGGGGGATTAACGACGCTGGGCACGGACGGGTTTGGTCGCAGTGACACCCGCACCCGCTTGCGCCGGTTTTTCCAAGTCGATGCGGAAAGCACCGTGATCGCAACCCTCCACGCCTTGGCGGAGAAGGGCCAGATCAGCCGCGAAGTTGTGGCCAAGGCCATCGTCGATCTGGGCGTGGATCCGGAAAAATTGCAGCCGCAATTGATCTGACCTTTCAGCGGGGCAGGGCGGGGGAGGCCCGAAATCCAAAGGCGCGGCGGCTTTGGATTTTTTTCTTCCTTAGCCTATGGGGTGGGGATTCGAGAGCGTTTTCGTTTGTTGGATGGGACGAAGCAGTGCGGCAGCGGAGGAATTGTTGCCGCTCCGGCTGTTGCGTTTGAAGCGGAGGTCTTCATTTCGTATTTCTCGAAAGTCTTTTGCCTTTCTATAAGGGGGAAGCGCAAGGCGGTTGGCGGTTGGCAGCGCCGTTGCCTTTTTCGCGCTTACCGCTTACCGCTTAGCGCTTGGCGCTTGGCCCCTATACAAAGAATTCCCCCGATGAAAAAATCGCGCGTTGAAGCCCTGAACCTGCTAGGGTTTTGGAAACCGAAATCCGCTTGCCACGAAAGTCCGCCTAAAAACAAGGATTCACAATCATCCCAACCAGTTCTCATTGAGTAGAGGTTCATGGGCAGGGAAAACAAGGCGCGGCGTGTTTCCGATCGACCGGAGAAAGAATTGATTCGAGCTTCCATCGCGGTTTAGCATTCGGGATCGAATTGCGAACCCGGCCAATCCGGTTGCCTGACGCCCAACCCGGCGCGAATCCCGAGGTGTGCGGGCTGGGGCTCTCTGTGGACGCGAACAATCCGCAGGCCCGGGCTGGCTGCGGCCACCCGGGGTTGAACCGGACGGGGTATGAAATGTTTGGAAAAAGATTCCGGCTTGAAAATCGGCCGGGCTTCGGCCGGGCTGTTTGTGACTGATGAAAAAAATCCTTTCAACCCTGGGTTGGCTCTTGCTGGCCGCGGCCGGTGCCGGAACTTTCGCCATATTGGCCGG
>Ga0209829_10001416_pt1 | contig 19428 bp, 12 predicted proteins | sample C_140205_EF_Meta_FD_187311 | JGI IMG/M metagenome (GOLD analysis project Ga0209829, IMG submission 187311) | Freshwater microbial communities from Lake Croche, Canada to study carbon cycling - C_140205_EF_MetaG (SPAdes) (version 2) | ecosystem: Environmental > Aquatic > Freshwater > Lake...
CACCCTCCGTCGAAGATCGACAAACCACAACCACCACCCCAACCTCAACTCATCACTCCGACTAACTCTCCGAGTGGCTCGAAAAAGCGTATCCCGTCACTGCCAATACGGATCGCCGGCCTGGATCTTCTGCCAGCAAACGGCGCAATGCTCATGATCCCACATGCCCTCAACAAGGTCGTATTCTTCCTTCGAGAACTTTGACGGGTCGTATGGACTCCACGTGCGATGCCCATTCACCAGCTCTTTCTTTACCATCGCTGGCGCACAAACGAACGACCGCCGAGTGAAATCACGCTCAGGCGCGGTGCCGAGGGCATCGCGCCAGTTCTTCTCTTCGACTTCCTCCTCAGGCGTGCGAGCGCTCATTTTCTGGCTAACGTTCAAGTTGAGCCACGGCCACTCGGGGCCGTTGGCTCTGGCAGTTGGTTCGGCACGTCATCCGTCCAACAATCAACGTTCAAGTAGCAATCGAGTTCCAGGATCATCTTCAGTTCTTCCTTCGAGAAGGACAAGGCACACTGACTCTCGTATTGGTATGTGATGTGGAGGCAGAAACTCTCGGCACCGGCATCGCGCATCGCACCAAGAAACGAATGAACGTGTCGATGCACATACGCGATCTTTTCAGGCTCGTCTTCAGGAGCGTCGAGAGAGGCAGAACCGTATGGAACGGGAACATCTCGATAGCGCCCACGCGTCCCGATGACTCCCGGATCATGCGCAAGTGTAAATCGAGCCTCGACTTTCGACGGTATGAAACGCTCACCCGTCGCCGAGAACGTGACTTGGGTGCGAACGATCATATTCTTTGCCGAACGTTGAATGAACCGACAGTCTGTCGGTCGGTCGTTGGCATGGGCTTGGTTCTGGGAAAACGACCCCTCTCAGAACAGGGGGTCGGGGGAGATAGGGGTTTCTGACATAGGCATTGTAGCACACGCTATGGCCCGGGCGAGCTTGATAAGCCCACACGATCGCCAAAGCCAAAAAACACAGCAAAGTAGGTCACTTCATAATCTCTAGGGCCCTGTAGCTCTTGTCCCAGCAGTTGCGGCAGTCCGCCTGCGGCCTGATTACTAACAAATTTAGCGCCGAAGGCAGTGTTGAGACGCCCGGCCGACATTTTCTTAGGGACTTTCTTACGATGGACAGAGACAAGCTATTCCTGCCTGTTTAGGAACTTAATCCTCTTTCGGGGCGGGATACCTTAGGAACATTGTTCTCGCGGCCCAGAAACCGGGTGCCTTCGTAGTTTCCGGAGCGTTCACAATTTCTTGGGAAAAAGTGCGAAGTGGGGTCGGCGGTAAGTCTTTTCTCGCCGGCGGCGTGACCCCTCCGGCCTGTCTGATCGGGGCTGATGGTGCGCGCCTTGGCAGCTAGCCTTCCGCCATGCCCTTTCCCAGCCAGCGATGCCTGTTCACCGGCAGGGGCTCCGACATTGGCCAAGGGCGGACGTGGAGCTCGCCCGCCAAGGCACGGGTCACCGATCGCCAGACGGCGCTGGGAGACCTCGGCGGCCGTCTGCGGGGCCAAACCGGCGATCGAGGCCTACCCCCTCGACCTTCCCGACCGGGCGGCGCTCGCCCGGGCACACCCTAGTACCACCCCTCCACCCATGCCGTCTCGTACATCGCGACGATGTTCTCGGTCGGCGTCACCGGCTGGATGTTGTGGCAGGGCGCCAGGATATACCCGCCACCAGCCCCCAGCTGGCTCATGCAGTCGCGCACCTCACGCCGGACGGCCTCGACCGTGCCGTGGGGCAGCACGTCCTGATTGTCCACGCCGCCATGGAAGCACAGGTTCCGGCCGAACGCGTGCTTGAGCTCGCGCATGTCCATCCCCGGGCAGACGTGCTGGATCGGGTTCAGGATATCGACCCCAAGTTCGACAAAGTCCGGGATGATGCGGCGGATGGCGCCGTCGTCATGGTGCATCACCAGGGCGCCCGCCTGGTGCGCGAGGTCGGTGAACTTCTTCTGGAGCGGCTTGAACCAGCGCCGGTAGCATTCGACGCTGATCATCAGATCGTGCTGCGAGCCGTAGTCGTCCGTCACCTGAGTGATGTGGATCTTGCCGCGGCCCGCTTCAAAGAAGCGGTTGGCATACTCCCAGCAGAAGCGCGTGATCCGCTCCAGGATGTACTCCGCGATTTCCGGCTCGGCGATCAGGTCGATGCAGCTCTGCTCCAGGCCCCGCACATGGTTGTACCAGTAAAAGGGGGCCACGTAGCAGCCCTCGATCGCGTGCTCGGGCCAGGCGTCGCACTGGGCTTCGATGGTGGAAAAGTCGTACCAGTCTGCGCTCGGCCACTCGAAGGCCTCCAACTCCGCCATCGTCGTGGCATCCTTGAGGGCCCAGCCGACGGGATCCGTATAGCGCCCGGTGCCATAGTCGATTTCCCGCATACTCATCCACCACGGCGGCTCCTGCCGGACACCGCCCGGAAGCTGCCGCGCCGGGGGGCCAACGTAGTTCGGACTGACCCAGACAATCTTGTCGAGGTGCAGCTTGGTCCACAGTTCGGGGTCCGTGGCCACGCCGAAGTGGGCCAGCAACCGTTCGCGGACCTCGGGAGTCATCCAAATATCGAGCGGGATCCGGTCGGGTTGGCCGCGCCGGGCGGCGGTGAGGATGCGTTCGCGGGAGGTCATGGGCTGGAACCGCCATGGCAGGCGGGCAATGAGGATGACTTGAGCTGGGGAAATGGCTTGGCGCGGCGGCCCGTCAGGCCACGCACGTCTTCCAGGATCTGCTTTTCAAATTCACGCGGGAGGTGGCACAAGCCTGTGTACTCGATCCAGCCCGCCGAAACGCCGACGCCACAACCGGTCTTCCGCGCCAGTTCCACCTGTTCCGGCCAGAAGCCGACGAATTGCCACGCACATGGAACCCACGGCCTGTCGCCAAGTGCCGCGAGGTAGCGGACCGGTTCCTTCCGATACAGCGGATGTCCGAGCAAAGTGGTATAGGCGTGATCGCCGGCCTCGCCATCGGCCCACAGTACAAAGCTGGCGAGGGAACAGTCGCTGGTCAGCAGCGCCTTGTCCGGGCCGTGCCGGTGCACGAGCTGTCGGAGGGCCTGGTAGAATTCAATTGCGCCCGGCGAGAGAGCGCAATTCCGGTTCGGATGGAAATCATGGCCGACTCCGGAAAAGGTCTCATCCACCAGGAGCGCGTCCGGTTCGAGCAATTCCATGATCCACTCAGCCTGCTGCAGCAGGTGCTCCCGCCAGGCCGGGGCGGCCATTGACATGTGCCACAGCGTCCCGACGGTTTCCGGTCCCCGCCAATAGGTCAGTTCGAGCGGCTGGTGGCTGCTATCGTAGGCAATGGCGTGGTGCAGGCTCGCCGCGCACGGCGAGGCTGAATCCAAGCCGCTGGCGTGCAGGTACACGGCGGCCCGCGCGCCCTGGGCCCGGGTACGGGCGATCCGCCGCCGCATCAAGTCCAGCGACATCGTGAATCCCCCAAAGCGATCCGACGCCATGGCGGTCCATCGCCTGCGATCCGGGTGCACGTAATCCCCCATGTACGGATAGTAGCCATGCTGGGTTGCCATCCCCACCCCGAACTCCCGGAACCGCTTGCAGTCCGCATCGAATCCCAGCCCGCGCCGGCCCTGCAGCGCGGCGGGGGACAGGAAATCGTAATAGTGCACCTTGGTTTCGCGCAACCAGCGCACGGTGGATCGGCGGTGGTGGGCCAGCGCATGAAACACGCGCCAGGCCTCTTCCGGGGCGCCGTAATGGGCCAGGACCCAGAAGCGTTCAGTCACGGTTTGGCCGGGCTGGAGCAGGAACTGCGTGCCAAAACTACAGCCGCCCGCGCCGCACATGTTGCCGGCGAAGACAATCCGCCAAGCCCGGCCGGCGCCGGCGAAAAAGCTGAGGCGCAGCGCGGCTACCGGCTGGGAGAGCTGGACCAGCGGGATCAGCAGCGGAGCGCGGGTCTTGATCTCCTGGCAGCCGCTGGCGCGGGGCTCGAGGTAGTGGCAGGAAAAAGCGGCGGCATTCTCGCCGGGGACCCCAAGGACGTGATCGGCCTCCAGGAGAGGACTTTCCGCGATGATCTCCTTGATCGCCCAATGCGTGGCCAGGCCCGCCGCGCTCAGCGGCAGATGCACCCGCTCGTGGGTCCGGCTGAGGCTGGGATGGGCGGAGCTGGAAAAGTCGAGCAGCACCGGAACGGCCACCTTGCCGCGGTTCACGAGGGTCACTTCCGTCTCCAGCACGTCCCGGGCGGCGGTGCCGCGACGCAGCCGCTGGCGCACCCGCTGCCGGACCGGTTGCGGGAGCGGAGCGAGGGCGTTTGGTTCGAAGCTGAGCGAGGTTTCGGGCCAGCGGTCACCCCGACCGCTCGTGACCGTCACCAATCCCGCATGGCCCCGGTACACCAGCGGCACATCCCCGCACCACGCGTTGGCATAGTGCAACGCACCGGGAGACTTCTCCCAACGGACCGGGGGGCGAGGCAATTGAGGGGTCAAATGTTCCATGAAGAGATGGGTGCGGAGGCCCGGTCAGTAGCGTCCATACTGCTCCGCCAGTTCGCGCAGGAGTGCCACATGGGCCGCCGGCGTCTCGGGCGCGATCGCGCAGGCCGTGCTGAGGATGAAGCCGCCGGCGGTCATGCCCACCTCCAGACGCCGGGTCACATCCGCGCGGATCTGGTCCGGGGTGCCCAGCAGGAGCGTGTGGACGGGATCAATGTTGCCCTTGATGAAGGCGCGACGGCCAATGCGGCGAACCGCGTCCGCGAGCTCCACATTGCCCAGAGGCGGAGGATCGAGGCACTCGATGCCGTCATACCCGATATCGATGATTGCCTCGAGGCGGTCCCCGATTGCCCCGCATGTGTGGCAGTAGCTGGGCACCCCCGCGGCCCGGGCCGCCGCGACCAACACCGCCTGGGCCGGGGCCAGGAGCGAGCGGAACAATGCCGGCGACACGAAGCTCTGCCCGGCCCATGGCGCCGACACGTTCAGCGCATCCACCCCCGCGGCAATCTGCTCCCGCGCGTGGCCCGCCACGGCCGCGGCGAACCTCGCCAGCAGGCCCTGGCACCTCTCGGGTTCGGTCAGCAATGCCACCATCGCTCCATCCGCGCCCAGCAGGTCAATCAGGTAGTCTTCCGGCGAGTACAGCGAGCCATGGACCGAGATATCCGGCCCCATCAGCTCACGGGCCTGCGTGATCTCCGCCACGCGACCCGCGGCGTCCTTGGTCATCTGCATGCGCAGATTCGTCGAGGGAGGGTGGTAGGCCAGGCGGTCGGCAATCGCCGCCGGGTCGAGGCTGAGGATGTCCTGCTCCGGAGGGCGCGCAGGTGTGTAACGCGGCAAATCATTGCGACAATAGACGCAGCGGTCCCCGTTCTGGAAGTGCACCACCGGGCCCTCCGCGTTGCCCCGGTCGATCTGCCGCACCGCATCCAGGTCGAGCGGGGCCGCCCCCACCGCCGGAATGAGCACACCGTCGAATCCAAAACGCCGGCTGATCTCACAGTAACCGCGGGCGAGCGCCCCTCCGTGGTTATGCCAGACATCGATCGGGTCCAGCTCCGGCAGTTGCCGTAGCACGAAGCCGAGCGAGGGCTGACACATCAGCGGCACGCGGTCTGGCCGCTGCATCTGCATGGCGGCGGCAAGCCTCGTGCGGGCGGTGAACATCGCGTTGGCGGCCAGCCCAGACCGGCGTTAGGCTACGGGCACGCGCGAAGGACCTTCGCGCGTGCCACGCCTTACATTAAGCACGCTCAGAAATGAAACACGACAGAGGCGGCGTATTCACGGCCGTTGCCCCAGGAGTAGTCGTCGCGGACATTGGTGATGTTGGTGGCATTGAGCCGCAGTTCGGTGGGGACGCTACCCAGCTTCGTGCGATAAGCGACGAAGGCATCCAGCATTGTCTGCTGTGGCACCCAAAGCAGTGAGGTATTGGCGTTGGAGATCAGGTAGGTCGCACTGTAGCGCATGCTTCCACCCACGCTGAAGTGGCCACCCGCGAAGTTGTACTTGCCCACCAAATTCGCCCGATCCTTGGGTGTATGGGAGAGCGGGTACAGGAATTCGCGCTGATACGTCAGGGTGCCCGTGGTATTCGGATTGACCGACGGATCGGAAGTAATGATCGCCTGAATCGTGTGATTGTAATTCAGGAGCATCTGGAAGCGATCATTGGGGGTCCAACTGAGGTCCAGGTCGACGCCACGCGAGACGTAGTGCCCTCCGTTGACGTTGAACTGCACGGTCGAGACAACCGCGTTCCGGGGATCGGAGAGATTCCGCAGTATGTCGCCGGACACCACGCCGTCGCGGGTGTCATCATAGTACGAGCAAGTGCCTGTCAGCTCGTTGTTGTGCCAAGTCGACTTGAGACCCATCTCGAACCCATTGCCCTTTTCGTTGTCGAGCGGGTGCGCGTTATCACTGGGGAGAACGCCTACACCCGTTACGCTCATCAGGTTGGTGAACTGGACGGAGCTGCTCTTGCTGGCAAACACGGAGATACCCTTTGTCACCTCGGCGATGATGCCGTACGTCGCTGAGTTGTTTCGATTGCCCAAGGGCGTATTCAACCGCCCGCTCGGGTCGACCACATAGCGGTTTACACCGACCAGTGCGTGTACGCGGTCATCCATGAAGGAAGCCCGATAGCTCACGTAGTCTTGATGGTTGATGTTAAGATTGACCTTGCCGGCGCTGAGCGTCGGCGCGCCGCCAATTAGCTTATAGACGTCTGTGACGGGCGAGGTGCCAAAGGGGTCATAGTTGTGGTAAATGTCGACGCCGGTAAATGTTCCATTCGACAAAGTAGCCGTGCCCGCGAGGGCAAAGTTCACCGGGTAGACCCAAATGGCGGACTTGGTTCGCAGATACTCCACGCCAGCGCCGAACTCGTGCTTCACGCCCCAGAATTCCTTTTCGAAATGCAGGTCCAGCTGTTGGGTATCCGAGGACGCCCAGCGGCCATCGTTGTTAATTCCTTGAATCGCCACGGATGCGGCATCGAGTGCGTTCACGCGGCCATCCAGGCGGAACCCATTCGTGCTCGGAGCGATGATTTGCCGAACAAACTGTTGGTTGGTGGTCTGCTGGACCCAGTGGTAGCGGAGGGACAATCCCTCCAGTGGCGTCTCGGTCACCGACACCTCATAGGTCGGCGTATAACCGCCGTACGTCGACTGATTGCTCTGTCCGGCCCACTTGTCCCCGTACGGCGAGAAGATGTTCCAGTTGATTTTCTGGGTGGTATACAGAAAGGGCGCGGTGCCCGTGATCGCGAGCATGTCAGAGCTCCAAGTCGTCAGGGCGGGGCCAACCGCCGAGTTGGGGGGAGACCAACGGGACTGGATGAAGGCCAGCGTTGCCGCCGTGTCAGGCAATGAGTACTTGCTCTGGAAATAGGCGATCATCTGGGCGGTCGGATTATTGAGATACTTCTGCCAGTCGCGATTGTAGGAGTAATTCCAGGCATTGGCGCCGCCCTGGTAGCCATTTTGCTCCCTCAGGTAGTCCATTTCCGCTGTGATCTCGAGGCTCTTGAAGGGCCGAATCGTGATGGAGGGCGAGATGAAGGTATAACGCGTCGGCGAGCCAAGATGATAACCTTCACCGCTGGTGCCTGCCGAGGCGACGACGCGAATGCCCACCTTGTTGTTGAGCAGGGTGTGCTGGTCATCCACCACCACCTTCCGGAACTCATATGTACCGAAGGTCGTGGTCAGGGACGCAGCATTGGTGAACTCCGGCTTCTTAGTGATGAAATTGGCAACGCCGTTCGGAGTGGAGGCGGGATAATAGAGGCCCACCGGCCCCTTAACGACCTCGATGCGGTCGATGTTGTCCCAGATGTTAACCGGCACGAGACTGCTCGAATTCGCGAGCGAAACGCCGTTATAGTAACGTGGGAGCGCAAAGCCCCGAAGATTCATCACGTCAGCTTGGCCGACTTCGTTTTCACTGACCTGCACGCTGGAGGAATAGCGGAAGGCGGCATTGCCGTTGTTCGCCAGGAAATCATTCAGCAGTTCACTCGAGATGATCTCGATCGCCTGTGGCATCTGAGAAACCAGTTCGCCGGTGCGCGACGAGGTCACGGTGCCCAGCTTACGATAACCGTAGTCTTGGCTGGTCGAGACGTTGAAAGGATTCATTTGGACCACGTCCTCGGGGGCGATGTCCTTGGACGTGGGCGGGGTAGACGCCGCTTGGGCGCGTACGACGGGGGCGGTGGCGAGGCAAACTGCGATGCCAACAAGCATCCATGCAAGGACGCGAGAGCACAGGATCGATGAGGGTTTCATACGAATCATCAGTGGTTCAGGATGGGGTTAAACTAAGACTGCGCGCGGAGTGTGAAAACGGTGAAGGAGTCTGCAATGCCCCCCTTATTCTACCAGTAGCAATGGCGACCGCGACGGCGCTCCAGCCTAGGCACCGCAAGGAACCACCGGCCATTCACGCCCGACCTGCCCAGCTGAGAAGCCGGGGCAGATACAGGTAGAATAAACTTCTGGTCGCCTCCCTGCGCTGCAGACCGCTCCATGAGCGCAGCTGAGTCGGTTGGTTCTTTTTAACTTTCGGTCAGGCTCCGGCCCATTGACCGGTACACCACCGAGCACCCTCTCCTGTTCCGACAGCAATTCTGGCCAGCTCCTGGGCGAAAAAGCCCTCAACATCAAAACGCTAATCATATTCTCCCGGACCTACAGCAGCGTCTACGGCAAGGAAGAGATCGCAGCCATACGACAGCGGGTCGATTTGATTGCCGATCCATTGACGCGAGAAGAATTGGCCGAGCGCCCCGAGTTGCTGGCTGACGTTGAGGTTATCTTTTCAGGCTGGCACTCTCCAGTGCTGGATGAGGCGTTCTTGCATGCGGCGCCGAAGTTGCGGGCCTATTTCTATGCTGCCGGCTCCGTCAAAGGTGTTGTCACGAATGCGGTCTGGCAGCGAAAGATCCGCGTCTCCAGCGCATGGGGGATAAATGGCGCATCCGTCGCCGACTACACCGTCGGCGCCATTCTATTCAGCCTGAAGCAGGGGTTTTCCAGCGCCGCCGCGCAGCGCCGCCAGCGCTCGTTCACTCGCCTGCCGCTGCCCGCCGGCGTCTGCGGGTCCACCGTCGCGGTCATTGCCCTGGGCGCGTCCGGCCGGGCGGTCTGCGAAAAATTGCGCCCCTTTGGGGTCAGGGTGATCGCCCATGATCCTTACGTAAGCCCAGCGACGTCACGAGCGCTCGGGGTGACTGCGATGGTCAGCCTGCCAGAGGCCTTCGCGGCGGCGGATGTGGTCTCACTGCACCTTCCGGCAAACGACGAGACTCGCGGAATCGTCCGGGCATCCCACCTGAGAACGATGCCGATCGGCGCAACCCTGATCAACACTGCCCGGGGCATGGTGATTCATGAGGCCGAATTGATCGAAGTCCTCAAAGAACGTCGGGACCTCACGGCAATCCTGGATGTGACTGAGCCTGAGCCACCGGCCCCGGAGTCGCCCCTCTTCGATCTGCCCAATGTCGTCCTGACTCCGCATATCGCCGGAGCACTCGATCGCGATGCACGCTTGCTCTCCCGTTGCATGATCGAGGAATTCGACCGCTGGAGTAGCGGCCAACCGCTGAAATGGGAAATTGCGCAGGGCGACATTGAGCGCATGGCCTGAACGTCGGAAGGCGTATGCTAGCCCGGCTTAAGCCCTTTCTTGGCTCTGCGCGACAGACGCTGCGCCTCGACCCCGGCATGCTACTTCTGGGCCTGGGCTCGACCACTCCATGGATCGTCATGGGGTGCCTGAATACACTCCTCCTCCCCGTCCTGACGACCTGCTATCGGCTGGACGCAGCGGTTGTGGCATGGGCGGTGACCCTGCCGCGCATTCTTGGGATGATCCTGGATCCACTGATTGGACATTTCTCTGACAAGACGCGCTCGAAATGGGGCCGCCGGAAGCCCTATATCGCGACTGGTGCGATTGGATGTGCCCTTTCCTTGAGTTTGATGTGGTGGATTTCGCCTGCCGCGGGCGGAGCCGCAAAAATCGCCTACTTCGCATTCACCAACCTGGTCCTCTGGATCAGCTTTTCGGTCTATTACATACCCTACGGGGCCCTCTGTTATGAGTTCACCGAGGACTACCACGAGCGAATCAAGCTCATGACCATCAACTCGTGGTTCTGCCTGCTCCCCGGCCTCGCATCCGGGTGGCTCTACTGGCTGGCGCTGAAGCCGGTTTTTGGCGGGGAGCTGAATGGCGTGCGCGCCATCACGCTGGCCATGGTTCCGATCATACTGGTTTTCAGTGCGGGCCCCCTCTTCCGGACAAAGGAGCGGATCGTGCGGCCAACTCAAACGAGGATGAATCTATGGAAAGGATTGTGCGAAACCATGCACAATCGGCCCTTCCTGTACGTCCTGCTGATCCGCGCCTCCAACGCGCTTGGAGTGTGGATTTTCAACGGGATGCTATTCTACATAAACACCTATTGCGTGTTCGGTGGCGACAAGTCGCAGGGCGCGGCCCTCACCGCAGGATCGGTCACCGGAGTCTCGCTTCTTTCCATGATCGTCATGCCCCTCACGCCGGCATTGGGACACCGCATTGGGAAACGCGGGCTGCTGATCGCCGGAGCCGCGTGTGGCGTGCTTGGCGCCATCGCGGTGATCTTCCTGACCCAGTCGAGCTACCCATGGGCCCAGGTCGCGGCGGTCGCACTGCTTGCCCCCATGGGCTTCCTGCAGGGTATCGCCATCAGTGCGATCATGCCGGACATCTGCGACCTGGATGAGCACCGCCACGGAACCCGGCGCGAAGGACTGTTCAATGCCATTGTCGCCGCCCTGACCAAAGCCGAAGTGGCGGTGGCGGTGCTTGTGGCGGGATCGCTGATCAATGCCTCCGGGTTCCTTCCGGCAGCGGGAGCCCAGTCGCCGGGGACCCAGCTTTACCTCCGCATCTTTGGCTTTGGGCCCTTCATGATCTGTTCCTTGTTCAGCCTCTATCTGGCGACGCGTTTTCCGCTCACTGAAAGCACGACGAAACTGATCCAGTCAGAATTGGCGACGCGGCGCGCAGCTGGTGAATCGCCACACTGCACCCCTTGAAAACAAACCTAAGGCTCTATCCCCTCAATCCAGCCGAGGCTATCTTCGCGCCATTCCATGACCCGCTTCTCGCGGGCCTGATCCCGTCCTCCTTCGAGTCCCGGCATGCCGCAAACGCCCGGGTGCTGCCGTTCTGGTGCTGGACCGTGGTCACATGGGACGACTGCGACCCGCGACTGATGGCTGGCATTCTGGAAATCCGGCAATCGTTGCCCCGCCGGCCCTACGACCGCATTATTTGCTGCCTAACGGTGCCATCAGGAGTAACCGTGGAAGTCCAATTGCTCAATGGCCAGGGAACGTGGACCCTCGCAGGCGAGCCCTGGACGGGGGACAACCAGCGACAAGAGGTCAATGTGCCGCTCCCCGCCGAAGAACAGCACGGCATCCGCCTGGTGTTTGGCGCAACGGAGCCGGGACCGAAGTCAATCGGCCTGGCATGGCTAGGCGTGCAAAACTCCACGCTGTGCGCCGAGATCCAAAAGCAGCGTTGCCGCCTCGACCCGGCATGGGACGGGTGGATCAGGCCCCCGGACGAGTGGAAGCTGGATGAACCCCATTGCGGCCTCTTGTTTGCGGGTGGCCACTGGGAAGAGCTGCGCTCCAAACGCAAGCTGTCGGCCTGGAAGCCAACGTGGGAATTACTGCGCGAACGCGCGACCAACGCCCTGAAATACACCCCCGAGGAAGCGGTCACGGACTTTCTGCCCTGGCAGGATGAACGCTATCTGCGCGCGCGGGAGCGAGGGCGCCCCGCCCTCTACCTCGATGGCCCCGTCCTCGCACTCGTGGGCATCGTCGAGCGTGACCTGACCATGGTGCGCCATGCTGTGAGATGTCTGCTGGCCATCATTCATGCCCGGTCGTGGGCTTGTTCGGAGGAGTGCCGCCTCCCTGGGTCCAGCTGGGACATTCGCTGCTTCCTGGAGGAGATGTATTCGACGGCGGCGGCACTGATGTTCGACTGGCTGGCGAGCACCCTGACCGACCGGGCGAGGGAGTTGTTCGCGACCAAGCTCTGGGACAACGGAATGGCGGTCATTGAGCGGGACTTGGCCAAATTCGAGCAGGTCCATCATATCAATCAGGGACCTTGGTTTGGCCGCGGACGAGTCTTGGGCGGGCTGCTGTTGGAAACCCTCTGGCCAAGAATGGGGAAATATGCGGATCGGGCCTGCGACGATCTGCGGCAGGACTTGAGTTCCTACATTCTGCCTGACGGCGGGGTGGACGAAGGGCCCATGTACCTTGCCTTGACGCTGGAGGTGACCCTGGTCCCCATCATCGCGTACGCTCGGCGCCGGAACCTGTCGGCAAAAGAGCTTCTTCCCGAGGCCATCGGCAAGGTCGGGAACTATTTCGGGGCCCTCGCCTGCGGGCGCCCGGGCCGATTCGTCCCGGACGGCGACTGCGCGAACGATGAAATCGTGGCCGACAGCATCGCCGTCCTGGCAGGACTCTACCCAGACGGCCGCTTCAACGACCTCTTCGCAGTCAGTCTGCCCAAAAAACGCCCTTTCTCCTACATCCAGCATTACGGCGGCACGGGTCTGTTCGCCTTTATCCTAGGACCACGAGAGGTCCCCCCCAGCCACCGCCTCGGCTTCGGCAGCCGGGTGCTGGAGCACACCGGCATCGCCTCCGGCCGGATTCAGGCGAATGGCACCAGTCTTCGCTGGCAGCTCAACGGATCAAAGGCCAACCCGCATCATGCGCACCGCGACAAAGGCGCCCTGCTGATCGAGCTGGATGACGAGCCCCTGTTTGTGGACCGCGGAGTCGTGAGGTACGAAGATCCTCGGGTGATGGCCATGAAGCGCGCCGACATGCACAATGTGCTCGTGCCGACCAAGGACGGGGTGAATGCGCTGGATCAGCTTGTACCCACCCAGGCGATGATCCCCATCGTCAGCCCTGACGCTCACACCACGAGAGTCCTGATCGACCTCCAGGCCATATGGGCGGACAGCTTTCGCGCCTATCGGCGCAGCTTCGAGGCGAAGGACCCCAGTGAATGGTCGGTGACGGACAAGGGAGAACTGCTTGCGGTGGGCCGCGTCACCTTCCACCTCCACTCCCCCCATCCCTTCGTGCAATCGAAGGGCCGGGTCTTCGCGACCACGGGGAGTCAGCGCGTGGAAATCTTCGCGCCTTGGGCGACGCATGTCCTGCACACCGTCGACCTGATCGACTGCAATTATCAGCCCATCCATCATCTCCAGATCTGGAGTGGCCATGCCACAAGGTTCGATCTCGTGACGACATTCCGGCGCGTGGCCCGCGAATCCAGCTAGCGCCCGCAACCGCGACGCAAGCCGCTGGGCCCGGATAGGCCGGCCGCGAGGTCACGGACCGAAGATCCCATTCGCCACACCCCTTCAATCAGGGCGAAACGCGGGAAGGTCGGCAGGCCAAATTCATTCTTCGCCATCAGCTCCATCAGCAAATCAAGGGCCGTAGAGGTAAGGGCGTCCCAACGTTCATCGATGCCCGCGATCTCCGGGTTCGCTTTGCTCCACGCATAGGTGGAGACTCCGATGTCGCGCGGAACGTCGTAGCCCAGGCTCTTGATAAGTTCGAGGTGCGGCGCCCCGGTCGTCATAACGCAATCAGGCTTTTCGGTCTCAAGCCACTTGGCGATCGCCTCCCGCGCCGTGCCCTCGTCGCCCAAGAAAGGCCGCACTCGCACCTCCTCCGCGTGCTCCTGCTGCTCGGCGAGGTACGATCCGAGGATGTTATGGTCCGTGCGCAGGTCCGCATTCCACGTGAGCATCAACCCGATCCGGTGATAACCCAGGGCTCGAAGCTGCTTCAAATGCAGCCGCATCGAGCGCGCCTGATGAAAGCAGGCCCGGTGGACGGTCGGTCGCATCACGGAGTAGCCAATGGCCACCGTGTAGAAATGCTCCCAGTCCAGATCGAGATACGCCCCAGGACTGGGGATCGGCGCCAGCAACAGTCCCTGAATACCACGGGAGGAAAGTATCTGGCTGAGACGCTTGCCGGTCAGCCCCGGGCTGGAAACATCGTGGCATTCGATTTTCAAGCCTAGGTGATTCGCATGGGCCTTGAGGTCCTGATAGATCTGGACCGTTGGGCCTTTCGCCCCTGGGCGATCTTGATTGGGCGCGGGGGTCAGCAGGCCGATGACGCCGCGAAAATAAGTCGCGCGCCGGTGCCGGTAGGCGGAGAGGGCTGAAAGCATCGGGTCGGGCCGATAGCCGCATCGTTCGGCCGCCGCATTGACCGCTGCCACCGTCTCCGGCTTGATGCGCGGATCACCACGCAGCGCCTTCGCCACCGTCGTGAAATGGAATCCGGTCTCCTTGGCCAAATCACGGACCGTTACTCTGCCGGGCATCATCCGTTGATGCGACATTGATGGTTGCTTAGCAAGCATGGAGCCGCGCCGCTTCGATTTAGGAAATGTCAAACCGCAGGCCAAGCCGGCACCAGGGCCACAGAGCTGCGGCAACGCGGCGCAAGCTCATGGCTTGAATCCCGGTTGGGCCATGGCCTCGTCGATGAAGGCGAGCATGTTCGCCAAGGGTACGTCCCCTTCCACGGAATGCGCGGGGCTGAGGATGTAGCCTCCGTTGCGCCCAAGTTCGAGCAGTCGCGCCGTTTCGTTCCGCACGTCCGTGGTTGTGCCGTAGGGCAGGGTCCGTTGCGTTGATAGTCCGCCATGAAAGGCAAGGCGACCGTGGTAACGCGGGATCAGGGCGGCGACATCCATTACCTCAGGTTGGAATGGATTGAAGCAGCTCACCCCGTCTTTGATCAGGGACTCGAACAGCTCGTCCACATCGCCACACGAATGGATGAAGACGAACTTGCCCGCCGCGCGCACGACGGAATACATCCGCACCAGCTCGGGCTCGATGAACTCGTGCCAGAGCTCCGGCCCCATTTGCAGGCCGAGCTGCTGCCCCCAATCGTCGCCAAAATACACCGCATCGATGTCGTGGGCCAGGGCCAGTCGCACCTGCCGGATGTTGAAGTCGGCGATCGCCCGAAGCAGATCCCGAACAAACTCCGGATTCTCGATGAAATCGACCATCAGGTTTTCCATCCCGCGCAACGTCCAAGCCCGCTCGTAAAGCGAGAAGCCGATGGGAAAGATGCGGAAACGGTCAGGCTGCGCCGCCAGCATTTCGGCCACTCCATCGAAAAAGACGCCGCTGCCCGGATCGGGAAATCGATAGCCGGCGAGCGAGGGTCCCGCCAATTGTGGATTCACCACGACGCCAATGTCCTTGTCCACGGTGCGATCCCAGATGACGCCAAACGGATCGCGCACAAGATGGTTGCCCAGCTCCTCAAACGTACCCGCAGGATTCAAGGCCCACAAAAGATGATCGTGCAGCCTGGACCCCAGATCGGTCGTGCCGTAGTGGTGCTCCAGCTTTTCCCGGGCCTCGACCGTGAAGGAGAATGACCACGGCACATAGGGTGGCGGACGGTGCGCCAGGATCTCGTGCACGACAGCGCGCTTGTTCATGGTGACGACATGATGGTCTCTGACTTATGAACCCTCGTAGAGAATCGGATTAAGGGCCGAACCCGCGATCTCGCCCGCCTTGAGCCCGGGAAGCCAGGTGGCCAGGTCGTTCACCTGCTGCGGATTTGCCGGCGGCGCCACTCTCATCCCGGCTTCCATGTAAATCATGGTCATGACAGCACGCGGGCGACTGGATCGATTTGGGCCTGCGCGATGAAACGTCCAGCCGTAATGGAAGGACACCTCGCCCAGGTCGTAGGGCTCCTCGACCAACGGATAGTCCGAGACCTTGAAGGCGGCTTGCAGCCGTTCCTCGTTCTGATCGCTGATCGCCATATCGCGCCCGAATTTAAAGCGGTGGCTTCCGGCGCGAAAGGACAGGGGGCCCAGTTCCAATGGGGTCGCCTGCAACGGGACCCACACCGTGCAGACATTTGCGCCCGCCAGCGGCCAGTAGTACTGGTCCACGTGCATGGGGGTGAGCCCGCCGCCAGGCTCCTTGTAAAGCGCCTGGTCATGATACAGCCGCACCCCACCGCCCCCCATCAATTGCGCGGCCACGCGGGCAAGCCGCCGGTTGAACACGAACTCCTGAACCAGCGCAGAATGCCTCCAGAGATTCATGACCTGGAGGAACGCTCTGCCGTACGTAGATCGCTCGGCCAGGGGCGTTGTCTCCTGGGAAAGCCGGCCAACTTGATTGGTGATCTCGGGCCCATAAAAAGCCAGCATTTCGGGGCTCAGGACCTCCTTGAGCTTGATGAAGCCGTCGCGGCGGAATTGCTCACGCTGCGCGCTGGTAAGCTCGTAGGCCGAGTCCATTTCAGGAAAACGCGGAGTGGGAGACATGACGTGGGTGTTGAAAATGCCCACAGGAACGGGGCTGGGGCCTTGGGGCGAAAAAACGCAGCGACCTGCTGGGTCTTCGTTGCGCCAATCTTCGGACAATGGGTAGTGCGCCGAAATTCAACCTGTAGAAACAAACCCGCCGAGTCTTCGCCAAAGAGGTCAGACTGAACCGGCCCGTGAGACCCGCATCACCGAATTCATCAAGTTTCGTAGCGCAGTGCTACTTCGACCAAACCGGCGAAAGGAAGGAGTCTCAATCGGCAGTCATCCACCCGATGGTGACTCGACTCGGATGCTAGGACGCCGCAGCCCGCCCATCCGGTTACCATGCGACCCAAGCCTCTTTCGCTTGCGGTAAGTGTATACCGGCCGACCTCAGGCGTCAGCCGGGACCGCTTCCTAGCGCGGTCGAGTACTAGCTGTTGCGGACGCAGTAGTAGACCGCGACGTTGCGCGGCCGGCTTTCCTTGCCGCCGTCCATGTCTGAGACCGTCTTGAGTCTCCCATGGTAGCCACCACTACCCCAGTTGGGGTAGCGGTCCTCGCCAGTCGTGTTCTTCCCGGTGTCGAAGGCATTGGGTCGCGAGCTCGAATCTCGCCGCCCCGACCATTTGAAGGACGCGCGGCGGGCCTCGTTAGCTCTCCACCAGCTGGTGGAGCAGGTCCAGGGCCTCGCGGAGGGTCCTCTGCTGGGCGGGGGTCAGTTGGGCATCCACGGCGCCGGCGAGCCACTTGCGCTTGGCTTTGGCGGCGTCGACGCGGACCTGGCGGCCGGTGCGCGTGAGGGAAAACAGGACTTGGCGGCGATCCGTGGCGTGAGGGACGCGTTTCACGAAGCCCGCATTTTCCAAACCGCGGATCGTGGCGCCCATCGACTGGGGCTTCACGCCTTCGATGCGCGCGAGCGCGGCAATCGTCAGCGGACCCGACTCCAGCCGGCACATCGCCGCCAGCTGCGACCAGCTCAGTTCGTGGCTCGCCCCCGCGGCGCGCAGCCGGTGCACGAGGCGCCGGATCACGAGGTGAAGTTCCTCGGCGAGCGCGCTGACGGACGCGGGATGGGCGGGCGGCATGCCCCACCTTTGGTCAACAACAGGAAAACTTGCAAGGTAGACTTCTAATTTGCATCCTCGCCGCGCCCGTGTCTCTTTCCCGGTTTCCGACCCATTTCGCCATGTTCCTGCTCCGTCGTCCCTCCCCTCGCCTGGCTGCCGGGCTCGCCGTTGCCGCTGCGCTCGCCTTTACCGCGGGCTGCAAGCCGAAGCCCAAGGCCGCACCGCCGCCCCCGCCCGCCGATGTGGTGCTCGCGCCCGTCATCCAGCGCGACGAACCGATCCGCGCCGAGTGGGTCGCCTCGGTCGACGGCCTCGTCAACGCCTCGATCCGCGCCCAGGTTTCCGGCTACCTGTTGAAGCAGGTTTACCAGGACGGCACCGAGGTGAAGAAGGGCGACGTCCTCTTCGAGATCGACCGCCGGCCGTTCGAGGCCGCGCTCATGCAGGTGCAGGCCAACTACGACCAGGCCGAGCTCACCCGCCAGCGGCAGTCGCAGCTCAACACCGAGAACGCCGTGTCGGCGCAGGAGCGGGACGCCGCCATCAACGCCGCCGCCGCCGCCAAGGGCGCGCTCGAGCAGGCCAAGCTCAACCTCGAGTTCACCCGCATCGTCTCCCCGATCGACGGCCTCGCCGGCATCGCCACCGCGCAGATCGGCGACTTGGTCGGGCCGTCCACCGGCGTGCTCACCACCGTCTCCACCCTCGATCCCATCAAGGTCTACTTCTCGATCAGCGAGCAGACCTACCTCGAATTCAACCGCGCCAACGCGGACGAGCCCAAGTTCCCGCAGAATCTCGTCTTCGACCTCGTGATGGCCGACGGCACCGTTTACCCGCACCCGGGCAAATTCCTCGCCGCCGATCGCCAGATCGATCCCGGCACCGGCACGCTTCGCCTCGCCGGCGTCGTCCCCAATCCCAAGCGTCTCCTCCGCCCCGGCCAATACGCCCGCGTCCGCGCCACCATCCGCACCGAGCACGGCGCGCTCCTCGTCCCGCAGCGCAGCGTCAACGAGCTGCAGGGTGGCTACCAGGTCGCGGTCGTCGGTGACGACAACATCGCCCACCTCCGCAGCGTGAAGGTCGGCGACCGCTCCGGCTCGCTCTGGATCATCCGCGAGGGGCTCCTGGAATTCGGGAACAATGTTCCTAAAACCGCCCGAAGTTCCTAAAGCTGGCTCTAAGATCCTAAATCTCCGCCTTAGGATCTTAAGCGACCCATTCTTTTCGCCGCCCTGAGATGAGGGGTATCTAGGCCTACTGTCGATGGAACGAGAAATTGCCGCACCAGGAACGACAAGTTGTCCAAATCCTCCCAGTGGGGCGTGGAGAGTGGTCTGGTAAAGAGGAATCAGTAGTTGGCCGGATTACCAACCAAGAACCAAGTGTTGTCCGAGATACCCGCTGACCAGCGGATGACTTTCACCGCAACGGGCCCGTATCACCCGCATTTGCGGCCTTATCAAAACTGAAAGGCCCCTGAGGCAGGAGCGAGATAGCGTTGGAACGAACCGGAGGGTCCCGCGCAAGACGGGTCCGGTAGTGTTATCCGTCTGTGCAACCCATGAAAATCTCAACCCTCCTATTCCGCCTCGACCATGGCAGTCTCTCCCTCCCCTCATTCGCCCGCGAATACGTTTGGAAGCCTAGCCAGACGATCAGCCTGTTTAACTCTCTCTACCGCGCCTACCCGGTTGGGAGTCTTATCTTCTGGACTCCCACCTCCCCGACCTCCGCGCGGCTGCACGACCCCGTAAAGGACGCCCGGCCCGTTGAACTTATCGTCGACGGGCAGCAGCGTATCCCGTCACCTCCACCTCGACGAGCACCACCTCCACGACAAGTACATCGACCTCCACCTCGACGACCACTTCAACGAGTACGACGTCGACGACCAGCACCTCCACG
>Ga0209829_10001417_pt1 | contig 19421 bp, 15 predicted proteins | sample C_140205_EF_Meta_FD_187311 | JGI IMG/M metagenome (GOLD analysis project Ga0209829, IMG submission 187311) | Freshwater microbial communities from Lake Croche, Canada to study carbon cycling - C_140205_EF_MetaG (SPAdes) (version 2) | ecosystem: Environmental > Aquatic > Freshwater > Lake...
CATTGCGAGCAACGCCTTCAACCCCAAGGAGTAGATGTGTCTGCTCTGTCTTGCGATCATGGATCTTTACCCGGCCAGTGCCTGGTGTGCGAGCTTTGCTCTCTGTTCGCAGATTAGGAGCGCTATCTGATACATCTAAGAATCCGTCACGAGAGAGCGCTGCCTCGACCATGCGGACGACCTGCTTATGTTTCACGTTTCCGGCAACTGCAACAACGATATCTTGTGGGCGATAGCGCTTCTTGTAATAGTTAAATACCGAACTTCGGCTCATTGCATTAATGGAATCAACTGTCCCAAGGACAGAACGCCCGAGTGGTGTATCGCCGTAGTAAGCCTCTAAATAAACATCATGGATGAGATCAGATGGATCATCATCACGCATTGCGATCTCTTCCAGCACAACGGTCCGCTCAGAATCAAGATCAGCAGCAGTAATAATCGATGATGTGATGAGATCAGCAATGACATCTACAGCAAGAGAGAAATCAGTATCGATCACACGGGCATAGAAGCAGGTGTACTCCTTGCCGGTGAAGGCATTCATCTCGCCGCCGACTGCCTCAATAGAAGATGAGATCTCCATCGCAGTTCTTGTGGGTGTGCCTTTAAAGAGTAAGTGTTCTAGAAAATGTGAAGCTCCCGCGACAGATGGTGTCTCGTCGCGAGAGCCTACATTTACCCAAATTCCGACAGTCGCAGAGCGAACTGTGCTGACTTCTTCAGTCACGATCCGAAGACCGCTGGGTAAGACTGTTTTAGTCATTGGTTTGTATTAGTTATTCAGATTTTTCTGAAGCAGCAGATGAAAGTGTTCCATCAGGCATAACAGCGACCAAAGAGAACTTACCCTTTGGATCGATCTCTGCGATTTCTACTTCAATCTTCTCGCCAACCTTCATGACCTCTTCAAGGTTTTCAATGCGCTTTCCGCCATGCATCTTGCGAATCTGCGAGACGTGGAGCAAGCCATCTTTACCTGGAACGAGTGAGATGAATGCGCCAAATGTTGCGAGCTTTACAACTGAACCGTTGAAACGCTCTCCAACCTTTGGAACTACTGGGTTAGCAATAGCTTCGACCATTGCCTTTGCAGCCTCGGCTTGTGAGCCTTCGAGTGCGCCGATGTAGATCGTGCCATCATCTTCGATTGTGATATCTGCGCCAGTCTCATCTTGAATCTGGTTAATCATCTTGCCCTTAGGTCCGATGATCGCACCGATGAGGTCTGTTGGGACCTTGATCGAGATGATGCGTGGAGCCAAGAGGCTCATCTCATCTGGAACATCGATTGCCGAGATCATAATCTCAAGGATTGAAAGACGAGCTTCCTTAGCCTGAAGAAGTGCTGCGGCAAGTACTGATGCAGGAATTCCATCGAGCTTTGTATCTAGCTGAAGTGCTGTAACGAAATCTTTTGTTCCAGCGACCTTGAAGTCCATATCTCCGAATGCATCTTCTGCACCGAGAATATCTGTCAAAGCAACATATTCAACCTTGCCATCAACATCATCTGAGATGAGGCCCATTGCGATACCAGCAACTGGTGCCTTGAGAGGCACGCCAGCGTTGAGCAATGACATTGTTGATGCACAGACAGAACCCATAGAAGTTGAACCATTTGATCCAAGAGCTTCTGAGACCTGACGAATTGCATATGGGAACTCTTCACGAGTTGGAAGCACAGGAAGAAGTGCGCGCTCTGCAAGAGCACCGTGGCCGATTTCGCGACGCTTAGGTGATCCAACACGACCGGTCTCGCCTACTGAGTATGGCGGGAAGTTGTAGTTGTGCATGTAACGCTTGCTCTTCTCAGGGCTCAAGGTATCGAGCTGCTGTTCTAGCTTGAGCATGTTAAGAGTTGTAACTCCGAGGATCTGAGTCTCTCCGCGCTCGAAGATCGCTGAACCGTGAACGCGAGGAATAACCTCAACTTCAGCGGTGATTGCACGGATATCGCGGAGTCCGCGACCATCGATACGAATCTTCTCGCGAAGTACACGTTGACGAACAACCTTCTTTGTCACTGAACGAATAGCAGCAGAAACTTCTTTCTCGCGGCCTTCGAACTGTGGGTTGACGCTCTCTTTAATAGATTCATTTGCAGCATCAAGTGCGCTTTCACGCTCTTGCTTTCCAGCGATAGTAAGTGCCTTTGCAATTGAATCCTTGCCGGCTGCTTCTACAACTTTGTACACATCATCTTGGTAATCAAGGAATACAGGGAATTCACCAGTTGGCTTTGCAGCAACCTTTGCGAGTTCCATCTGCGCTTCACAGAGAATACGGATAAATGGCTTTGCAGCATCAAGTCCTTGTCCAACAACCTCTTCAGTTGGAGCGCCTGCTCCACCCTTGATGAGGTTAATTGTCTCGGTTGTCGCTTCAGCTTCAACCATCATGATTGCAACGTCACCATCAGAGATGCGTCCTGCAACGACCATATCGAAGGTAGCCTTCTCGAGGTCTGAGTGGTTAGGGAATGCAACCCATTGACCTTCGATAAGTGCAACGCGCACTCCACCGATTGGGCCAGAGAATGGCAATCCTGCAAGCTGGGTAGACATTGATGCAGCATTAATCGCAATCACGTCGTACATGTGATCAGGATGAAGTGACATCACTGTTACAACAATCTGAACTTCGTTGCGAAGACCCTTGACGAATGATGGACGCAATGGGCGGTCGATCAAGCGGCAGGTGAGAATCGCATCTTCTGAAGGGCGACCTTCGCGGCGGAAGAATGATCCTGGGATCTTTCCTGCTGCGTACATACGCTCTTCGACATCCACTGTGAGTGGGAAGAAGTCGAATTGATCTTTTGGATTCTTAGAGGCAGTTGTTGCTGAGAGCAACATTGTCTCGTCATCGAGGTATACAACTGCAGTTCCTGCAGCTTGCTTTGCGAGGCGTCCTGTTTCAAAACGAATCTCGCGCTTTCCAAACTTGCCGTTATCAATCTTTGCAACGGCGAACTTCACATCTTGACCCTCCATGGGTCGCTCCATTTCTCACCATTCACACGCATCAGCAATGGATCTTCGATCGAAGCTCGCGCTAGATCTCGTACATAAATGTATGAGTGTGCGAAAGCCACTACCGAGGACCGACCAACTGATGTGAGGAAGGTATTTACTAAATTAGCGGCGAATACCGAGCTTTTCGATAATCGCTCTGTAGCGTGTTACATCAGTCTTTGCGAGGTACTGCAAGATACGGCGACGCTTACCGACCATGAGCAAGAGTCCACGACGGTTGTGGTGGTCGTTCTTGTTGGTCTTGAGGTGTTCTGTAACTTCTTCAATTCGCTTTGATAGCAATGCGATCTGAGTCTCTGGGCTTCCTGTGTCAGTGGCAGAAGCGCCGTATTTAGCAATGATCTCTTTTTTCTCTGCTGGCTGTAAGGCCATGGGGCACTCCTTCTGCTGTCACGAGGGCCTCGGTGTGATTCACGAAGGCGCAATTACTCGCTTTGATGTAAGGGTGAGTCTACCCAAGGGTCTGGATGAGGCGAAATCGAGAAGTATCGCTCTCAGATCACGCCTAAATGAGCGGATTAGAAGGTGCTAAATGTGGCTAAGCGAGCCCAATCCTCGCCGAGATCTGCAGCCTTTGCAGCTTCAGCTCTTCGGGTGAGCAGGATTGCGCGCATCATTAATTCGCCAAGACCTTCGCGCAGGACAGCGTCCTTCTCGAGATTATCTAGAGCTTCAAGTTGGTTGGAAGGAAGAGGGCGAATTCCGCAAGCGATCTTCTCTTCTTCATTCATCAAGTTGGGATCATGAGCTGAAGGTTGTGGCGCCTTCAGGCCTCTCTCTACTCCATCCATGCCAGCGAGAATAATTCCAGCAAGGGATAGATATGGATTTGATGAACCGTCCGAGGCTTTTAACTCCAAATTAATCGACTGCATTTCCCGGCCCTTAAATGGGCTAGCAACGCGAACCGAACACTCACGATTGTCATAACCCCACGAGATTGTGTTTCCCGCCCATGAATGCGGCTTGAGACGTTGATAAGAGAGAGTTGATGGACATGAGAGAGCGATCAATGCCGGCAGGTGATCTAAAATTCCTGCGACAAAAGATTCTCCAAAGGCAGAGAGCTTTGTTGGTTCATTCTCGTTATAGAAAAGATTGAGCTTCTCTTTATTCCAAATCGAGAAGTGCACGTGAGCCCCGGATCCGATTCCATCGGCAAATGGCTTAGGCGCGAGCGATGCAAGTAATCCATGCTGAACTTCGGCAGTTCCACGAATGGTGTCTCTAAATTTCAGGTGATTATCTGCAGAATTAAGCGCATCTGAATATCTGATCGCAATCTCTTGTTGACCAGGACCATATTCATTAATCGCCTGCTCAACAACAATGCCTTGTGCTTCAAGATGATCAACCATGTCATGCATGGGTGCACTTGCGCGATCCATCCCGCTACTGGAATAGACTGGGCCGTTCTGCCACGGGATCGGTCCATCGGCGCCCATGGTCGCAAGGTAGAACTCTGATTCAAATGCTGAGTACATCTCTAAGCCCAGAGCATCAAGCTTGGCGATTGCGCGCTTTAAGACTGAGCGAGTGCAACCTCCCCATTCACTTCCATCTTGTTCAGTGAGATCACAGTAAAAAGATGCGGTCCGATCAACCCACGGAAGGATTCCAAAAGTATCCATATCGGGAACGATGCGGACTTCACCGACCGGTTCCATTCCCTCAATGGGAATGAGATCTTCAAAGAGATTAACTGCATGCTGGGCACGAGTAAGCCCTACGCCTTCAGTAATTTTAGAAGGCAGCTGTGATGCAGTAACGGTTTTGCCACGGATTACGCCAGCAGGATCGCAATAGAGATAGCGGATAAGACGAATCTTCTCCCGCTTAACGGATGCAAGAATTTCTTCGCGTTGCTTCTTCTTACCCATGGCTCAAGCTCCTTGGTCTCGTAACAGTCCGACTATAACCTGTAAGCAGCTAGGGCGTTATCGTGACCGATTGCCTTTGCGACCTTGATTGCATCTGCTGGTGACCACTCATCATCTGTAACGAAGGAGTCAAGAGTTCGCCCAAGTCCGCGGCGGAAGAGATGAGCCCCCAGGAAAGTTAATTCAGAGAGTCCCCATGCATCTGAAGAGAAGAGGATTTTGTGGAATGGAGCGAGCTCGAGCGTTTCGGCAATAATCGCACCAGAGCGCGCACCTGAATAGTTAATGGCAAGGCCAACATCGAGATAGACGTTATTGAACATCTGAGCAAGGTAACCGGCATTGCGCTGATAAGGATATGTATGGAGTAAGAGAATGGGAATCTCAAGCTTCTCAAAGGCGCGAATGAGGTCTGTCATCAAGAGTGGGTCGCACTTATGCAAATTGAGATCAGGATCCCCGTAACCGATGTGGAATTGGAATGGCAGGCGAAGATCTGCGCCTGTCCAGATTAAGAAGCGAATCAATACTGGATCTGCCACTCGTGCAACTCCGGTAGCTTCAACCTCTTTCAGCCAGCGGCCAGCTGCAGCTTCAACTTCCTGTGCGGTTGGTCTGGTCGGATCAAAATCTAAACCGATTCGATAGGCAACGATAGATTTCAGACCAATCGCGTTCTTTGATGCAGCAGCAAGAGCCGTCACAAAATCTGATGCAAAGGTCGATGCCGTGGAGCCAGATCTTGCAAGTGCTTCAGCAACCGACTCGATACGAATAATTTCACTCACCGTGGAGCCAGTCACGGCCTTCATACCTTCAACACCGTGGATTTCATCCCCGCGATAGCCAGTCTCAAGGAAGTAATGCCCAATGTTGGCGGCCTTCAACAACGTTGAGTTAACAAACTCACTGCCGACTGAAATTCTATGTTTGAAATATTCATCAGCAGAGATATGCGCAGGTGCACCAATAAGTGGAGCTGCCCATCGCCGTACGGCAAAGCCGACCTGTGAGTTGAGAGCTACTTCGATCGACTTTGGAGTGCGATCTGATTCAGTAATCATGTTGGAGAATGCTTCGGCAGTTGGGTTGTCGCGAACAACTCCATGAACGTGATGGTCTACAAGTGAAAGGTCTGCAAGAAATTCACTCGCTGGACCAGTGTGTGAGGAGCCATTAGTAGACATGTAAGTACCTTTCACATTTTTGCTCATCCGAGAGGTTCTCGAGAGCAGCTTTTTCAACAGTCCGGATTCCAAGATAGGTATCGAGTAGTTCTTGCGGGAACCAACTCATGACCTGAGAATCCTGGCGTAGCGCCAAGATTGCTTCATCAAGGGTACGCGGTAATGGGCTATCAGTCGCGCCAATATGCGCAATGCTTTGATCATCACGCAAGCCTGCGATGAGAGCCTTCGCCAAAACTCCGATCACAATCCAAGGATTTGCTGTCGCATCCGCAGCCCTGAACTCCACATTAAAGGTCTTCTCTGCGGGAGATGTGCCGCTGGTATTAACAGGGCAGATACGAAGGAGCGCTTCCCGATCTTGAACCGCAATAAAGGCGCCACCTGCACTCCAGCGATGTGGCTGTAAACGCAAGAATGAGATCTGCGAAGGGGCAGTGAAAGGTAGAAGAGCTGAAGCATGCTTCAAGATTCCATTAAATGCTTTCGATGCAGTTGCGCTGAGATTGCCCAGAGCCGAGGGATCGTAGGTGATTGGCTTTCCATTTTGCGAGAGTGATAAGTGGACATGGACGCCATTACCAACACTCTCTGGCTGAGCAAGTGGTGTGAAGGATGCACGTAATCCATGTTTGCGTGCGAGATCTCGAACATATTCGCGAAGCACAATTGCATGATCGGCAGCTCTCAAAGCATCAGTTGCTCCAAGTGTTATCTCAAATTGGTTCACGCCATACTCTGCTAGCCAATTTTCAGGTTCTAATCCATTATCGCGAAGCAGCTGCACAAGCTCTGAACCGAATGGCTCAACCGCACGAAGTGCATCGAGGCCAAAGGCAGAACCCGGATGAGTTGTCCCAAATAAGAGAAATTCGTGTTCAAAGGAAGCAATGAGTTGAATTCCGAATTCAGAGTTGAGCTCATCGAGCGCGTTCATGGCAAATGTACGCGGATCATTGATCCACGGAGTTCCATCTGGAAGAACTTGCTGCGCAAGCGAAACTGTCATCGCCCCGGCGCCCACTTGAGTTGGCATTTGAAAGGAAGAACCCGGGACTGGCCGCAATCTGAGATCACCGAGTGATCCAAATGGATTCTCATCCCATATTGCACCAAAGCTTGCGAGAGCTAAATCTGCCGGGACCCAACCAACAGTCGCACCTTGTGCGGCAGGGGTTTCAAGAGCTCTGCCACGCACAAGTGCAACAAGATCACATGTGGCAAGGAATGTAAGTGGCGCTGCCATATTAAGGAACGAGTGCAATAACTCGCGCAGGGCTTCCTGAACCACCAACGAGTGGAAGGACTCCAACAACTATCCACGCACCAAGTGCTGGTAGCTTCGACAAATTCTGAAGATTCTCTAAGTGCCATAACCCTGCTGGATGGGTTACTTGCGAGTGCACTGGGAAGGTAGTCGCGGCACCAGTATCAATACCTAAAGTATCTGTACCGAATGCGACTGCGCCACGCTTTTCAACTAAGAACTTTGAGGCTTCAACGCCAAAACCTGGGAAGCGAAGATCTCCTGGCTTTCCGGCGTAACGAAGAGAGTCATGATTGAACTCTTCCCAACCAGTACGAAGCAATATCGCCGCGCTCTGCGGTATCTGGCCATGAGCTTTTTCAAATGATTCGATATCTGACATTAAGAGCTCACCATCAGCATCGCTACCGATACGTGCAGAGATATCGATGACAACTGCCTGACGAACTAACTCAGATGCTGGGATCTTGTCGACTGTTTTGGCGCCATCGATGAAGTGGCACGGTGCATCAAAGTGAGTGCCAGTGTGTTCAAAGAAAGAGACGCGTCTTGCGTAATAACCATCATGTGCGACAGTGACCAGGGTCTCCGCTTCGAAAGCTGGAGCCCCTGGCCACATGACGACATCTGAACTTAAAGGAATAGTTAGATCAATGACCTTTGAATTGCTTAAGGCGTTATTTAACATATTCCTATCGTACTGAAACTAGCGCGCTGCCGAAAGGTTCTCGTCTTTGCGAAGTTTTTCACCCATCTTGTTGGCAAGAGCGGGCTTTGCTGCGATGAACAAGATACCTGCCACTAGCCAGATCGCAGCTGCGATGGGAAGCGCGCGAGATGCCCAGGCTGTTGGCCATGGGTGGATGTTCTCCCACACAGTAATTCCGAGCATGCCGATTCCAAGGATTGGGATGATGATCTCCCAAGCTGGGGCTCTCTTTGTTGAACCGAAGAAGATGAAGCGAATCGCTCCAACGGTCACCATGAGATAGACAACCAAGAGGATCAAGGTTCCGATAACTCCAGAGCCAGCAAAGATATCGAAGGCTTGCTTGTTCCAAACGAGGTGCCAGACAACAACGATAAAGAGGACAGCCATAGTCATGATGCGTGTTGCATTGACTGGGGTACCGTTCTTTTCATCAATCGCACTCAGATGAGTATTACCTGCATCGCGCGCCATCGCAAAGGAGAGGCGCGATCCGCCCACCAAACATGCGAGCAAGCAACCAAATGCAGAGACACAAGCACCGAGTGAGATCATGGTTCCGATCCAAGAACCGATAAAGCTTGTTCCAAGGTCACCCATCAAAGATCCTGAACTTCCGAATGCCTTGATACCAGCTTCATTAGTTCCAAATCCCATAACCTCAACAGCTGTCACGATGACGAAGTAGAAACCACCGAAGATTGCAGTGCCGAGCATTGCGCGAGAGATATCCCTGCGCGGATTATTTGTCTCTTCGCCAAGTGTTGAAGAAACTTCAAAGCCTGCGAATGATAGGAAGCCAAATACTGCGCCAACGAATACGCCATTAAATCCAGCGCTCTTTGGAATTGAGAATACTGACCAATCCACATGATTTCCGTTTGGTGCATGTCCAGTAGCGAGCTTGATAAAGACAATTACTGTTGTAATCAGAATCAAGACAACTGTCACACCTTCAAATGTTAAGAGCATGCGAGTTCCGTTACGGGCTGGAACAACCGCGAGCCAATATCCAAGTACTAAGGCAACTGCCCCAATAAGGAATGCTGACCAGGTAGGTTGGTTCTTCCAGACGCCAAGCTTGTTGAGGAAGTCGGCTCCGAAGATGCCAGCTGCCATAGATGTTACGCAACCATAAAATGTATAAGTACCTAACAAGCCCCAGCCAGCGACGACTCCGCTGCGAGCACCTGTGGTGGCTCCAACGAATCCGTAGACGCTACCTGCGTGATTGAAGTACTGGCAAAGTCTTACAAAACCGTAGGCGATAAGAAGTACGCCGATTGTTGCGATTCCAAATGAGAGTGGAACTGCACGTCCAGAGTGTCCAACGCTTCCCTGCGGGTTGATATTTGCAGCCATTGAAGGCGCCATCAGAGCAACTGAGATACCAATTGCTTCCCAGACATTGAGATTCTTAACGAGAGATTTACCAGCCATTTTTTCTCCACATCCTTCCTCGGGTGAGGAATCGAATGGATCTATTGTGCAGACTGAATGCTCAATTTGTAAGGGATCTATGGGTAGTTTCGCAGGGAGATTTAATTAATCGAAGCGTGGCCCGACCTTGCGAGCGCGTTTTAACTCAAAGAATCCAGGGGTTTGTACGCAGAGCACAAATCCATCCCAGAGCTTGCCGGCAGCTTCACCCTTGGGGGCTGGTGAGATAACTGGCCCAAAGAATGCTGCATCGCCGATCGCAACAACTGGAGTACCCACATCGTTTCCAACCATAGCGGTTGCTCGCTCGTGGCTCACGATCATCGGTGCATTCCACGATTCGTCTGCTGCATCAGCCAATAGCTCGGCCGGAAGTCCAGCGTCTGCAAGGGCTGCGGCTAACAATTCATCACTCATCTTCTCTTTCTTGAGATGAATCCGATCTCCAAGTGCGTTGTAGAGCGCAAGTACTGACGCATTGCCATGCTTCTCTGAAACTGCAGCAACTAGTCGAACAGTTCCCCACGATTTTGCAAAGGCTTCAGCATGCGCAGCATCTACTTCACGATCTTTGTTGAGATAGGCAAGACTCATAATGTTCCAGGTAACTTCGATATTGCGAACCTTCGAAGCTTCAAGTAACCAGCGCGAAGTTATCCATGCGAATGGGCATGCTGGGTCAAACCACATATCAACTGGCTGTGCTTGGGACATTATTCTTCCTTTGTTAGTAAGCGGGCTTGATCGCAATCTGCTTTCATCTGAACTAATAATGGATCGAGTCCATCAAATTTAAGAGTGTCACGTAGGCGCCAACCAAATTCAAGTTTTGCTTCTTGATCATATAAATCGAGCTCTGATTCATCAAGTGCATACGCCTCAACTTGGCGGCCACGTACACCAGGAAAAGTTGGATTTGTGCCGATTGAGATTGCTGCGGGCCAGCGATCAGCGCCGACTTCAAGCCATCCTGCATAGACACCATCTGCTGGAATTGTTGCATATTCTGTTAAGCCAATATTTGCAGTCGGGTAGCCAATAGTCCGGCCACGCTTCTCACCATGGACTACTGGTCCGCGAAGATAGAAGCGTCGAGTGAGTAACTCATTCGCTCTTTCAATGTCGCCATCAACAATAAGTGTGCGAATTCGCGATGATGAAACTGGAGAGCCTCGATTTTCAGCTAGTTGCACCGAACTTACGCCAAAGCTCTTGCCGGAATTTTTTAGCGTCTCGACATTGCCTGCAGCTTTGTGGCCAAAGGTGAAGTTCTCGCCCACAGTGACATGCGATGCATGGAGTTGATCGATCAGAATCTCTTCGATGAATTGGTCTGGGGTGAGCGATGAAAATTCGCGTGTGAAAGGTAGGACAACAACATCAGATGCACCGGCAGCTTTTAACAAAGCAATGCGATCCTGCAAGGGAGCAAGCACAGATGGCGTGCGCTCAGGGGCGAAAATTGATGTTGGGTGTGGATCAAAGGTAAGAACTGTGACTTCACCGTGCTTTGCGGCTTCGGCAATGATCTCTTGATGACCGGCATGCACGCCATCAAAGATTCCAATTGCAACCGATCTCATTCGCTTATTCTTTCACAGCGACAAGGGTCGGCGTTGCCAAGCGTTTGCCCGCAAAATCTCGGTTTTCAAGCAGGGCAGCGAAGGACCCATCAAGGCCCAGCGCTGCAACAACTCCATCGCTCTCACTCGAAGCGATTGTGCGACCAAAGCCAATCTCGATCAACTCTTCACTTGAAAGTGCGCGAGTTGGCATCATGCGAGAGATCCCATCGGCTGTTGGAATAACTACTGAGGATTCAAGGTCAGCACATTCATTGATTGAGAAAGGTGAGACCAAAGTTCTACGCAGGGAAGTGAGGTGTCCTCCTACGCCAAGAGCTTCACCAAGATCTCGAGCGATCGCACGAATATATGTGCCGGCAGAGCATGTCACGACAATATCTACATCACTCCCCCGGATCGCCGCGATATCAATCGAGTGAATTGTTACTTCACGCGCTGGGATCTCAACAACTTCACCAGAGCGAACTCGCTCATGGGCACGTTTTCCATCAATCTTGATTGCAGAGACAGAGCTTGGTCGCTGCATGATTGTTCCAACAAATTTCTTAAGCTCGGTTCTAATAGCTTCATCAGTTAACCCCGAAATATCTGCAGTAGAGAGCACTTCACCTTCGCGGTCATCTGTATGAGTTGCAATACCTAGTTTGATAGTTGCTTCGTAGCACTTCTTTCCATCAACAACATATTGCAGAAGCTTTGTAGCATTTCCTACGCCAAGTACGAGAACGCCAGTAGCCATGGGATCCAGAGTTCCGGCGTGGCCAACTCGCTTGGTACCGCACTTCTTACGAGCCTTTGCGACAACATCATGAGAAGTCATTCCACTTGCCTTATCAACAAGGAGGAATCCATTCATGGCTGTTTCGGCTTACTCGTGAGTCTTGTAAGGGTTTGCATCGCCAATCGGTTTCGCATTTTCGCGAAGCTTCGCTAACTCTTCATCTGCTTTGCGAACTTGGCTCATCAGATCATTCATTGCAGATGCTTGCTCCTGCAGGCCATCAGCGAAGAATTCAATGGACGGAACGATACGTAGTCCAAGTGACTTACCGACTTCACCGCGGATTAAACCCTTTGAGGATGCAAGTGCTGCAGCAGTTCCGGATTGGGCATCTTCATCCCCAAATACCGTATAGAAGACTGATGCTTGTTGAAGGTCACCAGTTACTCGCACATCGGTGATCGTCACAAAGCCAAGGCGCGGATCTTTTACCCGTGTCTCAAGTGCTTGTGCGACCACCTCTTTAATGCGATCTGCAACCTTTAGCGCGCGATTAGATGCCATGGTTATGCGCGCTTCTTCTCACGAATCTCAAAGGTCTGAATTACATCGCCAACTTCAAGCTCTTTGAATGATCCAAGTCCGATACCGCACTCGAATCCTTCGCGAACTTCATTGGCATCATCCTTGAATCGACGAAGTGAGTCGATCTGAAGATTCTCGGTGTGAACAACTCCAGCGCGCAAAGTACGGGCCTTTGCATTGCGCTTGATTGTTCCATCCAGAACCATCGATCCAGCGATATTTCCAACCTTGGAAGATTTGAAGATATCGCGAACTTCGGCATTACCAGTGATGATCTCTTCGTACTCAGGCTTGAGCAGACCCTTGAGTGATGCTTCGATCTCTTCAATCGCCTGGTAGATGACGGTGTAGAACTTCACTTCTACGCCCTCTTGATCAGCGAAGATCGCTGTCTGAGGTTCTGGCTTAACGTTAAAGCCGATGATCACTGCAGTTGAAGCAGATGCGAGCGTGACGTCGTTCTTCGTGATTGCACCAACACCACGGTGAATAACGCGAAGATCTACTTCAGCGCCAACATCGAGTTGTAGAAGTGCATCTTCGAGAGCTTCGACCGAACCAGATACGTCACCCTTAATGATGAGGTTAAGTGTGCTGACCTTCGATTGCTCCATGAAGTCTTCAAGTGAGACCTTCTTACGAGTCTTAGCAAGGAGTGCGTTACGTGTCGCAAGTTGACGCTTCTCAGCGATCTGACGAGCAGTACGGTCATCTTCAGCGACGATAAATGTATCTCCAGCGCCTGGAACAGATGTGAATCCAAGTACCTGGACTGGACGTGATGGACCAGCTTCTTCAACACTGTCGCCATTCTCATCCAACATCGCACGTACGCGACCATAGGATCCGCCAGCAACGATTGCATCGCCAACATGGAGAGTTCCGCGTTGTACAAGCACTGTTGCTACTGGACCGCGACCCTTATCGAGATTAGCTTCAATGGCAACGCCACGAGCAACATCCGCAGCAACTGCGCGAAGGTCGAGAGCAGCATCTGCTGTGAGGAGAACTGAATCAATAAGTGTAGAGATTCCTTCACCTGACTTTGCTGAGACGTTAACGAAGATCGTATCTCCGCCATATTCCTCTGCGATCAAGTTGTATTCGGTCAACTGTTGGCGGACCTTATCTGGGTTCGCGCCTTCTTTATCGACCTTGTTCACTGCAACAACGATTGGTACATCAGCTGCCTGAGCGTGGTTAAGCGCTTCAATTGTCTGAGGCATAACGCCATCATCTGCAGCAACAACCAAGATCGCAATATCGGTGACCTTTGCACCACGAGCACGCATCGCTGTGAAAGCTTCGTGACCTGGTGTATCAATGAAGGTAATCGCGCGTTCAACGCCATCATGAACGTGATGGATCTGATAAGCACCAATGTGCTGTGTGATTCCGCCAGCTTCAGTCTTAATAACTTCAGTTGAACGAATCGCATCGAGGAGTCGGGTCTTACCGTGATCGACGTGACCCATGACCGTGATGATTGGCGAGCGCACAACGAGATCTTCATCAGAGATATCTTCGAGTTCTTGATCAAGGTCAATATCAAACTCTTCAAGAAGTTCGCGATCTTCATCTTCTGGGCTCACAACTTGGATTTTGAATCCGAGTTCATTTCCAAGAATTGTGAAGGTATCTTCATCAACTGATTGAGTTGCAGTAACCATCTCGCCTAAGTGGAAGAGAGCTGAAACTAACGCTGCTGGATCTGCATTGATCTTCTCGGCAAAGTCCATCAAAGATGAGCCTCTGCGAAGACGAATTGTGGTCTCACCATTTCCACGTGGAAGAACTGCTCCACCTAGAGAAGGTGCCGCCATATTGTCGAACTCTTCACGCAACGCCTTCTTTGATTTACGGGCGCTCTTACCTCTGCCGCCATTCTTACCGAATGCACCAGCAGTACCGCCGCGTTGATGACGACCTCCGCCACCCTTATTTCCAAATGAGGATGGTGGTGTTGATCCACCTGCTCCACCTGGGCCACCAGATGAAGGTGCACCACTACTTGGACGGTAAGGAGATCCACCGGGACGAGCTGCACCCGGTGCACCGGTTGAACCTGGTGGACGTGAACCTGGACCTGCAGGTGGACGTGCTGCAAAACCTGGACGAACAGAACCTGGACGTGCTCCTGCCATACCTGGACGTGGTGCACCTGGTGCAGGACGTTCTCCTGGACGAAGTGGACGTTGTGCAGGTGGACGTGGCATTGGTGGACGTGGCATCGCTGCGCCCGTTGAGAATGGATTGTTACCAGCACGCGGTGGGCGCGGAAGATTCGTTGCAGCGGCAGGATTTGCAGCGGCAGGTGTCTCTCCATCGTTGGCTGGTGCAGATGCGATTGGAGGTCGTGGCGCAGCAGGTGCTGGGGCAACTGGTGCGGATTGACCTGCTTGAATTCCTAATTGGTTACGAGTTGTCTCATCGAGCTGCGCGATAGCAGCATCGATCTCTTCTTGTGATGGTCCTGCGGGTGCTGCCTTCTTTGCAGCGGCCTTCTTTGCTACCTTCGGCTTCTCGGGAGCAGCTTCAACCGGTTTCATATCCGGGAACTTCTCCATGAGTTTACGCACGACAGGTGCCTCAACGGTTGATGATGCTGATCGAACAAACTCGCCAACTTCTTGTAACTTCGCGAGAAGTTCTTTGCTCTCTAAACCGAGCTCTTTAGCTAATTCGTAAACGCGGACCTTTGCCACAATTGCCTTCCCAGTGTGAACCTAGATTATTCATAGGCCCTGGGGTTCAAACAGGAGCCTAAATGATTGCCTTACTCATGAGCGCGCGGTGCTCATGCTTGTGTGCTTGCCATTCTGGTCTCCTTAAGAGTTGGATAAATGCTTCACTAGATCATCGAGTACTAACTCCTGAAAATTTCTTGCGGCCGGAAAGGCTCTAAGAAAAGCTCTGCGGTTTTTAGCCATCTCAAAACACTTGGGATGTAGCCAAGCCCCACGTCCAGGAAGTTTATGGTCAGGATCCGGTGTTACCCGATCCCCGATCAGAACTAGATGAAGTAGATCTTCCCAGGATTCTCGTGTGCGACAGGCGATGCAACTGCGGGTAGGCAATCAACTCTCCAGACGGCTCACACGTGAACTGGTAGGAGAACCTTACCTGCTACTGCTCCTAAGACGGTAATTCCTGCGGATTGTGCTGCTCTAAAAGCTCCTCTGGCTCAATGGCTGGCTTTGGCTTCTCGATTCGGGCGACGGGATTATCTGGGTGGATGTCGATTCTCCAACCAGTCAATCGTGCAGCGAGGCGAGCATTCTGGCCATTCGCACCGATCGCAAGTGAGAGTTGATAATCCGGAACAATTACCTTGGCAGATTTTGTTTCGAGATCAACAATCTCAACACTGGAAACTTTTGCGGGGGCAAGCGCTGCTGCCACATAGGCTGCTGGATCATCGGAGTAATCGACGATATCAATCTTCTCACCTTGGAGTTCATCAATCACTGCACGCGAACGAACGCCACTTGGCCCAATGAGTGCACCCTTTGGACTTACACCGGCGCGATGGGTGCGAACTGAAATCTTGGTACGTGCACCAGGTTCGCGAGATATACCAACAATCTCTACTGTGCGATCTTTAACTTCTGGAACTTCAAGAGCGAAGAGTGCTTTAACAAGAGCAGGGTGGGTACGAGAGAGAACAATCTCGGGGCCCTTCTCGCCTTGTTTCACATCGACGACAAATGCCTTGATGCGATCCCCATGTTTAAATGATTCTGTCAGGACTTGCTCATTAGGAGGAATCTTTCCCTCAACTTTTCCAAGGTCAACATAGATCACTTCTTTATCTCGTCCTTGTTGAACAATGCCAGAGATAACATCTCCAACACTTGTCGAGAACTCGCCCACAATTGTTGCATCATTGGCATCGCGCATCGCTTGTTTAATAGTCTTGCGAGCCTCTTTATCGGCAAGAAGCTCAAAGCCTTCGATCTCATGAATGACGCTCTCAACAAAGATACCTTCTTCATCGAAGATCGAAGTCCAAATAACAATATCTCCGGTCTGGCGATTGAGAACCGCACGACCACCGGGTCTGGCATCAGGCTGTTCCGAATAGATCGTTGCAACGGCATTCTCGATCTGGCTAATCAGTTTCTCAAGTGGCATCTTCTTCTCAGCAATAATCGCCGTGAGTGCCGACATCTCAACTGGCATTATTCATCACCCTCGTTTTCAGATGATTTGAGTGACTTAAATTCAATCTCAATAAGTGCGCGCTTCATCGCGGCATATGCGATCTTTAATGAATCGATCTCGACATCTATCTCTGTTGAATCACCGATTCGCCCCTTTACGACTTTGCCATCTTCAAGCGTGACGTTTATAAGTCGGCCATGGTTTTTGCGCCAATGACGTGGATGTGTGAGTGGGCGATCAACGCCGGGAGATGTAACTTCTAGCGTAAAGGGTGTATCTCCGAGAGCTGAGAGAACTTCGACGATCGCAGAAACCTCTTTAGATACAGCGGTGACTTGATCGAGTGAGAGATTGGTATCGCCATCGACAATGACTGTCATGATCTTGCGTCTACCGGCTGGGGTGAGGGTAACTTCCTCTAAGTAACATCCTGCAGCTTCAATCGCAGGGGTGATCGCTACCGCGATCTCTTCAAGTAGCGTCATTGACTTGCCTCTATTCAGTTAGTTATTTAATTGTGGCCCAATCATAACCGACTTTGGCGATAAGCAAAAATGTCATTACTAAGAAGACTTTGCGGACCAAGGGCGATCCCCCTTTTATTGCAAGCCGGGCACCAAAGATAGAGCCGGTGACATTGGCGATTGCAAGTAAAAGCCCAACCTTCCACCAGATATGGCCCGTAAAACTAAAGGTCAGAATTGCTGCAAGGTTTGTCGCGATATTCACCAATTTAGCAGTGGCAGATGCCTTTAAGAATGCATAGCCGACAACACCTACGAGAATAAAGAGTAAGAATGAACCAGTCCCTGGGCCAAAGATTCCATCGTAAAAACCGATGACAAATCCAAATCCCCCAACAACAATGCGGCGAACTTTTGGTGTGAATTTAAGGTTCTCTTCCATGCCAAGCTGTGGCCGCTTCCAGGTATAGATCGCAACTAGTAGTAGCAAGACGATAATAACTGGACGAAAGACGCTCTTAGGAAATTCTGAAGCTAGCCGTGCTCCACTTGCTGAACCAATGAAAGCCGGGATCGCCATCGAGAGCGTGAGGTGTAAATCAGGTTTTACGCGTTTGAAATAAGCGGCGGCCGAGAAGGATGTACCAAAGATTGCAGGAACTTTATTTGTTCCAAGGATCATCGGTATTGGTTTATTCGATAGGCCAATCAAGAGTGCAGGAAGTTGGATTAGTCCACCACCACCGGCTATCGCATCGACAAAGCCGGCCATTCCGGCGGCAAGAGCAAGGAATATCCACTGCCCTATCGAGAGCGTCATTATGCAGTGACTACTGTGTAAATCTCATTGACTGCAGAAGCGGCGTTGATCTCACTCTTCTCTCCACTCTTGCGGATACGAAGTTCAAGTTTGCCTTCAGCGAGCGCTTTACCAACGATCACAATAAATGGAATACCGATTAATTCAGCATCTTTAAACTTCACGCCGGCGCTTGGATCTTTGCGATCATCGAGCATCACGCGAAGGCCCTTTGCCTCAAGGTCGTGAGCTAACTTCTCAGCCGTCTCAAGAATGATCTCATCTTTACCAGTAGCAACGATATGGACATCGGCAGGTGCGATCTCACGTGGCCACGACAATCCGATCTCGTCATGGGTCTGCTCAGCGATCGCCGCAACAGCGCGCGAAACACCGATTCCATACGACCCCATCGTTACGACTTGGGACTTTCCGTTTTGATCTAAGACTGTGAGATCAAGTGCTTCTGCGTATTTGCGGCCGAGCTGGAAGATATGGCCAATCTCAATCGCACGATCAATAATCACTGGGGTATCGCACTTCGGGCAGAGATCACCAGCACGCACTTCGGCTGCTTCGATATAGGCATCAACTGTGAAATCGCGGCCATTGGTCACAAAGCGAGCGTGCTTATCCTTTGCATTCGCACCAGTGACCCAATGCGAACCAACGACGATACGTGGATCTGCATAGATCGTGATGCCAAATTTCTTGGCATCTTGTGGTCCGATATAGCCCTTCACAAGTCCAGGGAACTTCGTGAAATCGTCATCTTCAAAGAGGCGAACTTCTTGAACACCAGCGAGATTTGCACCAAGGCGCTTAAGATCTACTTCGCGATCACCTGGGACCAATACTGAGATCGCCTTCTTATCTGCCATCACCATGACATTCTTCAACGTCTTCTCGGCGGTGTATCCCCCACCAAAAGTCTTATTCAATAGCTCGACTAGTGAATCAATCGTTGGCGTATTTGGTGAGTCAAATACTTCTAGCGCTGCTGGGGCTTCACCTGAATATGGGGCAACTTTGGTTGTCATCGCTTCTACATTTGCGGCGTAGCCACACTTTTCGCAGAGCACATAGGTATCTTCACCAGTTGGGCATGGGGCGAGGAACTCTTCAGATTTTGATCCGCCCATCGCCCCAGCCATCGCTGCAACGATGTTGAATGAAAGACCAAGCCGAGTAAAGGTCTTTACGTATGCATCGCGGTGCTTTTGGTAAGAGAGTTCAAGACCGGCTTCATCGATATCGAATGAATACGAATCTTTCATCACAAATTCACGGCCGCGGATAATTCCAGAACGTGGACGTGGTTCATCTCGGAACTTTGTCTGAATCTGATAGATCGATAATGGGAGATCTTTATATGATGAGAATTCACCCTTCACCATGAGTGTGAACATCTCTTCGTGGGTTGGACCTAAGAGGTAATCATTGCCTTTGCGATCTTGGAGGCGAAAGAGATCCGGGCCATACTCTTCCCAACGGTTGGTCTTTTCATATGGCTCGCGTGGGAGCATCGATGGGAAGTGAACTTCCTGGAACCCCGCAGCATCCATCTCCTCGCGCACGACT
>Ga0209829_10001419_pt1 | contig 19404 bp, 13 predicted proteins | sample C_140205_EF_Meta_FD_187311 | JGI IMG/M metagenome (GOLD analysis project Ga0209829, IMG submission 187311) | Freshwater microbial communities from Lake Croche, Canada to study carbon cycling - C_140205_EF_MetaG (SPAdes) (version 2) | ecosystem: Environmental > Aquatic > Freshwater > Lake...
CCAGATTCACGATCGGCTTGGCTTCCTGGATACCGGTCACGGCGGCCCGCACGACCGCCGTGCGCGGCCCCGTCGCGCCGACGATCGGTCGGATCTCGCTGAGTTCTTCCGCCAGCGCCTCGTGGAAGGCCCGCCGGATGCTCTCGCCCCTCTCGGGGCTGCTGGCCGGCTGTCCGAGATCATCCGCCAGCCAGACGACCGGCTCGATGACAAACGAGTCGATGCCACACAGATCACAGGCATCGGCCCACCGCACGAGCCGTGCGTCCCCCTTGCCGATCACCCGGAACTTCGACTCGACCCTTTCCAGCCCCCTGTAGCTCGACAAGTAACCGGAGCGGGTGGGGTGCATCTGGACGCAGCCAATTCCGAGGACCCCGCCCGTCAAGGCGATGGCGATCGACCACGGTCGCGGCACTCCGACCGCGATCTTGTCCCTCGGTGGATTTGGCATGGCGTGCACAAGGGTTGGATAGTTGCGCCGCGAGGTGCCGGCCCCTTCAGAGACCGGATCTTGCTCCGGACATGCGTCGAACGATCCAGGGGCGGGATCATCAGGCGGAAGTCATTCAAGGTCAATCGCGGATTGGCTCACCCTCGCGTCGACCCCCCGTGAACGCCGCCGCCAAGGTCACGAGAGGGATGCTCGTTTCCCTAACCCCCCCATGCCACCATGCCCGGAACCGGCCCTGTAGGCTCCCTCGTCCTGTTCTTCTGGGCCCACGAAATGGCAGGGCCAACGGCATCAGCGGCCGCATGAACGACGCAATCCGATCGCGTCGGGGTTCGGTGACCTTGAAGTCTCCCGACTTCCGACCGAAGTGCGGCGGCTCAGCGGGCTAGTGGGCCATCGCCTCACAGGCATCGTGGCACTTGCGGCAGGCCTCGGCACACTTCTTGCAGCACGGCATGTCGCCACACTTGGTGCACTCGTCCGCACACTGCTCGCAGACTGCTTCGCAGATCTCGCACATTTTGTCAGCGAATGGCGAATCGAACTCCATCAGGGCGACGCACGTCCGGCAGGTCTCGATACAGGTCAGACAGCTTTTCTTGCAGGTGGGACACTCGCAGCCGACGAGACATTCCCGGCAGGCCCGCAGGCACTCGTTGCAAGCCTTGATACAAGCTTCCTTGCCAGCCGGGTCGGCCTTCTGGGTCGCCTCGGCAAGCTGACCGCCGCCGAGGACGCCGACCGCGGCAACACAGGCAATCAACATCTGGTGAAACGAGGTCATGGTGGTCTCCTAGATGGATGAGAGGTGGGCGGGCTCACCCAAGTGTACGCCCCCAGCCGTTCACAATCACGAACCTTGCTGCAGTTCTCCGTGCCTTCCCCCTCACACCCGAATCAGGTGGCGGATCGAGCCTGATGAACCGCGCCCGGTTTGCCATCGGATGAAGTTCCTCTCGCGGTCGACACGGCGTGAGACGAGAATTGGTCGGGGCGGCGGACGAGTCCCATCGGTCGAGGTTTCTGACGCGCACCCGGGCCGCTCGGAATGGTTCCCGCCCGACGTCCTTCCTACCGTCACAGAGCGATGAGCATCCACATGCCCCACGCAACGAAATCCAGTCGACTGCCACCGTCTTTCATGGACACGCTGCGCCGGTGGGCACCGGTCATGCTCATCGTCGCGTGCGTGGTCTCGGGGTGGTTCCACGGAACGTTCGTCATCGGGACGAGACCACCGAATGTCCCGGCGTCCCTGTGGGCTGCTCACGAATCCCAGGCGATCCAGCAGGGCGCGAATGCCGCCCTGCTGCTCGTGGCGTGGGCCGCGTGGATTCATCGAAGGCGGTTGTTGTCGCTGCAATGGCTCGTCCTCGAGAGCCCGACGGCTCTGGTGATCGCCGGGGAACTCGCCTTTGTCCTTTCCTTGCTTTACGGGGCCCTGTCGAACATGGGGATGCCGGGCCTTTTTTGGCATTTCCAACCACGGGTACAGTTTTTCACGGGCACAGGCGTGACCCTGTATGCATTTTGGATGCTCTCGCTGCTCTTCGAAAGCTACGAAGAGCGGATGGCCACATCCGGAGGAAGATGCTTTTGGGCTCGCCACGACGGGCAGGGGCCCGGGCGACGCCCGGAGTCCGAACGGGAGAGCGGACTCGCCCAGTTCCTCCGGTACGTGGGTGCAATGCTCATCTTCGTCCTCGTCCTTCCGGCCTCATTCCCGACAATGAGGGCATGGGACCATCACCGCACCGTCGAATGGCCGTGGTTGGCGGGGGTGGCGGCGGGGACCATCGCGGTGGCCATCGGTACCCGATTGCGACTCTTGGCGAGGCTCGACGAAGTCGTCGCGCAAGCGTGTGGACGGTTCTTCACGTCGCTGCGACGGTGGGCTCACCTGCCCCTGCGGGAGGTGAGTCCCAAGGCAACCGCTACCGCCCCGGCCAACGGAAACCCCGTGCTCCTGGTCTCCCTGCTCTATGCGATTTCCTACCTCGATCAGATCACCGGATTTGGCCTGCTGCGGCATGTCCTCCCTGCTGGTGTCTCGTTGTGTGTGCTTCTCGGCGTGGTGGCGTCGCTTCTGGTGTGGCTCCAGAGCCGATCTCCGAAGACCAAGACGGCCATCATCCTCGGCCTGCTCGGGCTGATGACCCTCACCGGCGCCCGGGACTACAAAGTTCCCTGCAGGGATCTCTCCGCCTACTACCCGACGTCGCTTGAGCAATACGACGCGATCGTCCAAGGCCTTATCCGCGGGAAGGCGGCGACGCGGCTTTCGAGGGCTGAGATGAAACAGTCGGAGGAGCAGCCGCCGACCTACCGGGACGTCGTCGATCTCGCCACGCTCCAGGAGAAGCTGTTCGAACCCGAACGGCTGGCAATGGATGCAGAACGGGCCCGGACGACCCGGGAGGAATGGCTGCGCCGATGGAAAAGCAAGTTGGCGGGCGAAACGGAGTCACCGAAGCCGGTCCTCGTGGTGATCTGCACCAGCGGCGGGGCTCTGAGGGCGGCCCTCTGGACGGAAGTGGTGCTCGATCACCTGTCGAAGTCGCTGCCGGGATTCGCTTCGCGCGTCCGTCTGGTGACCGGAGCCTCGGGAGGAATGCTGGGCGCGGCCCGGTTCGTCGTATCGATCAACGAGGACTCCCCCATGCCGGCGATCGTGCGGGACAGCCCTCCGGATTATCTCGAGGCGATCGCCCGCCAGATCGCCTTGCACGACCTGATCCCCGACATGTTTCTCCCATGGTCTACCCCGAACCGCGGTGACGTCCTCGAGGACGAGTTCGGCCGATACGAACCGCTCCGCGACGAATCGGCCCGAGCCCAGGGAGCGAAGCGACAGGCCGTGGGGATCAACACGACGTTCGGTCAGTTGATGGCTGCGGAGCGGGATGGACTGATCCCTTCGATCATCTTCTCCCCGATGATCGCCGAGGACGGACGACGGCTCCTGATCAGCAACCAACCCCTCGCGGACCTCGCCACGCACGCCGAGGATTTCCCCATGATGGCGGAGGACGTCGGGGAACTGACTGCCCGCCTCCGGGACGCGGGCCAGCCGGCGACGGGATCGCAGTTGGATCTCGAATTGCCGCTGGTGGCCTCCACGCCGGCCATCGAGTTCTTCGGCATGTTCGGTAGCAGCGCCGAAGACGTGCGCCAGCGATTCAAGCTCTCGAGCGCGGTCCGCATGAGTGCGACCTTTCCGTACGTGACGCCATCGGTCGTACTGCCGACCGATCCGCCGAGGCACGTGGTCGATGCCGGCTATTACGACAACTTCGGTGTGAATCTGGCTGCCCGTTGGATTGCCGGCAACGCCGGCTGGATCAAGGAGAACACCGCAGGCGTGCTCGTCGTCCAGATTCGTGCCTTCCGCAACGAACGGTCTCTCAAGCTCTACGATCCCGACTACCACCCCGCCAATCCGCTCAGCGTCGCCGGGGCCGAGCCGTCTCGGTCCCTTTTCCCGTCGCTCCACGTTGCCCAAGGTCTCCTCGCGGGATTCCGAGAGTGGTTCGTGCCGTTGCAGGGTGCCGCTCAGGCACAGAACCGCTCGATGTACTTCCGTAATGACGAGCAGTTGCTGGCGCTTCAAGAGGCTTTCACCACGCCCGAGGACGACGACTTTTTCAAAACGGTTGTCTTCACCTGTGATTCCAACACGCCCGGCGAACCGCGTGGCACGTTGGCGACGCTCAACTGGTACATGTCGGGCGACGAGTTCTCGGCGATCAAGGCCAACATGCTCCCGTTGAGCAAATCGGAGCATGGCCGCGACCGAAACGCGCTGCGCATGGAGCGACTCGAGGCCTGGTGGTCGGACCGAGGCCAGGGGAATTAAAGTCTGCCGTTGGGGCCGATCCCACACGAGCCGACCGAGCTCCAACTCGTCCGATAGCCCTGCTTGAGCCTGCCGAGCCAGTCGGCCTGCCCGCAGGAACGCGAGCGTCCCCCAAACGCGTTCGCCACGAACTGCCTGCCTCGTACGGTGGCTGACACGGCGATCTGGGCGATTTCGATGATGCCATAAAGCAAGGCTCGTTTAGGGAGGAGCCGTTAGCGGGTCGCGTGCCGATCTCTACAAGCAGGCGAACGCGGCATCGGTCGCGTCACGTTCATGGTACGAGTAACCGTTAGCAGCCCGTGGCCCAAGTCGCTTTCTGTGTCTCTGACCGTCTGATCATCAGCCGCCGATGGCCCGCGACCACGGCGCCATGAGCGCGACCAGCGTGGCCACCAGACGATCCAGAGCCGACAGGAGCCGCTCGTAGTGAATCCAGGCGGTTTGCAGAAGCGCGCGGAGCCCCTGCAGGCTCGGCTCCTCGGACCACCGATTCCGAAGATCGCCCGCAAGATTGTGGAGAAGCTTCCGGCCCGCCCGTTCCGATAGCTAAAGAAAAGCGGTGGGTTTCCCCGACCGCTTTTCCTCCCAGCTGAACCGCCGGGATTCGGTCTACCCACGCCACTCCTCACACGCCTGTCGGTAGCCGCACGAAGCGGAGTCAGCGACAGACGAAGACAGATGGACGATGCCCGAATCGGAGCGGGGCCGTCCTCCGCACGTTCCTCAAGGGGAACCAGGGATGGGATGCAGACCTCACCAAGGGGTCAGGGCACCGGTCAACTCCGGACGCGGACTTCGGCCCTGCCATCCGCTGGTCGCAGGGCCATCTGGTTCATCGTGGCAGAGTGCGTCAACGGACCGCGGCTGATCCGGCTGAAAGCATCGGCAAAGTCTGTCGGCTTCTTCCAAAGCCGCTTTGCGAGCGCGGCGTATCGATCACAGATCTCGCAGTCTTCGCCCTGGTAGTCGTCGCCGTTGTGATGGCGATTGGCTCGAAGCACGAAGTGGTTCGTCTGGATCAACGGCTCGCCCGGCTTGGGCCTACGCTTGCGAAACGTCTTGGACGTGCTTTCGATCACGATCTGCTGGTCGGGCTTCGTGCCGACGGCGTGGGCGAAGAACGACGTCATCGTCTGATACTCGGTGAGTTTCCGCACGAGCGACGGAAAGGACAGAGACGAATCGCAGGCATTGCGAAGGCGATGCATTGCGGGCCACTGAAGGAACTGCGGTCTACCGGTGGCTGGGGCCTGATTGAGCGTCACCGCCCAGGCTCCATCCCGCATGGCCGAAAGCACACCGACGCACCCGAGCGGTGCGATGTTGACGTAGTTGGCATCGCCCTTGTGAAAGCGGGTCATCACGGTGTAGCGGCCCGTCGACTCTGGCATTGCCCAATCCATGTTGCGGACGAGCACCGGCTTCTTTTCGACCACGACACTGAAGCTCGAGCAGGCGCCGAAGAGTCCCTCGGAACCGACCGTCAGGTCGTAGGTGAGGTTTGCCAGGAACAGCTTGCTTTCGGGCAGGCCGCTGCCGTGGGCAAGGCCCCGGATCTCGGCCTGATAGTCCTCGCCGAACGAACGTGCGATCGTGGTGGCGAGTTTTCCGGTGACACGGGTGCCCCCGGCGAGCAGAGGCTTGATCAGTGATTTGGAGATCGGCTTGAGAAACTCGGGGATCCATGGCGAGTGCGTATCGACCACCGCGTCGACGAATTCTTCGCACATGTTCCCGATGTCTCGCAAAAAGCGACCGAGCCGCACCTTGCTCCGTCGTCCCACCTCTTGCCAGCGGTCATAGGGGGCGGCGTCGAGGTCGATGTCATAGATAGGGCGCTTCGTGAGGGTGTAGTCGATGAGCGACATGCGTGGTGTTTCCTTTTGTGAGCGGGAGCCTACCACCCGCGGAGGGGCGGTCGACAAGTGGCTTCCAGGCGTGATTGCCTGGACTAGCATTCATTCAACAATCACGAACCAGGCGACATGAAGGGCCAAGCCGCTTCGGGGGAGGAGGCGTTCGATGACGCCCCGGCGATGAGAGAAGCACGAAGCCGAGCAGATCGGGGCAAAGCGGAACGACGGGGACTGGATGCTGAACGCCGAGAGGAACTGTGGCGCAAGAAGCTGCGTTCTCCGACCATCGGACGACAGATCGCCTTGTCGATCACGGCCTCGCCGCGGAAAGGCCGACGGTGTCTTCAGTCGGTGTTTTTCAATCGTTTCGCTGACAGATCGCCAACAGTGGATGGGCAGGGTAGTTCGGGCATCCCCGAAGGCGTGACTCGTGAAGGACTGATCCGTTGCCCGTGCCCAGCACCCGACCCTTGCCTCCCCCCTTGTGTATGAGAGACTACCCGCTCAGCGTTCCGTGGGGGGACGCACCCTCCTCAAGCTGCGCTGCGACTGCCCGACACATGGAAGATCGACTCTCCCAGGACCAGTCGCAGCTCTCGACGACCAGCAGCCTCATCCGCGAGCTCCAGGCCGAATCCCCGGAGCGCTGGAGGACGTTCGTCCGGCTCTATTCGCCGCTCCTGCGGTTTTGGCTCGGCAAGGAAAAAGCCCCACCGGGCCACCGCGACGACATCCTCCAGGAGTGCCTGGCCTCGATCGTCTCGAGCGTGAGCCAGTTCGACCGGGTTGATGGCGGTTCCTTCCGTGGCTGGCTCCGGACCATCGTTCGCCGCCGCGTGGCCGACTTTCACCGGCATCGGCCGCCTGAGGTGCCTGCGGCGCCTGGCATGATCGAGAACATCGCCGTCGCCGAACCGAAGCTTGCCGAGGAGTTTGAATCCGAAGAGCAGGCCCTCGCTGATCTTCGGGCCCGGGCCCTGGAACTGGTTCGGCAGACGGTCGATCCCCGCACCTGGGAGATGTTCTGGGAGTTTGCTGTGGAGACGAGGCCGGCAAGCGAGGTGGCGAAGAAGTTCGGCGTCAGTGACGCCGGCGTCCGAATGGCAGCAGGCCGGATCCGCAAACGCTTGCGGGACCTGATGATCGACGGGGAGTGAGTGGGGAGCAGGGGCAGCGGGGCCTGCGTTACGCCCTCGCGATAGAGATTGGAAGGCAGACGTCGGTGGTGGTGTTTGGGCCCCAGGCGGGCAGCTGGCGTGAAGTGTTTCCCAGGCAGCGGCGGTCGAGTGGATGGTCATGTCGAATCCATGTCCGTCGCAACTCGATCTCGCCCGGATGGCGGTAGGAACGCTCGCCGACGAACCGTTCGAGGTGGTGTGCCGCCACGTCGAATCGTGCGCTCGTTGCCAGGAGAGCCTTTCCAAGGTTGAAGACTCCCCCGACCAGCTCGTCGGGATCCTCAGTCGGGTCACAAAGGAAGATCTCGAGCGGGCACGCCTGGCGATGGAGGCTGAGTCGACGGCCGACTCAGAGCTGTTGGAGGGGATGCTCGAGAGCCGTCTCCTCACCAATCGCCGGCAGCCAACGCTTTCGCCCCCGTGCGAACTTGGTCCCTACAAGATCGAGCGACTCATCGGCGAAGGGGGGATGGGTGAGGTCTACGCCGGCAGGCACACGCGCCTCGATCGACCGGTCGCCCTGAAGGTGATTCGGGGCTTCCGGCAGGGCGATCCGGTCTCGCATTCGCACTTCCTCAAGGAAGCCGCTTCGGCTGGAAAGCTCGACCACCCAAACCTCGTTCGGGCCTACGACGCCTGGGAAGCCGACGGCACGCTCTATCTGGCCCTCGAGTTGCTCGACGGAAAGCCACTCCAGAAGCTGGCCGCGGAAGGCAGGATCGCGTCTGAGCAGGAGGTTCTCGATGCGGCTATCGGCATCTGCCGGGGACTCGAGCATCTCCATGCCAGTGGCTTGGTGCACCGGGACGTGAAGCCCGCAAACGTCATGCGTCTGCAGGACGGCTCGATCAAGCTCATCGACTTTGGCCTGGCCGTCACGGGATCGCCCGGCACGCCACACGAAGACGCTGTCGCCCCGATTGCCGGCACCAAGGGCTACATGGCCCCGGAGCAGGCCGACGGCAGCGGCAAGATTGACACCCGGACCGACATCTTTGGTGCCGGCCAAGTGATCCGGTTTCTGCTCCGGAACGTCTCGAGTGCCGGCCCGATTCGCGGAGACACCTCGGAAGCAGGGCTTGGGCGGAATCTCGACCGGATCGCGGGGCGGATGTGCGAGCCGGATCCGGCGAAACGCTACCAGAGCGTGCGTGACGTGCTCGACGAACTGGAAAAGCTCGTCGAGAAGCCGGCTAGCTCCACCGACTCATCCCACAGTCCCCCGGGGCGTACTTGGCTCTTACCGCTCCTGATGCTTGCCGTCCCGCTGTTGGGGATCGGAACCTACTGGGCAGTCATCGGCGGAGATCGCCGGGCGACGGTGACCGTCGAGAATCGAACCCCCGGGGATGTGCTCCAGGTCCACGACGAACAAGGACAGGTCCAGACGTTTGCGCTCGACGACACGTCCACGCTGCGATTGCCTCCCGGGGGCTACGAGCTGTTCCTGAAAAACCCTCGCAGTCGGCAACTGACGCCGGGCAAGCTGAAGCTTGGCGTTCACGACCGGACCACGGTCCATATCGAAACCCCAATCGCTGGTCCTCATGCCCCGATCAAGATGGTCGCGATCCCGGCTGGCTCGTTCGTCATGGGGGCAGCGGAGGGCGATCCGGAGGCAGGTCAAAACGAACTTCCCCGCCGGAACGTGACGATCGAAAAGCCGTTCCGAATCAGTGCCCACGAGATCACGGTGGGGCAGTTCCGGGAGTTTGTCGAGGCGACGGGCTACATCACCGAGGCCGAGTCGTCCGGCAAAGGCGGCTGGGTCGCCAACGAGAACACGAGCTGGGGAAGTCAGAATCCGGAAACCACCTGGACGAATCCGGGCTATCCACTCGGGGAAGAACTCCCGGTGACGCTCGTGACCTACGCCGACGCGGTGGCCTATTGCGAGTGGCTCAGCGGAAGGGAAGGAAAGCGGCACCGTCTCCCGACCGAGGCGGAATGGGAATATGCGTGCCGGGCCGGCTCAGAGGGGCCATATGCGTTCCCGCTCGAGACCCGGGATTCCCACTGCTGGTCGCTCTCGAACTGCCGGTCGGAAGTCAGGCCCCATCCGGTGGGCACGCGGCAGCCGAACGCCTGGGGGCTCTACGACATGGAGGGGAACGTCCGCGAATGGTGCGTCGATTGGTATGCAGACGACGCCTACGCCACGCCCTACCAATCGGCCCCAAAGGGCCCTTCCAGGGGGCCCCTGCGGGCGATCCGAGGGGGCTGCTTTATGGACCTGAACCCGTTCCTGCGGGCTTCCCACCGGGGGTATCTGGCCCCCGACCAGGTCGTCAACAACCAAGGCTTCCGGGTCGTGGCGGACGGGCCGTAAGGCCTTTGGTGACAGGATGTTGCCGGGTCGTGTTACGGGGCCGCGATAGGGATGAGTGCCGTTGGTTTCCGGCGGCATACCCCAATTCCTCTCTGTAATGGCCAAACGGGAGCCCAGTCGTCTCATGAAGCGAGCTCTTGTTCTGGCTCTCGCCCTCACGCTCGTGACGCAGTCCGGCTGCGTGGGAGCGTTCCGACTTCTGGGGCCACTGCTCGTGAAGAGCAGTCTCGTGGGGAAAAAAGTCATCGCTCTTGCGGCCGCCGGGGCGGCTACGCAGGGGGACGACGTCGCCCGGAAGATCTTTCCCAAGGCTGCCAATGGGGCTGACGACGTCGTCAGGGGGCGCGCGAGGGAGGTCGTCCCGGAAATGGCCAACAAGGCGGACGACGTCGCTCCCAGAAAAATCTCGACTCCTGGTCGGCAAGCCACGCGATCTGCTCCGCAAGTGGACGCCAGTCCCAGTGCCACAAAGCTGAAGGACGCCCTCAAGATAGCGCGTGATGCCAGCTCAAAGGCCGGAAGTGTGTTGAAACACATTCCGCCTCATGTGCCGGTCAAGGCGGCGACGTATCTCACGGAGCGATACAAGCGGAACGAGGCGGCACTCGCCTCCGAGGCGAAGATCCTTCAGCAGCCCAATCAGACCGAGCGTGAATACCAAGCGGCTCGGAAACGGGTCGAGAAGATCACGGTCGAACAGGCCGCGATCGCCCGACTGATCGAGAAGATGGGGTGAGTCACCGATGGGTACCGAAGCGATGCGAGAAGCAAGATCAGAATCGATTCAGTCAGACCGCGATACGCTGCGGACGCTTCTGATCGTCTTGTTGACTCTCGAGGCTTGCTGTTTCCTAGCGATGTTTTTCTGCCGCGTCCCTGATGAAGTGAAGATGGCCTTGGCCCTCGAGAAGGAGATGGTCTCCGATTCGGTGTCCGGCATCGTTGCGATTGCCGCCATCGCGTTGTTGGTCACGCTGGTATGGGCCTATGTCGACTTGTGGCGGTATCGGCGTCAGGGAATGACGAAACTTGCCGCGGTGGTCTTTATGCCGGTGTTTCTGCTGGAAACATCACCGACGTGCGATCCGCCGTTGGTGGCGTTTCTAGGTGGACTCACCCACGTCGTCACCGGGATGATTCTCTTCCATTGCTGGACGAGCCCAGAGCTCTTTGTCGAGCAGGAGCCTGCTGCCGCCGGGGCCGGCACTGCTCCCGGCGTGAACGCCAGCCCTTCGTCCGCTGCTGGCAGTTCGGCTGCAGCCAGTCCCGCTCGTTAAGTGCAGCAGGGAGCCATGACACGAGCCATTCATTCGCTGGACGTACTTGCTGCTCAACAGCAACCAGGCGATGGCTCTGATCGGAAGCAGCGGCCGCAAGCGATTCCTCGAGCGAGGCGGGGAAGTGCCATGGCTGCATTCGCCCTTGGCATCATCTGGTCAATGGCGTGTGTCGGGGGGTGCTCGACACGCGAGTCCGGCGAATCAGATCTGCTCGTGGTGGGGATTCCGACCGATCGGATGTCGAAATCTGCGGCAGAGCAGATCGGACAGAATTGGTGCTGGGCAGCGTGCATCCAGATGGTTCTCTCGGCTCGGGGAGTCGAGTCCGACCAGCCGACCATCGTCCAACGCACGTTCGGATCGCTCCTCGACCGGCCGGGCAGTCCTGTGGACATCGAGCGAAATCTCACAGGCTGGTTTGAGTCCAAGAGTGGAAGGACGTTTTTGACGGCCTCGGTCGTCGAGGGGCATCCGCAGGCAGGACTGCTTTATTCCTACCTGCGGGGGCGAATGCCGGTGATCATCGCCATCAAATCCACGGGTGCTCAAGTGGGCCATGCCGTCGTCGTGACCGCGGCAGTCTTCAAGACCGCACCGCATGGGCTCGAGATCCGAGAGGTCGTGATTCGCGATCCATCGCCAGAGTTTGCGTCCTCATCAGGCAGACGCACGTTGACCCCAGCGGAGTTCAACCGCACGTTCGCCTATGTCCTCGTTGATGTGGTCCGGAGCAAGTGACGCCCTGGTGTGACGCTGTAGTTGATCCTCATGTGCATTGGGCCCCAGGGGAAGGTGTGCTGATGGCTTCGACGTGGTACCTCCGCAGGAATGGCAACGACGAGGGCCCACTCTCATCTGCCGATCTCCGTGCCCACGTCGCTACCGGAACTATCGGGCCTGAGGACCTGATCCGAAATGACGGCATGGCGGACTGGGTGCCGGTTCGAAGTATTGGGAATCTCTTCCCCGTCGCTCCGGGTGCCCTTGGCGACGGAGACACACCGCCAGCAGAGACCATCGGCGTCGCCGTTCCGTCAACACACCGTGCCGAGGCGGGAATCAAGCGATCATCAGCCGATGGATCCCTCGATGCCTCAAGCCACTCTCCGGAAATCATCGCCGCGTTCACGGCGGCTGCGGAGATGCTCCGCGGCGAGGGGGCCTTGGCAATACGGCCTGACATCCCTCCCTGGAAGCTCCAGGCGATCGAGTCGTACTGTACGCTCGAGCCACATGAACAGGCCCTGGCAGTCTATGACTCGACCTTCTTCGGGGTGGCCAGTGAGGGCATCACCCTGACCGATCGGGCGATCACGTGGGCCTATCCGGACGGGAATCGTGGCAGGCGGGATTATCGTGGAATTGATCTCCACGCTCTGCACGTGATCGGCCAGACCGAACCGCCTGCTGCCATCTGCCTTCTGATCGATGGTGGAACGGCCACGCTACCGTGCAAGTCGCTACGAGCCGGCACCGTCGAAGCGATGCATCGATTCATCGCCAAGGCAGCCAGGATCAGCCAGGGCCTCGATGTCACCAAGGCTCTCCCCAGGGCCAAGGCTCTCGCTGCGGCAGGGCATGCCCACGAAGCTGTTCGGGTCTGGGACCGGTTGATCGCTGATGACAGCAGCGTTTTCCAGTCGGTACTTGCCGATGTCGAGGGGCTGCTTGCGGCAGACTCCTCCGCCGATCCACGAGTGTACGCGTACCGCGAGGCACTCGCATCGAAGCGAGCGAGCCGTGACCGGCATTGGCTCATCGAGCGGGCTGGGAGAGCGCCAGACGAAGTCACCGCCGTGGAGGTCCAGCGGCGGTGGAGAGCCGGCACGGTGCGGCACACGACGCTCGTCAAGCATCTGAGCGACGCGAGGTGGGCTGGCGGCGATTCCGCAGAGCCGCTTCGGGAGTTGGCCCCGGTCTATGTCACCGATTGCGGCAAGCTCGACGCTCCTGCGTTCGACAAGTGCGTTTCTACCATCGCCGCAAAAGGGTACCCCTACGAGCGGCTCCGGTTCTTCGGACCAACGTCCGCTGTGCTCGAGGCGGAGTCCGGCAAGTCGCAGGTCTACCTCGGGCTTACCGCTGACGAGGTCCTGCTTGCGTGGCTCCCGATCATCGGTCCGCCGGTCATTGAGCGGGCCCCTGCTGCCAGCGTCTCGTGGAAGTATTCGCCCGGGACTGGAGCCAGCACGCTCGAACTCGCCACGGCCACCCGACTGCTCACGATTCCGTTTCCGCGATCGGTCGGACTGCGGTACTTCGAGTCCGCAGCCGGCGAGGTATTTCTTGCCCTCGCGGAACGGTCCGCCGCTGCGTGGCGACGGGCCGAGGCGATGCGACTCCTCGACCGGATCCCGCCCGGGCATCGACTCGCCGGTCGGGCCGAGACGCTCAGGGCCGAATTGAAGGCGGAAGAAGAGGTGGTGGCGGTCTACGACGGTGGCCACCCGGATTTCAGCGAGTCCTGCGCGGGGACACTGCGGCTGGATGCTGATGGCATCGAGTTCATGTCGATCGCCCCTGAATCAAACGTCTTCGTACGGATTCCGTGGGAGCAGGTGGTCGAGTTCGCTTCGCCTCAGCGGGGGGCCCTCCCTGCAGATCTCCAGAAGTGGCTCGGAGGCAAAGGCCTGCTGACCGCAGGGCTCGGCGTCGCGGCGGCGGCAGTCGTGCCGGGTGGGGCGATGCTCGTTCGTTCGCTCAGCGGGGTGATGGGGGGCGATTCTGCACAGGGCATGCCGATGAATCGCGTCTGCATCGCGGCCAGCATCGGCGGGACGCCCTACAAGATCTACCTCGACGTGGCAGGTCAGACCGTCGGGGAGATGAACCTGAAGGCCAAATCGCTCTGGTCGAGCATGGCCAGGCGTCGCTCCCGTTTCCTCCGGCCAGGCGTGCCCCCGGCAGTGCCTGTCAGGCCCGCTTCGTCCGACTCGGAGGTTGTGACGCTGCTTCGTGAGATTCGCGACTCGATCCAACTTGCCACGAAGGCGAACTGGCTCGAAGCGGCTGGCTCTGGCCTCGTGGACTCTGGCACGCTCTCCGCCAGCCAACTTGAGGAGGTTCGAGCATCGCTGCGGCGGGACATGCTCGGCCTGCTCGGGATTCGACCGCAGGAGCCTCGTGATGCCCAAGCAAACCGATCCACGCTGGTAATTGCCTGCCCTGCCTGTGCCCAGAAGCTCCGGGTGACGGGCCCCGGGGTGATCAAGTGCCCGAAGTGCGAAGCGTCGGCTCGCGTCGGGGAGCATTTGTTCAAGAAGGAGGGATCGAGTTCCTCACCACCGTAGCGGACATCCGACGCCACATGGCCTGACCAGAAATCCCGCGTATCAACTCGAAAAACCAAAACGTTTTCTCAATCACCTCGCTCCCAAGGAATTGATCCATGCACAAGCAAGACATTTCGAAAAACATGACCGGTACCGCTTCTGCCGTGGTTGGGGCTGGTGTCATTGGTGCCTCAGCCCGAAACGCCGCCATGCAAAAGGCTCACGGAAAGAGCCCGGCGGACTCCGGGGCTGTTTCCGGGCAGCGTCCCCCTGATATCCTCGGTGTTGGAGATATCGACGGAGACGGGGTGATCGACGCCGTGATCGTCGATCAGAACCATGACGGTCGAGCCGACGGAGTCGCAGCGGATAGGGATGCAAATGGCATCGCTGAAGTGGTTGCTGTCGACATGAATCAGGACGGAATAGTCGATGCCATCGGGGTGGATGTCGATCAGGACGGACGCCTTGATGCAGCGGCTATCGACACCAATCGAGATGGTCTCTTCGAAACCGTGGTGTCAGACGAGAACAACGACGGGCGATTCGACACGTTGATGGCCGACGTCAATGCGGACGGCAAGTTCGACGCTGTCGCCGTGGACCGCAACAACGATGGGTACCTGGAGACGATCGCCGTTGACTGCAATGGCGATGGCGTTGCGGATCAACTCTACGTGGATCACGACGCCGATGGATCGGCCAATCTTTTTGCGGAAGACGTGGATGGCGACGGAGACCTTGATGCCCTTGCCTGAGTGCCATGTCTCCCGTGGGGGAAGAGTGGGCTGGATTCAGCCTTGGGAGGCGGCGTGTGTCGGGTCGCCTTCCTGGGTCGGTCGGTGCGAGAGTCTGGCGGCATGGTCCGGCGTTCCCTGATTGTCGCCGCCTGCCTCCTCCTACGAGTCCACAGGCGAGCTAGCCGCCAAGGCCGCCCGCAAGGACCTCTGAGCCGCCACGAAGCCCGTGCCGCCCTGCGAATGGCGGACGGGCAGAGCAGGAGCAGATAGCGGCAGGGAAAGCTGCCTAGACCGCGGCGATAACGAGATCCGCCGGCCGGGCCTAACTGGGGCTCGCAATCCCCTAATGGGGACGTGTAGTCTAATGCATCGGAAGGGGTGCGCTATGCGGCGAAGCTAGGGATCAGCGTTCGCTAGTCCCGTCAGCGTCCTCGGCCGATTCTGGATTGTGGCCCGTCGTGCAACGACCGTCATTGAGGATCTTTCGGGGGACATCCACCATGAAGAAACGTAGCCAAGGCAAGAAATCCGACACCTACTTGACTGTGGATCAGGCGGAGTCGCTCGCGAAGCAAGATGTCGAGTTTCTCGTCCTCGACCACGTTACGCAGTTGGAAGACGACGTTGCCAAAGTGCTGGCGAAGCGAAAGGGAAACCTGAGCCTCAACGGCGTGACGGAGCTGTCTGACGTAGCCGCCCGGGCTTTTTCAAAACACCGCGGCGAACTCAAATTGAATGGTCTGAACACTCTGTCGGCAAAAGCCTGCGAGGCATTGGGTAAGCATAGGGGCTATCTCACCCTCGCCGGCTTGACCGAACTCCCAGATGAAGCGATCGCATCCCTCGCACGGCTTTCGAGCGGGACTAGGCTGGATGAAACTGCCGAGTTGAAAGAAGAAGACACCGGGTCCTCGGGCGCCCGTAGGCATATCGTGTCACTCGATGGGTTGAACCACCTGTCGGAGTCGGCTTTTGAGGCTTTACTGGGGTCCACTCGCAGTATTGGGATTGGACCCAATGCACTCGCCCACCTCCTGCCAGATAAGCGGAGGGGCGTCGAGGCCGTACTGCGGGGCAGTTGCGACGAAGAAGGACCGTTTCTGGCTTATTGGGATACGCCTCGTTTGTCCAAGGCGGCAGCGGAATTGCTCAGCCGTGTTGATGAATACTGTTTGTTGCGTCTGAATGGTCTGACGCAACTGTCGGAAGAGGTGGCTCGATCCTTGGCCAAGGCGAAATGTCCGTTGTTCATCAACAACGTGACGCAAATCTCAGACAAGACGGCTGCCGCGATCGCTAGGCACCGGGGGGAATTGTCCCTGGAGGGGCTCCGGAAGATAACTGTCAGCACTGCCGAGTCCTTGGCGAAGCACAAGGGGGAACTCCGGCTTAGCGGCTTAGTTGAGCTTTCCGACGCGGCGGCTGCAGCTCTAGCTTCGCATTCCGGCAGGCTAGCGCTATGGAAAGTGGCAAGGCTGTCCGACAAGAGTGCTGTCGCGTTAGCGAAGCATGACGGCGAGATTTGCTTGGGTGGCCTCACCCATCTGTCGGAGAAATGTGCCGCACTGGTTGTTCAGAAGTATGGGTCTAATGTTCGTCTAGATCATGTCGTCGAGTTGTCGGCGAAAGCCGCTCGAGTTATTGCGAAGTCCGAGCACAACTTGGGTCTGTCGGGTTTGAAGCAGTTGCATGCCAAGACCGCGGCAGAGTTGGCGGCGCACCGGGGAGATATCGCTCTCGGAGGCTTGGCGTCGCTGTCTGTGGAAACGGCAAAGGCGCTCGCGAGGCATCAGGGCGGACTTGGGCTCGGTGGGCTCAGAGAGCTTTCTGCTGAGGTGGCCGTCGCACTGGCAGAGCACCGCGGAGATCTGAACCTGAACGGCCTGAGTGAGCTGACAGAGGAGGCGGCTCTGGGCTTGGCAGGTCATCGAGGGAAGCTCTGTCTTGAAAGTATTACTCAGATCACCGATAGGGCCGCTGAGGCGTTTCTCGGGCATGAAGGCGAAGTTCTGCTGCCGGGTTTAACCGAGCTCTCGGCGAAGGTAGCAACCCTGGTCGTTCGTAGCCCAGACACGGTCGATCTTGAGAGCCTGACACATCTCTCGTTGGAATCCGCCAGAGTGCTCTCGAAACACAGAGGGGTGTTGCGGCTATCAGGGCTCACGCAGATCTCGGACAAGGTCGCCAAGGCATTAGCAAAGCATCAAGGGACGCTTATGTTGAACGGCTTGAAGCAGCTCTCGGATGAGGTCGCACTGGCGTTGGCTGAGCATCGTGGCGAGGTTTGGCTCGTACAGCTGGAATCGCTTTCCGAACAGGGGCTAAAGCATTTGGCGGCCAATGACGGCGTGATGCTCCCGAAGAAACTTAGGCCGCCAGGCAAGAAAGTTAAGTCTCCAGGCAGGAAATCAGCGATCCGTCCCCGGCGATTACGTTGAGCCGTGGCACTCCAGGCAGCGTGGCAGGACGCCACCATTCTGCGCTTTCGTGCCTAAACTAGGCCCTCGAGTTAGCGCTGATAGCTAAAGAAAAGCGGTGGGTTTCCCCGACCGCTTTTCCTCCCGGCTGAACCGCCGGGATTCGGTCTACCCACGCCACCCCTCGCACGCCCTCCGGTAGCCGCACGAAGCGCAGCCAACCACAGACGGCGCCGGGTAGAAGTTCTCGCTCGCGATCGCCCTCCAGACCCGCTCGACGCTGGTCACGGTACGGGCCACTCGATCGGGCCGGACTTCACCCAGGTGCTCCTCGATGACCGGCTCCTTGGTCTTCGTCAGCACCAGGAACCGCGTCACCAGCTTTTTCCCCGGGGCCAGCTCTCCAGCCAGTGTCGAGTAGAGGACCAGCTGCTCACTCGCGTCGTCGGCCTGCTCGGAGCTCCATTTGCCGCGTGAGGTCTTGAAGTCGGTCAGCACGAGCGAATCCGAGTCCTCCGTGACCAGATCCACCCTCCCGTACAAATCCGGCACGCCCTCGACCAGCGTCCCCCGAATCTCCTCCTCGACGCCCAGGACTCGCCCCTGCACGCTCGCCGCAGGGCTCGCCAGGAACGCCGTGAGCATCTTGGTAGCCAGCGCGTCCAGACTGCCCCGAGTCTCCGTGCTGCCGAACTGGATCGCCTCAGGATCATGCGGCAGCCAGGCACTCCGGTAGGCGAACATGAGCTGCTCGACGTCGGGCTTCGCCTCGCCAGCCAGCTCCGCCCGGTAGAAGTCCTCGATCGCCGCGTGGATGCCGGTGCCGAAGACGAGTGCGCTGGAGACAGACTCCTCGGGCAGAACGGCGACGTACCTGAAGAAGTACTTGAGCGGGCACGACCGGAACGTGCTGATAGAGGACCAGGAGATGTAGTCGCGGCCGGTGAGCTTGCGGGCGACTTCGTTGGCGGGGTTGGTGCTGGCGGGGGTGATGACGGGCAAGAGTTCGGCCCCAGCGATCATCGAGCACCGCCATTCGTCGCGTAGGTGCCGTTCGTGTGGCCGTTGGAGCCGGTGCCGTCCTGGTCGTCGCTCTTCAGCTCATCGATCAGTTCCGAAGCCTGACGGATGCCCAGCTCGTCGGCAGTCTGGAGCCCGAAGCGTTCCCGAAGCAGGCCGACGAGATCGATCCGCCGACGGGCCGCGATTGCCCGGATGGCCTTCACCTGACTGACGGTAGCGGGACGGGGGCTGGGCTGACTCGGGAACTGGGACGCCGGGATACGCGAGACCGTGGCACCAGAGATGGCCGGGCTGGTGCGGACCTCGATGACGGCCTCCTGCTGTCTGGGCTGGGGCTGAATCTGGGATTGGGTCTGGCTCTGGGGCAGGAGCAGGCTGGTGTCGGTCGGGCTGTCATGCGTGAGTCTGGCGATCTCATCTCGGACAGCCTGCTCGCACGACTGATACGCGCGCCTGACAACCATCTGGAAGCCCTGAGTGTCGTTGAGGAGCGTACTGTCGAGTTCCGCTTCGATGGTGCAACTGGCCGACGCACTCGAGAAGCCAGGCAAGCCGACCTTCTTCGAGACGCCCGCATGGAGCTTGAGCATGGGGTGGTGGTCCTTCGTGGGGCTGGAGGTTGGAAATAGAAAAGCGACGGGCGTGGGTGCAGGGAGGCTTGGGCACCTCCACCACGCCGCACGCCCGTCGCTTGATGGGGTCGTGGGAAACTAGCCGGGGTCAGCAGCAGGTCACGCCGCTCGGGCCACCTGCTTCTTCGGGCTGGCCTTCGTCTTCCGGCGGCGGGCCTTCAACTCGCTCTTGAAGAACGGCTCCCGGCAGCCGAACCCGAGCGCGTCCCAGTCGACCGTGCCCGTTTCCGGGAGGTCGACCAGCATCACGTCGAGCAGGCACTCCGGCTCCGGATTCGAACCAGAGTCCTCGGGGCCGGTGAGGACGAAACCACGGCGGGCGATCTCGTGGGAATCCTCGCCGGTCTTGCGGGCCACGGCATCG
>Ga0209829_10001420_pt1 | contig 19404 bp, 21 predicted proteins | sample C_140205_EF_Meta_FD_187311 | JGI IMG/M metagenome (GOLD analysis project Ga0209829, IMG submission 187311) | Freshwater microbial communities from Lake Croche, Canada to study carbon cycling - C_140205_EF_MetaG (SPAdes) (version 2) | ecosystem: Environmental > Aquatic > Freshwater > Lake...
GAGCTCGCGGTGCGCGCGACGAGGAGGAGAAGGCGATCGGGGGAAACGCCCGCTTCGGTGGCCAGCCGCAGGCAGACGTCGTCAGGTGGAAGCTTTGATGATTCGAGGATGCCCACCGCGACGTCGGCACGCTCGCGAAGGCCGATGTCGTCATACAGATCCTCGCGACCGATCGCCGCCCGCAACGGGCCGCTCGCCATGGCAAAGTATTTCCCTTCCGACACCTTCCAGCCGGCGTACTGCGAGGCGAGGCAGGCGGCGATCGGCGCCAGGCTCTCCACGGCGACGATTCCCCAGGGACAGCGCCCCTGCCAGGGATCGAAGGCGGGGTGGATGCGACGGTGGTGGGGGGGCGTGCCCCGCGCCTCCAGCCACACCTCGCCGAGCCCGGCTAGCGCCGCGTGGGCGAGGAGCAGCCCGGCCTCGTCGCCACCGACGGCCTTCACCCCGGCGTCAATAATTTGCACACCGGCGCCGGTCCGGTGGTCGACCACCCCCAGTCGCGCGGCTTCGGCGAGCCCCGCCGCCACGATCCTGGCGGCCTGTGCGTTCAGTCCTGTCGGCATGGAATCAGCCCTCGATGAAGGGCCATTCCTTGGCCGGTGTCGTCGTGCCTGATCACGATCGTGATCGTGTTCTCCGCCGCAGGCACGTCACGCCCCGCCGGAGCGGACATAATGTCGTCGGTCGTCGCGACCGGCAATCCCGGGGCTGTCGATCGCGGTCTGGATGGCGTCTGCGCGGCCCGTGACGGGCCCTCCTCTCTCCCAGCGGGAACACGCTCGTGGCCAGCCTGACCGTCGAGAATTACGTGAAGACGATCCACCTCATTGCCACCGCCCAATCGGGGAGTCCGGTGACGACCGGTCAGGTCGCTACGGCGCTTGAGGTCTCGCCCGGCACGGTGACGAGCATGCTCAAGACCCTCGATGCGGCCCGTCTGGCAACGCACCGCCCCTATGAAGGAGTGGCGCTGACGAAGGCGGGGCGGGTGTTGGCGCTGCGCGTCATCCGTCGCCATCGCCTCCTTGAGTTGTTCCTGCTGCGGACGCTCGACATGAGTTGGGACGAGGTCCACGACGAGGCCGAGCATCTCGAGCACGCCGTCAGCGATCTGCTCGTCGATCGGATCGATGCCTTCCTCGGCCATCCCGATGTCGATCCCCACGGCGACCCGATCCCCCCCGCCGACGGCGCCGATCCGGATGATGGGCAACCCCCGGCCAGGGTTCTGGCCGACAGTGCGGCCGGCGGGCGGTTCCGGCTGACGCGCGTCCTCGATCAGTCGGCCGGATTCCTCCGCTCGCTCACCGACTCGGGGCTCGTTCTCGGCGTCGAGGGGGAGGTCGTACGGCCCCCCGACGGCGCCGGCCTGATGAGCGTAAGGATCGGCGAGCAGACGATCACGCTCTCGACCGAGGCCGCGACGAAGCTTGTTGTGGCAGAGGGATGATTCGGCCGCCGCGAATCGACGGCTGACGCGACTCAGCGCCGATCACGGGCCCGTCCGCTCCCAGACGCCCTCCTGCCCAGCGCACTCGTCGACGGCGACGACGATCTTCCCGGGGAGTGGCGTGAGTGCCGTCGCCAGGGCCGTGGTCAGCTCGTCGCCGATCCACGCGGCGATCCACTCGGCGGTGGTATTGGCCAATGGCAGAAGGACGCACTCGTCGGCGGGGAAAACCCAGCGGCGCTGTTGGAAGCGCACCGTCATCTCGGGAAGCCCGCCCGGCCCGATCGCCTCGCTCACCTCCAGGAGCCGATTGCGGGTCGGCAGGAGCATGCGATGGTCGAGGCGGGCGACGATCCGGGTGAGCGTGTCACGCAGAAGGATGAAGTCGACCACCATCCCGTGGGCATCCGGGGTGCCGTCGACCTCCACCGCCACGGTCCAATTGTGGCCATGGACCGGCTCGCAGAGGGTGTCGGTGAGGGTGATGAAATGCCCGGAACAGAAGACATGCACGGCCTTGCGGAGCCGGACGGAAAAGCGTTCCATGCTGCGTTCACCCGCGCGGTCGTGGGAAAGTCGATCGTGGCCGGTCGCCGAGCCGGCATCGCGGAGCATCGTGTTGCCGATCGGGAGTCGTCCGTCACGAAGAAGAATGTACAGCGCGGTGGCGCACAGGTCGGCCGTCGTGCCGGGATTGATGCGAACGGGGTGCCGCAGCGATCGATCGAGGTCCGCGGCGGCCTCCCGCCACGATTCCTCCGGTCGGCCGACGACCGCCGCGGCCCGGCGCGAAACCTCGGCGGCCACATCGGGGCCGTGGCGGCGGGCGATGAGCGTGTCGGGCTCACGGGCCAGTTGCAACAGGAAGGCGCGCACGATTCCCTCCCCGAGCGGCCGGCCCGCGCCGAATTGCGTGAGGAGATCGGCGACCAATCCCTCCTCGAGCGGCCCCCAACCTTCGGTCCACAGCCGGGCGATCCGGTCGTGGGGCGCTGCCGCGGCCATCGCCGCAAGGAGATCGTCCGGTGCCGGCCCCGCCAGATCCCAGCGGCCGCGCCGCCCCATCCCCCCCGGGGCCGCAAGCGTGATCGCCTCCCAGGTGTCGGCGGCATCTTGCGGCGTCAGCCGGGCAAGGACCGCGGCGACGGCGTCGGGGCGGAACGGTCGGCCAGCCTCCTCACCGGGCACGCTCGCCAGCGGTGCCGTGGCAAGGATGATGCCGAGATTGGCATTCGATCGCGTCACGCGGCGCGACGCCGACACCGCCGCGAGGATCGTCTGCCCCAGGGACTGCGACGGCGCGGCCTCGATCGCCGGCGCGATCGCCCGCCCGGCGGCGACCAATTCAGCATGGCTGAGATCGGGAAACGATGCCCCTGGGTGGACATTCCCCGGCTTCTGGGCGGTCGCCTCGAGTCGACAGGCCTCGGCGACGCACCACCCCCGAGTCCCCGGCCGGAAATGAAGGTCATCCTTCAAGGGAGGCTCCGACGACGGATCGTGAGGGGCGCTTGGCGGCATGGCGGTCGGTATCGGCGTCAGGGCCCCGGGCCGCTTCCGGTGGGGCAGCGGTCTTTGTGAGGATGAGGTGAGGGCCGGGAAGCGATTGGGTCAGGGTGGGTAAACTCACTGCGGCAGCCATGCCGTCCTCGTCGATGCCCGTTCGCCGGACAAAACTGCTTTCTTGTATCACTTTTTTTCGTTCCAAACGGACGAAACCATTAGACCGGAGCAATCCTCCCACCATGACCAACTCCGACGACCCGGCCGGCATCACCGACACCCCCGACTGCTTCATCAACCGGGAGTTGAGCTGGCTCGACTTCAATCTCCGCGTCCTCGAGGAGGCCGAGAACACCGCCAACCCCCTCATGGAACGGCTGAAGTTCCTCGCCATCTTCAGCTCGAACCTCGACGAGTTTTTCATGGTGCGCGTCTCGGGGGTGCGCGAGCAGGCGTTCGGCGAGAGCGCCCCGCAGGATACGCCCCCTGACGGCACCGGGCCGCTGGAACAGCTCCGCCATATCGCTGACCGCACCCAGGAGCTTGTCGCCCGTCAATACCGTTGCCTCGCGGAAAGCATCGCCCCGGCGATGGTCGCCGAGGGCTTTCAATTGGTGCGCTACGGTAATCTCGACGACCAGCAACTGGCCCGTGTCGACCGGTTCTTCACCGAGCGCGCGCTGCCGATCCTCACGCCGATGGCCGTCGATCCCGCCCATCCCTCACCGCGCTACCACAACCGCGGGCTGTACATCGGCGCTCAACTCGAACAGGTAAAGGGGCTCGGGCCCAAGCGGCTGTTTGCCGTCGTCCAGGTGCCGCAGGTGCTGCCGCGGTTTGTGAATGTCGGCTGCGACATCCCCGGCCAGCACCGCTTCGTCCTCCTCGAGGATCTCGTTGCGGCCCGCTTGTCGCAGCTCTTCGGTGGATTCACCGTCCTCTCTTGGACAACCTTCCGGATTACGCGAGACAGCGATCTCGAGCTCCTCGAGCAGGAGTCGGACGACATGCTGAAGCTCATCGAGGAGCGGCTCAAGGCCCGCCAGCGCGGGCAGGCAGTGCGGATCGAGGTCTCGGCCCGGTCGGCCGACGATTCGGTGGCGCGGACGATCATCGATGACGAAGAGCTCCACGACGGGCGTGGCGAAAGCTACGGCGAGGTCTACCGGATCGAGGGTCCGCTCGACCTCACCTGCCTGTGGGAGCTCCACAAGCTCCCCGGCTACCCGCTCCTCCACGACCAGCCGCTCACGCCGCGGATGCCGCGCGGCCTGCGCCGCGGGGACGACCTGTTCGCCGAAATCGCCTCGCACGATATCCTCCTCCATCATCCCTATGAATCGTTCGACCCGGTGGTCGAGTTCGTCACTCGCGCCGCCGCCGATCCGCGCGTTCTCGCTATCAAGCAGACGCTCTACCGCACCTCCGGCGATTCACCGATCTCGCGGGCGCTGATCGCCGCGGCAGAGTCGGGGAAACATGTCACGGCGCTGGTCGAGCTCAAGGCCCGGTTTGACGAGGCGAACAACGTCAGCTGGGCGCGGCAGATGGAGCGCGCTGGGGTCCATGTTGTGTTTGGGTTCCTCGACCTCAAGACCCACTGCAAGCTCTCGATGGTGGTCCGCAACGAGGGGCACGGACTGCGGCGCTACGTTCACCTCGGCACCGGCAACTACAACCCGACGACCGCCCTGCTCTACACCGATCTCGGCCTGTTCACCGCCGACGAGCAGATCGCCGAGGATGCCTCGGCGGTCTTCAATCTCCTCACCGGCTACTCGCAGGGGCACCACTGGCGGAAGCTGATCGTCGCCCCCAACGACCTCCATCGGCGGACGATCGAACTGATCGACGAGCAGGCCGAGCGGGCCCGCTCCGGCCGGCCGTCGCGGATCTTCGCCAAGCTCAATTCGCTGGTCGATCCGCACGTCATCGAGGCCCTTTACCGGGCCAGCCGGGCCGGCGTGCCGATCGACATCGTTCCCCGCGGCATTTGCTCGCTGCGGGCCGGGGTGCCGGGGTTGAGCGAGACGATCCGCGTCCGGAGCATCATCGACCGGTTCCTCGAACACAGTCGGATCTACATCTTCGGCCCCGACGAAGATGCGAAGGTTTACATCTCGAGCGCCGACTGGATGCCGCGAAATTTCTTTCGCCGGGTCGAGATCATGGTACCGATCGAGACGCCGGCGCTCGTTACGCGGATCCTCCGCGAGATCATCCCGGTCTATCTCGCCGACAACACCCGGGCCCGCGTCATGACGCCCGACGGCAGCTTCCGGCTCATCCAGCCTGCACCAGGTGAACCGGCGGTGCGCTGCCAGTCGTACTTTCTCGACGAGAAGGGGGAGCCTCCTGTCCCGTCCGATCCGGCGCGGGGGGCTGGGAACGCCGAAGGGGGGACCGGCACCGCGCGGCGGCCCAGGCGTCCCGGGCGGAGGTGACCCGGTCGCGCCGCCGTCCGGCGCCCCTGCCTTGAAGCCCCTCCCGCCGCATTCGTAAAATGCTTGGCAATACCCGCATTCTGACGGGCTGACCAGCGACGATCATCCGAGGTGGCGGAGCCTGATGGCTGACGATCATTACCAGACGCTCGGGGTGCCGCGGACGGCATCGGCCGAGGATATTCGCAAGGCCTACCGTGAGCTAGCGCGGAAGTACCACCCCGATCTCCATCCGGACGACAACGCCGCGAAGGAGAAGTTCAAGAAGGTGCAGCTGGCCTTCGACACGCTCAACGACTCGAGCAAACGGGAGATGTACGACCGCTACGGCAGCGCCTTCGAGGGCGTCGGGGCGGGTGGGGCCGGGCCGCGCGGTGGATGGAGCGGTGGCCGGGGACCGGCCGGTGGAGGAGGTGGCGCCTCGCCGTTTGGCGGCGGGGAGATCGATCTCGAGAGCCTCTTCGGCGGCGCTGGCGGCGGCTTTGGCGATCTGTTTGGCGGTGGGGGAGGGGGAGGGAAGACGCGCTCGCGCCGGAAGGCCGTTCAGGAGCCGGGCGAAGACATCACCACGCGGATCGAGATCCCCTTCCGGCTTGCCATCGACGGCGGCAAGACCGATGTTCGTCTCGAGCGTGACGCCGGCAAGGAGACGATCAGCGTCACGATCCCGCAGGGCGTTCCCGACGGCGCGCGGATGCGCCTCCGCGGGCAGGGGATGCCGGGGCGCGGTGGTGGTCCCGCAGGCGACCTGCTCCTCGAAGTCGGGATCGAACCACATCCCGTCTACCGGCGCGACGGCGACACGCTCGAAGTGACGCTCCCGGTAAGCCTCTCGGAGGCCGTGGAAGGGGCCAAGGTCGATCTGCCGACGCCGTGGGGCACGATCAGCCTGCGGATCCCGCCGATGACCAGCGGGGGACGGAAGCTGCGGGCGGCCGGGATGGGAGTCCGACATGCCAACGGCGCGAAGGGGGACCTGATCGCCGAGGTGCAGATTGTCCTCCCCATCAACACCCTCGCTCCCGATGTTGCCAAGGATCTCCTCGGAGCCGCCAAGGCCGCGGAAGAGGGGGCTCCCCCGCCGCGCCCCGGGCTGACGTGGTGAGCGACGGCGGGAAAGGGTTTCCGAAGGCATGCCGCCTCCTGCGGCCGTCGGAGTTCGACCGCGTGTACCGATTTCGGCGGAGTGCCGCCGAGGGGGCGCTGGTGCTCTACGCCTGCCCGCGGCCGGCCTCCTCTGCCGACGGCGCCCCGCCGTTGCGAGCGCGACTCGGGCTCTCGGTGTCGCGCCGGATCGGCAATGCGGTCGTGCGCAATGCCTGGAAACGCCGACTGCGGGAGGCGTTCCGCGTGGCCCGCCGAAAAATCCCCGCCGGTCACGACTACCTCGTCGTCGTCCGCTCCGGTGCGCCCCCCGGCGGGGCTGATGGAGCGGCGAAGATCGAAGGCATGCTCGTCGCACTCGCCGCCCGGATCGTGTCGCGCCCGGCGTACCGGGATGCCGACGTTCCCTCGGTCCGTCCCACGAAGCCCCGCCACCGATGAGAGCTTCGTGGACGGCGATCCTCGATCGCGTCGTCGTCGCCCTCCTCGCCGCGATCGTCCGCACCTATCAGCGCTTCGTCAGCCCGTTCCTCGGGCCGACCTGCCGGTTCCAGCCGACCTGCAGCGTCTACTTCCTCGAGTCGCTCAAGACCCACGGCGCGGTCCGTGGCACGCTCCGCGGCCTGCGGCGGATCTGCCGTTGCCATCCCTGGAGCCGCGGGGGCTGGGATCCGCCGTGAGTCGTGCGGCAGAAGGCTAGCCCGCGTGGCCGCCGGCAAGGAGCTGGCGGACGACGCTGGCATTGGCCGACGGGAAGTGACACCGAGCGAGGTCGCCGATCGGCAGCCAGGCGAAGGGGGGAAGCAGCGGGACGCCAGCATCGACGGGCGAGGCGCGGTGGAAGTGGATCTCGATCGGCCCGCGGCTCGAGCTCGCCAGGATGAGATCGATCCGGGGACCGACGATCACGGCGACGCCGCTCTCTTCGAGGCACTCGCGGGCCGCTGCCAACTCGGCGCTTTCCCCCGCCTCCACCTTCCCACCGGGGAACTCGTCCCGCCCCGGCGCATCAGCCGCGTCGCCACGGCGTCTGCCAACGAGGACACGACTGCCGGAGATGACCACCGCGACCGCGATCGTCGCCGGCGCGCTCACGCTTCCGGTTGCTTGACGAGGTTGAGGAGCCGGCCGGGCGAACCCATGATGTTGTAGCCGGCATCGACATGGAGGATCTCGCCGGTGATCCCGAGCGATTCGCGCGACAGGAGCCACGAGCCCGCCTTCCCCACTTCACCTTGGGTGATGTTGCGCCCCATCGGCGACATGTGTTGGTAGAGGCCAAGCATCTCATCGACGCCGGCACCGCGGCCGGCGAGCGTCCGCAGCGGGCCCGCGCTGACGGCATTGACGCGAACCCCGGCCGGGCCGAGGTCGTAGGCCATGTACTTCACACACGCATCGAGGGTCGCCTTGCAGACGCCCATGATGTTGTAGCCAGGGACCACCTTCTCGCCGCCGAAGTAGGTGAGGGTGAGGATGGAACTGTCGGCGGAGAGGATCCCGCGGGCGAGGCGGCCGACCGCAAGCAGGCTGTAGGCGCTGGTTTCCATCGCCACGCGGAAGCCCTCGCGACTGCAGTTGGTCGTCTCCCCCTTGAGGTCTTCCATGGGGGCGTAGGCGATCGAGTGAACGAGGAAGTCAATCGTGCCGAACTCCTCCCTGGCCCGCTCCATGACCGCGGCGATCTGTTCGTCGCTGCCGGCATCCATCGGCACGAGGAACTTCGCGTTTGGTTCCGGGTCGGTGAGCATCGCGACGCGGCGACGGTTCCGCTGCCGCTCGTCGTCGGGGCGGTCGGGGAGGTGGGAGAAGCCGATCTGCCCCCCCTCGGCGAGGATCTCCTTGGCAATCGCCCAGGCGATCGAGTGGTCGTTGGCGACGCCGAGGATGACACCTTTAAGTCCGTCGAACCTACCCATCGAATCCACCCTCCAGATGCGGGAACCGGGGCCTGAAGCCGTTCCGGGGGGCAACGCCGACCCCGGTCGGAAAGCGCGGAATGTAGCGGTTGCGGCAGAAAGCCTCAACGCGGAAACCGTCCCCGATCGATTCAAAAAACGGTCTCCGGGCCCCGAGGGGGCGAAACCCGGCTCTTCCGGCCCCTTGTTCTCCCGCCCGACGACGGTTAGAGTCAACACGTCAGCCTCGTTAGCTCAACTGGTCAGAGCATCTGACTCTTAATCAGAGGGTTCTTGGTTCGAGTCCAAGACGAGGCAGTAAGGTTTTTCCCGAGAAAAACGATGAAAACGGCCCCGGAAACGGGGCCTTTTTTATGCGCACAGCCGGGGGCAAAAGACTGCAAATTGTCCGTCAATGTCCGCGGTTGTCCCTTGCCTTTGCCCACAAGATGCCCACAGACTGACCGGGTGTTCTTGGGCTATCAACGGGAGGGCTTTGAGATGGGGAAGCAGAAATCACGGGCCGAGGAGGATGAGCCGGTCAACTTCAAGGGGCCTCCCTTTGCGTTTGCCTTCACAGACGCCCGAATCGCCCTCGCTCGAAAGTTGGTGGCGGACGGGGAGATAGACACCGACGCCAACGGCCGGCGGTCCTGGCACGACAAGAAGTGCCGCGGGCTTGTCCTCATGGTCAACGGGGCGAGCGGTTCGGCACACTTCTACTTCTCGGGGAGTGCTACTCGGGGCGGACGGACGGTTCGCCGGGCCCTCGGGGAAGTGGAGAACATGGCGCTGTGGAAGGTTCGGGAAGCCGTGGCTTCCGCCCGCTACGATCGCTCCCGGATGGCTTTGCTCGTGCCGCGGGAGTCTGCCACTGCCGATGCCGAAGCAATTGCTTCACCGGAGAAGACGGTAGGCGAAGTGGCCGCAGCGATGCTCTCCGCGCACGAGGTGGGCCGCTGGCTCCCTGGAACGCGGAAGCGGGCCCCGCTGCCGAAGACGGTCCTCTTCTACAAGAATCTGCGCCGCGCGACGCTCACGCCGCATGAGGGGCTTTCGCTCGCTGCCTTTGCCGAGAGGCTGCCGAGCATCTACGAAGCGGTACAGGCAAAGGCGCCAATCCAAGCCAACCGCTTTGTTCAACTGGTTCGGAATCTCTACAGCTATGCCACCGATGCGAAGCTGTGGACCGGCCCGAATCCTGCCGCGGGGGGCGCGGGGGGCGGGGCGAACCGATTGACGCGGACACCGGAGCAACCCCGGACGAAGACGCTGACGGACGATTGGCCGCGGCTGGAAAAGGCGATCGATGCCGAGGGGCAGCCGTGGTGCGACTTGTTCCGGGTGTCGCTGCTCTCGGCAATGCGGATGGAGTGTGTCCGTCAGATGCGATGGGAAGACCTGTCGCTAAATGGAAAGGAACCTGCCTGGAACATTCCGCCCGAGTGGGTGAAGGGTCAGCATGGGGGGCATCGGATTCCCTTGCAGCCCGAGTTGCTCGCCCTGCTGCGGCAACGGCGGAAGACCGTCCCGACGGATAGCCAGTTCGTCTTCCCCGGCCGGTCCGGTAGGCCAGTCGTGGGCTATGCAAAGGCATGGCAACGGGCCCTGGTAGCGGCGAAGCTCGATAGCGAAGACCGGAGCAAGCGACCGCGCCCGCACGATCTGCGGCGCACGGCCGGGGAACGGATGACAACGGCAGGGGTGCCGCTGTCGGTCGTGGTTCGTGCATTGGCGAACCGGCCAAGCTCCGCAGCGATGGTGGCGAGAACCTACGCGCTCGCTGCCGATGACGCTCTCCGCAATGCGTACGGGGCGATCGGCGCGGGATCGACGCCGAATCGAAAAAAGGTGGGAGCGAAACGGCCGAAGTGAGGGCGGCCGGGGGGGCATCGCGCCGCCGATTGTTGACACTCCCGGACAATTCGGGCAAACTAAGGATAAGGCCCTTTTGGTCCGCATTGACGCGGGCGTTTCTTTCGACACGACTCTTTCCCACTGACGGGAGCGGGGCCTTCACCGCGGGAGCGGTGCGCTCACTGGCCGCGCCAGTATCCCCGTCGTATGCGTGGATGCTGTCCGCCGGCCCCGTCAGAGAGGCCGAAAATGTCCCTTCTTGCCGTGGACGCTCTCCGCGCCCGCCACAAGTCGGCGGAGCTTGCTAGCTCTGTCGCCAATCCCGAAGTGGATCTGTACGTAGACACCCGAGAAGCGGGCCGGCGGATCGGGTTGTCTGAAAAGACGCTCCGCACCTACCGCTGCGAAAAGCGGGGGCCCCCTTGCTTGAAGCTGGGGGCCGGCCCGAGAGGAAGAATCCTCTATCGGGTTAGCGACCTTCAAGCCTGGTTCAAGGCTTCCGCCCGCGTTCTTGTCGCGGGCTAATTCGTCCCTGTCGGTGCGCGGCGCGGCGGGGGCAATCGCTCCCGCTGCGCCGGCGCCGGTTGTCAGCCGGTTTTCGGGGCTTTCGCCCCGCCGGCGCATGAAAAAACCCGCGCGACGACTGCGAATCGTCCGCGGGTTAGTGAGCAACGCAGCGGCATTGTCGCCGGGCCTCTGCGTTGCGTCAAGCCTTTCGGCGAACGGAGCAACGCAATGAGCAACGAGTTTGGAATGCTTTCCGTCCCCGGTGACGAACGGGGCGTGCGTCTAGAGGTGTCGCTGTCGGAAATCAACGATGCCCTACCCCTGCCTGTCACCGTCCAGTTTCCCGAAGCGTGGCCGGTGGAATTAGCCTGCCGAGCGAGGGCGGCTCGGTTGCTGATGTGGCAAGCATCGTTCTCCCCAGAAAAAGCAATCAAGCAAGTAAGCCCAGACTGCGAGAGTCTGGACAACGTCGGAAAAAAGGTGCTGGCGACTGTCGAACGTTGCTGGAATCTCGATGCCCACCCGGACCCGGAACGGGTGGCCAGCCTTGTCGAAATGCTAGACGCGGACTGGTGGCCTGATCACTACCAAGGGTGCCTAAAGTTTGAGGAGACAGGTTGTCTTCCCGAATGGGAACAACTATTGCCGCTCCCTAATAATTCGCTCAAGGCTGAAGCGGATGCAACGGTTAGGGCGTGGCTTGACCAGCAAAAGAAATACCGTTTCGAGAGCGTCGGTAAGGTGGCTTTTGAGTACGCATGGAAGCAAGCCCTTGAAGACGATGACAAATACGAGTTGATCCTCAGTGAGGACGACGAACCCGAACCCGAGCCCGAAGACGACGAAGATGAACTAAGCGAGCGCCGCGTTAGGTCAAGGCGCCGCAGACAAGCGAGGAAACAGCTTTCCGCCGATTCAGAAGCGGCGGCGGCTGTGTGGATGGCACGAATCAGTTCAAAATACCCTCACCTTCCGCTGCTGCCCACAAAAGCCGCAAAGGAAAGCCGGGAAGCTGCGATCGGCCTTGCCGCAGAAAAAGAATCTCAAGCGATGGCGCCTGACGAGCGAGAAGTGTTCTCGCAAGCGATCGACCACTATCTACAAGGTGGTAAGGCCTTCAATTACTGTGAAATCGATCTTGCCCTGGATCTAAAACGCCTGCGCGCCGGATGGAAGCTGTCGGCATCGCAGCGCGACGCGGTGGCTCGGGCGCTTATGCGAACTCGTATGGCAAGCCAGCCCGCGGGAAATGGCGATGTAGACGCGATCCATCCGCAGTTGAGATTCGGAATTACCTTCGCCCGAAGCAGCCCTAGGAGTGAGTTTCACGCGACGCGAGGAGAGATTCAACTCGTTCGCTACGGCTCGGGGGCTGATACTCGGTACATTCTCTGCTGTCCGTCGTGGCCGTGTGTGGTGACGATGACTCCCGCGGAGTTTTCACGGGGAAAGGCTGCCGGCGCGGCGATCTTCCGGGATGTGGGAATTGCCGTCGGGACAGATTGGCGGGAGGTGTGGGAAGATCGAGGGCTTTCCCGGTCGCTTCTCGCTGATGCCGAGACAATCGATACTTCGCAACGCCGGCAGGATTGGATTGAGTACGGCCGGAGTCTGGCCCTGGAAGCGCCCGCCGCTGACCGTCCATCTGGTAACGGGGAAATCTGCCGTCTTCCGTCGGGCGAGATTCTCACCGATGCGAAGTGGCTGACGAAACGCGCTGAAGAAGACGGAATCATTCACGAATGGGAGCGGGATGCCTTCCGCGCGTTTTGGAAGGAGGACGGGCCCGGCCGGGCGGACACGGTCCGCCGGCCAACCAAAAACGGCACGTCTCGCCGCTACCTCGTGATCGATGTTGAATCCCTGCCGTCTGCCGCGCCGCGGCTCGCTGGGCCAGCGGACGGCAGGACTGCGGGCGGGGCGCCCGGACGGCTGACGGATGACAATGCCGCCTGACGGCGGGCCGGCAGGCAAGATCGAATGACGATGAGCGGGGCGGGCCGACGCTGGACGGTCCGCCCCGCCAGCGTTCGTGCCGACGATGACCGAGAATCCGCAGGGGGCGGATTCTCCCTGCGGCAGATCCCCGGCAGGCTGTGGCCGCGGCTGCTGACGGTCAATTCCCTCTTCTATAGAGAGGCCGCGCGGACGAAGGCAAAAAACGGCCAATTCTGTAGCGCAGAGGGCTTGGCCCTTGTTTTCTAGGCCAAAACAGCGCTACGAGCATCGGGCAGCCCGTAGCGCTACGGGGCTTGGATAGCGTGTAGCGCGAAATAGCCCTGTTTTTCTGCATCAAAACGGCTGCGCTACAGAAAACAGCAAAAAACAATTTGGGTAGGGGGGATTCGGACAAAAAAGAGCGCTACGAAAGCGCTCAAAAATCCCAGAGAGATGGAAAAGGCCCTATATTATAGGGGATTCCACACTCTCCCCCGCTGACGCCGAATCCCCGAGGGGGCCGCGGATCGACCGTCCGTGCCGCGGCATCGTGCGGCGCCGCCTGCTGTCCGCCCGGACGATGCCGCTGGGGGCCTCAGGATGGCCCGAGGATGCCCCGAGAGTTGCCAAGCCTCCCCAGATGGAGCTTGGGTGCCGCCTGCCGGCAGGCGGGCCGCTGGGGCCTTGTGTGAGTCCGCCGGCGCCGCCCCCGAGTAGGCGGCGCCGGCAGCAACTACCCGCGGCGCGGTCCGCAGGGTGGACGCTGCGCCGGCTTGCCAAGGCGGGGGCCCGCGGCGGCGCTTCCGCCGGCCAAGGCAACCTGCGCCGCGGCGCCGGCAACAAGAAGCTCCGTCTCGACCGCGGATATTTCCTTCCGCCGCGCGGCTGGAGAGTTGAGCGAGTCGCGGGCGGCGGCGATGACTCGGTCTAGTTCGTCGGCGGTTTCGGCAAGTGTTGGCATCGGTGGGGCCTTTCGGCAGTCTCTCGGGGAATGTTTTTGGCTGACGCTCGGGCGTCGAATGTCTTGTCGGGGCGCGAACCGTTGCCCCGCTATCTCCAATCTACCGAGAGGCATCGGGGCCACAGAGTAAAAGCGCCAATTACGCGCGGGCGCACGGCTCGCTACGTTTTCGGTCCGACGCCCCGCTTTTTCTCCAAACCGCCGACGACACTCGCCCGATGACGTTTTCGGTCCGTTACCGCACGGGCCGCCGGCGCTTCCGCAGTTGATTTCCCAGCTAAAACCGCATTTTGGCGCATATGCTTATCCCTCGGACGGGTGGTCTGATCGCTCGAACCCGCTGTTCCATAGACCCCCCCTCTGGGTGGCGTGCCGTTAGCAGTCCTGTCCGCCTGCCGCTGTGTTGCTTTGATCGCAGACTCTTGTGGGGGCGCTTTCGTCCACAAAAACAAGGCTTTCGGCGCCTTGTCGGCGCGGCGGCTGCCGCTTAGGTTTGCGACCAATCCGCGGGTTTCGTCGGCTCTGCTGTCCGGCGGCGCGGCGGGTTCAATGGCTACGGGGGGGAAACGATGCTTGCCTACAACGTTCGGGTTGTCTTCGGCGCTTTCGATCGACCGACGGTCCGAAAGACAATGGTTCTACGGGTGTCGGCGCGGTCTGCCGCTGTGGCGGTCGGCCGGGCGGCTGCCGAGTATGAACGGCGGTGGCGATCCATCTACGGCGGGGCGCCTGTCGTGTCCGCCGAAGTCTGCCGGGAGATTGACGAAGCGGCGAAGGATCGGGCTTGGCCCCCGCGATGGCTGACGGATGCAAGGGAGCAAGAGCGCCGGCTTTCCGGTCCGCGCCGGCCCCGTTGAACGCGCCGGCTTGTTCGTCGCTGGACGGCCACAGACAGAAACCGCAGACACTGGCCCGGCCGGGGAGCATCGACGCCCCCGCCGGGCCGGCGCGTGTCCGATGCCGTTTCCGCCCGGCAGCCTGCCGGCAGTCCGAAGGATTCAAGCCGGCCCCGTAGCCCAGACGATTTTCCAATAGTTGCGAATTGACACGCATTGCGATCTGGCATACATTGCCCCCGTCGGTCGCCAGTGACCGCGGAACGGTATCCCGAGAGAGGAAGCGGAAAGATGAGCAATCGCAAGGCAATCGGCTACGTTCGGGTTTCGACCGCGGGGCAGGCTACCGAGGGTGTCAGCCTGGAAGCCCAGCGGGCGCGGATCGCTGCCGCTGCGGCTGCCGCTGGCCTTGAACTTGTGGCGATCCATTCCGACGAGGGGCTTTCGGGCAAGCGGGCCGACAACCGGCCGGGCCTTGTGGCCGCATTGGATGCTGCCTGCCGGCAGAAGGCTGTTTTCGTGTCCTACTCCATGTCTCGGGTGTCTCGGTCGGTGCCCGATACGCTGGCGATTGTGGAGCGGCTGGAAAAGGCAGGGGCCGGCTTTATGAGCCTCACCGAGTCAATCGACACAACTTCGGCTGCCGGCAGAATGATGGTGACGATGCTTGCGGCTTTCGCGGCTTTCGAGCGGGAATTGACCGCGGAGCGGACGAAGACGGCGCTTCACCACAAGCGGGCCAATGGGGAGTTGGCCGGGGGCGTTCCCTACGGCTGGCGGGAGCAGGAGTCCGGTAAGCTGGTGGCGGTCCCCGCGGAGCAAGCCATTCTGGAGAAAATCCAAGCCTGCCGGGCCGCTGGAATGACGCTCCGGGCGATTGCCGAAGAATTGACCGCGGCGGGGGTGCCGACGAAGAAAGGCCGGGGGGCATGGAACCACAACACGGTGGCGGGAATCCTTACGCGGGCCGCAGTGATGGCAGCCTGACGCCAGCCCAGCGCGCCGCCCTAGACGACCTACGGCGCTCCGTAGACTCGCTGGGGCCGGCGGGCCGGCGGCGGCTGGCGGACTATCTAACGGAGCAGATCGAAGCGGAGGAAGGAAACGACGATGGCAAAGACACCGAAGACGAAGACGGCCCCCCCGATCGATGAAACGCTCCGGGCCGCGCTCCGCGCGACCGACGAAACCGATTACGCGCTTGGGAAGCGGGCGGGGGTGTCGCCGGGGATGATCGCCCGGTTCGTGTCCGGGGAGCGAGACTTGCGGCTGGCAACCGCGGCAAGGCTGGCCGGGGCCCTCGGGCTGGCGCTCGTGCCCACAGACGCCCCGCCGGGGGCGCCCTCCCGTCCGGCGAAACGAAAAGCCGCGGGGAAATAGGGGGCCGGAAGAAAAGTTGCCCACAGGATGCCCACAAGCCCAAGAAAAACCAACTGTCTCGGGCAAAAACTCAAGTCGCCCCCTGACTCTTAATCAGAGGGTTCTTGGTTCGAGTCCAAGACGAGGCATTCGTTACGTCGCACCGCCCAGGGTGCGAGGCTGGTTATGTCGCACTTCCTAGGGTGCGAGTGCCGAATCTGCAGCCGATTTGGCCGCGACGCTTGGCGTCGGTGGGTCATTGTCCCAGTCGCCTCTCCGTGGCGGGGCGATCAGCCGCGGGCTCCTTCCAGCCGGCATCTTCGGCTTCTCTCCCCCCGGCGAATCGCCTTCGGCCAAAGCGGTCGATAGGATGATGGGCGGGCCCGGGCGGACGCGGAGGGGTGATCATGGTGCGCGTTGTGCTGGCGATCGTGGCTGGCGTGGCAATCAGCGTGGCTGTACGGGGCGGCGATGCGGCGCTCGCGCAGCCACCCGCCGCGGAGAACTTCGGCGGCTATGCCGTTTCGGAGGGGCCGTTCACGTTCACCGGCAACGGCCTCGTCGGTACCACCGTTGGTCGGTTCACGTTCTTCAACAACGGGCTCACGGCCACCCGGGTCGGCAACGCCACCGCCTGGAACAACGGCGTTGTCTCGACGCGTCTGGGGCGCAACGAAGTCTTCAGTAATGGCGTCGTCGGCGTGCCGAAGAAAGGGGGGACGGTCTTCACGCCGGGATTCGCCCCCCCGGCTCAGGCCCAAGTCCAGTCTCAGTCAGCCGGACGTCCTGCGGCCCGCCATCACGCCGGGCATCCCGACGCCGGCAATCACCGCGCAGGGCCGCCGGGCGGACACGGGCCGCGATCACGTTGAAGCGCGCCGCCCGTGGTTGACCAGCAGCCCATGCGACCGCGATCGGCTCCGCTACTTCCTTGAGCCGGCTCGGGCGCGGATCACCGGCCGTAGAGGAGTTTTCTCGGCACGTCGAACCTTCTGACGACCGTCCCAATCAGGATGGCCAGAGAAAATACGAAGATCGATCCGGGGATCGCCAGCAGCATCCGTACGGGCCACGCGATGTCTGGAATCGCGGCGATCGCCCGTCCCACGAGTGGGAACACAAAATCGTGAAAAATATAGGCGTCGTGTGACCGCCCTGCGGTCCACTTGACCCACCGCTGCTGGAGAGGCGCCGAGACTCTCCCCACGACCTCCACCACCAACACCGCACCGGCGACAAACGCCACGACGTCGAGCATCGGCTGAATCGGTGAGAGGACCTCCGGGAACGGGGGGAAAGATTCCCCGATTTCCGTGCCGAGCTTCCACAGCCGAGTCGTCAGTGAGGTAATAAAAACCACGGAAACCCAAACGGGATGGCGGCGGGCGATACCGCCCACGTCGAATCCCCATCGATAGCCGATGAGGAACAAGATCATCGCCGGGAGGGCCCGCCACAGTCCGAGCATGGATGATGTGCCGAAGGGCGTGCAGCGAAGGCAGGTCAGGCCGAGAACGAGAGCCGCCGCCGATTTATCGTCGCTCATCAAGGGGGCGAGCAGCGGCCAGGCAAGCCAGAGCACCAAGAGCATGTGCAGATACCAGTAGGATCCAGCGCTGCTTGGGTCATAGACGAAGAGTGTGGCGACCTCGAAGAGTTGGGAGAGCGAGAGCGTGCCGCGAAGGAATTGGCTGCAGACCACGCCGGCCATCGACAACAGGAAATACGGCACGCCGAATCGCCGCAAACCAATCAAGAGGTATTCGCCGAGGGGCTTTTGGGAAAGGGACGAGGCCCACTCCCCTCTGTGGGCTGCGCCGGAAAAGAGCGCCAAGACGAAGAGGCACGGCACAAGCAAAGCCTGCACCAACTTGGCCATGGACGCGTGATCGGTCCCCTCGATGCTCCTCGCGAGCGTATGGGACATCACGATCGCCCAGACCGAGAAGACACGAACAAAGTTGAGGTTTCTGGAGGGGGCGGCCATGTCTTTGCTCGGTCGTCAGTACACAACTTCGCCAACCGCCCACGACAGTCCGACACCGAAGCCAATAAGAAGCCAGCGGGACGGCCGAGCCGGATCTGGGCCATTGGGTCTTAACCAGCACATGGCGGCTGGGATCGATGTCGACGCCAAGTTGCCGATATCTCGATAGTAGCGAACGACCTTGTCTTTAGGGATCGCCATTCTAGAGGAGAGTTGGTCGATCACGAACTCATTCGCCTGGTGGAAGACGACATGGTCGTAGTCGGCAAACGTCCGGTTGTGTGATTTGAGGAATGCTTCCACGCTCCGCGGTACCTCACGAAGCGTGAACGTGAAAATCCCTGCACCATCCATCAGCAGATATTGCTGGTCATCGGCGGCAGGGACAGTTTTCTCGCCGAAATGTGCCAGCACGGGAGCGGGAGGACAGCGCAGCAGCGGGGCTCCGCTGCCGTCGGTGTGGAGATCGAAGGGGCCTGTTCGGTCGGGCCCCGCTTCCATCAGCGTGGCACTGGCCCCATCACCAAACAAAATCCGCGTTTGGAGGTTACCCGGGTCAAGATACCTCGTCATGGTGTCCGACGTCACGAGAAGCACTCGAGAGACGACGGAAGATAGCAACAATCCAGACGCTACAGCCAAGCCGTAGACGTAGCCACTGCAGCCGAGATTGATGTCGAAGCACGCAGTGTTCGTCCGGAGACCGAGTCGATCTTGGAGAATGCACGCCGTACTGGGGAGAAAGTACTCGGGGGACTGCGTGACGTAGACGAGCCCGTCTATGTCCGCAGTTGTGTGCCTAGCCAAGAGTTCCCGACAAGCCGTCGTTGCGAGGTCGGCCGCACTTTGGTCGGGCGAGGCGACACGTCGGCAAACGATGCCAGTCTTGGCGGCAATTCGGTTCAGGTCGGCATTCGGGAAGGCGCCTCGAAGTTCGTCGTTCGAGACCGACAAGTCACCGAAGGCAACGGCGATGTCTCGGATGGCTGGCATTAGTCGTTCAACAATCCAGCTTTCTGGAGGGCGTCAGCAATCTGACGGACGGAAGCGGCCTGCTGGATCTCATTCCCGATCGCTTTGGCACCGAGACTCGCCTCGAGCGATGAAATGATGCTCAGGTGCCCAACGGAGTCCCAGTCGGGGACGCTCGTTCTCGTGTCATCGAGGGTCACGGCGGCGTCGGTCATCAGGGCCGACTGAATCAGTTCGAGGAGTTGGATCGTTGTCATGAGCGACTTCGGTTTGAGGGGGGCCTTGAACATCAAGTTCCTGCGTCGTTGGCCCTGACAGAGCATCTTCTATCCTACCAAAAGGGTCGAGTCTGGCAAATAAACCCGTTGGAAAAGGGCTGGATAGGTAACGCTGGCGGAAACGACCGTCGAAGCTTCTGCGGAGTCGCTTCCGTTCGGAGGTCTCTCGAGTCACGCCGCCGCACGATGGCCGCGCAGAAACCAGCGGGTCGCGAACCGTCGGTAGCTGCAAGGAGACGCAGGCTCCGCTTTGAAAACGCTAGAGACTGGTGCCGGGCGGAAGTTGGTGCGGGGCAATCCAGTCCGC
>Ga0209829_10001421_pt1 | contig 19391 bp, 23 predicted proteins | sample C_140205_EF_Meta_FD_187311 | JGI IMG/M metagenome (GOLD analysis project Ga0209829, IMG submission 187311) | Freshwater microbial communities from Lake Croche, Canada to study carbon cycling - C_140205_EF_MetaG (SPAdes) (version 2) | ecosystem: Environmental > Aquatic > Freshwater > Lake...
CCGCGAGCACATTCTCAGCAAAGGCAACTCGGCCCCGGTCGATGAACTCTACCGTCGCTTCATGGGTCGTGATCCTGAATTGGAACCGCTGCTCGTGCGTTCCGGATTGGCGGCGTTGTGAGCGGAAACGCTCCTCACCCGGATGCAACCCGTTCCGGGTAGATTCATTTCGGTCCCATACCCGGGGTAGCTAGCGCAACCCCGGGCTTTGGGATCCAACGCCGATGGCGTAGAGAATGGCCACCGACAGACTCCTCTCCACCCCATCGGGGTCAGTGCCCAAAGCCCGGGGTTGTCCGTATCCGGGCTACACCGGGATAATCATCCCTCTCGATTTCTACGCCATCGGCGTTGTATCCGTTCAACAGCATGCCTCAATCCCTGTCGGCGGTTTACCTTCATCTTGTTTTCCGAAGACTATCTTGGCCCCGAAGGGGTGTTGGAAATCAGCCGGTGGCGTGAGCCACCGGTAAACCGCCCTCTGAATATTGCGCCCCGACAGAGGCGATGAAAAGGCACTCAGTCCTTTGGATTCCGACACCCCTGCCGGGGTTGAATTTTCTTTGGATGGATAGTCCGGTGGCTGACGCACACCGGCTGATTTCCAACTGTCCCGCTGGGACGAATCAAAGACGATGATCTCCTTAACTACGTGTCATTCGAGACTAACCCACCATCCTCCGGAATGTCAGGTTGATGCGGGGTACCTTCACCCGCTTCGACTTTGGCAGACTATGCAGCCAGTGAGTCTGGGTTTCGCCCCTCATGGCCAATAGGCTGCCGGTTTCGAGGAGGACAGACACCGTCTCGCCGCTGCGCTTGTGCTTGAAGGAAAATTTCCGCTCGGCCCCGAGGCTGACTGAGGCGATGCAACTGTGTCGCTCGATGGATTTCTCATCGTCGCTGTGCCAGCCCATGCCCTCGTTGCCGTCGTGGTAAAGATTCAGCAGGCAGGAGTTAAAGGTCGTTTCGCAGCGCTCCTCGACCATCGCTTTCAAGGCCCGCAGCTCCTTCGTCCACGGCAACGCCTGCTTGATCGTGCCGGAGTAGGAGTAGGGCAGATCTCCAACCCATGCCACCTCGCGCGCCGTGACGATGCGCTTGCCGAAGATCACGACCTCGTCGTTTTTCCACGGAACTCCCGAACTAAGAGCTTCGTAGTAGTTCGCCGCCGCACCGGTGAACATCATCGGGCCGTGGTAACTCACCACGCCATCGTAAGGGAGAAGATTGCTCTCAGGATCGGGCATGAACAGGTCCATGGCTCAGGAATTCCCTTCACGATGGAGCAAGCTCCGTTTCCGCTCAAGCCCCCACCGATAGCCGGAAAGCGATCCATCGGTCCGCACCACCCGATGGCAGGGGATCGCCACCGCCAGTGCATTCGCCGCACAGGCCCCGGCCACGGCACGGACCGCGCTGGGCTTGCCGATCATTTGCGCGATCTCGGTGTAAGTCGCTGTTGAACCCACTGGTATCCCACGCAGTGCCTGCCAGACCCGTTGTTGAAAGGCCGTGCCGCGGACATCCAGCGGCAGATCGAGTCCAACCTTCGGCGACTCCACGAGGCCCACCACCTGCGCCACCAATCTCTCGAAATCTCCATCACCACCCACCAACTCGGCTTTCGGAAAGCGATCCTGCAAGTCGATGGCCAGCGCCTCCGGATCATCGCCCATCAGGATCGCACAAACCCCCTTTTCCGAGGACGCCACGAGGATGGCTCCGAGAGAACATTGCCCAATCGCAAACCGGATCGCCTCACCCTTCCCTCCCGCCTTGAAGGTCTTCGCCGCCATGCCGAGCAAACCCGATGATTGCTCGTAGAAACGGCTGCTGGCATTGAAGCCGGATTCATAGATCGCCTCGGTCACCGTGCGACGCGATCCCAGCTCTTTTCGCAAACGCTCCGCCCGATGCGCCGTGGCATAGCCTTTCGGCGTGAACCCGGTGATCTCCTTGAAGACCCGATGGAAATGAAAGCGACCGATACCAGCTTCTTTCGCGAGTGCATCAAGACTCGGGATCTCCTCCGCCTGCTCGATCATCCGACAAGCTGCGGTGATCGCTTCAACATGAAGATGGGAGCAGGTCGGCATCGGTGGATTGAGATCTGAAGAGACCCTACCGCAACATCGCCACCGGAAAAACCCCGGTTCTTGCTTTTTCGAAATAGGACTGTCTGGATCGCAACTTTCATTCCCAATCCTTCAGACTGATTGATTGTTAGACTCCGTGACTTGCCCCTCGGTCGATTCTGCGGGATGATCCCCCCATGTTCCGCCGCTTGCTGCTTCCGGCTCTTTCGCTGCTGACCACGATTCCGTCCTTTTCCCAGGCCTTCGCGCCGATCGCGGACCGACCACCGGCGATCACGCGGGAGTTCCGCGGGGCCTGGATCGCGTGCATTTACAACCTCGACTGGCCGAGCGCGAAAGGTCTTGGCGCCGAGCAGCAGCAGTCGGAGCTGCGGGCGATGCTCGACAAGATGGCCTCGCTCAACATGAACGCGGTGATCTTCCAGGTGCGGCCGCATTGCGATGCGGTCTATCAATCGTCGATGGAACCCTGGAGCCCGTGGTTGAGCGGCAGCATGGGCAAGTCACCGGGCTACGATCCGCTGGCCTTCTGCATCCGCGAGGCGCATGCGCGGGGCATCGAAGTGCATGCGTGGTTCAATCCTTTCCGCGCCGTTTCGAGCAGCAGCATCACCTGCTGCAGCAGCCACGTCACCAAGTCCTGCCCGGCGATCGTCAAGCCCTTCGGCCCGATGATGTGGTGCGATCCCTCACTTCAGGAAACCCGCAGCCGCGCGACCAATGTGATCCTCGATGTGGTGCGCCGCTACGATGTCGATGGCGTGCATCTCGATGATTACTTCTATCCCTATCCCACGGCGGGCAGCGTCTTCCGCGACGGGAAATCACCCTCGGAGCGTCGTGCCTATGTCGATGGCTTCGTGAGCAGCCTCTACTCGTCGGTGAAAGCGGCGAAGCCCTGGGTTCGGGTCGGCATCAGCCCCTTCGGCATCTGGCGCCCGGGCGTGCCCTCGGGCATCGAAGCCGGGCTCGACAGCTATGAGCAGCTCGCCTGTGACTCCCGGAAATGGTTGAGCAAGGGCTGGGTGGATTATCTTGCACCGCAGCTCTACTGGCGGGACTCACCGGCGAAGCAGAGTTTTTCCACGCTTCTGAGCTGGTGGCGGCAGCAGGGCAGTCGGCCGGTCTGGCCGGGCATCGCCACGGCGCGCATCAGCAGCTCAGAGGACCCGGGCCGGCCCGCCTCGGAGATCATCAACCAAATCAGCCTCAGCCGGACGATTGGCAAAAACTGGGTCGGGAACATCCAGTGGAGCGCGAAAAGCGTGGTGACGAATCGGGGCGGGATCGCCACCCAACTCGCCAAGACCTACTCGCAACCCGCCGCGGTGCCGCCGATGCCGTGGCTCAGCAGTCAAGCGCCCGCAGTTCCCGGCGTCAGTGCGCAAACCAGCGGCAATGGGACCTTCGTCCGCTGGGTGCTGGCGGACTCGAACGCCTCGAAAGTCGCCATCCAGGCGCGTTACGGCGGCACCTGGCGGATGATCAAAGTCTGCCCGGCCTCCGGCACGGGTCTAACGATCCCGTCCGCAGAAGCCGTGGCGGTCAGCACGATCAACCGCTATGGCTCTGTCAGCGCCCCGAAGGTTCTAGGCCGCCAGTGAAGCGTTCCCCTAAATTGCTTTGCAAATCCGGTTAGTGTCCTTTACAACACACGCGCTTCCAGCGGTTTCCGTCGTTCCCTTATCTTCCTGATGAAAGCGTCCGTCTTTGTCTGCGCCTCGGCTCTCCTTTTTGCGAGCTGGTTGACCGTTACCTATCTCCGTGAAGTCCCACCAAAGGACTATCCCAGCCTGGGTCGGGGTTCCGTGCCGCTTTCCGCCAGGAAGGAGACGCCGCCTGCCATCAAAGGGCCGCTGATTTCCCTCGAAGGCGAAAAGGCTCCTGACGTGGCGGCAGCCAAATGAGGCTCCGCGCCATTCCATCATTGCGCCTCCCGCTCGCGCCTGTCAGCCTGCCGTGATGGCGGAAGAACCTGTTATTTGCGATAGAAAGCCCCTCGGACTCGAAGTCGAAGCGGGCGTTCACTGGTGGTGCTCCTGCGGTCGCTCGGCCCATCAACCGTTCTGCGACGGCTCCCACAAAGGAACTGGCCTGCAGCCGGTGAAGTTCGAATTGGCCGAAAAAACAACGGTCTGGTGGTGCCAGTGCAAGCATACCAAAAGCGCGCCCTTGTGCGACGGCTCGCACAAGAAGCTACCCCCTCCCTGAGAGGATCACTCGCCGAAATCCCGAAGCGGTTCCTCTTCCACCAGCGATTCGTCCCTGGAGCAACAGCCGAACTTGGAGCACGTCCAATCGAGGACCACAATCAGCGGCGCAACCGCGGGCTTTCATCCATCACCCAAAGCCGCTTCCCTCTTCGGCGTGCATCCATTGCTCGAACTTCAACACGCCGACGTCTGGCGCGGCGACCAGCGTGTTTTTCAGGATCTGTCGCTGTCGTTCCGCAGTGACGAAAGCGTCGCCATCCTCGGACCCAACGGCGCAGGGAAAAGCACGCTGATCAAGCTGATCACCGGAGAAGTCCGCGCTGCCGCCGCGCCCGGGACGATCGCGAGGCTCTTCGGCGAGGAACTCTGGTCGCTCGAAGACCTCCGGCACCGGCTCGGACTGGTTTCACCGGAAGAAACCCAGCGCTTCGATCCGGAAGAGGCTGCGGAAGGGGTTGTGCTGTCATCGCTGCAGGGAGCGTTCGGACTCACGAAATGGATGCGCTTTTCCAAGTCCGATCGCCAGCGGGCCGACGAAGCCATGATGAAAGCCGGAGTCGAACCCCTCGCCCGCAGGCCCTACGGCGAGCTGTCCTCCGGCGAAAAGCGTCGCTTCCTCCTCGCCCGCGCCCTGGTTCACGAGCCCGAGGCCCTGCTGCTCGACGAACCCACGACCGCCCTTGATTTCCCATCGGCCTTTGCCTTCATCGACCTCGTCCGCCAGCTCATCCGCAGCGGCCACGGCGTCCTCTGGGTCACCCACCACCCCGCCGAAATCCCGCCCGAGACCGAACGCGCCATCCTACTCAAACAAGGCCGAATCTTTGCCGACGGCCCACCGCGAAAAGTCCTTACCTCCCCCATCCTCTCGGGTCTCTATGACCTGCCGCTGCGGGTCAGTTGGAGCCGTGGATACTGCCAAGTGACGGGAGAAAATGACTAATGACTGAATCCTAGTGACTAAGCGAAGAGCTTCACTTCATCTGTGGTTGAACCTCTCTCTTCCAATCGAATTTGAGATTTCGAATTTCGTGCTTACTCCCCCAATAAACGTTGTCTGCGGGATCCTCGTCGATGAATCCGGTCGAGTTCTCGCCTGCCTGCGGCCACCGGGAAAACACCTCGCGGACAAATGGGAGTTTCCCGGCGGCAAGGTGGAGCCGGGTGAGTCACCTGAAGCCGCCCTGATCCGCGAGCTGCGGGAGGAGCTCGAGGTTGACGTGGAAATCCTCCGCCCGCTGACTCCGGTGATCTGGGACTATGGTCGCGGCCCGATCCGGCTGATTCCCTTCGTCTGCCGGATCACGAATGGCGAGCCCAAAGCCCTCGACCATGCGGAGCTTAGATGGGTGACAGCCGGCTCACTTCACGGGCTCGACTGGGCCGCGGCCGATGGGCCGATTCTCGAAGAATGGTTGAGCCCGCGGACGAATTAATGACGGCTGAAATCCAGTAGAACCATGGTTGCTGGAGTTGCCCTCAAAACTTCCAAGGCAGGGACCTTTCTCCGAAAAGGTCCGGTGGGGGACAGCCTCCTTTCCCATGCGGGCCGCTTCCGAACCAGTCAGGTAAATCGCTGAAAATCGGGTGTTACGGAAAAAAGATGCCATGGGATCAATGACCCTGCCACCGCCGGACCGCCCAATACTGTCTGTTTAGCACGCCAATTCGAAAAAATTGAACCACAGATGAACAGGATATACACAGATGGGAGAAGAAGTAAATCACTCTTCATCAACGTTCTACATCTGCGTCCATCTGCGTCCATCTGCGGTTAGAAATTCTTAAACTGACGGTATTGGCCTGACCGCCCGGAGGTCGAGTCCCTGCCTTTTGAAGCAAGACCACAAAAAACCCGCTGCGGAAGACCGGAGCGGGTTTTCAAAATGATCCGAAGCAGACGCCGCTCAGAACGGGATGTCGTCTTCCTCGTGGAAGTCGGTGTGCGGGGCGGCGGAGCCACCTTGGGGCGGGCCGGAGCTTTGCGCGGGGGCCGGGCGACCTCCGCTTGGCTGTTGGGGGCCGCCGGGGCCGCCCTTGCCGTCGGGCAGGAACTGGAGGTTCTCGGCGACGACCTTGAGCTTGCTGCGCTTTTGGCCGGTGGCCTTGTCCTCCCAGGTGTCCATCTGCAGGCGGCCTTCGATGAAGCAGCCGCGGCCCTTGTTCAGATACTGCTGGGCCAACTCCGCCTGACGACCCCAGAGGGTGATGTCGACGTAGGTGGTTTCTTCCTGCTTCTGGTTCTGCTCGTTGGTCCAGACCCGGTTGATCGCCAGGGCAATGTCCGCCACGGCGGTGCCCTTGGGCGTGTAGCGGAGCTCGGGATCGCGGGTGAGATTCCCCAGGAGGAGGACTTTGTTCAGATTGGCCATGGCAGGAATAGTCCTACGAATTCAGGCGGGCGAAATGCAAGCGAATTCTGTTCTTTCGAACAGCCCCACTCAGGCGACGCGCTGGAAGTGATGCTGATGCACCTTGGTGTTGAGGGCGAGGCGGGCCAGGATCTTCGAAAGGGCGGCGGGCTCGGCGGCAAAGCGATAGCTGACGTAATGACCGGCATCGAGATGACGGGATTCGTAGGAGAACTTGCGGCGACCGACCTGGTTGACGGCACCGATCTTGGCGCCTTCGGCTTCGAGTTCCTTGCCGACGGAGTTGACGAGTTCGTCAACGCTGCCTTCGGCGCCTTTGGTGTTCAGAATGATCAATCCTTCGTAGGTGCGGCTCATGGTGATGGTGGTGAATTACGGGTATTAAAGCGGTTCGCCGCCGTCGCGACGTCTTGGGAGTGCGCAACTTGTATGGCGGAAACGGCACTAGCAAGCGTGTTTTCAAGCAGTTCGCGTTCTTCCAAGCGGAAGTTCCCCAGCACGTGGCCGACCATTTCGCCGTCGTCGCTGCCGCCGATGCCGATTTTCAGGCGCGGAAAGCCGTCGGTGCCGAGGTGCTGGAGGATCGAGCGGATGCCGTTGTGGCCGCCGTGGGAGCCCTTTTCGCGGAAGCGGAGATTGCCCAGCGGCAGGGCGGCGTCGTCATAAACCACGAGCATCTGGGCGGGCTCCCATTTGTGGAACGCGAGGATTTGTTGCACCGCGCGACCGCTTAGGTTCATGAAGGTCTGCGGTTTCAGCAGCAGGGTGCCGCCGGGGAGCTTGGCGACGTGGGACTGCCACTTCGGCTTGGATTCGAAGGTAGCTCCTGCCTGGGAAGCGAGTCGGTCCAGCACCATGAACCCGACGTTGTGGCGGGTCATTTCATACTGCCGCCCCGGATTTCCGAGGCCAACGATGAGCTGGAGAGGAAGCACGAAATTCTAAATCTGAAATTTGAAACGAAGAGGAGGACTTGGAGCAGGCCTACTTCGCTGAAGCTACGAAGGCCGGAGAAGCTCCAGAGACGGACTGGAGCGGGACGCTCCAGCTACGAATGAAAACGCCCGGGAAGCTTGGCGCGACCCGGGCGGATGAAAAATCAGGACTCGGTCCACTCAGGCACCGACAGCCGCTTCAGAGACGGCGGCGGCTGGCTTGCCAACGTGGGCGACAACAACGTCACCGGCGTGGGTCGGACGGACACCTTTCGCGAGGATGAGCTCGGAGATGTGAAGCGAAGCGCCAATCTCGAGGGCGGTCACGTCGAAGTCGATGGTGTCCGGAAGATCGTTTGGCAGGCAGAGGATTTCGAGCGAGTGCATGTATTGCTCGATGATGCCGCCGGCCTTCACTCCGATCGCTTCCCCGAGAAGGTGGATCGGGATGTGGGCGGTGATTTCGGTGGTGTCGTCCACGGCGAGGAAATCGGCGTGCAGGACCGATCCAGAAAGCGGGTCATGCTGGATGGCTTGGAGGAAGGCGAGGCTGGTGCCTTCACCTTCGATCTCAAGGTTGATGAGGATGTTTTCCGAGGTGCTGTGGGCAAGCAGTTCCGCGAAGCTCTTGGCGTCGACCTTGAGGTTCTTGTTCTCGGTCTTGCGACCGTAGATGACGGAGGGGAGCCAGCCTTCACGGCGCATCTGGTTGAGGCGGCCGGAACCGGTGCGGGCACGAGGGGCGGCTTTGATTGTCTGCTTGGTGGCCATGACGAGGAGATGGTGATGATTGCGGAAGTGCCGGAGGTTCCAACCCCCGGACCGGGGGGCGGTCTTTAGAGAGAGAATCAGGACTTGTCAAAATTTTGTTGTCGGGAAGTCGGGGGAGGAGGATCGGAGATCGGGGATTTTGGATCGAAGTTGGAGATCAGACTTCAAAAAGGGAGGTCACCGACTGGCCACCGCTGATGCGGCGGATCGCTTCTCCGAGGAGGGGCGCGATGCCCACGGCGCGAACCTTTTCCCCGAAAGCCTGGGGAACCGAGTCGGTGGTGATGATTTCCTCGATCGCGGAATCCCGGAGCCGCTCATGGGCCAGATCCCCGAGAATGGCGTGGGAAACGCCGGCGAAAATCCGCTTGGCGCCATTTTTTTGAAGAATTTCCGCCGCTGCGGTGAGGGTGCCTGCGGTCTCGGTCATGTCGTCGACCAACAGCACGTCCCGGCCATTGACATCGCCGATGACGTTCATCGCCTCAACCCGGGTCGCGGAGACCCGGTGTTTCGCGACGATGGCAAGGTCCGCCCCGAGGGCATCGGCGTAGGCGCGGGCCATTTTTACGCCGCCGACATCCGGCGACACGACAGTGAGGTTCGAGGTGTCCGGATGGCGCTCGCGGAGGTAGCCGATGAGGGCCGATTTGGCATAGAGGTGGTCCACCGGGATGTCAAAGAAGCCTTGGATCTGCGGCGCATGGAGGTCCATCGTCAGGACGCGGCCGACACCGGCGGAGGTCAGGAGATTGGCAACGAGCTTGGCCGTGATCGGCACGCGCGGCTGGTCTTTGCGATCCTGTCGGGCGTAACCGAAGAAGGGCATCACGGCGGTGATCCGGCCGGCGCTGGCACGGCGGGCGGCGTCCACCATGATCAGCAGCTCCATGATGTTGTGATTCGTCGGCGGGCACGACGGCTGGACGATGAAAACGTCGGCACCCCGAATGTTCTCGTTGATCTTGACGAAAGTCTCACCGTCCGGAAAGGCGGTGACGTGGACGTCGGCAAGGGGTTGCCCGATGACATCGGCGATACGTTCGGCAAGGGCCCGATGGGCAGTTCCACTGATGAGTTTCATGGGGCGTAGCGGTCGACCGATTATTGACAGCAGGGGCGTGCTCGGCAACTCTTTGCAGTCCACTTCGGAAAAAGATCATGGAGCCAACGTCTGACAGAAGCGCGGGTGAAGCACCGGCCGTCGCCGCCACGCCACGGCTCACCCACGGCGAATGGCTCGCGATCGGCCTGACTGTGCTGCTCCTGGTCGCGTTTTACGGCGTCTTCCAGCACTTCGGCCCGATGAAGGGCGAGCCGGCGGTGGTGACCTGGGCGCGGGCTTGGAACAAGGAGAGCGATTTCGAGCATGGCTGGATTTTCCCACCGTTGGTGATCGGGCTGATTTGCTGGCGATGGAAGGAAATCCAAGCCTCGAGGAGCAAGGGCGAGTGGCTCGGGCTGATCATCGCACTGGGTGGAGCGATCCTCTACGTGCTTTCCTATCGCACGATTCAATGGCGGGTCGCGATCCTTGGTCTGCCGTTCCTGCTGACCGGCTCGGCTTGGTACTGGTGGGGCCGGAAGACGGCGCTCCTGCTCGCGTTTCCATTCTTTCTCACCTGGTTGGCGATCCCGGTCGGGTTCCTGCAGCAGGGCACTGGCGGGTTGCAGTTGATCGCCAGCAAGCTGGCCCACTCAGGCTCCTCCCTTTGCGGGGTAATGACCACCTTGCGAGGAAACACCATCACCATGGGAGACGGCTCGGGCTTCGATGTCGATGAGGGCTGCTCAGGGATCCGCTCATTGTGGTCGCTGATGCTGATTTCCGCCGCTTGGACTTATGTGGCGAAGATGTCCCTGTGGAAAAAGGCTGTCCTTTTCCTCTCCTCCTTCCCGATCGCGATTCTTGGAAATTCCCTTCGCCTGGTTTCGATCTTTGTCATGGCGGGATATGGAAACCCAAAATTCGCCAGTGGCACCTGGCATGACTGGTCGCCGCTGGTGTTGTTCTACCCGATTTCCCTGTTCCTTCTCCTGACGGTCCACTCGGTTCTCGAGGGGGGTGCTCCATGGAAGAAGACGCAGCAAAAGTCCGTGCGCCGAGCAGTCGTTTCACAAGTCACCAACAACGCCTGAGCTGAATCGCCATGACCCGCCCCATCTTGTTGCCAGTGCTGCTGGCGTCCGTCATGGCCTCCGTGTTTCTCTTGCCCAAGGCCGGAGAAATCGCGGAATCCGCCATCCAAATGAAGCTCCCTCACACCTTGGGGGAATGGCGATTTGACGTCGTCCAGGCGAGCAAGAAGGAGGTTGATATTCTCGCGAAGGACACGGAATTCAGCAAGGCCGTCTGCCTCGCGCCGATCCCGTATTCCTATCAACCCGACGGCACCCGGAAATTGAAAAGGATCGATCTCTCGGTGGTGCTTTCAGGGACAGACATCAACAATTCCATTCACCGCCCCGAGCGCTGCATGCCCGCACAGGGCCATCAGATTTATGCTGCCAGAAGCGATTCGCTCACCACGGCCGCTGGCCGGACTTTTCCGGTGCGGGATCTGACCTCGCTTCAGGTCATCCCTCTTGATGAAAAGGGCGAGAAAACCGCGAAACTGAATTGCGTGACCCTTTACTTTTTCATCGGCCAGAAGGAGATCACGGAAGACCACCTCCGGCGCACGCTGATCGATATGCGTGACCGTCTGCTGCGCGGTCAGGACCAGCGCTGGGCATACGTATCCGCCTCGATGTGGTTTTCGGATACCGGCGAATACGAACTGCCATCACGCGAAACGGCGGAAAAAGAAATCCGCCAGTTCCTCTCGGATCTGGCGGATCGCAACATCGACTGGCAGAAAATTGCCGCGGTGAACCGTTCACTTTAGTTCAGGCACCACTCCTGGCTCGGGGGGCACGTGTGCCTGTTCGAGCCACTTGACGAAATCGTTCACCTTCTGAAGCTCGATCCCCTGAGGCGAGCTGTCACCGAAGTAGGAATTTTTCCGGCTGGCCAGAATCTGATTCCTTGCCTCCATCGCCCACGCAAGAGCCTCGGTCGGTCGCCTGGCCTGCCACAGCGCATAGGCCCGGCGGAAGGCATGGCTCCCGTAGGCAAAGCGTGTCTGGTAGTACATTTCCCGGGTGTCCAGCAAGGGCAGAAGGAGACGGAAATCTTCCTCAGCTTCGCAGAACTGCCCCAGTTCGTCGAGCTGTCGTGCGAGATTAAGCCTTGCCGCGTAGTTCCAAGGGTGGCGCGCAATGAGCGCACGCTGGTGATCCATGACCCGCATTGGCCAGACCCCGTGGACGGGGTCCACGTCGGTTTTTGCCAGCTCCGCCGCTGCCTCGGTGGACAGCTGCTCGAGCCGGAAATCCGGTCTGACACCAAGGGCTTTTTCAAGCGCCTGATAACGGATTGCTGGATCAGATGCCGAACCATCCACGCCAGGTCGGGCGACCCACCACCAGGCGGCCGCGTCACGCCAACCCACCAAGGCCAGAATCACCGCGAGAGTTGCCCCGATCCATGGGGCAGGACGCGACCAAGCGTGGCGTGACGAAACGCCAGCAGCAAACGGCCACGGCTGAGAAATGACAATGCCGAGCAGCAATCCTAACAACACCACATCCGGTGCCATGTGAAAGACAAAGCTGAACATGCTTTGAGTCAGCATGGCCGCGATCCCTGCAAGCGCCCCGGCCGTCATGCCAAAATCCGCGGGCTCCGCGCTCGTGGAGGTTTCCACTGCCAGACTGACCGAGCCCCGAACCACCACACTGAAAATCAGCAGAAGGAGGAACCCAAGGCCGATCCATCCGTAATCCGCCGCGGCCTGGAGCAACTCGTTGTGCACCATGTCGATGTCACCGCTGCCAACCCACATTTCCATCGGATCCCATTTCCCGAAAACCTCATAGGAAAACGACCGGCTTCCTCCGCCCGTGGGGGGGTGTTCGCCCGCAAGTTGCAGGGCGATCGCCGCGAAATCCAGCCGACCACTGTCGTCCACCATTCGCGCGCTGTTGGCTTCGACACCGCGATCTGCCAGCGCGACCCGGGTAAACTGCCAGGCCGCGAAGCCAACGGCTGGCAGCACGGCGAGCGCGGAAATCAATGCGACGCCGAACCACTTCACTCTCCTTCGATTGAGATCCAGCAGCCAGCAACCTAACAGCACGACCGCTCCGACGCCCACTGCAAGAAAGGCTCCGCGGCTGCTGCTCAAAATGATTCCGCCGACGCAGGCCGCCGTTGCCAAGGCCCAGCCAACGCGCGACCAACGGCGTCCACCAGGGATTACCGCACAGCCTGCCGAGAGAAACCCACAGCCTAACAGAAAGCTGGCGAAGTGATTGTAATGGGCATAAAATCCGGACGGATAGGACGTCGTCTCCCTTCCCGCATAGATCGGGGTAAATGATGGATCTTTCCACTGGATCAGGGCCACTGCCACGTTTGCAAGAGCTAGCAGTGCCACGCCGACGGCAACGGACCGGTGCGCCGAGCGCCGGACCAACCACCCCGCCCAGCCGCACGAGGCGAGCCCGCAACCGAGCAGCAGTCCATCACTGCGCCCATAGTCGATCACCCCCGAGCGCGATGCCGCCCACGCCGCAAAAATCCCCGCGCAGGAGACGAGCAAACCAAAATACCACGAGCGCTTCTCCGTCCGCGAGGCGAACACACCGGTCAACAACACCGGCACGAATGCCAGCGCGATCACGCCTCCAGCCGTCGGTTCCAATGATGACGCGAACGCCAGCGCCAGCGCCAGCGCGAGCACCAGCAGGATACCGGAAAAGATTCCCAGTTTCATGGGTTCGAACATGACTGGGACCAATAGCCTTTCACCGGATGAATCCGCCACGCTCCGTCCTTCCGGAATGGCTCGAAATCCTCACGGCTTTTCGGAATTTCCGGAGCCATGAAGCGGTCCTGATCGGGGAAAGGCCGAACTCGGAATCCGAGGTGGTGGGCGGCCGTTGGCAGCATCAGCTCAAGATAAATCCTGAGCGGCGGGCGGAGTTTCGACACCGCCACAAAGGCCTCGGTTTTCCAGAACGAGCCACAACCAAGCATCGACAACACCACCTCATGATCGTCGCGACGACTCATCGAGCGCCAGTAGTTCATGAACGCGGGATCATGGCAGTGAAACGTGAAATGCGGATGGCTGGTGTCATCCACCCGACTCAAGCGATGCCCGGCCACATCCGCCTGTTCACGATCCAAAACCTCCAGCAATCGCGCGTTCAGGCCTTCGACCAAGGGAATCTCATCGTATTCCGCGAGGTGGACGTGGCTGACTCCAAGACGAGTGATCACCGGCACCACTGCAGCGAACACGCCCAGATAACTCTGTCTCTCGCGCGGATGATCCCGTGTCCGAAGCTCGGGATCCTCCACAAGCACCGTGTGCTCTTCCTTCAATCTGGCGAAATCCGCCGCCGATCCGCCATAGGCCACGATCAGCACCTGATCCGGATCACGGCTCAGCCAGTGGGCGCACATCCGGGTCACGGCCTCCGGAGACTCATGGGTCAGCAGAACCGTGGCGACTAAGGGAGTCGAGGGCATCACTCGGAACGATGACGGGGAAAATCCGGTGACTCGGGGCGGGTGAATCCCACGGCTTGCCGCCAGTAATGGATCTTTTCCTGCGAGCAGAACATCGGCTTGAGCGGACACGCTCCGGTGAATCCGATCACGTGAATCCGACCCCGCCAGACAACCATCAAGGCACGCCCGACAAGCTCCCCTGTCACTTCATCACGGATCGGGGAGCCCAGTTTTCGAATGAGAAAGACTCCGAGTTGTCTTAACAGCGCGCGCATGGTCGTTGATCAGTCAATCGGTTTACTTGGCGCCCTTGGCAAACAGCACGGCCGGAATGGTTTGGAAGAGGATCTTGAAATCGAGCCACAGCGACCAGTTGTCGATGTATTCCAGATCAAGGCGCACCCAGTCGTCGAAGCTGGTAATCTCATTCCGTCCGCTCACCTGCCAGATGCAGGTCAGCCCGGGCTTCACACTGAGCTTCCGGCGGTGCGAGGAATTCTCGATCTTGGGAAGCTCATAAATCGCCATCGGTCGCGGGCCGACGAGGCTCATTTCGCCCCGTATCACGTTGATCAACTGGGGAAGCTCATCGATTGAGAACTTGCGGAGTAATTGGCCGACGGGAAAAATCCGTGGGTCGTGCTGGAGCTTGAAAACGGGTCCCGACATCTGATTGCCCGCCGCTTCCTTCAGCTCCTCAAGCTTCTTGTCGGCATCCGGGATCATCGTGCGGAATTTCCACATCCGGAAGGCCTTTCCGTAGCGCCCGGCCCGCTCCTGGAAATAGAAGATCGGGCCTGGACTCTGCAGCTTGATCGCGATCGCGGCAAAGACCCAAATCGGAAGCGTGAACAGCAACAGCAGCAAGCCGAAGACCCAGTCCATCACGCCCTTCGCAAGAAGCGACCACGACAGATCAGGCGTCGAGCGCAGCACCAGCAGGGGCTTTCCGCCAACCGTGTCGAAGGTCGGACGTGCCACCTGGGTCTGCATGAAATTTGCCGCCACCCAGGCCTCAATCCCGCGCGACTCACAAATTTCGATCGCCGTGCCAAGTTGCTCAAACTGGGCATGCTTCGCGGCGAACATCACCCGCTCGACCGCCTTGTCTTCGAGCAGCTTTTGAAACTGCGCCCATTCGCCCGTCCGGAGGTCATACTTTCCCACGATCAGCCACAGGATCTTCTCATCCTCGGGCACCTCTTCAAGCCAGCGCTCGATATCATCCGGGGTGCCTGCCAGAACGATCGACTCCTTCCGCCCCTCGGACTGGCTGATGCGGTAGAAATAGCGCCCGTAAGCCCATGCCCTCAGCACCAGAGCCACCATCGCCATCGGAATCGCCAGCGCAAGGATCGCGCGACTGGAGGGATTGAACTTGAAGAATACCACCATCACCCCGGTCGCCAGGGCCAGCAGCATGAAGGCGCGAAGAATCTGCAAAACCGCTGGCCACACGCCCTGCCTCAGCGGTCGCCGGTAAAACCCGAAAAGCTCAAGCGCCAATGGTGTGAACGGCACCACGATGAACAGCAGCCAGGTGATCTCCTTCAGCCCGGAGACGCCTTCCACGTTGAGGTGGAGGCCGCACGACGCCAGGAACCCAATCACCGGCTCCCGCAAGACCGACGCCAGCGCAAAGGCACCCCAGACCAACAGCGCGTCAACGAGCTGGAGAATCTGGATGGAAAAGGACTGTTGGCGGTTGGCGGACATTATCAATTGATTGGCGGAGGCTGACACGGTGGTAGAGAGCGATCAACCCCTGATCGCCGCCTTCACCGACGCTGCGGCCCGCTCCCCCTGGGCGTCCGCGCTGTAGAATTCGGAAATGGCCCGGATTCTTTCGATCGGGACCCGCTCCAGGGTGGATCGGACCGCCCCTGAGAGAGCGCTTTGAAAACTGCGCTCGTCCAAGGGATCGAAGGAGACCCCAGTATCCGCATGGCAAAGGTCCGCGGTCGCCCCGTTGTAGATCGAAAACAGCTGCGGCAGCCCCGCCACTAAGGTTTCCAAAGTCGCCAACGGCCAGTTGTCGTCCAGCGTCGGGAGGATCGCCCAGTCGGCTGCGGCAAAGTAGCGCGGCAAATCAGGATGCTGGACGAATCCAGGAGTCACGGTCCTGATTCCAGGATTGCGCGCGATCCAACCCTCCAGCCATTCGCGGTCCTCACCATCACCGAGGATCAGCAGCGAAAAGGTCGGGCATCCGGGCTCCGCCGCGACCTTTGCCACCGCCTCCGCCATCTGGATGATGCCCTTTCGGGGAGAGAGGCTCCCCGAGAAGAGGAACACACGCCCGACCAATCCCAACTCCGTCCGAACCTCCTCACGCCTGGCCGACCAGGTCTCGACCCCAGCCCGCCACTCGGCGGTGTCGATGCCGGTCATTCCTTCGTCCACGCAGGACGGGTCGGCACCATAAGTTTCGAGGAGACGGGTCGATTCCGGGCCGTTGCTCCAGAACCGGGTGGCCCGGCTGACGATCAGACGACGGATCAAGCGCTTGAAAAATCCGACATGCCCCTCGGTGTGGCAGGTCCCTTCCGAATAGACCGTCACCGGGACACGATGGATGAGTCCATAAAGCAGCGACCACAGGGTGCGAAACCCGTATTCTGCCGTGATGATCGCATCCGGCCTCGAATCGCGGAGCTCCCGATAGGTCTTTTCAGAAAAATGGAACTGTCGCCGCTCGGTGTAGTGGACATCGTGACGATGGCGTTTGTAGACGAACGAACGGCAGTTCTGGGTCACCATCTTGAACTGACGGTCTCCGCCACCAGTCTGCCAGGTGCGGTTGAACTCCGAAAGTGTGTCGAGAATCACCGTCAGCTCCACCCGCCTTGCGATCTCATTGTAAAACCCCACCCGATAGGGAGGCAGCATGTTGGTCACCAGCGTCACTCGCGGCGGCCGGGTGGTGGAGGACTTGCTCATTGGGGTTCAGGAGTGAAACACGACCAGCTTCCGAAAGACGAAGTTCACCAGGGTGGAAATCACGATCACGCCGAGCTTGACGAGTAAATCGCTCACTGGGGAGTAAGTGATCAGATACCAGGCGGCAAGTTGCCCGGCTGCGAAGCTAACCGCCGCGGCGGCGGTGAAGAGGACAAACTCCTTCCGCGGAGCGTGTTTTCCGGCCACGAAGACCCAGCGGCGGTTAGTCGAGTAGGTGAAGGCGTTGGTCGGAATGAATCCGGCCGTGATCTCGCAGAGATTCCAGAACAACCTGGCCGATTCGTACGATGCTCCCAGTAGATGGATCGCCATCCAGCGAAACAGCAGGCAGAAGCCGAGGAAAACGAAGACCGAAAGCCCGCCGATGAGCAGATACTTCGTGAACTGCCAGGTGCCCGGCGCATCCGGGCGGAGGACCTCGGAAAAGGCGCTCTTGAAACCGCGCTTGCGCCCATCCGACCAGAGCGCCGCGGCATCGCGCAGCGCATCGAATGGATAGCGGACGAGACTCATGGCTGGACGTCGTATTTCCCCCGGCAGGTATCGAGGAGCTGGCCCATGACGGCGAACAATCCGCCGAAGCCCTTGATCTTGGTCGGCACCTTCCCGGAAGCCGGATAGACGCGGGAGACCGGTGTTTCGATCACCCGGAGACGCAGCGCGGCGGCCTGGATCGCGAGATGATAATGAAGCTGGTAGCGATCGAACACGGGCCGGAACACCCCGATCCTCGGGTCCTCCAGAAGGCGGCGACTATAGGCCCGGAAGCCGTTCGTTGTGTCCGTGTACCGGAAGCCTGCCGCCAGGGAAATCAACGGCGCGTGCATCAGGTTCACCGCCAGATAGCGGCTCAGCGGCGTGTTTTCATGATGACCACCGGGGATGAAGCGGCTGCCCTGGACATGGTCGTATCCCTTCTCCAGCAGCTCGATCATCGAGGGAATGGCATCAAGTCCATCCTTTCCGTTGCCATCGATCACGACCACCCCGTCATAGCCCTCGGCGAGGCAGTAGTGGAACGCCATCCGCATCTGGGCACTGAGCTTTCCGGGGCCGCGCTTGACCAGCAGGGCCTTCGCGCCGGTGGACTCCATCAGTGCGCCATCGAGCGATCCATCCGTGCTTCCGCCGTCGGCGACGATCACATCAACCAAAGGCGCATAGGCCGACATCGCCGCCACCTGCTTGCGGATCTTTTCCCCTTCGTTGATGACGAACACACAGATCGCCCAGCGCCTGGCACGCGGACGTTCCCAAATGACTTCGTATCGGGGACTCGCGTGGTCATCGCCACGGAATTGGGTCGAAGTGCCACTCATTGCGCGACCTCCTCCGTCGAATCCTTGACGATGCTCGACTGCACAGTGTCCTCAAGAAGCACCGAGCTGTTGCCCTCATGGGCGATGAAATAGAGCGGCCTGCTGCGCACTTCCCCGAGGATGGTGCCCACGTACTCGCTCAGCACCGCGAGAATCAGGCAGATGAAGAAAAACATCCCGCTTTGCTGGAGGGACAGCGTCGTCCAGCCCGCAATCACGTTCGGCTTCACCAGATAGATGCCCAGGACGTAAAACGCGTAGAGCAGGTTGAGCAAGGCGCCGACCATCCCCGCCACCGTCACCATCCGCAGCGGATGCCGCGTGTGGGCGGCCAGGAGATCGACCGCCGTGGCCAGCTCGGACGCAAACGAACCACGCCGTTTCGCCATTCCCCGCTCGATCCGCTGATACGGAAAAAATTCATGATGGTAGCCCAACGTCAGCGTCAGCACCCGCAGGTAACGGCTCTGCACGCGGACCTGCAACAAGGCGTTCACCGCCTGGCGACTCATCGCCCGGAAATCCTCGGCTCCGCGTTTCAGATCCACACCAAGACGGCGGTTGCAGTAGCCTCGAAACGCACTGCCGAAGAGCTCACGCAAGCCGGGGCGCACCCGGGGATTTTCCGCGACTCCGTGAACGATGCCGCCATTGACTCGGCATCTCGCCACCAACTCCGGCACCGCCTCCACCGGGTCACCCGCTGGATCTAGGGTGACCACGTAGTCTCCGATCGCCGACTCGATTCCCGCGGACAGGGCGACATCACGACCGAACGGGCGGGAAAGACGCAAATAGCGGATCCGCTGAATGTCTTTCAGAAGTCGCTCGACCGTCTGGCGCGTCTCGTCCGTGGAGCCATCGTCCACGAGGATGATCTCGAAAAACCGGTAGCTTGCCTGCATCACCCGGGAAAGATCGCGGAGGAAGGCATCAATAAGACTATCGTCATTTTCCAGCGGTATGACGATGCTGACTACGGTGTGGGAATCCATGAATTAAAGAGGGTGGGGCTTAAAGGGATGAGGCAAGAATGGCATCGAGCTCGTCCTCGACGTCAAAGATGTTGTCGATTTTCCCGCCCATCACGTGAACCAGCGCGGGCAGCATCGGATCCCGTCGGAACAGGATCGGACGACCGTCGTCCACTTCGGTTTG
>Ga0209829_10001422_pt1 | contig 19388 bp, 12 predicted proteins | sample C_140205_EF_Meta_FD_187311 | JGI IMG/M metagenome (GOLD analysis project Ga0209829, IMG submission 187311) | Freshwater microbial communities from Lake Croche, Canada to study carbon cycling - C_140205_EF_MetaG (SPAdes) (version 2) | ecosystem: Environmental > Aquatic > Freshwater > Lake...
GTGCTCGTCATCGGTGGCGGCACCGCCGGGACCATCGCGGCCATTCAGGCCGGCCGGCTCGGCGTGCGCACCATTCTCGTCGAGTCCGGCAGCCAGCTCGGCGGCACGACCACGACGGCGGGCGTGGATTTTCCCGGGCTGTTTCACGCGTGGGGGAAACAAGTCATCGCCGGCATCGGTTGGGAGCTGGTGACGGCCACCGTGGATTTGGGCAGCGGTGATTTGCCGGACTTCACGAAGCCCACCGGCCGCCAACACTGGCGTCATCAGGTCCGTATTTGCGGCGCGCTCTATGCGGCACTCGCCGAGGAAGCGTGCGTGAAAGCCGGCGTGCAACTCCGCTACTACGAGTCGCCGCTTTCCGTCACGCCGACCGCGGACGGCTGGCGTGTGCGGCTCGCCGGCAAAGGCACGAGCGTCGAAGTCCTTACGAAGCAGCTCATCGATTGCACCGGCAACGCCTCGGTGGTCGGCTTGGCTGGGATCGAGCGATTGCGCGAAAAAAGCCGGCAGCCCGGAACACTCATCTACCGCCTCGGCGGCTACGATCTGGCGACGGTCGACCTGAACTCGCTGCAGGCGAAGCTCGTTGCCGCCCGAAAATCCGGTGCGCTAAAGCCGACCGATATCAACGGCAGTATCGCGGGCTTCCTCGGCAAGGGCGGCGAGAGTGGAAATCACATTCCCGGCGCCGACTCCTCGACCTCCGAGACGCACACCGCGACCAACCTCCTCGGCCGCGAAGCGCTCCTCCGCGTGTTGCGTTTTCTCAAGGAGGAGCCGGCGTTCGCGCTGATGACCATCGAGCGCCTGCAACCCGAGGCCGGCATTCGCGAGACGTTCCGCGTCGTCGGCGAGACCACGATCACTCACGAGGACTACACGTCCGGACGCGTGTTCGCCGACGCCGTGTCCCATTCGTTCTATCCCATCGATCTGCACTACGAAGGTGGTGTGACACCCAAGCATCTGACGGAAGGCATCGTGCCGACCGTTTCGCGGGGTGCGCTGATCCCGAAAGGCAGCAAGAACCTGATGGTGGCGGGCCGATGCCTCAGCAGCGACCAGTTGGCCAACTCTGCGCTGCGCGTGCAGGCCTCCTGCATGGCGATGGGCCAAGCCGCCGGCGCCAACGCGGCGCTCGCCACCACCGCAGGAACAACGCCGCTCCGAGTGCCGGTCGCCGATGTCCGACGCGAACTGGCCAGACACGGCGCGATCGTCCCGGCCGCAGTCTGAAGCGCGGCGTCCCGCGCACTCCTCACTTCCCCAACGCAAACAGCTTCGTACCCGTGCGGAGGAACAGATTTCCCTGCGAAATGGCGACGCTGGAGCGGTGGCGCGTGGCGTCGCCATCGTCTTTGAAATTCGCGGTGTGGAGCAGCTTGAATTCGCTGCCGCCAGCCTGCACCACGGACACATCGGCATTGAAATTCATCACGTAAATTTTGCCATCACCGGCGGTGGGTGAGCATTGGTAGTCGGACTTGCTGCCGAGGTCTCCGCTCCACACGACCGCGCCGTCGGCGGGGTTGACGCAGTAGAGTTTTCGTTTCCGGCCGTTGAGAATGTAGAATTTTCCCTCGTAGAAGAGCGGGGTCGGCACATCCGTGGTGAGCTCGCGGATATTCGGCGACGGTGCGGCTTCGGCGGCATCTTCGGTGGGTTGCACGTGACTCTGCCACGCGAGCGATTTGTGCGAGAGCGTGCCGCTGCCACCGGCTTTCACGGCGTAAACGGGAGCGTCCTTCGGTCCGCAGGCGAGGATGACGCCGCCGCCGACGGCCGGTGAAGGGACGAGCCGCCAGTGGCCGATGCGCGTGGGGTTCCACGTGCCCCAGCGCCAGAGCTCGCGGCCGGTGGTGGGTTCGTGGCCGCTGATGGCGTCGCCCCCGACGACGACGAGTTCCGCGCGGCCGCCGTGGACGAAGGGCAGGGGAGTGCTGAAAGCTTCGTGCGACTCGGCGACCGCGTCCGACGGGCGGACGTGGCGCCAGAGGTCTTTTCCGGTGGCCGGCTCCATCGCGAGGAGGAAGGATTCGTTGCCGGTGGGCTTGCCGTTGCCGCGCACGGCAACGTCGCGTTGCAACACCTGCATGATGAGCCGGCCGTCGTGCAACAGCGGGCTGGAGGAGAAGGTCCACTGAAAGGCGAAGGGCCCGAGGTTGCGTTCCCAGAGTTTTTTCCCGGCGAGATCGAACGCGACCAGATCGCCGGTGCCGAAAAAGAACACGGCGACTTTGCCGTCGGTCACCGGCGATGGGGAACACGAGTTACTGTATTGGCCATCGGTCGTGAACTCGCTGATTTCGGCGCGCCAGAGTTCGGCGCCCGTGCGGCGGTCGAGACAGAGGGCAGACTGCTTTTTCGTCTTCGGATCGGCGGCGGTGGCAAACACGCGGTCGCCCCAGATCACGGGCGTCGCCGCAGATGCGCCCGGCATTTCGACGGCCCATTTGACACCCTCGGTCTTGCTGAAGGTGGCGGGGAGATTTTTTTCCGGGCTGGAGCCGTTGTGGAGCGGCCCACGCCAGTTGGACCAATTTTCAGCGTGCAGGGCGGTGGCGGAGAGGACGAATGCGAGGGGGAGGAAGCGGCGGATCATGGGGAGGGATGGTTTTTTTGGAGAGTCGGTTGTGGATCACGGATCCTGGGCCGTGATCGGAAAGTTGCCCAGCGTGCGCTTGGCGACGGGTGGGACAGGATTCGGGTAGGATCGCTTGCGCCACGCTTCGTGTTTAGCGGTGAGTTCGGTGACTTTGGCGGGATTTTGGTCGGCGAGATTGTGGTCTTCGCCAATGTCGTCGGCCGGGCGGTAGAGGCGAGCTTTGGGTTCCCAGGCGCGTTTCACGAGCTTCCAGGCGCCGTCGTGCACGGCGTAGTTCTGTTGGTTTTCCCAGTGGAGGGCGCCGGTGCGGGCGAAGGGTTCGCCGCGGAGCAGCGGGAGGAGTGACTGGCCGTGGATTTCGTGGTTGGCGGCGGGCTTCACACCGGCGGCGTCGAGCAGCGTCGGGAGAATATCCATCGTGATCGCGTTGCCTTTTTGCACGGTACCGGCGGGGAGCTTGCCGGGCCAACGCGCGAGGAACGGCACGCGCGTGCCGCCTTCGGTCAGGCCGAATTTGTAGCCGCGGTGCGGGCCGTTGGAAAAATCCGCGCCTTCGGGGCCGTAGTGGTTGAGCTCGGCGCTCGGGCCGTTGTCGGACGTGAAGACGACAAGTGTGTTTTGGGCGATCTTTAGTTCGTCGAGCGTGGCGAGGACTTGGCCGATGCCGCTGTCGAGTTGTTCGACCATCGCGGCGTAGATCGCAAAGAGACCGCGGTCGGGAAAGCGTTTGCGATACTTCTGCACGAGGTCGACGGGTGCCTCGAGCGGGTAGTGCGGGGCGTTGAAGGCGAGGTAGAGGAAGAATGGTTTGGGGCCGGCGGCGTCGCGGCGGATGAACTCGACGGCTTTGGCGGCGAGCTCGTCGGTGTAGTAGCCCGTCACCTTGATCGGCGTCTCGTTGTGATAGGTTTCCTTCGGACGCCAGTAGCCGGGCGTGCCGATGAGGGAGCCCCAGAATTCGTCGAAGCCGTGCGTGCGCGGCCAGTTCTCCTTGGCGTGGCCGAGGTGCCACTTGCCCACGAGATTGCTGCGGTAGCCGGCGGGCTTGAGGGCCTCGGGAATCGTGATCGCGGCGTGGTCGAGGGCGAGGATGGGAACGTTGCCGCGGGCGTCAGGGCTGGCGAGCTCGGGCACGCCCACGCTGTGCGGATAACGGCCCGTGAGGAGCGCGGCGCGGGTGGGCGAGCACATCGGGGCGGAGGTGCGGTAGTGCGTGAGCTTCACGCCCTCCTTGGCGAGGCGGTCGAGGTTCGGCGTGTCGATTTGCGAGCCGTCGTGGCCGAGGTCCGCCCAGCCGAGATCGTCGGCGAGGATCACGATGAAGTTCGGCGCTCGCTCAGCGGCTGCAATTGAGGTGATGAGCGCCGTGAAAACGCCGGCGAGGCGGATCATGAGATGAAAGCGCATGTTTTGGAGGGGAGCTCGGATCGAAGCGATAGGCGTGGCGGTGCGCACGCGAAATATGCAGCCGACCCGGAAATCAAATATAATGGACAACGAAAATCCGTTCCCCTATTTTCGTTCCTCACGTCATCCCCTTTTGGATTTGCGGCGAGATCAGTCGACTGCAACCGAGCCCCTCAACCCTGCCTTGCCTATGAAACGCACCTCTGTGTTTGCCCTGTTCCTCCTTATCCTTGGCGCCTTTGCGCCGACCGTGTTCGCCGCGACGGGCTCGATTTCCGGCAACGTCAGCAACGCCGGCACGGGCAATCTCCTCGAAGGTGCGCGCATTGAGGTGCCGGCGTTGCGGCTCAATGGGTTCACGGATGAGACGGGCAGTTTTCGGTTGGACGATGTCCCCGTGGGGACGCATGAGGTCGTGGCGACCTATCTCGGGCTCGATACCCAGAAATTCACGGTCAACGTCACGGCGGGCCAGCGCGTGGTCCGGAACTTCGACCTCACCACGGGGGTCTACCAGCTTCAGGCTTTCACGGTCACCGGCGAGCGCGAGGGCAACGCCGCGGCGCTGACCGCCCAGCGCAACGCGACGAATAAAAAAGATGTCGTCGCGCTCGATGCCTACGGAAACTTGCCGAACATGAACGCCAGTGAACTTGCCGTGCTGCTGCCGGGCGTCGCCGGCAATCTGAGCGACGAGGGAAATATCGTCGGCTTCACCGTGCGCGGCATGCCGCCGGCGATGAACACGATCACCATCGACGGTGCGCTGATGGGGAGCCAAGGCGGCGCCGCCCGGGCCACGCGCATCCACACGATGACCGGTTCGATGTTCGAGGCGCTCGAAGTCACCAAGGGCCACACGCCCGACAAGGAGGCGGGCTCACTCGGCGGCACCGTTAATCTGAAGAGTCGCTCGACTCTGAGCATGAAGGAAAAGCGCCGCGTCACCTACAATTTTTCCGCCCGCGTCGCGCCCCCGGGCACCCAGCAGATTCCGCTCCGCGAGGAGCACCGCGCCCATCCGTTGTTCAACGTGGGCTACCAGGAAATCTTCGATGTCTTCGGCGCCGAGCGTAATCTCGGTGTGTCGGTCAATGTTTTCTACAGCGAACAGGCCATCGGATTTTTCAGCACGACGCGCGATTTCCAGGACACCGCTGCCGCGTCCGCCTACGTCTGGGACTACCGCACGACCGACAACTACAACAACCGGAAGCAAGCGAGCGTGAACACCAAGGTCGACTACCGGCTCTCCGCGAACACCAAGCTTTCGCTCAACCTGATCTACAACGACGCCTTCGAGCGATTCCGGCAAAAATACATCTTTCGCGCCTTCACTGGCAGCCAGACCACGGTCCCGAATGCCACCACGTCGGGGGTCATCCCCGGGTTCACCAGCCGCATTACGCAGGTTCGTCCCGTCCCGGCTTCGACGATCGATATCACCTCGCAAATGTTCAAGTTCAACCACCGTCAACGGCACGTTGATTTCGGCGCCGAACAACAGTTCGGGCCGCTGGAACTGGACTACAACGCCGTCGTCAGCCTCGATCACATCAACAGCAGCGATGGCGATGGTGGCGTGCTCGTCAACCGTGTCACCGGCGTGGGCTGGATTCTCGACCGCACGCAGTCCGATCTCTATCCGCGTTTCACGCAGGTGGGCGGCCCCGACATCCGGGATCCGGCCAGCTATCGCCCAAATAGTCTCGGGTTTAGTGACTCCAAAAACGCCCACGAAGTCCGTGAGGTCCGGGGCAACGCCCGCTACCGGTTGCCGACCGAAGCGTCCATTTTTCTCAAGACCGGATTCCGCCTGCGCGAAGAGAAGGCAGCTGACGGGAGCAAAAACCGTCGCTCGACCTTTCTCGGCACCAATTCTGCGCAGCTGCCGACGGACTCGACGATCGAGACGTTTGGGGATCACAAGACAGGACTGAAGATTCCTGCCTGGAGCGCCAACGCCATCAGCGTGGGGCGCACACCCGTCAATCCTGCCCTCTGGCGGGACGACCTCTACTTCGCGGAGTCGGCCAAATACACCGGCACGCGGCAGGTGATCGAGACCGTCAAAGCCGGCTACTTGATGACCCAGGGTATGATGGGTAAAACGGGATTCATTTCTGGTGTGCGGGTGGAGGAAACCGACGACGACAGCTGGGGCTGGGTTCGCGCCCGCCTCCCGAGCAGCGCCGCGGAACAACTTGCCGATCCGGTCGCCGCCGCGCGTAAAGACTACGCGAATACCCGACGCGAGCGCTCGGGCAACTACACCAAGGCGTTCCCCAGCGCGCACCTCACCCATGATATTTTACCGAACCTCAAGGCGCGGCTCAGCTGGTCGAACAGTTTTGGACGGCCGGCTCTTTCCAACTCGTTCCCGAGCGAGACCAATAACGACCTCGCGCAGACGCTGACGATCAGCAACCCCAGCTTGAAGCCGCAGACGGCAGAAAGCTGGGACAGCGCGCTGGAGTATTATTTTGAGCCCATCGGCAGTCTCTCCGCGACCTGGTTTCACAAGACAATCAAGGACTACTTCGTCAACGGAGTGCTCTCCGGCACCGTCGGCAGCGGCTCCGACAATGGCTACAACGGCGAGTATAGCGGCTACACCATTCTGACTTCGGCGAATCTCGGCACGGCCATTGTGCAAGGGTGGGAGTTGAGCTACCAGCAGCAGTTCACCTTTCTCCCTGGACTGCTGAAGGGTCTGGGCATTTCGGCCAATACCACGATCCTCGATACGCACGGCAATTTTGGTTCCACCACGGCCACGCGCAAGACCGGCGAAGTGCCCGGCTTCGTGCCACGGACCTCGAACCTCAGTCTGAGCTGGCGCTACCGGAAGTTGGGCACGCGGATCAACCTCAACCGCACGGGAGAGTTCATCAACGCCTACACGGCCACCGGTTCCGGCCGCAACCAATACACGCTGCAACGCACCGTGGTAAACGTCGGGGCCGCGTATCAGTTCCGCCCGTCGGTGAGTCTCTCCGTGGACGTCGGCAATATCTTCAACGAAGCGCAGGTGTTCTACCGTGGCATTTCCGATAACATCTCGGAATACCGCATTCCGGGCATAACCGTCACGGTGGGCGTGAGCGGGCGGTTCTGATCACTTTCGCTAAACTTGGTGGCGGCTCGCTTTTTCCGTGTGGCGGGCCGCACTCTCTCCCAACGTCTTTTTATGAAGCTCCACCCCTTCCTTCGCCTCGCGTTCGCGGTCGTGTCCCTCGGTTTGGTCGTCTCCGCTGCGGCGGCGCCGGCGAAACGCCCCAATATTCTCTGGCTCATCGGCGAGGATTTCTCGCCTGACCTGGGCTGCTACGGCGTGAAGGAAGTGTGGTCGCCGAATCTCGACCGGCTCGCGGCGCAGGGCATGCGGTTCAACCGGATGTTCACCACGGCGCCCGTGTGCAGTGCGTCGCGTTCGGCGTTCATGACCGGCATGTATCAAACCACCATCGGCGCCCACAACCACCGCTCGCACCGGGATGACGGCTACACGGTGCCCGCCGGCGTGCGGCCGATCACCGATTGGCTGCGCGACGCGGGCTACCTCACGGCGAACATCCGCGAATTTCCAGCGGCGCTCGGCATTCGCGGAACGGGCAAGTCGGATTGGAATTTTACTTACCCGGCGCAGCCCTTCGACTCCGACAAGTGGAGCGACCTCAAAGGTAAGCAGCCGTTCATGGCGCAGATAAATTTTCAGGAAACGCACCGCACCTTTCACGGACCGAAGAAGGCCGATCCGGCGAAGGTGGCGCTGCCGCCGATCTATCCTGATCACCCGGTGGCGCGCGAGGACTGGGCGGCCTACCTCGACGACGCCAGCGAACTCGATCGCAAGATCGGCCTCGTGTTGAAGCAACTCGAGGCGGAGGGTCTCGCCGACGACACGATCATCCTCTTCCACGGCGATCACGGTCAGGCGCACGTGCGCGGTAAACAGTTTGTGTATGACGACGGTCTGCGCGTGCCGTTCATCGTGCGCTGGGCGAAGAATTTTCCCGAGCCCAAGGGCTTCAAGGCGGGCACGGTGAGCGACCGGATCATGGAGGCGATCGACATCGCGCCGACGCTGCTCGACGTGGCCGGTGCGGCGAAGCCCGCGAAGATGCAGGGCCGCATTTTGTTTGGCGACCGCGCCGAGCCGGCGCGCGAGGTCGCGTTTGGCGCGCGCGACCGCTGCGACGAGACGGTCTTCCGCTTCCGCACCGTGCGCGATGCGCGCTACCGCTACATTAGGAATTTCACGCCCGAGCGCCCGTTTCTCCAAGCCAACGCCTACAAAGAGCGCCAGTATCCGGTGTGGAATTTGATCAAGGAACTTGGCGCCCAAGGAAAACTCACCGACTGGCAGAAGAATTTTTATCTCTCGCCGACGATGGCGCCCGAAGAACTCTACGACATGGACAGCGATCCGTGGGCGATGAACAATCTCGTGAATTCCAAAGACTCGGTGCATCAAGCGACGCTCGTGCGGCTGCGGGGCACGTTGGAAAAGTGGATTGCCGATTCGGACGATCAAGGCCGCGTGCTCGAGCCGGCGGCCCTGGCGGCGGCGGCTGGTGCGACCAAACCGGCGGCCGGAGCCAAGCAGAAGAAAAATAAGAAAGCGAATTGACCCCGGGGTCGACCGAGGCCGGGGTGCGGAGCCCGCCGCTGCGTGACGATTCGGTGCGTTGTTGCGCGCTGGCTTGCGGGTGGGTGCCGGACGTGCCCTTTTAGCGGCACGCATGCGATCGCGATTTCTCCACGTCCCATTCTTTTTGGCATTGGTTGGCCTGGCGGGCGCGGCCGAAATCGCTCCGCCGAAACTTGCGGTCGTGATCGCCGTGGATCAATTGCGCGCGGATTATCTCGTGCGGTTCCGGCCGTATTTCGGTGAGGGCGGGTTCAAGCGCTTGCTCGAGGGCGGCGCGGATTTTCGAAATGCACACTACCGCCACGCGGTGACCCACACGGCCCCCGGCCATGCGCTGATGCTCAGTGGCGTCCACGCCAACGTCCACGGCGTCATCGGCAACGATTGGCTCGACCGCGCCACGTGGGAACAGGTCAATTCGGTGGAGGACCGCGACTCGCCGCTCGTGGGCATCATCCCGGCGGAGCTGGGGCCGGTAGCGGCGGCCAATCCGGCGAAGACGGGTCGTTCCCCCAAGAATTTTTCGGCGACGACAATAGGGGATGTGCTCAAGCAACGCTACGGCGACAAAGCCAGGGTGTTTACTGCGTCGAACAAGGATCGCGCGGCTATTTTGCTCGGCGGGAAATTGGGTGACTCGGCGTATTGGGATGAGAACGGAAAATTTGTGACGTCGCGCCACTACCGCGCGGAGTTGCCGGCGTGGGTGGTGGCCTTCAACGATGAGCCACGGGCGCAGGGTGCATTCGGAAAAATTTGGGAGCGGTTGCTCGCGCCTGAAATCTACGAAAAAGTCCAAGGACCCGACGATGCGGCGGGCGAGTATGAGGGCAGTGGCTTTACCAGGGTGTTTCCCAAAAAGTTGTCGGCGGCAGGGGGCGCTTCCTCGGCGGCCTTTCTCACGGCCTACGAAAATTCGCCGTTCAGCACGGAGGCGCTGGGCGAATTTGTGCAGCGCGCGATCGTCGCGGAACAACTCGGACAGCACGCCGGAACCGATCTGCTGGGCGTGAGTTTCTCGCAGGTCGATGTGATCGGTCATAACTATGGGCCCGACAGCCACGAGGTGATGGACTCGATGTTGCGCTTGGATCGCGTGCTCGCCGCCTTGTTGGACAAAATCGACCGCGACGTCGGGCTCGCGCACTGCGTGATCGTGCTCACGGCTGACCACGGCGTGGCGCCGCTGCCCGAACGGGACGTGACCCGCGGCGGCGCACGCGTGAAAACCGTGGACCTCGATGCGGCGGTCAATAAGGCGCTGGACACTGCTTTTGGTGAATTGCCCGCGGGAGAGCGGTGGTTTGTGCGCGATAATTTTTCCTATCACCTGCGCCCGGCAGCGTTGGCGACAAAAAAACTGGCGGTGGCGGCGGTCGGCCCCGTGGTGAAAGCGGCCCTGTTTACCGTGCCCTCGGTGGCGACGTCGTTCACGCGGGACGAAATTCTCGCGGCCGAGCCGGCGGGTGATGAGGTGCTGGCGATGCTGCGCCGAAGCTACAATGCCGCGCGCGGGCGCGACGTGGTGTTTGTGCTTAAGCCGTATTTTATGATCAAGCCGACCAGCGGCTCGACTCACGCGACGCCCTACGACTACGACACGCACGTCCCGATCGTGTTCTGGGGCGCGGGTGTGCCTCGTGGCGTACACGCCGAGCCGGTGGGCATGGAAAGCCTCGCACCGACGCTGGCCGCGCTGCTCGGCGTGACTCTGCCACCGGTGGCCGACGGGAAGAAGCTCCTGTGAGGGTGGGCGGGCGGCACGATCAAGATGTCGTGGACGCGGCTAGGATTACTTCTGCGCTTTTTCGAGAATCGCGACGGCCGCGGCGTTCTTGAATTCGCGCGCGAGATCGAGGGCGGTGACGCCCGGCTTGGAGCGGATGGTGGGATCGGTGCCGCAGTCGAGGAGGAGTTGCACCATGGCGGCGCTCGCGCCGGCGGCGGCCTCGTGCAGCGGCGTGCCACCGAGTTCACTGAGGAAATTGGGCTTGGCCCCGCCATCGAGGAGGAGACGGGCGAGCTCGATTTTGTCTTTGGCGGCGGCGTGATGGAGCGGCGTCCAGCCCATGCGATCGCGGGCGGTGGTATCGGCGCGGCGGGCGAGAAGGGTTTTGACGAGGGCGGCATCGCTGCGCTCGACCGCGAGATGGAGCGGGGTGCGGAGCGAGGGATCGGGAGCGTTGATGTCGGCGCCGCGTTCGAGGAGGAGGGCGATGATATCGGCCTTTTTGCGGAGGATGGCTTGGTGGAGCGGGAGCATTTTCCCGGCACCGGGAGTGCGGATGAGTTCGGGCTGCGCGGTAAGCAGGCGCTGCACCTCGGCGGTGTCGCCCTTGGCGATGGCGGTGTCGATCGAGGCGGGTTCGGCGGCGGTGGCGCGAATGAACGTGAAGAGGGCGAGGAGCAGGAGGCGTTTCATGGGCTTGGGGCGGGAGAGGGTGACGCGGAGGGTGGGTTGTGATGGAGGAATGGCGTCAGTCGTGGCTGATGGGAGCTCCGACCGTTTGAAAATGAAACGCCGACCAATTGAAAGCAGCCATAGGTAAAAGTCGTGATTTTAGATTTGGGGATATCAGGTCCAGAGTGAGGAGATGGGCGCGGCGAAGAGGCGGTCGCCGAAGGGGACGGTCGTGTCGTGGTCGTAGAGCACGAAGCCGGCGACGAAGCGTTTGCCGGCGGCGGCGGCGAGTTTGCGGAGGCCGCCGAAATCGGAGGCGTTGACGCTGGCGGCGGCTTTGACCTCGAGGCCGATGAGCTGGCCGTCGGCGTTCTCGATCACGACGTCGACCTCGTTCTGCTCTTTGTCGCGGAAGTGGAAGAACTCAAAGGGGCCGTCGTCGGACCAGCTCGCGAGTTTAAGGGTCTCGGCGAGCACGAAAGTCTCGAGGAGCGCGCCGAAGGGGCCGCGGTCGGCGGCGATGCGGGCGGGCGTGAGGCCGCGCAGCGACGCGAGGAGGCCGGAGTCGAGGAAGTAAAGTTTGGGCGTCTTGATGAGGCGTTTGAGCTCGTTGGTGAACCACGGAGGCAGCGTGCGGATGAGGAAGAGCTGCTCGAAGAGCCCGGTGTATTTTTGCATCGTCGGGTGCGTGACGCCGAGCGGGGCGCCGAGGGCGGAGTAGTTGACGAGCTGGCCGGAGTGTTGCGCGAGGATGCGGAGGAGGCGCGGCAGCTGGCTGAGGCGGTCGATCTCCGCGAGGTCGCGCACGTCGCGCTGCACGATGGCGCGCACGTAGTCGAGGTGCCACTCCTGGCGGCGCGCCCACGAGGTGCGCTTCAAGGCCTCGGGATAGCCGCCCGTGAGCACCGTCGCGACGAGGTCGGGGCCGGTGATCGCGGGGCCGGCTTTGGGCGCGCGACCACGGAACGCCTGGGCGAGAAACGTCGAGGGCGTGGCACGCAGCTCGGCGGGCGAGAGCGGGAGCAGGTCGATGGTCGCCATGCGGCCGGCGAGGGAATCGGCGACGCGCGGGAGCGTCATGAGGTTCGCAGAGCCGGTGAGGAGGAAGCGGCCGGGGCGGCGGTCGGCGTCCACGCTCTGTTTGATGGCGAGGAGCAACTCGGGCGCGCGCTGGATCTCGTCGATGACGGCGCGGTCGAGGCTGCGGATGAAGCCGGTGGGATCGTGCTGCACGGCCGTGAGCGTCGTGGCATCGTCGAGCGTGAAGAAAGGCCGGCCGTCGTCGGCGAGCTGCTGCGCGAGGGTGGATTTGCCGGACTGACGCGGGCCGGAGAGGAGCACGACCCGGGTGTCGGAGAGGGAAAGCTTGATCCGGTCGGAGATGTAGCGGGGGTGCATAGCGGGCGGAAGACGGGAGCAGAAAATGAGCTGACCGATTGAAAGTAAAGAGCTGACTGATTGAAAATGAAACGCCGACCAATTGAAAGTGTGTAGAGAGAAAAACAGGGCAAATCGAAAAGGTGAACAGGGCGTGGTATAGCGAGCTGAAGGCAGGAGCCCGCTGGCGGGCGATTGGGAAGGGGCGCGGCTCGTCCACGCCTTGCCGGAAAAGGCGCGGACGAGCCGCGCCCCTACTTAGAGATGCACAATGCGCTCGCCAGCCGAAGGAGGCGTTCGCAATCCTCTCCGCCGTATTTTTCCATGATCGACCGCACTTCAGCCGCTGTGTTTGTGAGCTACGCCCGCGAGGATTCCGACGCGGCGCGGCGGATCGCGGAGGCGTTGCGCAGTCACGGGCTCGAGGTGTGGTTTGATCAGGATGAACTTCGTGGGGGCGATTCGTGGGATCAGAAACTCCGCCGGCAGATCAAGGAGTGTGCGTTGTTTTTGCCGGTGGTGTCGGCGAACACGCAGGAGCGGCGCGAGGGATATTTTCGGCTGGAGTGGAAACTCGCCGCCGAGCGCACGCACCTGATGGCCGAGGGCGTGCCGTTCATCGCGCCCGTGGTGATCGACGAAACGAAGGAGGCCAATGCGCTGGTGCCAGCGGAGTTCATGCGCGTGCAATGGACGCGCCTGCTGGGCGCGAAGGTGACGCCGGATTTTGCCGAGCAGGTGAAGCGGTTGCTGGCACCGCCGTCCGAAGTGGCACGGGTCTCTCGACCCGTGGGTGCGGCGAAAGCGGACACGGTCCATGAGACCCGTGCCACGGCGAAGGTGGGCCGCCGCGTCCCGGCGGCGGCATGGGGGCTGGCGCTGGCGGGCGGGCTGGCCGTGGCGGTGATCGTGGCGTTGCAGAAAGGGAAAAGCCCGAATGCGGGCGCAGGGACGCGCCCGCCCACCGCGGAGAAATCCACACCGGCGGCGCCAGTCGCGCCGGTCGTGAACGAAAAATCCATCGCGGTGTTGCCGTTCGAGGATCGGAGTGAGAACAAGAGCAACGGCATTTTTACCGACGGAGTTCACACCGACCTCCTGACGAGCCTGACGAATATTGGCGAATTGCACGTCGTTCCAGGCACCTCGGTGCGGGAGTATCGCGGCACGACCAAGAAAGTCCCGCAGATTGCCCGCGAATTGGGCGTGGCGTTTGTGCTGGATGGCAGCGTGCAGCGCTCGGGCAGCAGCGTGCGCATTACCGGCCAGCTCATCCGGGCGGCGACGGACCAGCAGGTTTGGGCCAAGAATTTCGACAAAGAGCTCACTGCGGCCAACGTCTTTGCCATCCAGACCGAGATCGCCCAAGCCATCGCTGGAGAACTGAAGGCAGTGCTCTCGCCCCAGGAACAGAAGCTGATCGCTCGGCTGCCGACAGCGAGCCTTGAGGCATACGACTTGTTTCTGAAGGCCCGGGATTTGCGGGAGCGCCTTAACACCTCCGAAGCCATCGTAGAATCCAGCAAGCTGCTGGAGCGGGCGGTGGCGATCGATCCCCAGTTCGGCGTCGCGTGGGCGAAGCTGGCATGGGTGAAGTCGTTCCTCTACTTTCGAATGGACGCCGCTGTCCCCGACCTAACTCGCGCCGACTTACTCTCCCAAGCTCGAGACGCATTGAAGCGTGCGGAACAGTTGATTCCTGGCACGTCGGAGCTGCTGCTCTCCCGGGGATGGTATTATTATTTCGGCGAAGCCGACTTCGGACGGGCGCTCATGGAATTTCAGCGGGCCAAGGACCTGTCGCCGAATTTCGCCGAGGCATCCTATGCCATGGCGAATGTCCAGCGTCGGCTGGGGCGATGGTCGGACGCACTGGCGAGTTTTCGAGCGGCGGTGAAGATCGAACCGGCCAATCCCGAATACTGGCAGGAGCTGAGCACGCTTTTGCTGGCAGGGCGTCGCTACGACGAGGCAGAGGCAGAGCTGCGCCGCGCAGAGTCGCTGGGGCGAACCGGGGCCTCGCAGCGGGCGGTCAAGGCTACCACCGCCCTGCACGCCCGCGGAGAAATACCGCCGACATCGGCGTTTGCCGAACTCGACGGCCTCACGAGGAGTCTTTTCGCGAGCATTCATGGTGAATTACCGGCGAAAGGTTCCGCTGTAGAGGCGGCGCTTGATCGAGCGTTTGTCTTGGCGGCGCGAGGGGAGAGGGACGCTGCTCGCGCCGAATTGGATGATCCCATCAGGACCTTGCGAAAGCAGGTTGAGGCTGGGCAAACCAACGTCTATGGATGGTCCGTGCTCGCTATGATGGAAGCGGCTCGAGGCAACCGGGAGGAGGCATTACGTTGCGCCCGCACGTTTGCGGAGAACCCGCGGATGGCACGAGACGCCTGGTATGGGGCAAACTCCATGGCTACACTCGTCTACGTGCATGCGTGGACGGGTGACCTCGCCGGTGCGTGTGATGAACTCATCCGCTTGCTGCAGGCTCCGGTTTATCCGACGGGCGCGGCCATCAATGTCTTCGCCCTGCGCCTGCACCCAGCGTTTGCCCCGCTGCGCGGTTACCCTCGGTTCGAGGCGCTGCTCAACGATCCGAAGAACAACGCACCGTTGTTTTGAAAGCGGTGCCTGCAAGTGGGCGATGGCTTTTGTAGGGGCGCGGCTCGTCCGCGTCTTTCGGGGAAACGGGCGCGGACGAGCCGCGCCGCTACGAAATCGCCCGCAAGCGCCGCCCTACTTCAGGCGTTTCACGATTTCATCCACGTCGTAAACGCAGCCGCCCCAGGGGCCGCCGCTGGCGTTTTGGAGCGCGGCCCAGAGGCGGGTGTCGGCGGGGACGCGCGGGTCCATCGTGAGATCGGGGTGCATCGGGCGGGCGGCGAATTCGGCTTCGGGGATGTTGAGGACATCGACGGAGCCCTCGAGCGTGCGGGTGTCGACGCGCACGCGGATGAGGTCGCCGTTGCGGACTTTGCCGATCGGGCCGCCGGCCCAGGCTTCGGGGCTCACGTGGCCGAGGCAGGCTCCCGTGGATACGCCGGAGAAACGGCCGTCGGTGACGAGCGCGATGCGTTTGCCTTCTTTCACGTATTTGAGGGCGGAGGTGATTTGGTAGGTCTCGGGCATGCCGATGCCGGGGCCGAGGCCGATGAGGACCATGGTGTCGCCGGCTTTCACGCTGCCGGATTTGAGCGCGGCGATGGCGCGGGCCTCGGTGGTGAAGACGCGCGCCGGGCCTTCGTGGAGGTAAACGCCGTCGGCGCCGATCACGTCGGGCGCGATGGCGGTGCTCTTCACGAGTGCGCCCTCGGGGGCGAGGTTGCCGCGGAGAAACGTGATGGTGCTCGTGAGGCCGCGTTCGCGGGCACGCGTGGGCGACATGATGACGTCGTCGGGGTCGATGCCGTCGAGCGCGGTGAGTTTCGCCCGGAGGCGCGAGCGGCGCTCGGAGGTTTCCCACCACGCGAGATTCTCGCCGAGGGTGCGGCCGGTGACGGTGCGGGCGTCGAGCTTGAGGAGACCGGCGTCGCGGAGGTGGAGCATCACCTCGGGCACGCCGCCGGCGAGGAAGACCTGGACGGTGGCGTAGTGCTGCGGGCCATTCGGGAGGACATCGACGAGGCGTGGGACGGAGCGGTTGATACGCGCCCAATCGTCGACGGTGGGGCGCGGGAGGCCGGCGGCGTGCGCGATGGCGGGGATGTGGAGCGTGAGGTTGGTGGAGCCGCCGAACGCCGCGTGGGTGACGAGGGCGTTGTGAATCGAATCGGCGGAGAGCAGGTCGCGCGTGGTGGTGCCGGCTTTCTCGAGTTCGAGGAGCGCGAGGGCGGAGCGGCGAGCGAGGTCGCGCCAAATCTCGGCGCCGGAGGGGGCGAGTGCGCCGTGCGGGAGCGTGAGGCCGAGGGCTTCGGCGACGACCTGGCTCGTGGCGGCCGTGCCCATGAATTGGCAGCCGCCGCCGGGAGAGCCGCAGGCCTTGCAACCCATCTCGGCGGCGTGTTCGAGGGTGACTTCGTCGCGCGCGAAACGCGTCGGGAGTGTTTGGACTTTGCCGGTGTCCTCGGCGTCTTCCGAGAGGAGCGTGACGCCGCCGGGGACGAGAATGGTCGGGAGATCCGGCGAGCCGGCGAGGGCGAGGAGCATCGCGGGGAGGCCCTTGTCGCAGGTGGCGACGCCGAGCACGCCGCGACGCGTGGGGAGCGAGCGTATCAGGCGGCGAAAGACGATGGCGGCGTCGTTGCGGTAGGCGAGGGAGTCGAGCATGCCGGCGGTGCCGTTGGTGCGGCCGTCGCAGGGATCGCTCACGTAGCCGGCGAAGGGAATCGCGCCGTGCGCGGTGAACGTGCGCGCGGCCTCCTCCATGAGCAGGCCGACTTCCCAGTGGCCGGTGTGGTAGCCGAGCGCGATGGGCGAGCCGTCGGGCGCGCGAATGCCGCCCTGCGTGGAGAGAATGAGAAATTGTTTCCCGAGCATCGCGGCGGGCGACCAGCCCATGCCGGCGTTTTGCGTCATGCCGAAAAGATCTCCGCTGGCCATATTGCGCAGCTGGTTGGGCTCGAGCGGCAGGCTGCCGGCGGGACCGGCGGCGGTGGTGCGCAGGGTGTAGATGGAGTCGGGGGAATCGAAGAGCGAGGGCATGAGTCTGAAAAAAGGGTGAACTCGCTACGTTTGCGGCGAACGTGCCACCAGCCGACGCATGCGCACGATTTTTTTGATCTCGGTTGGCGAGCGGCGGCCGTCGAGCACGGCGACAACGAGGGAGCGATCGGTTTCCTGTACGAAGTAAGCGAGGTCGTAGGAGTGCTTGAGGATGGCGCGTTGGACGGGGCCGTATTTCTTCGGGAAACTGTCGGGGTTCGACTCAATCAAAGCGACGGTCTCGTCGTATATTTGGAGCACGTGCGCAGCTCCGTCGCTCCGCCAGGTTACGTAGTGGGCCGTGGCTTGCTCCAAGTCGCCCAGCACTTCCGCCAGTGCGACGACCGGCTTGGAGTTCATGACGCGCGCAAGCGGCGCATCAATTCGGCGTGGGAAATCACTTTCGATTTTCCCGCACGGTAGGACGCGAGACGCTGATCAATGATCGCACGGTGTGCTGGCGGGACGGGCAACTTATCCTCATCGGCGACGGACGCCCAGAGGCGTTCGGCGATTTCCAGGCGGCGTTTCTTCGGAAGGCGCAGTAGCTCGGGTAAGGTGGCGGGCATGGCGGGACGGTAGAACGCAGAAACGGCGGCGCAAGTTCAGAGCGCGTCCCGCGTCGGCTTGCCGTCCACGAGCCGCAGCAGGCCGAGCGGGTTCGCGTTTTTGAGCGAGGCGGGTAGGAGGTTGTCGGGGTAGCTTTGGTAGCAGACGGGGCGGGCAAAGCGCAAGATCGCGGCGGTGCCGACGGACGTGAAGCGGGTGTCCGTGGTTGCAGGATACGGGCCGCCGTGGTTCATGGCGGGGCAGACTTCGACGCCGGTGGGGAAGGCGTTGACCACGACGCGGCCGGCGATGCGTTCGAGGGCGGCGAAGAGTGGTTTGGCTTCGGCGAGGTCGTCGGCGTTGCCGTGGACGGTGGCGGTGAGCTGGCCCTCGAGGGCGGCGGCGCAGGCGGCGAGTTCGGCGGCTTCGTCGCCGATGACGACGAGGGTGAACGGACCGAAGGCTTCGGTGGCGAGCGACGGGTGGGCGAGGAAGTTTTTCGCGGTGGTGGTGGCGACGCTGGGGCGCGATTCGGTGCGGGTGTCGTTGGGGGCGGCGCCGGCGGCGGCGAGGAGTTGCACCCCGGGCACGGCGGTAATTTTTTCGCGGTTTTCCTGGAAGGCGTCGCGAATTCCGCTGGTGAGCATGGTGCCGCAGGGGGCGGTGCGGACGACGTCACCCAGTTTTTTCAAGAAAGCGTAGGTGTGGTCACTGCGGGTGGCGAAGACGAGGCCGGGCTTCGTGCAGAATTGGCCGACGCCGAGCGTGAACGAGGTGAGGAGACCCTGGGCGATGGCCTCGGTGCGTTCCGCGAGGGCGCCGGCGAGGAGGAAGACCGGATTGAGGCTGCTCATCTCGGCGAAGACGGGGATCGGGTGTGGGCGGGAGGCGGCGGCGTCGAAGAGGGCGCGGCCGGCGGCGGAGGACCCGGTGAAGCCGACGGCGGCGGTGGCGGGATGTTTGACCATCGCGATGCCGATGGTGGCGCCGCCACCGTGGATCAGCGAGAAGACGCCGGCCGGGAGGACGCAGGCCACGAGCGCGCGGTTGATGGCGGTGGCGACGAGTTCGGCGGTGCCGGGGTGGGCGCGGTGGGCTTTCACGACGACGGTACAGCCGGCGGCGAGCGCGGAGGCGGTGTCACCGCCGGCGACGGAGAACGCGAGGGGGAAATTGGACGAGCCGAAGACGACGACGGGGCCGAGTGGCACGAGCATGCGGCGGATATCAGCGCGGGGGAGCGGCTGGCGGTCGGGCAGGGCGGGATCGAGGCGGGCGTCGACCCACGAGCCGTCGCGGGCGAGCTGGGCGAAGAGGCGGAGTTGGCCGCAGGTGCGACCGCGTTCGCCGACGAGGCGCGGTAGGGGCAGTCCGGATTCGGCGTGGGCGCGGTGAATCAGGGTGTCGCCGAGGGCTTCGATTTCCGTGGCGATGGCTTCGAGAAATTCAGCGCGTTCGGCGCCGGTGCGGCGGCTGTAGGTCGCGAAGGCGGCGGCGGCGGCGTCCAGGGCGTCGGCGACTTCGGCGGCGGAGGCCTCATGAAAGACGGGCTCCATTTGGGCGCTGCTTGTGGGGTTCGCGGCGTGAAAGGTTTTGCCGCCGGTTTGACCGGGTTTGCCGGCGATTAGGCTGAGGCCGTGGAGGGACATGGGGGAAGAGCGGAAGAGGGGGAGACGAGGAGAGCGGAAGAGGGGGAGAGCGGAAGAGGGGGAGAGCGGAAGAGGGGGAGAGCGGAAGAGGGGGAGACG
>Ga0209829_10001423_pt1 | contig 19375 bp, 26 predicted proteins | sample C_140205_EF_Meta_FD_187311 | JGI IMG/M metagenome (GOLD analysis project Ga0209829, IMG submission 187311) | Freshwater microbial communities from Lake Croche, Canada to study carbon cycling - C_140205_EF_MetaG (SPAdes) (version 2) | ecosystem: Environmental > Aquatic > Freshwater > Lake...
TATAAAAAACTTTTTAAAAAACTTTTTAAAAAACTTTTTATAAAACTTTTCTTACCCCAAAATCCTAAAAATAAATTTACTAGATCCTAACTCCCCTTAAATCTACACAAAATACTTTTATTAAATACTTATTTAAAGTAACAAAAAAGATTTATAACATGCCATATATTGTTCTGACAGCAGAACAAGTAAAACAAATAAGAATTCTTATACAAGAAAATAAGTTATCAAATGCTGAAATTGGTGACTTGTTTGAAGTAGGCGCTGGTACTATTAAGTGTATTCGTTATAAGAAAACTTGGGCTTGGCTTATTTAAAGTCAATTACAAAGATCCCGTATTGTATCCAGAATGTATAAGGTTCCCTTACTTTCTTTGGTCTGCCTCTTGCCATTATAATTATATTACACATATTATTTTTGCATTATTAGATGACAAAGTTATTATCTGTCAAGCCAAGCCACTTACCAGAAAAGAAATACGATGCGACATTTATTTCTGAAGCAAACAGAAAGAAAGTTGTACCATTCGGGGCGAAAGGTATGGATGATTATACAAAGACACATGATAAAGAACAACGAGAAAGGTATAGGGATAGACACTCTAAAGATTTAAAAAGTAATGACCCTACAAAGGCTGGATACTTGAGTTACTATCTTTTATGGGGTGCGTCTCCGAGTCTTCGGCAGAACATAGAGGTATATAAAAAAAGATTTAATTTATAATTTACCACTATAGAACAAGATGGACGTAGGCAACAATGATTTTAGATTCACTAAGCTACAAGCAGACCATTCTGAAGAGAAAGAAGGCAAGCCCACGAGAGAGCCCGCAAGGGCTGAACTACATATTGACTCTCTCGATAGGTATAATGTTAATTCTCCTGGTATGCCAGCAATAGTAAGGACACAACAACTAGCAAAGCTTGTAGGGACAGTTACAAGTTCTCTTACTGGTAATAACTTTACTATATCAGGAATCAGGGGTCGCAACTTAATTTACGGCTACTTTGAGCGTATTGCTCTTACACAGATACAATTCTTCTACAGATGCCCTACTGTTGTATCTTATTCTGGAGCAGGTGGAACTAACTTCTCCAACAACATTCTCTACTATGCTTACTATCAGGTTTCTACTGGCACTACAACACTAACAAGTATCACGATTCCTCAAGGCAACTATACCCCTCAAGGACTTGCTCTACAAGTTCAGACTCTTATAAGAGCAGGAGCACTAACGCCAACAGCATTTACTGTTACATTCAGTCCTTCTGGTGTAGTTGGAGGACTGGCAGGACAGTTTGTATTCTCAACCAATGTAGCAGGTGATACATTTGCCTTACAGTTTCCTGTTACAATTGGTGGTGGTAGTGAGATTCTTGCAACTATTGGTTTTAGAACTGCTAAGCTATTTGGCTTTGGTGATGAGGCTTATATAGCAGGTGTTGGAGGCTCTGGAACTGTTATAGGTCGCACTCCTAATTTGCTCTATACTGATTATGTAGATATTTGCTCTAGGGCTCTCACAAAGTTCAAGAGGGTAAAGGACACTAACTCAACTGACCTTGCGACACAAGATGTAATAGCAAGAATCTATCTAACTTCTGCTAATACATCAACAGACCCCGCTACAAACTCTAGTACAGCAGCTCTATCTGCTACTGGTGGTACTGCCCCAGCAAGTGTGCCAATGACATTCCTACCAATTATTAATACCTCTTGGATCACTCCCAACTTTAACAAGTGGTCTGTTGAAGAGACCCTAAGCTCAATTGATTTCCAACTGTATGATATGTACGGTAATCCTCTCTACTGGAATGCTGATTGGAACACCGAGTTCCAGGCTACACTAACTGTTTCTGAAACATAATAAAAATATTATTATAGTATAGAATGCATGTTGCGTCTGCTATATTAGCAGTTAATAGTCTTGATAGATATACTGTTAATGCTACACAAGATATAAGGAATCCAAATTTTGATCCTACTCAACCTATATCACCAAGTAATCCAGAATTTATAACTGTAACAGGAATATTTCCTCAAGACATAGCATTAAATTCTTTATATGAAGGGAGAAGACCTAATGGTAATAGTTTCACTCTTAACTATCCTGGCGCTCTTATATATGGTTATATAAAAACTATTGCGATTTCTCAAGTACAAATCGAGTACAAAATCCCAACAGTAGTTCCTACAACAGACTTTAATAATCCTAATACGATAACAAGTGGTAATGATAGTTTTTATATATATAACGTAACACGAGATATATTACAACTAATAACTATACCTTATGGATTTTATACACCTGATGAACTAGCTTCGGTACTTACTGTATTATTACAAACTGTATATGAGGTTGGTAATCCTGAATTTACTGTTACCTATGCGAATGCTGGTGGAAACAATTTTGAGTTTGCTTCTAATAATTTAGAAGAGTTTTTTTTTCCTGATAGAGATGATATAGATCAATATTTACCACCAGGTGTTTTTATAACAGATATACAATGGTTTAATGTCTTAAGAGCGTATCGACTCTTAGGAGTAACAATAGCAAATGCAGCACCATTCGACGCACATAAATGTTGGTCTCCAAACTTCTTATACACTCCTTATATAGATATTTGCTCTCAAAACTTAACTAAGTATCAAAAAATAAGAGATACAGATACATCTGTAAATAAGAGACAAAGTATCTTAGCAAGAATATATCTATCTGGTGTTGGTGCGCCTGTAAGCACAAGTGATATATATGCTCTTGGTTCTCAACCTTTTGTTATGACAGCTGATTTGAATACTCCTAAGATTGTAAAATGGAATCCTGATGAGGCTGTATATGAACTTGACTTTCAATTATATGATGCGTATGGGTATTTAATATTTTGGAAGAACATATATTCAACAGAGTTTCAAATGACTCTTATATGTAGTGAAGGTAATGATTAATGCTTCCAACCATCAGGAAAGAACTTAGGATCTTTCCAACAGCGTCCTGCTATAATAGATCTAATTGTAGCAAGAGATACATTGTATGTTTCTGCCATCTTCTTTGGTTCGCCACGCTCCAATGTATTCATATATGCTGTGCGAATAGCCAATACAGATTCCGCCTTTAGAAGAGCATTTATATTAGTCTCACCACTACCTGTTCCCTTCTTGAAACACGATGGTGATGGCGTATATTCAACCTTAACACATGTACGATCATGCTTAACACATTGAGTACAAGGAAAGCCAGTACATTTAATATGGCTCTTACTCTCTCTACAAGGATTACAGGCAACAAGTGATCGTGTCTTCTTAGTTTCTGAACCTATTGTTGTTACTGTTGATGCGGTTGGTGTTGATGGCGGAGCCACAACGGGCTTCTTGATAATTTTCTTAATCTTAGGAATATTAGAGTTAGGTGTATTCATCTTACTCTAATATTATTTGTAACTAATGACGATTCAGGCTTTTTGCAACTTTCAATTTTATGCTAATCGGGTCATCAGAAGATGTACTCGGCACTTCCGCGAGAGCAGAGAAGGGATGCGTTGTATAGATACATTGCGTGTAGGGTGTATGCGGAGCCATCGGGGCAGCTGAACTGTAGATTTACAACGGCATTTAGAATGGGCTTCCCGTGTATTAGTAGGCTCTCGCGATCAACAGGAATTGAGACCTGGCTGAAGGGGCACTCTACCCAGTTGGTTACATAGGCAGACGCAGTACCAGCGCCACCAGTGCCACCAGCTACTACACTGGTGTTGAGGGTGGGGGTCTTGGTGTCTGCGGAAAGGTTCCATAGCTGGCTGGAGCTATTGTCAAAGCGGCTGAAAACTTCACCATTGTATGTCAGGGTCAGAGCAGTAATTGGGTACCATACAGTGCCCTGAGTCTGGCTGTTGAGGGTCAGCCATAAGAGGATAGACCGGACTTCCCCTGCACGGAAGCCCGTTAAATTAACACTCTGGGCGCCCCCATTGGCGCACAGAACCTGGACTTCCTGTTGGCAGAAATATGGTAATGGGAAAGTATAGGCTTCGCGATTCATATCTACACGGCGAGCTAGGAGGTCAGAGCTGTCCGCCATCATCTCCTGCTTGACCTGGAGCTGGGCGCTCGCTAGGACTCCGCTTGGGGTGGCAGGACTAGCACCGAACTGTACGAATGCTGCTGCTGCGGAGAAAAGTTCGATAGTTATGACTATTGGTTGAACCAGGAGATCCGAGCTGAAAGGTAGGGGCTTTCCGTTGGCGCGAATGCTGTTGTGGGGAAGCTTGAGATATACATACGCCTTTGCTCCATTAACTGAGGCACCAGTTGCGAAATTACCACCAAGACTTACAAGCTGATCGATCTTGGTGTTGGTCTCGGAGTCTATCATGTTTTGTAGTAGTATTTGCTGTCCAGTCCAAAAAAACTGGGCGGAAGACCCGTATCTCACGCTGACACGGTTAATCATATTATAGCCCCAGCCGTTGGCAAGAGAGAGACCAGTAGTGCTTGCTTGAGTAGGCAGTGTGAAGCTACAGATGATATCGCTTACACCCTGATTGGGGGAAATTACGAACTGGGAACTCCCGCTTCCTAAGTTCGTAAAATCTTGTACAAAACGGTGATTAACTACATTAGGATACGCTTGCTTACATGTGTTGGTCTCACCAGCATAGTAAGTATCTTTCATTTCACCAGGACGGATGCTCTGCTGTACGGACTCGGTCAGTTCTTGCTGCATGGTTCTATACTTGTGTCCGATATAATATTTTGGTTAATTAAATAAACGACAAATTAAATATATAATGTTATATACTAATAGAACAGATGCCAAGAACCAAAAAAGCTGTAGAAGAGTCAAAACAAGACCACTCTAAGGGCGAGAAACATACGACAAAATCATCTGGCGAGCACAAGGACGGTAAGAACACACTAATGGACGGTATTGTTCGGGGAATTCCCAAGCGTAATATGCCCCCGACTATTGATGGTATTGTTCGTGGCGTAGCAAAATACAGACCTAGTTTAGACAACAGCATGTTAAGCAAGGCGGCATCAAGTGCTACTCCCACGCCATTCGGGAGTTTCGGTTCTGGAATGTTTGCTGAGGGAAAGTTATAAAGCACCCATGACCCCCACCCTGACCCTTGTCAATTATTTCATCTTTTCAGTAGAAAGCTCATCACACTTTTTTTGGAAATACTCTTCTACAGCCTTCTTAGAAACTTTCTTATCTATTATAGTTTGTACGCCTGTATCAAGTGTATCAAATTTCTTAACAGAAGTCTTCAAAGTTTTTACATCAGTCTTTGTATCTTTAGTAACATTCTTACGGTGGTCTATAAAATCTTTTAGGAAGGCAGGTATTTCGGGCATTACTAGTTTCTAATAATTAAATATATTTTATTATTAGATATGACAGATAAAACAAAAGAAAAAAAGGAACCCGATGCTTATATGGCTGAAAGCAAACCAGGATTAATTAACGGCTTTAGCATACCGATATTAAATCTAGGACATCTAGAACTACCTGATGATAAGTTCGGTTGTTCGATGATTATGATTGGCTCAACACGCTCAGGAAAATCTACTCTCTTGAACTATCTTTATAAGAAACATTTTGAAAAGTTTATAAGTGTTCTTATGAGTAATTCATTACAGTCGGATGCTTATAAGATGTTAAAAAAAACATGTGTTACAAGCGACATTTATCACCCTGAGGTCTTGAAGGATATGTATAAGATAAATCACAGTACTAATAATCATTATAAGTTCATGGTAATTATTGACGACGTAACACATATAAGAGGAGATAAGGAAGTCCAGCGCCTTATGACAATATACAGGAACAGCCGTATCTCGTGTGTAGTATGTGCGCAGGGTGCCGTGATGGCTGACAAACTGGCTCGTTCCAATATTAACTATGTCTTCTTAGGTCGTATGAACTCTTCTAGCGAGATTGAAAGAAATGTAAAAGAATATTTAACAGGACACTTTCCTTCTAATATGAAAATTGCAGATAAGATACATTTGTATAAACAATTAACACAAGATCACCAATGGATATGCCTAGACCAAATTAATGGCACGATCTTCTTAACTAAGCTAAGACCCGAACAACTCATTGGTTGTTAATATTATAATTATTTACAATGTATAATAGATATGACTAGCTTACCAACAGGTGTATATGCTGGGATAGATACCCCATTCTGGCTTTCGGCACAAGCCAGTCTAGCAACAACACCAAACGTACAAGTAAGTACCTTATTTGTAAATCCTGTTGGTTCTGTTGTATTAACATCAGACCCTGTTGTAGATAATGCGAATGGGTCAATCTTTTTTCTAGATCCAACAAACACTTCAAATTCTCTTATGGCTTACAATAACAATTTACAATACACAAATGCAGAAAAATACCAAATAAGTGCTTTGGACTCAAGTCGAACTACCTATAGTGATTTAGCAAGTCGGTCAATAGTACTATATGGTAATAACTTAATAGGAGCAAGGCCAATAGCAACATTACAAGAGCGTCTAGACTTAAATACATTAGAAATTGTTTCTCCTTCTGTTCTTACTAACAACATGTTTCTTTCAACGCTAAGCGTGAGTTCCGTGAATGGACTGTCATACCCCCCACCAGGTACTGGAGGTGGAGGAGGTGTATCAAGCATTGTAAGCACATTCAATTTCTTATACGCAAGTAACTTCTTCGCTAACAATGCTTCTATAAGCTCATTAAACATTTCTTCTATAACGGGCTTTACTGGTTCATTATCAGCTTCTACAATTCAATCTCAGTTCTTTCTAACAAGTACTCTTGCCTTCAAACCTAACCTTAGTAATGTAGGATTCAGCCCTACCATTGATCTAGGGATGGGCGGCTTCTTAGGAGGCATCGCAGGAGGACTAGGCGGTGGTGTCTTCAATACAATTCTTGCTGGTACAGCCTTAGGAACTGGTATTGTTGGAGTGACTATGCCTCGCGGAGGCGGTGCTACATCGGCTACAAATATCAACAGCAACGCTTTTGAACTTGTCAATGTAACAACACAGTTACAAGTTTCTACTCTTGGAACCCCTACAGCAAGTGTGCTACGCTTAGTATCAAGTGTAAGTGCTAATGTACCAGGTACTGAGTACTTCTTATATAAGGAAATACCTCCTGGCACTGCTTGTATCAGGTCTATATCAGATCCATTGAATCTTGCAAATCCAACTATAGCAACAAGTACTATACAGTCATTCGGCCAATGGGTGCCATTACCATCAGCAGTAATTGCTGATACAATTGAGTTTCTAACAGTAAGTAGTATCAATGGTATCTATTGGGATCAAATCCAATATGCCAATCAACAGACAGTTACATTAAGCACACCAGAAGTAATTGTCAATGATTCCAATGACACATTGTATATTGGTTTCAGTCTAGCGTTTGCTGGTGGTTTTGACTATGAGTATTACAATGTACCATTGATAGATGGTGCCTATACATATCAAGGGTTCGTTGATATGGTTAATAGTATTTTGGGACAGTCAGCTCTTACACAGTTCAACTTAGTTATTAACCCTACAACACATATTATAACAATCAATTACACTCCTCTTGCGTTTCCTCAAGCAACAAGCTATACCTTCATCTTCAATCCAGCGACGGGCGCTCCCTACGCACCAGGTAATTTCAATCCAGCATGGACGAATGCCTCTGTTACAGCATCATCCGTATTGTTTGGTGCCAACTTAGTAAATGTGACATTCACTAGCACAGCCCCAGCAAATGTGACACTTCCACAAGCAGTTCCTACAAGTATTTTTACTGGTAGGATACCTTTCGGTGCTAACTTACAAGTATCGACACTTATAGCACAATCAAATATTACATCACCACTTATAACAACAACAAATATTAATTTGCAAACAATTAATGGGGCAGCGTATCCTCCAAGCAGTAGCAATGTGCCATTAACTTCTATAAGCAGTTTGTCAGTCTCTTCTATAAACACTGTTGGCTGGGATACGATTCAATATTGGAATGTAGCGCCAAGTCTTATAGGGTATGCTATGAATGTAGTAAGCAATGTGAATGATGCTGTTTTTCTTAATGTTACTTCATCAACCAATCCTCTTCTTAATTCTAATATAGTAGTAAGAGTTCCTCAATCAAACTATGCTAATGTATTTCAATACTATACTGCTTTACAAACTGCTATTAATTCTGCCCCAGCACAGTTCAGTAACTTAGGAGTAACTACTAATAACCTTCCTGGTGTCACTAACGGATTCTTACAATATATTAACAATTCTGTAAGCTCAAATAACAGATTTTATCAAATAGTTTTTAATACAGCAGGAATTGCCAACTTTCCAGGATTCACTGCTTCACAGATGTCAAATGTAGGTGTTCTTCAAGGAGCAAGTAATAATACAAATATTTCAATTCAACCAACTAGCATACAAACATTACCACTAGCTCCAGGAACCGCAGTTCTTAGTAACAAACCTTTTTCAGCTGATATACAAGTATCAACACTTACAGCAAATAACAATGTTTTCACAAACTTTATAAATAACACTCCCTGGTCGACAATACAATACTTCAATCAAGCTCCTAATTTAAACTTTAGTGATGCGTCATTTACTGTTACAAGCAACAATAATATTCTTTGTGTATCAGCAGTTAATAATAATCCACCAGCCTTCTTAGTAAGAAATGGATTCCTATTAACTCCTGGCTCATATACGAGCGTCCAGTTTGAGACTATGGTGAATTCTGTTATACTATTATCCGCTGGTACGTTTAGTAATCGTTTCAATAATTTACAGTATTATAACGACCAAGCCATAGGTTTCGGGTTTAACTCATTTTTTACTAACCTACCTAACATCCCACCTAGCCCAGTAGGTACATTCTACAATGTTGATTTTACACCAGCAAACTTTGCTAGTTTCCCAAATGCTACAAGTAACTTAATAATAGGAAGTGCTGGATTATTTGGAACTCCTATACCTAGTACATATACAATTAATCCTAGTTGTAACGCCCAGATGCCAATCCCTAACTCAAATCCTGTTGTAACCCCTCCTAGACCTTTTGGAGCTGACTTAGTAGTATCATCTATTAACATAGCAGGAGTAGGGCTAATTTCTGGTACGAATATACCTGCTGGCAGTATCACAATGTACGCTGGTAGGACAGTTCCTACTGGGTATTTCTTCTGCGACGGTTCATACAAGCCAGTATTTCAATATCCTAATTTATATACTGCCATCGGTTTCTTATACGGTAGTAATACTGGTAGTATCGGTGAGATACAGTTTCGCCTTCCAAACTTTCAAGGAAGGTTGCCAATGGGTGCTTTGAATCCCACAGCTACAGACCCACCAAACTCATTTCAGGTATTTGTCTCTTTAACTAGGGCAACTTTATATTTTGCTAATACAATTCTAATTGAAACACTATCAAGTACATATGATAATGAAGCAAATGTAATATTTCCTGGTATGAAAGTTACTTTTGTTGATAATACTATTACTTATAATGTTATTGTTACAAACATCATCTTTCAACAACAATCTACATCAAGTCCTAACCATATCTATTATCTTGTAAATGTAGATACACCTATAGCAGACAGTGGTAATTCTCGCATCAACGCAACAGCATCATTTGACTTTGCTAATGGAGGTCCTTATAATGTTGGTTATGTAGGGTCTATCAAATACCCACAGCTCAGTAGCATCAATGTACCTCCTCACTTCCACACATCGCAAGTTCTACGAGGTGGTGCCAACGCTTCGGTCAATACCGGTCAAGGCATACCTTCAGGGTTTCCCAATCAAGGTTACGGTAGTGTTAATACATCAGATGGTACTACAGCAACGGATAATAGTAGTACAAGCATCGGTCAAAATGGTACTCCAGGTCTTGGTGTAATTATGTCAAACTATGGATTCAATAATGCCGCTTTGTTTCCAAACTCCAATGTTACATCATTTGTACCACAACAACCATTTACGACAGTCAATTATATAATTAAATATTAATACCTATGTAGAACATGCCATATCACATAGAGCAACACGGATCTGGATATTATGTTGTATCAACAGACACTGGTAAAAAACATTCTAAAGAACCTCTTACAAAGAAAATGGCTAACGCACAAATGAAAGCCTTATATGTAAATGTCAAGGATGCAAAAATTGGCAAAAAATAGCGGGCAGGGTCAGGTAGTTACCTGAGGGTCGGCAAAAAAATTGAAATTCATTTATTAGAAATTTATTAGTAGTCTAATACTAGAATGAATCCACAGAAACAAGCAGCGTGGGACGCAGTTCATGCTGCCTATAGTCATAATGGGACTCCAATTGTGTCTGGTGTGCCTAAGAGGAAGAAGATTATTAAGTTGGCAAAGGAGGTTCAGGAGAGAAAGGCACCACCTGTAGCTCCGGTCGCTGAGAAGAAAGAGGAGGCTCCGAAAGAGATGAAGGTGAAGAAGAAACCGAGTCCTACGAAACCCGTATCTGTCTTTGCTATAGAGCAGTGGCTGGAGAGCTTAGTGAAGATTGATGCTATAGAGGAGGGAGATACTACGGATGATAAGGTAGATAATTGGCTACAAGAGAAACAAGATGAGGGTGAATACGCGGAATATCTAGAACAGGCATTAGAAGGCAGAGGGCACTACAAGGTTGCTGATATGATATACAAGCACTTTCTAAAGAACGGGAACAGCCCCGCAAAAATTAAGGCAAGTATGCGGGAGATGAAAGAAGATGGGTATAGTATGTTTGATGAAATCTTAGAGAAGAAAGAGGAGCCAGTCGCTGAGAAGAAAGAGGAGACAATAAAGGAGATAACAAAGGCTGCTGCGGCAAAAGGTGGGTCAGCAATCAGTGAATCTACAGCTAAACAGGCTTCTGTAGCGATATCTAAGATAGATGAGAAGTTTGCCCAGTTAGACAAGGCGCTTGAGGCGAATAAGAAGTATGGGCGACAGATGAATGGCCCACAAATCGCACACAATGCTGAAGAGTATAAGCAGATACTATCAGAAATGGTTGAAAGAGGACAGATAGATCAACGTTTTGCAGATAGTGCGATTAGTCGTATTAGAGATATGAATTTTGTCTTTTATGACTATGATGTTCGTAAGACAGCAAAATCTATAATCTTGACGAAAAAGGAAAAGGCGCACGTTTGAAAATTTATTGGTGACTTTTGTCAAAAGGGTCAGGTAGTTACCTGAGGGTGGGTCAAACATCGAGAGCAAACATCGGTAAAATGTTTTCTTTCTAGATGTCTCCTCCTGATGTCGCGTATTTTTTAGTTTTTTCTGCCTTTAGACTCCAGCCTAGACTCCAACATTATTTATAAGTCTAAAGTCTAACAAGTATAGTAGAATGCCTCTAACATTTGCAGAAGCGAAAAAGATATACAACCCAGACCCCAATTTCTTTCCTAAAGCATTTTCTCCCGAGCATCTTGATATATTAAGAATTATGACACAAAGTGGTACAGTTACAATAGGGGATCGCATAGCCAGTCAAATAGTGACCCCTGCCCCTGTTACTGAGTTGAAAGCTACCAAACTATCTGAGTATGTAAATCCTCTTAATAGGCAAATCATTGATGAGCCTGACAAGAAGCCAGTATCAAAACACGACTGGCTCTCAATTAAAAGTAACAGGGACGCATTTAATAAAATCATTAATAAAAATAATTAGAAAGGTATAGAATAGAACAAGATGGTAAAGGCTCCTAAGACACCCGAACAAAAGAAGGCGATGCTCGACAGGCTAAAGGCAGGAAAGGAGAAGAAGAGTAAGGAAAGAGCTGAGGCACTAGCTAAAGGCCTACCTGACCCTCACCCAAGAAAGCCCAGAGCCAAGAAGGTAAAAGACGATGTTAAGAAAGACGACCATGTTATAGATGATCCATTAGAAAATAAGCCAGACAATGATACTATAAGAGGCATCGATGAAGCAACCAAAGAAGGTACATCTAATGTACCCGTACAAGCAGAGCCTGTTGAAACAAAGCCAATTGATGTACCAGCACTACCAAAGGACAAAGAGAAGATTGTAAAAGATTCCGTTATAAAGCCAACAGTAAAGAGCCGCGAACTAACAACAACTGGTAAGCCCAAGAAGATTAATATAACAGAATTAATCACCAATGAGGAAACGGGCAACCAAGTAATACCAGCTCAGTACGCAGGACAAATGGCAAGTATCAAAGAGACTCTTAAGAAGAACAAGAAGATGATTACAACACAAGAGAAGCCTATGCCAGAACACCCTAATGAAATTTCCCAGAGTAAGACTGTTAGGAAGGTAAGCAACCATATCCCTGATATGAAAGCAGTAGAAGGACGCAAGCCTTTCTCATTCAGTGCTGTTAAGAAGCTCTTATACCAATAAACTATTATTAATTAGTACATACAAAGTATATACGGATTAATAGAATGGAGTACATAGCATCATCAGGTGGTATTGCAGGTCTGATTAGTATTTTTATACATATTGTAGATAAGATAGTAGTTTCTAAGTGTCATAAGAGAATCCATAGTAGCTGTTGTGAAAAAAATATTGATATTGATATGGAGATAGACAACGGAAGTCCTGTTAAACAAACTGAGTCAGTTCCTAAGGAATAAAAATGTTTGCTTGCGTTTGCTTGCTAGCAAAATCTACCCCCCATCCTATAAAATCCCCCAGCCCAAACCCAAATTAGTTTTTTCCTAGCAAGCAAACACAAGCAAACATTTTACTTATTCTATTTCCTGTAAAACATCATCTATTACATGTGTATGATCTTCTCCATACATTTCATTCTTTTCCCTTATAATAGGTGATAAGTACTCCATTATATTTTCTCCATTATCCTGTAGTGTCTTACATGCCCCTATAAAAACATTCCTAAATCTCGATAGTTCATCTACTTGTGACTCTAGAGTATCATACTTAGTTTGCAATCTCTCATTCTTCTTCTTCTCATCTGCCAGAAGCTTCTTAAGAGCCACTAGCTCTTCTGAACTATCTACAGTAGTTTCTTTGTCATTAGTATCAATTAATGATTCAACAATTTGTAGATGTTTTTCTTTACAGTCCTTGTGCTCTATGTTATGTTCGTTAGCATACTTTTCTCTGCTAAAAACTTTGCTACAGCATAAACAGCACTTGTGAGACATTCCTGCTATTAGTACTATATCAAGTAATGCATTCTTTTGTTTGCTACAGCGTTTAATAGACAGCTTATTTTTGATTTTAAAATCATCTTTATGATTATTCATTACATGACTTATCATACGGTTGTAAAATACTACTTTATCACAATGTTGGCACTTAGTAGCATTGGAAGACATTTCTATAGTATGTTTAGATTATTCTTTAAATGTTTGCTTGTGTTTGCTTGCTAGGAATTTCTAAGGCCGGGATCCTAGAAGGCTGCCATCCAGAACCAAATTAGTTTTTTCCTAGCAAGCAAACACAAGCAAACATTTTGTAAATAGAATAAAAGTTTAGGAGGGAGTCATTCTACATATTATAATAACCATATTATATCTCTAGGTAAATCTATTTTCCAGCAGTAATAGAAACAATCGAAATTACATGCATTCTTACCTTCTACAATCTTTCCATCTACCATCTTATTGAACTGAATTCTTTTTCTAGGTATAATTATTTGCAGTTTGTCATCTCCTTCTTTGAATAGATTTCTTATATATTGTGTATTGATTTTTGATGATGGAAATATTACTATGAAAGGTTTATTTAGTTGCTTTAATCGTGTAAGAACCTCGTTTGCCTTGCTAAATGGTGGATTTGATACTATAACATCTCCTAGATTGTTTTCAAAGAAGTCTATTGGTTGATGTATGATCTGGAAGCCCAACTCTCGAAGATACTGACCCGATTTACCATCGCCATAAAATGGCTCCCAAATGACTTTATTCTTAGGAATATAATCTTTGATATTTTCCCAAGCATATTTCGGTGTCATATAGTCATCGTGTTGTAAAAAAGTCTTAGTGTGAAATCCCGCCATATCTATTTAGTACATTCTTATTTATTTTTCTAGGAACCCACGCATTACCTTAAAAATGTTTGCTTGTGTTTGCTTGCTAGGAATTTCTAACCCCCATCCTATAAAACCTTGCCATCCAGAACCAAATTAGTTTTTTCCTAGCAAGCAAACACAAGCAAACAATTTTATAAACCCAAATAAAAATATAAAATCTAACTAATATATATATTAATGCCTATAATTACAAGAGTGTTCGACTCATTATTAACAAAAGGTGCTAAGAATATTATTACTATCCCGAAAGGCGGGTTAATGATAGATACTTATAAGAATATTAAATATACTATAACTGAAGATAGTAATAACATCTTTATAGAGTTTATTACTGATCCGTATGTTGTTTATAACAAACCATCAGGGGGTCTCGCGATTAAGCCTAATACGCACAAGGCCTACCTAGACCAACAATTGGAAACATCTTACACATCTTAATGACATCAGGACTATTGGGTGATAGAAATGCATTACCAGTACTTGTCGTAACATGAGCCTGTGAGACGGGGATAGTAGAATGTAAATTGTGAGTCTTCTTCTCTAGCTTAACATCACTAGCATGTTTATGGTTCATTTGTTTCTTTACGGTACTTTTGGATTCATTGATCTGGTCGCTAGTCATTTTATAGCCATTCATCGTTAGTTCTAATAATAAGAAATATATTATATTTAATTATTAGATATGGGCGACCCACCACCACCCCCACCCTATGCTAATCAAAGCAATCAAATCTTCACTTACTTTCCTGGTAATAATAATATATATGCCTTCTCTACTATCGTAGGAGGCACACAGAATGCCACACAAACATTCTATAAAGACAACATAGGCGTAAATCAGATTACACTCGGTATTAATGAAGTATCAACATTATTTCAAGACCAACCAGTACAAACCTATGAACTTAGTGTATTAAATGAATTGTTAAACTGGGATAGGATTGCATTGGGAAGTTTAGTAGTATGTGGTAGTAGGCTAAGAGGTACAGAAAACGCCCAACCAATAACTGCTGACACTAACAGTATCTTTATAAACAATCTTTCTACAAATCAGCTCTTTACATCAACTATTAATGGCGTGCCATATTCTAGTCAAACTGTATTTACATCTAGTGTAACTACTAATTTCATCTCTTCAGGGACTGCTGTTATAGACTCATTATATTTTAATAACCTTAATGGAATCCCTCTTACTAGCCCAATCTTTGCGAACCCTGCCTACAGTACAATATATGTAACACAAGGTGCGCAAATATCATCCTTGACTGTAACGCAGCGTCTTGCTGTTTCACCATCTACAACTACACAATTAGGCGTAGTAACCACATACCCTGCTTGTTCTATAACCTCAGGAGCAAACGTTATAACTACAACAGGGTCGCATACAGCAACTAGCGGTTCATTTACAACTACATCAGGTAATTTTATAACAACATCTGGTACTGTAAGTTCTATCACTATGTCTGCGAGAACGCTTACAATCAGTTCTATCAACGGCCAGAGACCAGTCTTCTATCAACTACCATCCACTCTTGTTGTCCCTGCTATTAGCACAATAGCAATATCAACAGCACAGCTAAATGTATCATCAATCAATTCATTACCAGTACTAGCTTACATACCAGTAACAGCATACAGCGCAACCCTATTAGCGTCTTCTATGACTACATCTGCTGTAGCAATAGCATCAACAACAATTACAACTAATACACCTGGCAACATTATTGCGATAGCAAATGTATCAGCACAAGCACTTACGAATCAGTATCACAACACATATCTCAATCTATCTATTAACAATCAAGTAAGCCCAAGTACAATCTTCTCAGCTCCTGCTGGTACAGGTCACTATGGCAATGGCAACATCTCATTCAGGGCAACCGTATCAACTGGCACATATACACTCGTAGCATATCAGTCTGCGGATTCTTCAGGGAATGTTCTAACAACTAGTGTCAATTTAACAGCTATGGGAAATCTAAATTAAATATTAAAATATTTAGTTCTAATAGAATGTCTTTAACTAATTGGGTGCCTATTGGCTACGCATCACCAACCGATCCCTTATTTATCCCCGAAGGTGAAACTATTATACTACCACCCAGCCAGTCATTAAATATTGGTTTCCAAGACCCAGCAGTACAAGGCACAATTAGTTTCGCACGTAACCCTCAAAACACACTGTTTGAAAATCTTGGTATGTATAGTGTTAATACAGTATCGTCTCTTACTGAAGTTGATCTTGGTGTAATAAATAACTTAGTTCAATGGGACGCGTTCAGTGTAGGTACTTTACGAGTATCAGGACAAGTTCAGGCAGGCACGGAAGTACCAGCACTTCTAACTAACAATGGCTTAGGGTGTCTAGTGATGCCTCAAGCAATGAAACCATCTAGTATTGTTGATAGTCTAAGTAACGCTGGTACTTCTGGACAACTTTTGAGTGCTGGTAATGGAGGTCAGCTACTATGGTCAGCACCACCTGGTGGCTCAGTAGTACGAGCAAATGTAGCGCAATTTAACGGAGAAACAGGAAGTGCGAATGTTACATTCTCAGCTCCATTACAAGGACAAGGAGTTGTTGTTACATTGTCATACGTTGGGCTAGGACAAGGAACTCCACTGGTAGTTGTATCTTCAAGTAATGAAGGTTTCTTAGCAACAGGCGCACCATCATCCAGTTTCAGCTATATTGCGACATCAATAGGATAATTATAACTTTCTATAAATCTGTTGTACGCCTACTGAATGGCACATAGAACTAGCCAACTCTTGACTCTTCTTAATAGACTTTTGTCCTTTCGTCTTGTGTGATATAAAAGAGTGACGTAGTATAGCCACTCCTACTTTTTTTTGACAAAATTTTTCAAAGATACTAATTATTTTACCTCCCAGTGATGGAGCTGACATTGGCTGTAGATCACGGTTGATTAGTAGATACTCACTATCTACTAAGTACCCAAGCCATTCAGATATTACTGCTACAAGAGGCTTGGGTAGTGGCATACGAACTACGCCATACTTCTTTGCCGTCTTATACTCGCTAAATATAAAATAAGGCTTCTCACTGTTGATTAAGTAATTACCACTAATTGTATCAGGCTCACTCTTAAGAACTCTCATATCAGCATAGTCAAGTCTCATAGGCGCAATCATTGTATATAGACATACTATAAGATAATCTTGGAAGTCAAATACATCTTCGATACTATCATAAATTGTATCTCTAACGGCTAGAACGGAAGCCCAGTCTAAATATTTTGGTAATTCGTTCTCAGACAGTTGTTGCTTGTTATAGATCTCTGTTTGTTTATCATTATACTCAGACATCTTATCACGATAAACAACAAGAGGCTCCTTATAAAGAAGTTCATCACGCTTGAGAATAGCTACTATTGCAATATAATACATTTTTTTAGTATTATGTGCGTAATCAGTTGTTTCTATCCAATCTATAACAGGTTGTGTGTTTAACAAGAAGTCTAGTCCATCATCACCCTTCAGCTCATTTCTTAACCTGTGAATACATCTAGCATAGTTAAGCTCAGTAATTGAAAAGTTATTCATCGTAATGGCGTGGTTAAGATCCGTAATGTGGGTCATGTCGGGGGCTTTTACTAATTATATTTACATATAATTAGTGAATATAATACTAGATGGCGCACCGCGACCAAATCGAACTTGATGAAATTAGTTTTAGAGAACTAAAATATATTACCGACAATGAAAAAGCAAAGACATTAGTATTTGGCTTTGTTAGACAACCTAAAGCTGCCAATGACCTTTCTAGGGACTCCTTTAAGTACCCCGCCCTGTTTATGAAGCTCATGAGATTTGGAGAGATGTATGTTGGCATACCTTTTACAACAATTCAAATAGCAATTAATAAGAAGATTAAAAAGATTAAGAACTGTGATGGTGATATATTTGCAGTTGCTTATGGGCGCTATAGTGGAGGTGATGTAGATATATCAGGACAAAAATTGAATATTCGTAATAGACCTATTATAATACAAAAGGATACAGAATTTTCAATAGAAGATGCTGAAGGAAATTGTGTTAGGTTATTATACTATATCACTAGTAATCATGTTGATTTTCCGTGTAAAAAAAGGTTATCGAACTATGAAGGAGTGAATGTTGATAATGAGTGGAAGATTAGTTATAGAGAACTAGGTGTCCCAGTTATATTTTATGATAAGTCGGGGTTCCCTAAGACCTACAAGCCAATGAAGTATGTTGAGGAACCTGCTCTTGACGAACATCAGAACTTGTTACCAATACATCGATTGATGGCAAAGGCACAGGAGGTTTCAAACCCGACCTAAATATTTTTCAATTTTACACATGTAGAATGCCAATGACAGACGATGAGCGTAAAATATATAATCATAAGTATTATTTACAAAACATCGAGAAACTAAAGGAGCGTAATAAAGCATACGGAGCGAAACATAGAAAGACACGAACCCCAGAAGAGAAAGCAGAATTATATAAGAAATGGAGAAACCAACACTTATACAATCGTAGAAAGGCCTACTGGCTCAAGAAAGGTCTCTTAGAGCCTCCACCGCTAAGAGTAAAGAAAGAAAGACCTATAAAAGTTCCAAGAGTAAAAAAAGAAAAAGTTATAAGAGAGAAGCGTATAAATACCTATGTTCCTTATGTACCTGTAGCTCAGCGTATCATAGATGTTACGAATAATGTCGGAGTGTATAGAATTAGTTTTGATTAGAGGGGACAATTACATCTACCCATGTTACTTCGAAGTAATGTATATCGTCCTTTGTTTCAATAAATACGATACTAGATATATCATGAGACAATACACGATGTATCGATTCAACCTCATCCATTGCTAACATTTTATCTGGATTTGCAGAACTAGTAATCTCGGTTGCCATTTCTACTTATAAAGATTTAATAAAATCGTATAAATATGTAGGAGAAAATGGATAGAGTAAAAGATATTATATGGACTGGATTTAAGAATACGGGTGTTGCTATGACTTTTGGTGCTTATCACCTCTATGTAATGGATGAAAAATGGAAACTCCAACAGGAAATACATAGACTACAAGATGAGAAGACAAAAGCTATGTTAGAAGAAATGAAAGAACTTGCTAAGCGAAAATGGTGGTAAAAATGCCGGTTATAAATCTTTTTTGTTACTTTAAATAAGTATTTAATAAAAGTATTTTGTGTAGATTTAAGGGGAGTTAGGATCTAGTAAATTTATTTTTAGGATTTTGGGGTAAGAAAAGTTTTATAAAAAGTTTTTTAAAAAGTTTTTTAAAAAGTTTTTTATA
>Ga0209829_10001424_pt1 | contig 19367 bp, 12 predicted proteins | sample C_140205_EF_Meta_FD_187311 | JGI IMG/M metagenome (GOLD analysis project Ga0209829, IMG submission 187311) | Freshwater microbial communities from Lake Croche, Canada to study carbon cycling - C_140205_EF_MetaG (SPAdes) (version 2) | ecosystem: Environmental > Aquatic > Freshwater > Lake...
CTCAAGGGTTTCTCGACCAACCTCGGCTATACCTTTGTCGGCGCCACGCCGACCGAGGCGCCCAACGCTGGCGACACCTACGTCACTCAAGCCGGTGGCAAACGGGTGGTCTCCAGTTCCACCGGTCAGTGGGCGCTCAAGGCCCCGGCCTACGCGCTGTGGAATCTCGGCGTGCGTTATCGTCTGCAGAGTGGAGGGAGCTACAGCCACACGCTGGCGGTCAATGTGAACAACCTGGGCGACGAGAAATATTTTCGCGCCGGGTCCGGCGGCGCCAATTCCCGCTACATCGGCGACCATCGCGCCTGTTACTTCACCTACACGCTCGGCCACAAGGGCGCGAAATTCTGATGCCGATCGCCGCTCGATTTGCGCTGACGCCTGTCACCAAGTCTTGCGAACTCCGTCTCTGCGTTTCGCCGCTCTAAAATCCATGCAATGAAATCACCTCGATCATTCACCGCGCTCACGCGCGTCGTCACTGCGATGGTTGTGGGTGGTTTCGTGGCGGGGAGTCTCAGCGCGCGGGAGGTTTTCGTGGAAGGGCCGGCCCAACTCGCTCGTTCGCTTAAGTCGGCCCGCGGTGGCGACACCCTGACGCTCAAGAACGGCGAGTGGAAAGATACCAAGTTTGTCGTGAACCAAGGCGGGAGCGTTGGTAGGCCGATTGAGATTCGCGCCGAGACGCCCGGCGGGGTGAAGCTCAGCGGCACCTCTGCAATGGAACTCAATGCGCCCTATGTGACGATCGACGGGCTCCTTTTTCAAGGCGGCGCGACGACGCAGAGCGCCGTGATTCAGTTTAACTCTCATCACGGGACCGTCCGTAACACGGCGATCATCGACTACAATCCGCCTTCCTTCGCGACGGAATGCTACTGGGTGTTTTTCGGTGGCGACGACAACCTCATTGAGCGCTGCTATTTCAAGGGAAAGAACAACCAACATCCGCTGATCGGTAACGCCATCGAGGACAGCCGCCGCAACACGGTCCGCGGTTCGTATTTCAAGAATATCCCCTACGTCGCAAATGCCAACGGCCGGGAAATTATCCGGGTCTGGGGCTCGGGAAAGCTCGAGGAACGCGATGACGATGGCGCCTACTTCACGATCGAGGGGAATCTTTTTGACCATGCGGACGGGGAGGGGACTGAAACGATTTCGTTGAAGTCGAATCACAACGTCGTGCGGAACAACACCGTCATCGCCACCCGCGGTGGCATCAACATTCGTCGCGGAAATTTTAACACCGTTAAGGACAACATCGTGCTCGGGCAAGGCGTCGACGGTGCACATGGTCTGCGGATGTCGGGGCGCGACAATGTGGTGCAGGGAAATTTCGTTTCGGGCTGCGACTATGGCATTCGCATTGCCTGCGGCGAATACATCGCGGACGCACTGACTCCGAGTTACGCGCCCGACGTTAAACCCAACGGTCGAAAAACTGCGCAGGTGCGGATTCCAACTTACCCTCAAGTGCGGAAGCTCCTCTTGGCTGACAATGTGTTGGTCGGGATTTCCGGCCCCGATCTTGAAGTCGGTTCATCCTACAAGGGACATTGGCCGGAGTCGCAGCAGGTGCTGCTCCCGGAGGAATGCACCATCAGGAACAATCGCTTTGTTCGCCCGCACGGCGGTGGGTCGGTGTTGGCTACGGCCGCCGAACGGACGCCGCCGCTGGATCGCTTCATGTTCAAACCCAATGTCTACAGTGGAAACGTCTTGGTTGGCAGCGGTAGTGTTGCGGTAGTGGCACGTGACGGATTTTCGACGCGGGACCTCTCGCCCGTCTGGTCAGAGGAGATTGAAAGGCGGGACCTCAAACCACTCACGGCCGAAGACGTAGGACCGGCCTGGATTATCGCGTTGCGCCAGGCCGGCGGTCTGTCGATCGAAGAGGCTTCGTCCGCGGGACCTGCTGCGGCGGTCGAGCCGAAAAAGAAAAAGAAGAACCGTTAGAGAACGAGCATTGTCCGCTGAAAAATCAATCGCCGCTCAATCACCCTTTGCTGCTTCAACCATCCACCACCATGAAAACGCTCCTCCGATTCCTGTTCTGCCTGACTGCTGTCGGCTTGGCCCGCGCTGCCGATTCAACGCCGTCACGTCCCAATATCCTCTTCATCGCCGTCGACGATTTGCGGCCGGAGTTTGGCGCCTATGGCGCGAGCTACATTAAGAGCCCAAACCTCGATCGCATCGCGAAAGCTGGCCTCACGTTCAACCGCTCGTATTGCCAGCAGGCGGTCTGCTCACCCACGCGCTCGAGCCTCCTCACCGGCACACGCCCTGACACGACGAAAGTATGGGATCTCGTGACGCATTTCCGCGACGCACTTCCGGACGTCGTGACGCTGCCGCAGCTCTTTAAGAACAACGGCTATTTTGTGCAGGGTATGGGAAAGATCTACCACGGCAGCCTCGATGACCCTCAATCTTGGTCGGTGCCGTGGGGCACACCCAAGGCGGACACCTACGCCTTGCCGGAAAACATTAAGCTCAACGAGCGCCGCTACGGCGTCGATCCTGATGGCGACAATGCGCCCGCCGCGAAGGGTAAAAAGAGCAAAGCGACGAAAGCGGCCGGCCCGACGGTGCCCGATTCGATGCCGGCGGCGAAGAATATTCGTGGTCCCGCGTTCGAGGCCTCCGAGGTGCCGGATAATTTTTTCCAAGACGGCAAGGTCGCTGAACTCGCAGTTGCCACCTTACAGGACATCAGCAAAAAAAAGGAGCCGTTCTTCCTCGCGGTGGGCTTTGTAAAACCGCATCTGCCGTTCATCTCGCCGAAGAAATATTGGGACCTCTACGATCCGGCCAAAATCGAACTCGCACCGAATAAATATCGCCCGATCGGAGCACCTGACTATGCGATTTTGCCCGGCGGCGAACTGCGTAACTATTTCGGAATTCCCGAGGGCTCGGTGCCCGATGACCTCGCGCGCCAACTCAAACACGGCTACTATGCGGCGATCAGCTATATGGACGCCCAAGTCGGCAAAGTCCTCGATGAGCTGGATCGCCTCGACCTGCGCAAGAACACCATCGTCATCCTGTGGGGAGACCACGGCTGGAAACTCGGTGAACACGATGCCTGGTGCAAACACAGCAACTCCGAAAACGACACCAACACGGCGCTCCTCCTGTCCGTCCCCGGGATGAAGAACGCCGGGACGAAGACGAATTCCATTGTCGAGTTCGTGGACATCTATCCGACGCTCGCCGAACTCGCGGGTCTGCCACTGCCGAAGCATCTCGAAGGGGTCAGTTTCAAGCCCGTGCTTGATGATCCCAAACGCACGTGGAAATCAGCGGCCTTCAGCCAGTATCCGCGCAACGCCGGAAAGTCCGGTATGGGCCAACTGATGGGCTACGCGATGCGCACCGAGCGCTACCGACTGGTGGTGTGGGTGGCGCGGGACGACCACTCCAAGATCGATGCGATCGAACTCTACGACCACAACCTCGACCCGCAGGAAAATACGAATATTGCGAAAGCCCCCGGTAACAACGAGCTCGTGGAGAAACTCCTTGTGCAGTGGCGCAAGGGCTGGCAAGGCGCGAAGCCGGGTGTTGCGGCCAAACTTTGAGTGCTCGCGTCGCGGCACGCGACGCCCCTAGAAGGTTCGTGCAGTTTGGCTCATCGGCCAACCTGCATTATTCCCCCAGTCAATATTCCTATGAACCTCCGTAAAAAGGTCCTCGTCTGCGCGCTCGTCTCGCTGGTCAAGGTCGCGGGCTTTGTCAGCGCCGCCGACCAGCCCAACGTCATCATTATCATGGCCGACGACGTCGGCTACTCTGACCTCGGTTGCTATGGGAGCGAGATCGCCACACCGAATCTCGACGCGCTGGCGGCAGGTGGTGTGCGCTTCACGCAGTTCTACAACACCGCACGTTGTTGTCCGACACGGGCCGCATTGCTCACCGGCCTTTACCCGCATCAAGCTGGCATCGGCCACATGATGGGTGACTACGGGATCGACGGCTATCGCGGCGACCTGAACCGTCGCAGCGTGACCATTGCCGAGGCGCTCAAACCCGCGGGCTATCGCACCTACGTCGCCGGCAAATGGCACGTCACCCCGGGTGACACAGCTGCTGCGCTCGCGAATCAGAACAACTGGCCGTTGCAGCGCGGCTTCGATCGTTTCTACGGCACGATTCACGGCGCGGGGAGTTTTTGGGACCCGAGTGCGCTCGTGCGCGACAACACGCTCATCACGGCCGCCAACGACACCGAATACCGCCCGACGGAGGACTATTACTACACGGACGCGCTGAGCGATCATGCGGTGAAGTTCGTTCGTGAGCACAAGCGCGATCAGGCGGGCAAACCGTTTCTCCTCTACGTGCCCTACACGGCCGCACACTGGCCGATGCACGCGCGCGAGCGCGACATCGCCAAATACAAAGGAAAATACGATGGCGGTTACTCTCCGGTGCGCGCGGCACGGTGGGAAAAGCAGAAGAGACTCGGCATCGCCGATCCGGCGTGGGGCCTCGCGCCGCAAGCCGGCGATTGGGCTAAGGTTAAAAACAAGGAATTCGAAATTCGTTGTATGGAAGTTTATGCCGCGATGCTCACCGTGATGGACGAGGGCATTGGTCGCATCGTGGCCGAGCTCAAGGCGACCGGGCAATATGACAACACCGTGATCTGCTACCTGCAGGACAACGGCGGCAACGCCGAGACGAATGGCCGCATCGGACCGTTTACACCGCGGGCCGCTGCACCGTCGCTGCCGCCGATGGCGAAGGATGCCCAGCAGTTCAGCAGCCGACCGGACCAGACGCGTGACGGGTATCCGGTGCGCGGGGGCTACGGCGTGCTGCCGGGCCCCGCCGACACCTATGTCGCCTACGGCGGCGACTGGGCCAACGTGAGCAACACGCCTTTCCGCGAATACAAACACTGGGTGCATGAAGGCGGCATCGCGACACCTCTGATCGTTCATTGGCCTGCCGGAATTCCTGCGACCCGCCGTGGAAAAATTGACGCTCAGCCGGGTCACTTGATCGATCTGATGGCGACGTGCGTCGATCTCGCAGGGGCGAAATATCCTGCCGAATTTTCAGGCCAAAAAATCCAGCCGATGGAGGGTGTGAGCCTGCGCCCCGCCTTCGAGGGCAAATCGCTCCAGCGCACGCAGCCGATCTTTTGGGAGCACGAAGGCAATCGCGCCGTTCGCGACGGCTCGTGGAAACTCGTTTCAAAGTTTCCCGGCGGCTGGGAACTCTACGACATCACCACGGATCGCGCCGAACAGCATGATCTTGCGGCGAAAGATCCGGCCCGCGTGAAAACCATGATCGCCAGCTATGACGCCTGGGCGAAGCGGGCCAATGTCGTTCAGTGGCCCGCCAACTCGGCCAATGGTGCCGGGAAGAAGAAGGGTGCGGCCAAAAAGTCCGGCGAGTCGGGCGAAGAATAATCAACCTCAGTTTACCATGAAATACCTTCTCCGTTCCTTGCTGTGCTTGCTCGCGGGAGCGAGCTGCGGCCTCTTTGCCGCCGACCGACCAAACATCCTATGGCTGGTCAGTGAGGACAACGTCTTCACCACCGTCGGCGTCTATGGCGACCCGCTCGCGCGGACGCCCAACGTCGACGGACTGGCGAAGGCGGGGATCGTGTTTGAGCGGTGCTACTCCACCTCCGCCGTGTGCGCGCCCACCCGTTCGAGCATCATCACCGGTCGCTATGCCAGCGGCATGGGCACACAGCATATGCGCAGCCAGCGGGCCCTGCCCGAGGGTGTGAAATTTTTCCCGGAGTATTTGCGCGCGGCCGGTTATTTCACGACGAACAATGCGAAGACCGATTACAATACGTCGACGCCATGGAGCGCCGCCTGGAACGAGAATAACAAAACGGCGCACTGGCGCCATCGTGCGGCGGGTCAGCCGTTCTTCGCCATCTTCAATTTCGAGCAATCGCACGAGAGCAGCCTGCACAAGCGATTCGATCTCGTGACGGATCCGGCGAAAGTCCGCGTGCCGGCTTATTTACCCGACACGCCGACGGTCCGTGCCGACCTCGCGCAGTATTACGACAATGTCTCCCGCGCCGACGCCGCGCTCGGAAAAATTTTGGAGGAGCTCAAGGCCGACGGCCTGGCGGAAGACACAATTATTTTCTATTACGGCGATCACGGCGGTGCCGTCTCGCGCAGCAAGCGCTTCCTTTACGAGAACGGCACGCACCCGCCTTTGGTCGCGCACTTTCCCCGGAAATACCAGCATCTCGCACCGGCCGCACCGGCTTCCCGGATGAGTGAGCTCGTTAATTTTGTCGATCTCGCGCCGACGGTGCTGAGCCTCGCTGGCATCCCGCTGCCCGCGCAGTTTCAGGGTCGCGCTATTGCGGGTCCGGCGCGGAAAGCCGCCCCCGAGTTCACGTTTAGTTTCCGCGACCGCATGGACGAACGCTACGACATGGCCCGCGCGGTCACTGACGGGCGTTTCCGCTACGTCCGCAACTACTACCCGAGTCAGCCATGGGGCCAGCATCTCGACTACCTGTGGAAGCAGGCTTCGATGAAGGAGTGGGCGGGACTTTTTGCAGCGGGCAAACTCAATGCCACCCAGCGCGCTTTCTTCGAGAACAAGCCGGCCGAAGAGCTCTTCGATTGCACCACCGATCCTGATAATGTGCGCAACCTCGTGGCTGATCCCGCGGCGCGGCCGCAACTCGTCCGCTTACGCGCCGCCCTGCGCGCCCACCAGCTTGCGATCCGTGACACCGGCTTTATGCCCGAGCCGTTGATGATTGCGTGGGCGGGCAAAGGCTCTCCCTCCATCGTCGCGGCAGATGAAAAGCGCTATCCGCTCGCGCGCATCTTGGACCAGGTCGATGCGCTGCAGATTTCGGCGCAGCCCGATCCGGCGACGCTGGCAGCGGCGCTCCGCGCGCCCGAGGCGGTGCTACGCTACTGGGGCGCGGTGGCTGCGTTTCGCTCCGCCACTGCGCCCGATGTGACCTTGTTGCTTTCCGATGCGGAGGCCGTGGTGCGATTGACGGCGGCGGAAGTCATGCTCCGGCGCGACGAAAACGCGGCAGCTTGGGCCGTCGTGGAGTCGGTGCTGAAAGACGCTTCGAGTATTGAAGGACGGCTTTTTGCCGTGAATGTCGTCGCACGCATTCCGCGTCCGGCGCCGGCTTCGATCAAGGCGGTTTTGGGTCAGCTCGCCGTTTCATCAGGCGCAGGTGGAGGCGAGAACTACACCGCACGGGCCGCCGAGGATTTGATCAAGAAATCGGAATGATCCGACTCTGCGCTTGCCGCCCTAACATTATGTTCCTCCGGATTCTCCTGCTCGTCGTACTCGGTTCATTCGCTTCGGCTGCAGAAAAAACGGGTGCAACCAACGTCCTCTTCATCGTCGTCGACGACCTGAATCTGGCGCTCGGTTGCTATGGCGACAAGGCCGTGAAATCGCCGAACATCGACCGGCTTGCGGCGCGCGGCGTGCGGTTCGACCGACCTTATTGCCAGTATCCGTTGTGCAACCCCAGCCGGGTGTCCTTTCTCAGCGGACGCCGACCGGAGACCAGTGGTGTTTATGTGTTGAACATCCCGGCGCGCACCGCGCTCCCGGACGCCGTGATGTTGCCGCAGTTCTTCCGCCAACGTGGTTATTTCTCGGCGGGAGCCGGGAAAATTTTCCATAGCCCAAAAATGAGCGACGCGGCGTCATGGGATTTTTACGAGGACGATCCGACCGAGGATCCAGAAGAGAAAGCTGCAATCGAATCGCGCTACGGCGCCGGGGATGGCGGTGGTGACGGGCGGCCGGCTTCCCACGTGCTCACGAGCGACGGTGCCCGCACGCGCGACGGAAAAAATGTGCGCACAATCATGAGGTTGATGGCGGAAAAGAGCGCAGCCGGAACCCCGTTCTTTCTCGCGGCTGGCTTCCACAAACCGCACTTACCCTGGACGGCGCCGAAGAATTTCTTCGACCTTTATCCACCGGGCAGCCTCGCTCCAAAATCCGAGCCGACGCTCCGCGATGTGCCGCCGATCGCTTTGCAGACTGAGTTATCCGGCTTCGCTCAACCTGACTCGCGGGAGGCGGCGATTCGGGGCTATTACGCGTGTGTGTCTTTCACCGACTCCCATGTCGGCATGTTGCTCGATCAGCTCGATCGCTTGAATCTTTGGAAGACAACCGTCGTGGTGTTGGTGGGTGACAACGGGTTTCACCTCGGCGATCACGGCGGCCTTTGGGCGAAACTGAGTGCGTTTGATGCAGCCACGCGGGTGCCGCTTATTATGGCGGGAGCTGGCGTGCCGTCCGGTCGGGTAGTGACGGCGCCGGTGGAACTGCTCGATATTTATCCGACCCTGGCCGAACTCACGCACGCAGTGGCGCCGAGTGGAGTGGAAGGGCAATCGCTGGTCGCGTTGATGCAGGGGAAGTCCGGGGCCAAGCATGCCCCGGCCAACACCATGGTTTTTCACTATGACGTTGCGCGTCGCACGGATGTCCTGGGGCGCACGGTGATCGCGCAGGACTGGCGCTACACCGAGTGGGACGGCGGGCGCGAGGGTCGGGAACTTTACGTGCGCACGGACGATCCGGGCGAATATCGCAACCGGGTCGCCGATGCCACGCAGAGCGCCGCAGTCGCTGCTGGCGCTGCCATTCTTCGACGCGCAATCACGCCGAAGCCCGGTGAGGCGAACCGCCCTCGTGCGCTTCTGCCCGCCGGGAAAAAAGCCAACTGACGTCGCGGAAGCGGGCGTAAATCAAACCCCGGAAAAACACGAGAAGCCACCGTCTACGGGCACCACGATCCCGGTGACGAAGGCGGAGGCGTCGCTCACGAGGTAGTGCAACGTGCCGTGGAGTTCGGGCGTATTGCCGAAGCGGCGGAAGGGCGTTTGGTCGATCACGGATTGGCCGCGCGCGGTGGGTGTGCCATCTTCGTTGAGGAGGAGGCGGCGATTTTGGTCGGCCACGAAGAAACCCGGGGCGATGGCGTTCACGCGAAGGCCGTCGCCGTACTTCGTGGCGAACTCGACGGCAAGCCAGCGGGTGAAGTTGTCGATCGCGGCCTTGGCGTTGGAATATCCGACGACGCGCGTGATGGCGCGGGCGGCGGCCATCGAGGAGAAATTGATAATCACGCCGCGTTTTTGGGCGATCAGCGCGGTGGCGAAGACCTGCGAGGGGAGCACGGTGCCGTCCAAGTTGAGCGCGAGGACTTGGCGGTAGGCGTCGAGATTGAGATCGAGGAAGGTCTTGTCGGGGGTGATCGTGGCGCCGGGTTGGTTGCCGCCGGCGGCGTTGATGAGTACATCGACGCGGCCCCACTTCGCGAGGATGGCGTCACGCGTGCGCTCGAGGGCGGCGCGGTCGAGGACGTCGCAGGAGAAGCCGAGGGCTGAACCGCCGCTGCGGGCGACGTCGGCGATGGCGGTGTCGAGCTTACCCTGATCGCGGCCAATGAAGACGACGTGGGCGCCCTGGGCGGCGAGATACCGTGCGGCGGAGCCGGCGAGCACGCCGGTGGCGCCAGTGACCACGATGACGCGGCCGTTGAGATCGAAGAGCGAGGCGGGAGCGGTGGACATAGTTGAAGGAGTGGCCATGAGTTCGTCAGCCCAAGGGTGGGAAACGCAAGCATGGGTTGGCAGAAAATTAGCGGACGGTTAGAATTGAGTTGTTTGGGGCGGTGGCGACTCGGTTAGCTGATAGCCGCGTGGTTTTTTCCTCGGTCCTCTTTCTTTTCTTTTTCCTGCCGCTGGTGATGGCCGTCGGCCTGCCGCTGCAGGCAATTGCGAACCGGCAAGGCGGAGTTGGGCGGTTTCTTGGCTGGTCAAACGCGTGGTTGTTGGCGGTGAGCCTGCTGTTTTATGCGTGGGGCGAGGTGTATCTCGTGTGGGTGATGATCGCTTCCTGCCTGCTGAACTATGCCGGTGGGTTCTGGTGTGAACCGGGTCGGGTTGGACGCCGCGCGGCGCTGATCGCGGTGGTGACGGGCAATCTCGTCGTGCTTGCGTGGTTCAAATACAGCGGACTGGCGGTGGAGGTGGCGAACCGCGTGAACGCCGCGCTCGGGCATGCGTTTGGGGCGGACATCAAGTGGGCCGGAGTGGCTCTGCCGCTGGGGATCAGCTTCTACACGTTTCACGGGATCAGCTATGTCGTGGATGTGTGGCGGGCGAAAATCGCCCCGTGTCGCAGCCTGCGGGATTTCCTGTGTTACTCGACGTTGTTTCCGCAACTCGTGGCAGGGCCGATTGTGCGCTACTCGGAGGTCGCGGAGCAGTTCGTGCGGCGCACGGTGGGGCGCGAGGATCTGGCGGAGGGCGCGCGGCGCTTCATCGCGGGGTTGGGGAAAAAAGTGCTGATCGCGAACCAAGTGTCAGTGCTGGCGGATGCGATCTTCGCGCTGCCGGAGGCGGAGCGAACGGCGGCGGCGGCGTGGGTGGGCGTGACGGCGTATGCGCTCCAGATCTTTTTCGATTTTTCGGGCTATTCGGACATGGCGGTGGGACTCGGGCGGATGTTTGGTTTTCGGTTTCCGGAGAATTTCGCCTATCCGTATGCAGCGGGTTCGATGCGTGATTTCTGGCGACGCTGGCACATGACGCTGTCCCGGTTTTTTCGTGACTACCTCTATATTCCGCTCGGCGGAAATCGCCACGGCGCTCTGCGCACGGCGCTTAATTTGTTGGCGGTATTTGCGCTGTGTGGCCTGTGGCATGGGGCGAGTTGGAATTTCGTGGCGTGGGGCTTGTTTCACGGACTTTTCCTCGCGGCGGAGCGCGTGCTGGAGCCGGTGATGGAGCGGGCGCCGCAGTGGGTGCGGCCCATGGGACACGTCTACACGCTCGCAGCGGTGCTCGTGAGTTGGGTCATTTTCCGCTGCGAGACGTGGGCGCAAACGATCAGCTATGTTCGTTCGATGGCCGGGCTGACCGCGAGCGGCGGGTTGACGACGATTCCGGCGAATGTGGTGACCACGGGTTTACTGTATGCGGGCGCGGCGGGCTTGCTGCTGTGTGCGCCGCTGTGGCCGACGCTGCGCCAAGTGGGGGCTCGGTGGACCGTGAGTGACGTGACGCTCGACGTGACTGAAGTGTGCGCGGCATTGGCGGTGTTGTTTCTGTGCCTGATCTCGATGGGCGCGGGCACACACAATCCGTTTATTTACTATCGGTTTTGAACATGGACGCTCACGTCAAGAACACCAGCAGTCCTCGGCAGCTCGCGACTTTTGTCGGTCTCGTGGCGCTGATCTGCGTTCCGATTTTGAGCGGGCTACTGCAGGTGCCGGAGTTGAAAGACGTGCGCGAGATGCGCCCGCTGGCGACGTGGCCGGACTGGGGGCAAACGAAGTTCGCGAAATGGCCGGCGGCGTTCGAGGGTTGGCTCGGCGATCACTTTCCCGCGAGGACCCGGATCGTCCAATGGTATGGCCTGGTGCGTCATCGATGGCTCGGGGAGCACTCGAGTCGCGTGATGGTCGGGCGCGATGACTGGCTGTTTTATATCGGCGAGAACACGGTGCCGGATCTCTTTGGACGTGATCGGATGAACGCGAGCGAACTGCAGCAATGGCAACAGGCGGTGGAGGGTCGACGGGCGTGGTGGCGCGAGCGGGGCGCCGCATACCTCGTGGTGCTGGTGCCAAATAAATCGACGATCTATCCGGAACGCCTGCCGGCATTTTTGCGTTCACAGGCGCGGCCGGGGAAATTGGATCAAATTATCGATCAGCTGCGGAAGGAAAAATCTCCGGTGACGGTGTTGGATTTACGGACCGCCTTGTTTGCCGCGAAGGAAAAGAGCACGGTTTACTGGCCGACGGACAGTCATTGGAACGGCGAAGGACTGGCGGCAGGCAGCGCCGCGATCATCGCGCGCCTGCGGGAGCTGGGCGTGCCGCTGCGTGCGCCGGAGAGCGCGAATTGGACGAAGATTGAGACCGTCGCGCGCGAGGGGGATTGCATCGGGCTCCTGACGATGAATGGCCGTTGGCCGCTTCAGCCCGTCTCGCAATTGCGGCTGAATTTCCCGCCGGATTTTCGCCCGGTGCCGACGCCGCTCACGGATTTTCCCGCGTGGAAAACGGTGGGGCCGTGGGCGGTGCCCTTGGCGTTTGAACGTACGTCCGGCGTGGGGCGAGCGGTGATGCTGTGTGATTCATTTTTTCGCGTGGGCGGTCAGCCCGGTGACGTGAACTCGCAGACACCGCTGGTGTTGGAATTTCAGCGTTTCGTCAGCCTGTGGAATTGGAATGGGACGACGAACATGGCGACCTACGAAATGGTCGCGGACATCGCCGCGCGCGAAAACCCCACGCTCGTAATTGAGCAATGGACCGAGCGCTATTTGCGAACGCCCGCGCCGGATCATCCGGAGTTTCAGCGGGCGCGCGCGGCGGCGGGTGGGCGGTGATAGGGGCGAAACCGAGGGCGGGGATAGGCGCGTATGTTCCGGGGTGGCGCTTTGGACGGGTGTGCCTACGGTCAGCTCCATGTCGCTTACCGCGCCAGTCACGTCCGTCGCCGATGACGCGCTGCCCACCGATTTGGTGGAGGTGGGCGTGTATGCGACGGAGCGGGCGGCGTTTGATCGCGGGCTGGTGGTGCTCGCGGTGGGTGGGTCGTATTGGACGGTAACATCGGATCCGGGCGTGAGCTTGCTCGTCGAACCGGAGATCGCGCCGCGCGTGCGCGTGCAACTCACGCGGTTTGAGCGCGAGAGCGTCGGCTGGCCGCCGCGGCCGTTCGTGGAGAGCGGCTCGTATCCCACGGATGTCATCACGCCGCTGGTTTGGGCGGTGGTGGTGCTCGCGGTCTTTCATTTTCAAGCTACGCGACCGGAGTGGTTAGCGGTGGGCGCGTTGGATGCAAAGGTGCTCTTCGAGCGCAGCGAATGGTGGCGGCCGGCTACCGCACTGTGGCTGCACGGCGATGGCGCGCACGTGATCTCCAATGCGCTGAGTGGGATTTTTCTTTTCACGGCGGTGCTGAAAACATTTGGGCGCACGCTAGGTTGGCTGTTGATCGCGGTCGCGGCCGTCGTCGCGAATCTGGCGGTGGCGGCTTTGGCCTATCCGGCGGCGTATCGCTCGCTCGGGGCATCGACGGCGATTTTCGCGGGGCTCGGTTTGCTCACGGGCCGGATGGTCGGCGCGCTGATGCGCTCGGATCGTCGCCAACGCGGGCGCGCGGTCACGGTGGCGCTAGGTTCGGGACTGGTGGTATTCGCGCTTTACGGCGCAGGCGGTGGTGCGGCGCAGGTGGACATCGGGGCGCACGTCGCGGGATTCGTGGCGGGCTTGGTGCTGGGTTTTACAGTGGCTGCGCTCACTGCAGGCACGAAAAAGGCGGAGCCGGGAGGTTCCGCCTGAGAGTGAGGGATCCGACGGCTGCTCGATCAGACGAGGAGCAGCGCGGGTGATTCGAGCAGCGTTTTGAGCGCGCCGAGGAATTGCGCTCCCACGGCACCGTCGAACACGCGGTGATCACACGAGAGTGTGACGGTGAGGGTTAGGCCGACAACGATCTGACCGTTTTTCACGACGGGCTTGGTGACGGTGGTGCCCACGGCGAGGATCGCGGCGTTGGGTGGGTTGATGATCGCGGTGAACTTCGGAATGCCCATCATGCCTAGGTTCGAAACACAGAAGGTGCCGCCGGTGAACTCTGCGGGAACGAGCTTCTTTTCCTTGGCTTTCTTACCGAGCGATTTCGCTTCGGTGCTGATCTGAAAAATGCTCTTGAGGTGGGCGTCGCGCACGACCGGCGTGATCAGACCGTCTTCCATCGCCACGGCGAACGCGACGTGGGCGGCGCCGTGGTGGCGGATGTGGGTGCCTTCCCACGAAGCGTTGACGGCGGGCACGCGGCGCAGGGCGTCGGCGCAGGCTTTGAGGATGAAGTCGTTGACGGAGAGTTTGACGCCTTCTTTTTCGAGGCCGGTGTTGAGTTGCTCACGCAGGGCCATGAGCGGCTGGGCGTCCAGCTCGATGTCGAGGTAAACGTAGGGAATCTGCGTCGTGGATTCGAGCATCCGCTTGGCGATGACGCCGCGCATGGTGGAAACAGGCACGAGGCGTTCCGCTTGCACGGGCCCGCGAGCTGAGAGAGCGCCGCCGGTGAAGGGGCCACCCGATCCGGCTTTCGCGGCAGGAGGATTTTTCTCGGCGGCCAAGATGTCGGCCCGAACGATGCGTCCGCCTGGACCGGTGCCCGTCACGCGGGTGAAATCGATCTTCTTTTCGGTCGCAAGTTTCTTGGCGAGCGGGGAGATGCGGACGCGAGCGCCGGGTGTCGCAGGCGCGGCGGGGGCGGGCGTCGGCTCGCTGGCGCTCGCCGCTACTGGAGCAGGGGCGGCGACGGGGGCTGGGGCGGACTTCGGCTCGCTGGGGGGCGCTGCAACCGGAGCAGGCGCGGCGGCTTTGGCTTCGGGGGCCACGACGACCTCGCCGGGTTTGCCGATGGCGCAGAGTGGGGCGCCGATGGCGACCTGCGAGCCGGGGGCGGAAAACAGTTTCAGCAAGGTGCCGGGGAAGAAGCTCTCGAGCTCCATCGTGGCTTTGTCGGTTTCGACTTCGGCGAGCATGTCACCGGCTTTAATGACATCGCCTTCCTTTTTCAACCACTTGACCAGCGTGCCCACCGTCATGGTGTCGCTGAGTTTAGGCATTTCGATGATTTGGGCCATTGCTGCGCGGAAGTTGAGAGTTGAGAGCTTTGAGTGGAGTGACCGAGTCGCTGATCAGGCCATCGCGGCCAGGACGGCTTTGATGACGCGGGCCGGATTGGGGAGCTGTTCGGTTTCGACGGGCGGGCTGTAGATGGCCGGCGCGTCGATCGTGCAGAGGCGGTGAATCGGGCCGTCGAGGTCATCGAAGGCTTCGCGTTGGATCATGTAAGCGAGCTGAGTGCCGACGCTGGCGAAGGGTTTTTGTTCTTCGACGATGAGGACGCGGTTCGTCTTCTTCACGGAGGCGAGCACGGTGTCGATGTCGAGCGGGCGAATCGTGCGGAGGTCGACGATTTCGACCGAGATGTCGTGTTCCTTTTCGAGCACTTCCGCTGCCTTCAACGAGTGGATCACGCAACGGCCGTAGGTGACGATGGTGAGGTCGGAGCCGGTGCGCTTTACGTCGGCTTTGCCGAGCGGGATGACGTATTCGGCCTCGGGAACTTCGCCTTTGTCGCCGTAAAGAATCGTGTTCTCGAGGAAGAAAACGGGGTCGTTGTCGCGGATGGCGGACTTTAAGAGGCCCTTGGCGTCGTAGGCAGTCGAGGGCACGACGACCTTCACGCCCGGGTGATTCGCGAGGACGTTTTCCGGTGTGTGGGAGTGCGTGGCACCGACGTTGGTCCCGCCGTTGGCGGGTCCGCGGATGACGATGGGGCAATTGATTTGGCCACCGCTCATGTAGCGGACATTGGCGGCGTTATTGAGAATTTGGTCGAAGGCGACGGAGTAGAACGACCAGAACATCAGCTCCATCACGGGGCGGATGCCGAGCATCGAGGCGCCGACGCCCATGCCGATGAAACCGGCTTCGGAGATGGGAGTGTCGACGATCCGCTGCGGGCCGAACTTCGCGAGGAGGCCCTCGGTGACTTTGTAGGCGCCGTTGAACTGGGCGACTTCTTCGCCCATGACGACGACGTTGGGGTCGCGGGTGAGTTCTTCGGCGAGGGCGTGGCGGATGGCTTCGCGATAAGTGATCTGAGGCATGGAAAAAGTAGAGAGTAGCGTGTAGTGAGTAGAAGTAGGCGGGCGTCGGCGTGATCCTCGCGGGTCCTTACTCGCTGCTGGTTAGTCGAAGAACAGGCGGCCTTCGGATTTGCGCTCGGCGGGATGGTCGGACTCCCAGTAAACGTCCTTTTGGATGTCGTCCGGAGTCGGGTAGGGGCTGGCATCTGCAAATTCGGCGGCGACCTCTGCCTCGGCGCGGGCTTCGGCGTCGATCTGGTCGGCGGTGGCGGCGGTGAGGACGCGCGAGGCCAAGAGTTGATTGAGGCAAACCTGAATCGGATCCTTCGTATTTCGGTATTCCTCGATTTCCGCCTTGGTGCGGTAGGTATTATCGGGATCCGCGACCGAGTGACCACGGTAGCGGTAGGTGTCGATTTCGACGGTGCTGGGGCGGGACTGTTCGCGGGCCAACTTGAGGTGTTTGTCCATCATGGCGCGAACCTCGAAGACGTCGTGGCCGTTGCACTGGCCCCACGCCATGTTGTAGCCCTCGGCGCGTTTGGCGAGTTCGCCGGCGGAGGAGCGCTCCTGGCTGGTGCCCATCGAATATCCGTTGTTTTCGATGACGAAGACGACGGGGAGGTTCCAGAGAGCGGCGAGATTGTAGGCTTCATGCACGGCGCCCTGATTGACGGCACCATCGCCCATGAAGGCCATCGCGGCGCCCTGTTTGCCCTGATATTTCAAAGCGTAGGCGAGACCGGTGCCGAGCGGGATTTGGCCACCGACGATGCCGTGGCCACCCCAGAAATTCTTGTCGGGGGCGAAATAGTGCATCGAGCCGCCCTTGCCCTTGGAGCATCCGGTGATCTTGCCGTAGAGCTCCGCCATGAGGGGCTTGGTGTCCATGCCGACGGCGATGGCGTGTCCATGGTCGCGGTAGGCAGTGATCACGTGGTCGTCTTTGCCCATCAACGAGCAGCAGCCGACGGCGACGGCCTCTTGGCCAATGTAAAGGTGGAGGAAGCCTCCGATGTTGGTGCCACCGGCTGGGTTTTTACCTTGGTAGGCGCGCAACGAGCGCTCCTCGAAGCGCCGGATGCGCACCATCAAGCGGTAGAGCTCGATTTTTTGCGCGGCGGTGAGGGCGGCGTTGACAGGTGCCTGGGTGAAGTCGGCGGCCTTGGGGGCGGAAGCGACTTTTTTATCGGCGGTGGCGCTAGGTTTCTTGCTCACGGAAGGTGGTTCGGTTGAAGGAAACGGATAAGTGTTCGGTGGATGGCGGCGAAATCAAGCGTGGATTCAATCGGTGACGCAGGCCGCGTGCCGGATCGGGTCGATGCGAGGGCCAGATAACTGCGGTGGGGGCGTTTAAGCCGACAGGGGGCGTGCACAATCCGCTCGCCAGTCGGAATTGGGCGACGCAAGAACAGGTTGCTTCTTCCGATTTTCTCTATGCCCCCGATGGCCGCACCCGCTGTTTTCCTGAGCTACGCGTCGCAAGATGCGGCGGCGGCACTCCGTATCTGCGCGGCGTTGCGAGAGGCGGGAGTCGTCGTGTGGTTCGATCAAAACGAACTCGTCGGTGGCGATGCGTGGGATGGAAAAATTCGCGGGCAGATCAAAGAATGCGCGCTCTTTATGCCCGTGATTTCGGTGGCCACGCAGGCGCGCAAGGAAGGCTATTTCCGGTTGGAGTGGCACTTGGCGGAGCAACGTTCGCTGCTGATCGCGAAGGGAGAGCCGTTCATCGTGCCGGTGACGATCGATGCGACCTCCGAGCGCGGCGCCATCGTGCCGGAAGCATTTTTGGCAGTGCAGTGGACGCGCTTGCCGGACGGGGAAACGAGCGCGGCGTTTGCGGCGCGCGTGCGATCGCTCCTCGGTTTGGATCCGGCAGTGCCACGGGCTTTCCAGCCCGTGGGACGCGACGAGGGCGTCGCATCTCCAACAAATCTTGCCACTTCGCAGGTGCGCCGCCGCTTCCCGGCGGCGGCGTGGGGCGTGGCGATTGCAGGGCTCGCGGTTGTCTTGGGTTTCGTTTGGTGGCGGCCAGCGACGCCGGTGCCGAATGCGGGCGCAGGGACGCGCCCGCCCACCTCGGAAAAATCGGATGCGCCGCGCCGCGGACCGAAATCCATCGCCATCCTGCCGTTTGACAATCTCAGCGAGGACAAGGAGGCCGGCACGTCCTTCGCCGACGGCGTGCACGAAGATCTGATCACCAATCTTCTGCTCATCCGCGAAGTGCGCTGCGTGCCACGCACGACGGCCATGACCTACCGCGGCACGAAGAAGACGAACCGAGAAATCGCCGACGAACTCGGCGTGGCCTTTCTGCTGACGGGCACGGTGCGTCGCGCGGACAAAGACCTGCGTATCACCGGCACGCTCATCAACGCGCGCAGCGATGAGGCGCTGTGGAGCAAGCCCTACAACAAGGTCATTACCGATGCGGGCGTGATCTTCGCTATCCAGTCCGAACTCGCGCAGGCCATCGCCGGAGAGTTGAAGGCCACGCTTTCGCCGCAGGAAAAGAAATTGGTCGAGCGTCAACCGACGAAAAATACCGCCGCCCACGATCTTTTTCTCAAAGCGCGCCAAATTAAGAATGGACCGCGCCATCTTTCTCGGTTGGACGACATTCGGACGCTCTTGGAGGCTGCGGTGAAGCTCGATGGTGATTTTGCCTTGGCTTGGGCGGAGCTTTCCATGATCCGGGCGTTGCAGTTTTTCATGGGGACCCCGGATCAGACCCAGGCCCGAACCGCCCTCGAAACCGCTCGGAAATTGGCACCCGATTCGTTTGAGGTAGTTCTAGCCGAAGGAGAATTGTTCTATCGCTGTGACCGGGATTGGGCTCGCGCTGCCGAGCAGTGGACGCGTTTGATTGCGATTCGTCCCAACGATCCTGCGGTCTGGCATTCGATTGCAATCGCACAGCGGAGGCAGGGGCGCCGCCTCGAGGCACTCACCAATTTCAAACGTTCCTTCGAGCTTGATCCAAGCAATGTCCGCACCGGCGAAGATCTGGCTGAGACGCTGCTCTCTGGGCGCCGCTTTGCTGAAGCGGCTGTGGTGTGGCGGAGTATTTCAGGACCGGTTGAAGCCGAGGGAACATTCGCTGCCTCAATTGCGTGGACAGACTTCTTTGCGCGCGGATCGACGATGGAGATGGAGCAAGTTCTTCGCCGTCAGAATCAGGGGAAGGCAGGTGCTCAAGATGATATTTTGCAACGCATTGATTGGGCGCTGACCACCGGCGATGACGTCCGAGGCATTCAACTCGCACGCCTACTCACCGGGGTAGATCGGAGCGTGATCGAATCGATGATCAGTGTAGGCGCAGCGATGATGCGCTCGGGGAGGCGGGAATCCGTGCCGGCGATGCTTCAGCCACTCCGAACGGAGCTACTCCGTTTGGTCGCGACCAACCCGGCGGATGACTTCGCGTGGAATCGGCTGGGCAGAATTGAGGCCCTGCTCGGCAAGCGCGATGAAGCGCTGCGTTGCTCTAGAAAAAGCATTGAACTAAATCCTATCGAACGAGATGCCGTCTCTGGGGAAGCCCATGAAGTCGGCTATGCGTTCGTGCTCGCTTGGATTGGTGAGAAGGATGCAGCGATCGCGGAATGCAGTCGACTAATTCGCGTCCCGATTTCGCGTCGTTTGAATGTGCATGT
>Ga0209829_10001427_pt1 | contig 19352 bp, 17 predicted proteins | sample C_140205_EF_Meta_FD_187311 | JGI IMG/M metagenome (GOLD analysis project Ga0209829, IMG submission 187311) | Freshwater microbial communities from Lake Croche, Canada to study carbon cycling - C_140205_EF_MetaG (SPAdes) (version 2) | ecosystem: Environmental > Aquatic > Freshwater > Lake...
GATTTCCCGCGCGGCCGGCTCGCTGACCTTTCCAGCCCGCTTCATGATGGTGGCGGCGATGAATCCCTGCCCCTGCGGCTACTACGGCGACCCGAAACGTCAGTGTCGCTGCTCGCCGGGACAGATCGAACGTTATCGCCAGCGGATCAGTGGACCGCTTCTGGATCGCATCGACCTGCACGTCGAGGTGCCATTGGTGGACTTTCGGGAGCTTTCATCGGACACGAAAGGCGGGGAATCCTCCGCCGTCATTCGCGACCGGGTGCGCTTGGCCCGCGAGGTGCAAACCAGCCGATTCAAGGGCAAGACCGTCATCACGAACTCGGCGATGGGAACCCGCTTGGTGCGCGAACATTGCAAGCTGGAATCAGAAGCGGCCGCCTATCTGGAGCAGGCCATGGAGCAGCTCAACTTCTCCGCCCGCGCCCACGATCGGATCCTGAAGGTCGCGAGAACCCTGGCCGACCTCGGTGGTTCCGGAAGCATCCGCACCCAGGATATCCTCGAGGCCATCCAGTATCGATCGCTGGACCGAACGCTGTTTTCATGAAGCTGGACCGTCTCCTCGCGAAACACGACTCGATGGGGCGCAATCGGGCGCGACAGCTTGTGGTCGAGAAGAGAGTCTCGGTGGACGCGCAGATCGCGACGCGGATTGATGTGGGGGTGGGTCGGTTTTCCCATGTGGAACTCGATGGAGTGGTCATTCAAAAAGCCGAGCGTTTACTTCACTTCATGCTCAACAAGCCGACTGGTGTGGTCAGCGCGACGAGCGACGCGGAGCATCGGACGGTGATCGATCTGATCGATGATCCGGACAAGGAGTCACTGCATTTGGTTGGCAGGCTGGACCGGAATACCTCGGGTTTGGTGCTGCTGACGAATGACGGCCGCTGGTCGAAGGCTTTGATGGACCCGGCACGCAAGGTACCGAAGATCTATCTGGTGGAAACACGTGATCCAATTCCACGGGAAGCAGTCGAGGCGTTTGCGAAAGGCTTCTATTTTCAGACCGAGGATCTGACGACTCTGCCAGCGGAGCTTGTCATTCTTGGCGAGCGTCTGGCGAGGCTGACCTTGCATGAAGGGCGTTATCATCAGGTGAAGCGGATGTTCCACCGGATCGAAAACCGGGTGACCTCGTTGCACCGTGAGCGGATCGGAACGATTGGATTGCCCGAGGATCTGACCCCGGGAAGCTGGAGGGCATTGACGGCTGCGGAGATCCGGTTGAACGCGTGAATGTCTCCGCACGGGTCAGGCCTTCGTCTGGCCGTTGCCCCGGACGCGATACTGGTAACTCGTCAGTTCACGCAGACCCATCGGTCCGCGGGCGTGAAGCTTGTCGGTGGAAATGCCGATTTCCGCACCGAAACCGAATTCACCGCCGTCGGCGAATCGGGTCGAAACATTGTGGAAGACGCAGGCGGAGTCCACTTCACGGAGGAATTTTTCCGCAGTGGCGGCATCGGTGGTGACGATGCAGTCGGTGTGATGGGAGCCGTAGTCGTTGATGTGGGCGACCGCTTCCTCTAGGGATGCGACAATTTTGATCGCGAGGATCAGATCGAGATACTCCGTGGACCAGTCCTCCTCGTTGGCGGTAACGATGTCTGTTAGAATGGCCCGTGATTCCTCACAGCCACGGAGTTCAACTCCCTTTTCGCGCAAGGCTGCTGCGATCACCGGCAAGGCGGTGGCGGCAATGGATTCGTGGACGAGGAGGGTTTCCAGCGCATTGCACACGCCAGGCTTTTGGGTCTTGGAATCGACGGCCAGCGCTGCGGCCATGGTGATGTCGGCGGCCTTGTCGACGTAGAGGTGGCAGACGCCGTCATAGTGCTTGATGACCGGCATGCGCGCGAGCGACACCACGGTCTCGATCAGCCCCTTTCCGCCGCGTGGAATGATCAGGTCGAGCCACTTGCCCATGCCCGCGAGCACGGCGACGCTTTCGCGATCGGTGAAAGGGATGAGCTGGATGGCGTGGTCCGGTGCGCCGGCGGCGGAGAGTGCGTCGGCGATGGCGCGGTTCGAGTGGATGGCCTCGCTGCCACCGCGGAGGATGGTCGCATTGCCGGTCTTGAAGCAGAGCGCGGCGGCGTCAGCGGTGACGTTCGGGCGGCTTTCATAGATGATGCCGATGGTGCCGATGGGCACGCGGACCTGCTCGATGCGGATACCATTCGGGCGCGTCCAGTCATCAAGAACCTGACCGACAGGATCGGGAAGGTTGGCAACCTGGTCGATGCCTGCGGCCATCGCCTCCACTCTGGTCTCGTCGAGTTTCAGTCGATCGAGCATGGCTGCGGAAAGTCCCTTGGTTTTCCCGGCGTCAAGGTCGAGCGCATTGGCCGCGAGCAGTGTGGGAATGCGTGCCCGAAGCTCTGCCGCCATGGCCAGCAGGATGGTGTTCTTTTCGGCGGTTGAAAGTTGTGACAAGCGATAGGCGGCGGCACGTGCCTGCCGGCCCATTTGGTGGATCGTCTGAGTGATGTCGGAGGACATGGGAAGAATGGCTTCAGCCTTTGGCAACGAACCGGGTCGAAGTGCCCTTTCCTTCAAGAATGAGAGCGAGGCGTTCCGGGTGGCGACCATGGGCGATGTGGGTTTCGATACCGGCATCGACGGCAAACTTGATGGCTTCAAGCTTCGAGGCCATGCCGCCCATCGAGAAGCGGCCCTTGTCGTCGCGCACGTGCTTGAAGACTTGGTCAATGTCGCGGACTTCAGGGATGAGGGCCTTGGTTTCCGGGTCGAGTAGTCCGTCGACGCTGGTGAGCAGGATCACGCGTTTGGCTCCGGCGAGTTTCGCGACGCGGACGGAAAGCATGTCGTTGTCGCCGAACTTCAGTTCCTCGACCGCGACCGAGTCGTTCTCGTTGATGATGGGCAGGATGCGTGGTTCGGAAAGCAAGCGGCCAAGCGTGTCGGAAACGTAGTCCGCGCGTTCCGGCGTGCCAAGGTCGGCGGCGGTGAGGAGTACTTGTGCGACGGTGACTTCGAAGTTTGCGAAAAGACTGCTATAGGTCTGCATTAACCGGGCCTGACCCACGGCTGCGCAGGCTTGGCGGGTGGCGGTGTCTTTTGGATATTCAGCCAGCCCGAAGGTGGAAACACCGGAGCCGACCGCCCCCGATGACACGAAGAGGCAGCGGTGGCCTGCATTGATCAGTTCGGCGATGGCGGCCACCAGATGCACGAGCGCGGCGCGATCCAGCGTGCCGTCGGAGGACTTTGTCAGAACGCCGGTGCCCGCTTTGATGATGGTGAGATCGGGGATGGAAATTTTCATCTAGGACGTCGAAGGTCTCTTAGGTTGGAGCTTGGCACTTGGTAATTGGCACTTCCTTACTTTGCGTGCTTGAGCGCGTCACTGACAGCCGGGAAAATCTGCTTTTTCCGGCTGACCACACCCGGTGCATCAAAGAGGGTTTCGTCGATGCGGGTGAATGGCAGCTTGGCCTGGATCTCGGGACTGCCGATGGCGAGGATCATGCTGTGGTGTCCGGCGACGTCGGTGACGGCGATGATCGCGAGGTCGTAGTGGTTGGCGGCAACCAGATCGCGCAGTGCTTCCTCGATTTCGTGGCGACGGGCGCCGAATCCATGGAGGCCGCGTTCCTCGACCTGGGAGATGCTGACCTTGCGACCGTCTTCGGAAAACTCCTTGCGGTCGGCATTGAGGATTTCCTGGGCAGTCCCGGTGGAAATGAGTGAACCGACGGCAAAAAATTCCTCGGTGAATTGTTGTGGGTTGATCCCGGCGACACCACTAAGCCAACGGAGCATTTCCCGATCGAGGTCGGTGGTGGTTGGCCCCGTCAGACAGAGGGTGTCAGAGATGATGCCGGAGCAGAGGCAGAGCGCGACGCCGGACTCAGGCACGAGCGAGCGATGGAGAAACTTTCTGGCAACAAGTGTCGACGTTGAGCCGACCGGTTCATTGAGGTAACGAATCGGCTCGCGGGAAACAAGATCGCCCGCGAGTCGGTGGTGGTCAATGACCTCGACGACTTCGGCCTCCTCGACCCCGAGCACGGCTTGGGCGTACTCGTTGTGGTCAACCAAGGCCAGACGGACCCGAGGAGGATCGACCAAGTCGGACTTTGAAATAACGCCGATGAGTTTTCCATCCTTGTGGTCGGTGACGGGGAAGAGATCCTGATCAAGTCCGGCGAGGCGCTTGCGCAGCCGCGAGATCGGCTCGTTGACGCTCACGCTGAGGAAGGTCGAGGTCATTACATGGCGGACAATGCGGGAACAGCGGATGAGGGTGGAACTGCTGGCGGTATCGTGATGGCAGCGGAGGATGACGACGCCTTTTTTCGCCGCGAGTTCGCAGAGGGCGGGTTCGACCGGATTATCGCCGGTGACGAGTAGGGCGCGAGCCCCGTGGTCGATGGCGTAGCGCTGGACGATTGGACGGTCGCCACAGATGACAAGATACTGACTGACGTTTCCTTCCTTGGAAGCTGTCTTCAGGCGAGCTTCGATGGTGGACTGCGAGGAGGCTCCGACGAGGAGAACAAGATCTTCCTCGATCCCGTCGGTGGGCAGAGGCGCTCCGATGCTTTCCGCGTGGAGGGTGTCAGCGATCTTCGAAAGCGAGGCGTGCACCGTTCTAACAGCAAGGCCTTCGGTCTGATCTGGCAGCAGTAGTTCGAGCAGGTCGAGATAACGCAGGATGCCATGGACCTGGCCGTCCTCGTCGGTGACCGGTATGCAGCGCACACCGCTGGAAATCATGTGTCGATAGGCGGTGAGGAAGGTGTCGGCGAGATTGGCCCGGACGACGTCGCGGCGGCAGATCATTCCGGCGGTGGCGCGGACGTCGGTGACCAGTTCGGGGGCTTCCATGCCTGAGCGTTCGAGCGCCCAGGCAGTGCGTTGAGGGACCTCGCCGCAGCGGGCGGCGATGGCGTCCGGTTCGCCGGTGGCGCGCAGCAAGGCGGCGTGTCCGATCGCGGCGCAGATCGCGTCGGTGTCCGGGTTCTTGTGGCCGATCACGTAGAACGGCAGTCGCGGGCGGGTGGACATAGCTGGCGAAGGACTAATTGCGAATTGCGGTTTGAGAAATGCCAAAACCGTAAAATGACGGATTCCTCACATCCTTTCGGGCACCTTGATTCCCAGAAGGCCAAGTCCGGTGGTGAGGACGCGGGAGGTCAGCTCACAAAGCGCGAGGCGGCTGGCACGCACCGGACCGTCCGATTTCAGAACCGGGCAGGCTTCGAAGAACGAGTGGAAGCCGCGGGCGAGTTCGAGAAGATAGTTGGCCAGCAGGTTTGGTCGATAATCCTCGATGACGGTGGGCAGCACCTCGCCGAAGCGGGCGATGAGCCGGGCCAGATGAATCTCGGCATCGTCGTCGAGAACAATTGTGGCAGAGGTCGCGTCGAATGGTTCGTCGAGCTTCCGAAAGATCGAGAGGATACGGACGTTGCTGTATTGGAGATACGGTGCGGTATCGCCTTGGAGCGCGAGCATGCGATCCCAGGAGAAGACGTAGTCGGTGAGCCGGTTTTGCGAGAGTTCGGAGAATTTCACGGCGCCGATGCCGACCATTTCCGCGATCTGCGCGGCTTCTTGAACCGGGAGGTCCGGGTTCTTTTCGGCGATGACCTTGGCGGCGCGCTCGACAGCTTCCTCGAGCACATCGACGAGCTGCACGTTGTCGCCCGAGCGGGTCTTCATCAGCTTCCGGTCCTCGCCGAGGATCGAGCCGAAGGCGACATGCTGGCAATCGGCGTGCACGCCCCACCGCCGCGCGGCATCGAAGATCTGGCGGAAATGCAGGCTCTGCGGAACTCCGACGACATACCAGATGTGATCGGCCTTCCAGGTCTTCACCCGGTAGTCGAGGGTGGCGAGGTCGGTGGTGGCGTAGAGAAAGCCGCCGTCGGCCTTGCGGATGATCGCGGGATTGTCGGTCCAGCCATTTTCCTTGTTGACGCGGAACGGGTCCTGTTCATCTGGAAATTCTCCCGACGCGAAAATGCAAACGGCACCATCGCTGACGCGGGCGATGCCCTTTGTTAGAAACTCATCGACGATGTCGGCGAGCTGGTCGTTGTAGAAACTTTCGCCGAGCCAATAGTCGAAGGATACATCGAGACGGTTGTAGATTTTCTGGAGACCCTTCTTGGAAACCTCGATGCACTGTTTCCAGATCGCCAGGTTCCCGGCATCACCGGCCTGGAGTCTCACGAGCTCGGCTTTGCAAAGATCAAGGACGGCCGGATCAGCCTTTGCGGCAGCGTTAACGTCGCGATAAACCCGAACCAGTTCCGGAATCGGATCCGCCTCCAGCGCGGCTTGATCGAGCAAGGTTTTCCAGCCGTGGAGGATCATTCCAAACTGGGTACCCCAGTCGCCGATGTGGTTGTCTGAAATGACCGTGTAGCCGAGGTAGCGAGCGATGCGCGACAGCGAGTCGCCGATGATCGTCGAGCGGATGTGACCGACGTGCATTGGCTTCGCCACATTTGGCGCGGAGAAATCGACGACCACGGTGCGGCCCTGGCCGATGTCCGGCACGCCGAGCTTTTCGTCCCGGATCAGCGCGGCGGTGTAGGTCGCGTAGGCCTGGGGAAGGATGCGGAAATTGAGGAAGCCGGGGCCCGCGATGTCGGCGGTGGCGAGTCCGGCGAGGTCGATCTTATCAAGGATTTCCTGCGCGAGTGTCCGAGGGTTGGTCTTGCGCTGTTTGGCGAGAACCATCGCGGCATTCGATTGGTAGTCGCCAAACCTGAGATCGGCGGCGACAGTCACGGGCGCGGCGGCGGACTCACCGATGACTGTGGAAACAGCGAAGGAGAGGCGGGATTCGAGGTCCTGCAGGATGGTCATGAGGTGGAAGGGGTCGACGGACTCAGTTGCCGGTATCAGTCGTTCGGGATGCCGTGGGGTCGAGGATGGCGAGGATCTCCTCGCGGCTACCGGCCTCGCCAATGCGGCGGCGGATCTCCTCGTTGGTGAACATTTTTGCGATCGCCGCCAGAGTGCGAAGGTGGAGGTGATGGTCCCTCCGTGGCACGATGAACAGAAACACGAAATGAACCGGGCCGCCGTCCAGCGCTTCAAAATCAATTCCGGAGATCGACCGTCCAAGCACCGCGACGACATGGTCGATCTGGTCCGAAAAGGCATGGGGAATCGCCACTCCTGAGCCGATGCCAGTGCTGACGAGCTCCTCGCGAACCTTGAGGGAATCGAGGATTTCCGCTTCAAGAGCGGCATTGATCGTCCCCAGAAACCTCAAATGCTCGACCAACTCGACAATCGCAGGCCAGTGTTCCCCAGCCCGCATTTCGGGCAGGATTTGATCGGCGCTGATGAGCTGGCTCAGTTTCATGGGGAAACGGGCGACCTGAAAGCCGGTCGCACAAGGGGGTTCGCCGATTACCGTTGCTGCAGAGGCTTGGCAAGCGGATTCGTGGCGCTGGGACTCCGATTGACCCTTGCCCTCGGGCTCATTGATTCAGTAGAATCCACGCATGATTCGTGGAATTTGCCATTTGTTGCTTCTGGTGTCGCTGTGTCCGCTGCTGACCCAGTGTGGAGATTCCCTGGGGGCAGGGAACATGGGCGGACCCACCGTGGAGCTGCGCATTGCCAAGATTGCTGCCGAGGCGACGGGCGACTTTTACTATGGACGGCGTTATTACGTCAACAAGACCCGGTTCTGGGGTTATTTGAAGAAGCCCCGCGAATCGTGGAGCCGTGCCAAGCTGGTGGTGTTCAACGAGTCACAGAAAACCAATCCTGATCGGATGTCGGAAAATGGTCCTGCGAGTCAGCGCTATGGCTTTGATCAGAACTTCGAGTACAAGATCCGTGGTTCGTTCACGGGTCGCGAGGTTTATGAGCCGAACAGCAACCAGTTTCTGCCCGAGTTCAGGTTGACGGGCCATGACCTCATGGATCGCAATCCCGGCTGGTTGTTCCAGCCGAGCGACCGCTACGACCCGATCCGCGTCACGTTGACTCCCCGTTGAACTGGTCGGGTCTCCCTTTCTCGCAAGAATTCGATGCAAATCCGATCATTCCCACGCCCCCCTCGCGGAGGACCCGGTTCACGACTTGACGCGGTCAAGCCCGTTCCGGTTGACGAGGCATCGTTGGATTGGGGCGGCACTCGGCTTCGTCGGAAGAAGAAGGACAGCTCCGCCAAGCGCCGCCGGGAGACCTTGTTGCGAACCATTGCAATCGGTGTGCTGGCGCTGATGGGCATGGGCGGAATCGCGTTTATCGGGCTCTCGAGAGATCGAGTTGTCAGTGATGCGGTGTGGCGCGATCCCACGGCTGAATTTCAACTTCAGAGGGCGGATGTGGTGATTCCCCTTTCGGAAGAGAAGGCTCTGGATCTCGTGCGCACGGTTCTCAATGCGAGGAGAATCGACGAACTGAGGGGGCTGGTCCGGCTCGACTTCCTGGCCGGCATGGAGAAGAAGGACGGGAAAATTTCGAGGATGGACTGGATTGGCAATATGGACTCCAACGGAATCCAGATTGAGGGCGTCGAGATCGTTTACAAGAACGAGAATGTCCGACCGCGCAGGGTCTTGCTGACCCCGGACGAGAAGGGGACCTGGCAGGTTGATCTCGCAGCGTTGGCGGGGCACAATACGACCGCTTGGGACAAGATCATCAGCGAGCCCGAGGTTCACGCGGACCTGAGGGTGATGATCGGACATGACAACTACTACAACGGCCGTTTTTCCAACGACCGGGAATGGGCCTCGTTCGCCATGATTGGTGCCGAGACGACAACCCTGCTGATCGGCTATTGTCCGGTCGAAAGCGAAACGAACCGTGCGCTGATGATCCTCTTGCGCGATCAAAGGGCTGTCAGGGCAATCGTTCGGATCAAAAAAACGGATGCGCCCGGCAGTCGGCAGTGTGAAATCGTCACCATCCTGGCGGAAGACTGGATTTTGACCGATACACCGTTTGACAAGCGGCGGGTCGACAAGGACCCCGCGAGCGAGATGAAATTCGAGCCGGCCCCTCAGGATCCATAGGACGATTCAACCCGGCTGGCGACGTCGCGATAGCCGTAGTCCACTTCGTAGATTTGCTTGAAGCAATTCAGGGCGGAAGTGCTGTCCCCCATTTCGGAGTGGATCTCTCCCTTGTCGTAAAGCACTTCCTTCTTGATGTTGTCCATGCTGTGCAGATCTGCGAGAGCGTCGCTGAGTTGTTTGATGGCGAGGTCCAACATCCCTTTGGCGCGGAAGGTTCTTGCCAGAAGCAGGAGCACCTTGGTCCGAATGTGCGGGTTGCGGGTGGCCTGTTGAAGATGCGGGATGGCACCGCTGTAGTCGCCGATGTGATAGAGGGCGGTGCCGAGGTCGAAGCGGAACTGCGGATCGGTGGGGTTTTGTTCGACGCGGCGCTTTGCCTCCTCGACCTGGTCACCGAGTCGATCGGCCCTGCGGCTGTTGAGCGCTGCCTGGAGCTCTGCATTGTGAGGGTCTGCGGCTGCGGCCTCCTCCAGCGCTCTCATTTCGGCTTCCTGAGCGCGATCATTCATTTGGGAGGCCTTGTTCTGGAGGGCCACGTCTCCGTTGCTGAGGGAGTGCGCCCAGGAGAAAAACGCGTGTGCATTCGTCCAATCTTCAAGCTGCTCGTATACAGCGGCAAGATCCTTCACGGCAATGAGACTGTTGGTGTCCTCATTGTATTTCATGACGAGGCGGTCGCGTCGTTCCTCGAGCTGGTCACGGGTCAGGCCGGTTTTGGAGGCTTTCTCCATTTCCTCGGATTCGGCGGTATTGCGCATCAGGCTGCGCATGTCTGAATTCTCGTCCCATTTTTGTTTCTGCATCGACGCCCGGGCGGAACAGTCCTTGGAACCCTTGATGGCCTCCGAATCGGTCGGGGCCATCTTGATGATATCGTTGTATACCTCGGAAGCGATTTGCGGCATATCGCGTGAGAGATAGTGCTTCGCCAGCTTGTGGAGGAGCTTGGGCGATTCCGGCGTGCCTTTGCGGACAGTTTCCAGCGCGAAGGCGGCGCTGTCCGGTAGCTCAAGCTTCATGAAGCATTCGAAAAGCAGGTCGTTGGAGGCCTCGTTGAAAGGGTCCTTCTCAAGTTCCTTTTCGATCAGCGGAATCGTTCCGGCTGGGTCTTTCTTGGCTTGCCCTTGGAGCTTCATTCCACCGAAGCCACTCGACTGCATGCCGAAGAGTCCTTTTTTCTTCGGCCCGTCCGCCATCTGAATCTCCACCTTGCGGAGAACCTTGCGACCGTCGAGGAACCCCGGAGAGTCTTTCAACAGCGCCTGAAGCAGGCTCACGGCGTATGGAAGATTCTGGGTTTGAACTGCACTGAGAGCTTTCAGCCACAATGCCTTGTGGCTTTGCGGGAGGTCTTTCTCGATGATTTCAGGCATAAGAGGCGTTTTTTGAAGGTTTTTGCCAAATGCGAACTTCGTCGCGGGCTGGACTCAAAAAGTGGAATGGAAGCCGCAAATTGGCAAGCGCTCCGTTCATTGGAAACGAGCAGGTTTTTGGGATTGATGCCTGCTTCGGAACGGGCATCATTCCGCGCCGGGAGCGTGTTTCGCTCCTGCTTCACGCTTCAACGCCCAACCATGCCTCCTCGTCCACGCAAGACTTCCTCCCGTCGCAAAAATCAAGGCCGTATGGCTCCAGGTCCCCGCCGTGGAAACAAGGAAGGCGAGGAGAAGGCGGTCGAGGTCGATGGCGAGGTTTCGTCCGTTCTCGCCGGGACCATGTTTCGCGTGAAGCTGGTCAGCGGTCACGAGGTTCTGGCCCATATTTCCGGAAAGATGCGCAAGCGTTTCATCCGCTTGGTAGTGGGTGACAAGGTCAAGATGGAGATGTCTCCTTACGACACCTCCAAGGCGCGCATTGTTTTCCGCTTGGGCTGAATCCCGCAGCGAATCAGTCCTGACCGTCTTCTTCATTCGCCGAAGCAGACCGCGGGGTGCGGCGTTCCACCTCGATCTCGCCGAGCAGATGGCTCTGCCGGATGATGAATTGGTTGAGCTTCATCAGCTCAAGCACCGCAAGGAACGTGACGATCACCTCAGCCTTGGTTGTCGCCCCTTCGAACAAGTCCTCGAACCTTCTCGCCTGCCCGCAGGTGAAGTAATGGAGGAGGAACTCGATTTTGTCCGCAACCGTGAAGCGGTCGTCGATGATGTCTCCGAAATCATTCGATTCCTCGAACCGCTTCAGCACGTTCTGGAACGCGCGGATCAGGTCGAAAATCGAGACCTCGGCCAGTGGGGTGGGCGTTTCAATCGGGAGCTCGGTGACCTCCGCCTGGTGGGCGAAGCTGCCTTCCTGCTCGATCTCCTTCTGCGATAGGAATCCTGCGGCATCCTTGAATTTCTTATACTCGATCAACTGGCGGATCAGCTCCCAGCGCGGATCATCCTCTTCGGCATCCTCCTCTGGCGGTTGGTCCTGCCTGGGAAGGAGGGTCCGGCTTTTGATGTACATCAGATTCGCCGCCATGACGATGAATTCGGAGGCGAGATCGATGTTCAGCAGCTTGAACGTGTCGATGTAGTTCAGGTATTGGCGGGTGATCCGTTCGATCGAAATCGTCTGGATGTCCACCTCGTCCTTCTTGATGAGGTAGAGAAGCAGGTCGAGGGGGCCCTCGAAAATATCCAGACGGACTTTATAGTCGGCGGCTTCCATGAAGGTTTTGGTAGGTGATCAACGCGACAGGTGCGAGGAAATTTCCGCTCGCCTGCGGACCATGCTCCGGATTGACTGTTCCTACTCACGAGCGACTCATGGAAACCGAACAGCTTCATTCCTTCAACGAACGTCTCAGCCAGTGGATTTCGAGTCAGGGCTTCTGGTTCCAGTTGCGCTTCTCGATGTCCGGTGGCGGTGCCAGCTCGGCCCTTTATCACCTTCTGCGGATTGCTTTCCGCCTGCTGTTGTTCTTCCTGCTCGTGTCGCTGGCCTGTTGGTATTACCTGTTGAAGCGGGTGACCTACCCAGACTTTCCGAAGAAACTGACGGCTTCCATCGGGCTTCAGCTTGGTTCCGCCGAATCCAGAATTGAAGGATTCCGCCGCACTCAGGGGGAGTTCAACCTCCGTCGAATCGCCTGTGTGGGTGGGCCTGACGCGTTTTATTCTGCCTTCGAGGCGGCGAACATCACCTGTCGGATGGGATTGCTGGACGGCTTGACAGGCGTCTGGAAGCCGGGCCCGATCCGGATCAAGCGGCTTGACATGGATGTTCGGGGGGGAGCGGATGATGCCGAGGCGGCTGGGCGACAGGCAGCTTCGTTTCTCAAGCAGTTTCCCAAGTTCGAGCTGAGTACGGTTGAGATTTCGGATGCGACGCTGCGCTGGGGGTTTTCCGATCGGACGAAGGGGGAAATCCGCAACAGTCGCCTCATGGTCCAGCGGACTGATGAAGGTTACCGTCTCCAGTTCCGAGGGGGCACGATGTCCCAGAACTGGTTGGATCGATTGGAGATTGACGAAATCATTGCGACCATCGGGCCGAAGGGAATGAAGATCGAAAAAGGGGAATTCTTCGCGAAGAACGATGAGGTCAAAGGCGTGGACGGTGCGGTATCGATGTTGGGCGTTGCGGTTGAAGGCGGGGACCGTCCGGCGATTTCGGGAACCATCAGGCTCAAGCACGTCCCGCTTGGATCGTTGATCCCTGCTCGGGTTCAGGGATTCGTTGAAGGAAGCATTTCCAGTGACCTGAAGCTCTTCGGGTCCACAAATTCAGCGGATGGGATCGGATTCGAAGGCCAGGTAATCCTGAATGTTGACGACTGCATCACGCTACGTGACCGCATTCATATTTTCCGTGCGCTTTCCGTTGTGGATGTCTTCAACAGCTATCGGAAGCTCGATTTCCGGGAGGGTTCCGTTTACTTGAAGACCAGTGCCGGGGTCCTGGACGTGCGGAACGTGAATTTGAAGTCTGGAGACATCATGACGCTGCAAGGCGGTCTCCGTGTCCGCCTGCCAACTCAGCAAGAGATCGACAGTGCCGTGGCCCGCCGTGCAACCGGCGATCTGGCGCCGGTTTTCGCCACTGACAACACAAGCGACGACCTTGAAAGTAAGGAGGCTGGAAATGACTTCACCCTTAAACGCGCGGCGGTGGCCGATGATGCGTCGAAGGAAACCTCAAAGGACTCGGCAAACGCTCAGGACAGCGGGCTTTTCGAGAGACTGGCTCAGGGCCGGGTTGACCGACAGATGCAACTGCGCGGATCGGACTTGTTTGCGAAGAATCTTCGCTACGAAGGCAAGTTGCAGATCACAATTCCCGGGGATTCGTTTGCCCGCGCTCCCGACCTCGCCCTCATTCATCAACCGGACCCTGTCACCAAGCGGATCTCGATCGATGTACCTATTGAGGGCAATATCTACGAAATCACACTCAGTCAGGCGGAGGACATCTACATCAAGGGTCGCCGCCGGGATTGAAGCACTGCAGTGGCTCAGACAGCCGCCGCAGGGGGATTTGCAAGTCCGAGGGAGGCGTAGATTTCGCGGGTTACGCGGCTTTTGTTGAGCGTGTAGAAATGAATGCCATCCACACCGGCGTCGAGAAGTTCGGCACATTGCTGGGCCGCGTAGTGGATCCCGATCCGCTCGACGGCGTCGGGGTCGCCGTTGGCGCGGTCCAGGGCCCTCAGCAATTTCGCCGGGTACCTGGCTCCGGCGGCAAGCTCGGCCATCCGCTTCATTCCCGAGGTGGTCGTCACTGGCATGATCCCGGCGATCATCGGCACACGGATGCCCAGAAGATCGCAACGCTCCCGGAAATCCAGGAAATCGCGGTTATCGAAAAACAGCTGGGTGCAGAGGTAGTCCGCGCCCTCGTCGATCTTCGCCTTGAGGTGATCGAGCTCGAGAAGCCGGTTCGGCGTGTCCGGGTGTCCCTCGGGAAAACCCGCCACGCCGATCCCGAATCCCCTCGGGTCCGGATGGCGGCCGCTCGCGTTGAATTCCTTGATGAACCTCACCAGGTCGGCCGCGTGGCGGAAATCGCCCTTGCTCCAGTCGTAGGCCGTTTCGCCTTTCGGTGGGTCGCCGCGTAGGGCGAGAATCGTGTTCACGCCGGCCATGGCGTAGCGCTCCAACAAGGCATCGATCTCGGCTCGCGTGTGGCCAACGCAAGTGAGATGCGGGACCGGAGGAATCGCCGTGGTCTGCTTGATTCGCACCACCAGATCGTGGGTCAACTCACGTGTGCCGCCGCCCGCGCCGTAGGTCACCGAAACGAACGACGGCTCGAGCGGCTCGAGGTCGCGGATCGTCTGGTAGAGCTCTTCCCATCCTGCGGGGGTCCGCGGCGGGAAGAACTCAAATGAGAAGCCGGGACGGCGGCTCTCGAGGAGGTCGAGAATGTGCATGGGACTGGGTAAAAGTTGGACAATATCCGATTGAAGTCGAAACCTTCGGGGGATTTCGGAGTTTCAATCACCGAACGTCCCGCTCACCGAATTAGGAAAACGCCGAACTCTCATGAAGACAATCCCCGTTTCGCTGGTATTTGCCGGTTCCCTTCTTGGGGCCTCCGCCTTGCCTGGTCCCGACCGGCCTGCGGGTGAACCCGAGCAGAAGGAGCGGCCGGGCTTTGCCAATGCGGAACGTCGAGGCGAACAAGGCCGGCCGATCGAGTTCTGGAAGCATGCCGATACCAACCGCGACGGCCTGATTTCCCGCGATGAATTTCTCGCTTTGGAGCGGATAAAGAAACTTCCTGCCGAGCAGCGTGACAAATTTTTCAACCGCCTAGACAAGAATGACGACGGCTCGATTTCCATCGAAGAGCTCCGCAAGATGGCGCCTGGCGAGGGCGGTCCTCAGGGATTGCCCCGTCTTCAGGAACTCGATACCGATCACAGCGGAGGAGTCAGCTTCAAGGAGTTTCAAGCAGCGCCTTTCATTCAGAAGCTGCCGGCTGAACGTCAGGAGGCTCTTTTCAAGCGACTTGATCGTGATGGGGACGGACAGATCACCCCGAAGGACCGCCCGGAGGGACCACGTCCCGACGGCTTGCCACACCGACCGGAGGGTCCGGGAGCCGGTGGTGGCGGCATGGATCTTAAGCAGATGCTCCACCGTCTCGACACCAATGGCGACGGCGCAATGACCTTCGAAGAATTTCAGAAGGCTCCCTTCGCGGAAAAAATAGGAGAGGATGCCCTTGAGGCTCGCTTTATGAAGCTCGATCGGAACGGCGACAAGAAGATCACTCCCGAAGAGATTCCGGGACCACCGGAAGGCGACAAGCCCGAGCGTCCCGAGCGACCAGCCGGAACGAAGCCCGAGTGACCCGCTGGATCAGAAGTTCACCTCGAACCAAATCCCACCGTAGAGGCGGTCGGTTTCCGGATTAGCCACCATCGGGACCGAAATTCCGACAAAAGGCGTCACAGAGACTGATTTACTGATCGCATAAGTGAAGGAGGCGCGGGCATACAGGTCGTTCCAGCCACTGCGGCCGTAGTAGTCGTCCACCCAGCTCGTGCCCGCTTGAAGGCTGATGAATGAGGAATCGGTGACCGGCTTGGTCCACTCGGTTTCGAGCCAGACGTAAGGAGCCTCCGCGCCTGTGTCGTAGGCGGCGCCGAGCGTGAGGTCGAGATTCTTGGTCGCGTGCCAGGTGAAGCTCGGCGCGATGTCTACCCCGTCGTCGAGGATGGCGTGATCGAAATTGTGAAGGGTGATCGAGACGCCGGTGGAGAACTGATCCGCATCGTATGTGAGATCGACGAAGAACGATGACTCCGAGAAATCCCCATCACCGGTCTCGGTGGCATAGAGGCCGCCGAGATCGAGACGCCAGTCGTTGCTGAGCGCGATTTCAGCCTGGAGTTGGAAGTCGATCACACTGTCGCCGAGCTTGAAGCCCCGCCAGACCGACTCGGAACGGAAACCCGTGACCGCCTCGATACCGATCGGGATTTCCTTGTCGGATTCCGCGCTGGCGGGAAGGACGGCGGCGATCAGAAAGAGGGGAACGGCACGAAACATAGGCGGATAGTGACGTTCCCGGGACTCCCGGTCAACCCACAGCTCAACGGAGTCTCGGAGCGACTTCGGCAGCGAGGTTGGAATCGAGCGCGTCGGAGCGCATTTTGCCATGCTTGCCCCTGCTCCACCAGAAGACGATCGGGGACGCGACGAAGATCGAGGAGTAGGTGCCGACCACGATTCCGATGAGGATCACCAGCGAGAAGTCGCGCAGCGCAGCACCACCGAGGATGGCCAGCGAGAGCACGGACACGAGGGTCGCGGTGGAGGTCAGGATGGTGCGGGAGAGCGTGGCATTGATCGCCTCATTCATCATCTCAAGCAGGGTGCCGCGACGCTCATGGAAGCTTTCACGGATACGGTCGAAGATGATGATGGTGTCGTTGATCGAGTAACCGGCGATCGTCAGGATTGCACCGACGTGGATCAGCGAAAGTTCGCGTCCGAAGAGAACCACGAATCCAGCGGCGATGACGCAGTCGTGCACCAGGGCGACGAAGGCTCCGATGGCGAAGGAGAACTCGAAGCGGATGGTCACGTAGATCAGGATTCCCAGCAGACCAAGGCCAAGTGCGAGCAGCGAATTGATCAGGAACGTGCCACCGAGGTAACCGGAGACTTCTTCACGGCTGGCGTCGATCTTGTAGTGGGTGCCCTTTTCGTCGGTGGTTTTTTCACCAAGTGCAGGATAGGTTTCGCGGAGCTTGGCTTCCACTGCGTCGGCATCGCGATCATCACAGCGGATTGTGAGCAGCTTGCCCGAGGTCGGATTGGTCTCGTCCTGGGGGAACACGGCCTTGTGCAGGGCGATCCCTTCATTGAGGACCTTTTCGACTTCGGCGGTCGGAATTTGGACGCTGCCCAGCAGGAACTGGACGCGGGTGCCTCCGGTGAAGTCGATGCCGAGCGCTCTCTCCTTTTTCCACCCGAAGGCGCCGACTGCCGCCAGCACCATGCCGAGTGAGACGAGCATGCAGGGGACGCGCTTGCCGAGGAAGTCGAAGTTCTTCGACTTGATCAGATTCAGGAAGGAAAGGTTCTTGAGGAAGCCGAGGTCAAGGCCCCAGCGGAAGAGGACCCGGGTCGCGAGGATGGCGGAGAACATGGAGCAGAGCAGGCCGATCGTCAGGGTGACGGCGAAGCCCTTGACACTGGCGCTGGCAAGCCAGAACAGGATCACGGCGGTGATCAGCGAGGTGATGTTCGAGTCGAAAATGGCGCTGAAGGCTTTGTCATAGGCGGCATTGATCGCGGCCTTCAAGGACTTGCCGGCGGCGAGTTCCTCACGCAGACGCTCATTGATGAGCACGTTGGCATCCACCGCGACGCCGATGGTCAGTACGATGCCGGCGATGCCCGGCAGCGAGAACGGAAAGCCGAACATCGCCATGACGCCGAAGAGCATCAGCGAGTTCAGGATCAGGCCCAGCAGTGCCACGAATCCGGCGGTGCGGTAGTAGATAAGAACGAAAACGAAGGTCAGTCCGAGACCCAGCAGGCCGGACCAGATGCCTTGCTCGACGACGGCGGCACCGAGGGTTGGCGAGACAGAGCGCTGCTCCTCGACCACCAAGGCGTTTTCGAGGGGGTTCATCAGGGCGTTGGCGAGGCCCTGGGTTTCGCCGGGCTTGTCGAGGCCGTTGACGACGAAGCGCTTTCCGAGAGGGACGCTCTCGACGACCGGAGCGCTGATGACCTCGTTATCAAGCACGATGGCGATGCGGTCATGTTTCGGTGTCATGTGCTCGGTGAGAGCGATCATCTTGTCCTCACCTGCGGAGTTCAGGGTGATGTCGACGGTGCCTACCGCAGTTGAGGAGGGAGCGGCATTGGAGATATCGGCGCCCCCGAGTGCGACCCGGCGGCTGAGCAGGATCGGCGTGCTGAATTCGTTCCCGGCCTTGTCCTTGCCCTTCTGGGTGAACAGCTTGTAGCCCGGCACGAATTCCTTGGAGTTGGCGAGTTGCTCGTTGTCCGGGTGGACCTGACGAAGTTCGAGGTGGGCCACCTTTTCAAGAATGATGCGGATTCGCTTGGACTCCTCGGGATCGATCCCCGGCATCTGGAGAAGAATCCCGTCCTTGCCCTGTTGGGAAATAAGCGGCTCGGCATTGCCCATCCCGTTCAGGCGTTGCTCGATGACCTTCATCGCCTGCTCGATCTCGTGGGTGGTGACATCTTGCTTCTCCCCATTCATGTCGACGCGCTGCTGCACGCGCAGGGAGAACGAGGAGCCGCCGGCGATGTCGATGCTGGTCTTCAGGCGTTCCTTTGGCGGATAGACCGCGAGGGCACAGAGTGCGGCGACGCCAAGGACGAGGACAGTGCCGACGTTGCGCTTGCGGCGCTCGATTTCAGTGGCGAAATACCAGCAGAACAGGATCATCAGGATCATGCCGATCGCGAAAAGCGTCAGCGGGTCCTTAAGGAGGGAGTGCAGGAAGTTCAGCACGTTTTCGGGAAAAGCGGCGGCGAGCATAAGACTTGGCAGTGGGTAAAGCGCGAGGGGCGCGGGGGTGAAATTAAAAACAGATCACTTCTTGGAGTCGCCGGATTCTTTCGGCTGGACGCTGGCGATGGCCGATTTTTCAAACTCGATCGCAGTGCCTTCGGCGACCTTGATCACCACCGTGCGTTCCTTGATGGACTGGACGAGGCCATGGATGCCGGCGGCGGTCACGACGCGGGTGCCGGGCTGGAGCGCGGCAATGCGGACGGCCATTTCCTTGCGCTGGCGTTGCTGGGGGCGGATCAGCAGGAAGTAGAACATCACCACCAGAGCGAGTGGCATGACCATGCCGCTGGAGACGATTTGCTCGAGGAAATTCTTGGGAGCGGTGGTGCCGGCGGGGGCTCCAGCGGCAGGTGCTGCGTCGGCGAGGAACGTGAGAAAAGCGGTGAAGGCAGTCATGATTGATCGGTCTTGGTATAGCGGCGGATGAAGGAGTCTTTGAATTCGAGAAAGTTCCCAGCGGCGATGGAGGCTCTGGCCCCGGCGACGAGGGAGAGGTAGAAATGCAGATTGTGGTAGGAAAGCAACCGCAAACCGAGGATTTCCCCGGCCCGGAAAAGGTGGCGTAGGTAGGCCCGGGAGAAGCGCGCGACGTGGGGTGGGGAGCTCTCGCAGATCGGCCGCTCGTCGCGCTCGTGGATCTTGTTTTTGATCTGGATCGGTCCGTCCAGGGTGAAGGCCATCCCGTGTCGGGCGACCCGGGTGGGCATGACGCAGTCGAAAAGGTCCACGCCGCGGGCGATCATTTCCAGAATCTGGGGTGGGGTGCCGAGTCCCATGGCGTAGCGCGGCTTGTCGTGCGGGAGGAAGGGCACGGCATTCTCG
>Ga0209829_10001429_pt1 | contig 19342 bp, 11 predicted proteins | sample C_140205_EF_Meta_FD_187311 | JGI IMG/M metagenome (GOLD analysis project Ga0209829, IMG submission 187311) | Freshwater microbial communities from Lake Croche, Canada to study carbon cycling - C_140205_EF_MetaG (SPAdes) (version 2) | ecosystem: Environmental > Aquatic > Freshwater > Lake...
CGGACCGATCAAGCGCTACCAACCGTTCCTCACCTCGCTCGACGCAGGGCTCGCCCGGGTTTCTCCGAACGACGTAAAGATCGGCCTCCTGCGCCTCGCCACCGGCTTCGTGAAAAAAGTCGTGATCGCCGACCACCTCACCGGAGCCATTCAATCGTGGCAGCCGCACTTCGCCGAGCTACCACTCGGTGCTCGCTGGCTGCTGTGCGCCGCCCTCGGCCTGCGCATTCTCCTCGATTTCAGCGGCTACAGCGACCTGGCGATTGGCCTCGCGCAGATGGCCGGTATTCGCCTGCCGGAGAATTTCAACTGGCCCTACGCCGCGACGAACGTGCAGGATTTTTGGCAACGCTGGCACATCTCCCTGAGTGCGTGGATTCGCGACTACCTCTACATCCCGCTGGGTGGAAATCGCCACGGTCTCGCGCGTAAAACCGCCCACGGCTTCATCGCGTTCGGTCTGTGCGGGCTCTGGCACGGGGCCGCGTGGAATTTTGTTGTCTGGGGCCTCTATCACGGTGCCGGTCTCGCCATCAGCTCAAACTACGAAACCGCACTCGGATCCTTCGGCCGCAAGCTCGGCGCCCTATTTGACTGCGTGCCGCTGCTCGCCTGGGCTCTCACCATGCTTTTCGTCTTTGTCGGCTGGCTTTATTTTTTCTATCCGGTGCCAACCGCGACGCACATGCTCCGGCTCCTGTTCACCTCTGGTTCGCTCTGAACGCCATGACTGCACCGTCCACCTCCCCGCCCCCCGCATCGTTCCTACGCCGCCTCGCACGCAGCGTCGCGTCCCTCGCGCTCGGGCTGCTCGTGGGTGTGCTGCTTCACTACCTCGTCTACCGATTTTCCCTCCCGTCGAAACCGTTTATCTATGTCGCGTTCTGACCCCACTACGGCGACGTCGCTCCGGCTCGTGGATCGTTGGACCCGCTGGGTCCGCGGATTGATTTTCACTCTGCCGGCCTGGCCATTCTTCCTCGGGATCATCATGGCGTTCGCCGCCTGCGCCTGCGCCGGCCGGATGGTCAGCGAGCGACCGCTGTTCGAAAACTTCGTGCGCTTTTTCAGCCCGATCCAACCGCAACGCGCGTTCTACCCCACGGCCTCGCAACTGGTCGCCCACGTCCGCCACACCGTTCCCGTCACCAAGACCCTCGTCCTCGTCGGCGGCGCCTCCTACTTCCGCGGCACCGGCCAAAATCCCGGCGAACTGTGGACCCACGAACTGCAGCGCCAGCTGGGCTCGCGCTACGCCGTCGTCAACTTCGCGACCGACCAGGCCGATCTCACCGCCTTCGCCGGCGTCGTCTTTGCGATCCTCGCCCGGGAGTATCCGAAGATCATTTACGTGGCCAACGGCAATATCGCTTTGGGCGCGCCCGTCGACGGCGGTCCCGACTACCGCTATCTCTTTTGGGATGCTTACTACAAGGGCCTGCTACCGCCCTCGGTCGCCGACACGCCCGCCGTCCGCGCTCTCCAACGCGAACAGTTACTCGACCCCGGCGCACTCGAAGTTCACGCCGGCCAATGGCTCGACCAATTCGCCTACGCGTGCGACCTCTGGACCTACCTCGGCTACAAAAACTTCTTCACCGTCTGGACCGACGAGCACCGCACCGCCCCCTTCGCTCCCCGTCGCCAAGCCCGCGAAGGCGATGACCCCGGCCTCCTCGCCAGCCAACAAGCCATCCGTCGGGACCCGGCTTACGTTGCCCACTCGGAGAAACACGCCCACCGCGTCGCCCGCACCGGTCTCATGCTCGACCGAACCAACCATTGGGTGCCCAACCCTGCCGTGTGGACACATTTCGAGGAAACCTGCCGCACCATGTTTCCTGAGGAACTGCGCCCCAAATGCCTCGTCGTGCTCCTCCGCGCCAATCCGTTTTTCCTGCAATCGCTCACACCCGACGAGCGGCGTCGCACCGACCAGATTTACCGGCTCGGCCAGGACACCTACGAGCGCACCGGCTATCAGGTGCTCCCGCTGCGCGCAGCTGATTTCACGGCCGATGACTACCTCGACGGCGGCCATTTCATGGCCTCGGGCGGTGCCAAGCTCGCCCGCGCCGTAGCGCTCCACCTTGAAGACCGCGAGCGCGCCAACGAACGGGCCCTGCCCTTCACCCATCCGCGAGGAGGCGCCGTCGAACTCGGACTCATGTTCCCCTCCGACCGGACGCCACGCCAGGAGACCCTCCTCACCGTGCCGCATCGCACCGGCGCCGAAACGTTGGCCGTCGAATACCTCCGCCGCGAAAACGCGCGGTTCGTCTACCAAGCCGGCCCATCCGCCGCGCCGCTCTACTCCCCGCCATTTTCTGCCCCCACGTCGACCACGCTCCACTCCTTCCGCGTCAGCCTCGGCAGTTTTTATTCCCGCACCGCCGCCGACACCACCGGCCGACTCACCTCCACCGAGCTCGCCCCGTTGAAATCGTGGTTACTGCTACACCTCGACGGCCAGCCTTTCTGGGAAGTGCCCTGCGATGCCCGCGAGACTCCGCGTGGCGAAATTTTCCTGGGCCTAAATCCACTGAATCCAATCCCCGGCACCCAATTCACCGGCACCTTGCATTTGGCCGAGCGTCGCCCGCTGACACCGCGCTCGCTCCGTCGAGAAGAAATCGGGGGCGCCCGCCTCAAGTTGACCATCGATGCAACGATGGCCGGCCGCAGTTTCCCTCTCGCCACCACCGGCCAACCCGGCACCGCCGACGTGCTCTTCGTCCGCATCACGGCCCAAGGCAACGCAGTCTTCGGCTACGACCACTGGGGCAGCCCGGCCCTGCTCTCGCCCGAGGTTTCACTCGGCTTCGGCACCACCCACACCGTCGAGTTCAGTCTTCCCGCGCTCGGCAACCACTCCGCGCCACCCGAGCTCACCGTCACCCTCGACGGCAAACCCATCTGGCAACACCCCGTCCCGTTCTACGGCCCCGCTCCCGCGCACATCTACCTCGGCTCAAATCCCACCGGCGCCACTTCCGCCGAGCCCATTCTCATCCACGCCACCTTCGAAAACGTGCTCACGCCCTCGTGGAGAGGATAGCAAGAGCCCACCCCCGCTGCGGGCGCCCCCGCAGCGTCGTCACGCCAAGCCTCGCTCGTCGTCTCAGCAACGCCAGTGGCTGGGCTCGGAATGGTCGTCGCCCTTCCCCTCGTAAGCGTGCACCGACCGGGCGGAGTCGCTCCACAGTGCGAGGTTATTGCGGCGCCAGTCGCGCGATTCCACGATCTCACGGTTGATGGCCGGCTCGTCCGTCTTGATTTCAAGCATCAGACGATTGAGCGCCGCGTAGGCGATATCTTCGGGCGAAACCCCGAGGGACAAAGCATACCGGTGGACCGCGTCGAGTTCCTCTTCAGGCAGCTGAATCTTAATCGCACTCATAGGACCTCCGTTGGATTGGGGATTGCTGAACACCCGACGGTAATCCGCTTCGCCGCCCGCCACAAGGCACGCCCCAAGAAAAGCCCCAAGTCGGCATCGGGCTAATGGCCCTCATGAAAATCCGCCCTCGGCGACCGGCGCAGTTACTGAGCAAAGCCGAATGCATCACTCCTTTCGGGGGAAAGTACTATTTGGTGCCCGGGACAGGACTCGAACCTGCACACCTTACGGCAAAGGCTTCTAAGACCTTCGTGTCTGCCATTCCACCACCCGGGCATCGGGAGTTTCGCCGCAGAGCTTGCCGCTCCCCGTGCGCCCGACGCAAGCGGGGAAATAGAGCATCCTTAGGGCACTGCCGTCGCCAAGAACTTCGGCTCGCGCCGGGCGCGTGTGTGGTCCTCGAAATCGGCCGCCAGCGCGAGCAACTTAGCTTCACTCCACGCCCGTCCGACCAATGAAATCCCCACCGGCAAGCCAAATACTTGCACGGCAGGCACCGTCACACTCGGATATCCCGCGACCGCCGCGAGGCTCGCACTGCCACCGCTCGAGGCGTCGCCATTTACCGGATCAGTGAGGTGCGCCGGACCACGCGTGAGCATCACGAGCGCATCCAGTTTTTCTCCGTCCATCGTCGCATCGATTCCTTCAGTTCGAGTCTGACGCAAGATTGTCTCCCGCGCCTCCAGGTAGGCCCGGTCGGTCAAGGGCCCCCTCGCCTGCGCTGCCAACAAGTCCTCCTGAGCGAAAAACGGCATCTCTTGCGTGCGATGCTCAAGGTTGAAGGCGATCACGTCCGCCAGGGTTTTGATCGGCGCGTCCACCCTCAGCGTCTCAAGGTAACGATTCACCCCATCCTTAAATTCATATGAGAGTAACTCGCCTTCCTGCGCGCCAAACTTCGTGAGCGTCGCCACTTTCGCCGGGTCGACGATCTCCGCCCCCGCCTCGCGCAGGGTCGCCACGATGCCATCCAAGATCGTCTCCATCCGCGGATGAAATCCAAAGGGCCCCCGCAATACCCCGATGCGCGCACCCTTTAGCGCTTCACGCCGAAAGGGCGCCGCCAGATCCACCGCCCCACCCAACGGTCCCCGCGTCGTCGTCTCGTCCCCTTCATCAGGTCCGGCGATCGCGGCCAACACGAGCGCCGCGTCGCGCACCGTGCGCGTCATCGGCCCCGCCGTGTCCTGCGTCACGGAAATGGGTATAATGCCCGTGCGACTCACCCGGCCAACCGTCGGCTTCACGCCGACAATGCCACACGCCGACGCCGGCGACATGATCGAACCGTTGGTCTCGGTCCCGATCGCCACGACACAAAGATTGGCTGCCACCGCCACCGCCGAACCCGAGCTGGAACCCGAAGGATTGCGGTCGAGTGCATAGGGATTCTTCGTTTGGCCGCCGCGCGCACTCCATCCGCTGACGCCGCGATTCCCACGGAAATAGGCCCACTCGCTCATGTTTGCCTTCCCCAAAATCACCGCACCCGCCTCGCGCAGCCGCACCACCAGCGGCGCGTCGCTCCGTGGCTTCGAACCCACCAGCGCCAGCGAACCCGCCGTCGTCTCCATGCGATCCGCCGTCGCGATATTATCTTTGATCAGCACCGGAATGCCGTGCAGCGCCCCGCGCACGCGGCCTGCCTTGCGCTCCGCATCGAGTCGTTCGGCAATTTTCAACGCATCCGGATTCAGTTCGATCACGGCATTGAGGTGGGGTCCCGCCTTGTCCACCGCTGCTATGCGCGCGAGATAAGCAGCGGTGAGCTCTCGTGCCGTGAGCGTGCCTGCCACCATCCGCGCCTGCAAATCGTCGATCGTCGCCTCGGCAAACGGAAACGACTGCTCGGCGGCCCGCAACACCGCCGCCCACCACACCAGCAAGCCCAATAAAAACCGGCGACTCACGGCACTTCTCCCAACCGGTCGCCCATCTTGGCGTAAAGTTCGATCTGGTCCGCGCTCGACTTCACCAAATCGGCATCAAACCGCATGCGCCCACGTTGAAAAATCGTAATCACGCACGAGCCGCCAAAGGCAAACAGCCCCTTTTCATCACCCTTCGCGACCGCGCGACCCGGCACATACCCCTGCTTGATCGTACCCACATTCGTCGCCCCCACTTCGAGGATCGCCACTGTGCCAAACTCCGCCGACTCCACGAGCGTGAGCTCGCGTTTGTTTTCGACGAGGTAGCGGACATTACGCCGCAAAGCGACCGGACTCACCGAATAGAGCCAGCCATTGATCAACTGTGATTCAGTGGGCACGCCGGCCACGGGAAAGTGAAACCGATGATAGTCCACCGGGCAAAGCCGCGAGATCAGCATCGCGCCGCCGGAAAATTTTTCTGCCAACGCCTCATCGCCGAGCAATTCGCTGAGCGAAAACTTCGCTCCCTTCACATAAAACCCCTCTGCCGCGTCGACATTCGGCATCGCGAGATGCCGTCCGTCGGCCGGAAACACCGCGATGTTTGCCCCCGCCGCAATTGGCCGCGCCTCGGGCTTAAGCGCCCGATAGAAAAATTCGTTGAACGTTTTATAGTCGAAGGCCGACTTCGCGAACTCGTCCACATCGAGATTGTATTTCGTGATGAACGGCAAAATCCGGGCCGCGCTGTTGCTGGCCCCGAGCAGCATCTGGCACAGCTGGATGAGCGCACCGCCCGCATCATGGCTCGCCCCGATGTTCATGCGCCAGCCATACCAACGGGAAAAGATCGCCCGCCGCACGAGCAGCCAAACGAAGAACCGCCCGGCGGGGTTTTCATAGGCAAAACGCAACCAGGTCTCGCCATAGATCTGCTCCGTCTTAGCGGTGCGGGAAGTGCGGTCGAAGTAGCGAATGGGCTCGGCAGGCATAGGTGCACTGTGGGCCGACCCACGCCGACCTCAACGCGGTTTTTCGTATGCCATGCCAACCGGCGACGAGGACGTCGCCGCTCCAACTTCAAGCCGCCGCAAATCCACCCGCCTCGGAAGCCAGCTGGGGACACCAGCCTGGGGAAGCGACGCCCCCGTCGCGTTTCCCCTCTGCCACGTCGCGCTCACTTCATCACCAGCGCATCCTCCTTCACCGAAAACTTCACCTCGCTCCCCTCAGCCACCGACCCCGCGATGAGCGCCCGCGCGAGCTGCGTCTCGATATTGCGCTGGAGGAAACGCTTGAGCGGGCGCGCGCCGAAGACCGGGTCGTAGCCTTTTTCGGCTGCCCACTCCTTGGCCTTCTTGTCGAGCGTCACGGTCACGCGCCGGTCCGCGAGGCGCTTGTTCAAGTCGGCCAGCAGCAGGTCCACAATGGTCGTGATTTCTTCGAGCGTGAGCGGCTTGAAGAGAATCGTCTCGTCAATGCGGTTGAGAAACTCCGGCCGGAAGGCCTTGCGCAATTCCATCATCACGCTCTCGCGCACGCTTTCCGGAATCGTGTCGCCGGTCACGCCTTCGAGGAGATGACGCGAACCGAGGTTCGAGGTCATGATAATAATCGTGTTCTTGAAATCGATCGTGCGTCCCTGCGAATCCGTGATGCGCCCGTCGTCAAGCACTTGGAGCAACACGTTGAACACATCCGGATGCGCCTTCTCAATTTCATCGAAGAGAATCACCGCGTAGGGCTTGCGCCGCACCGCTTCGGTCAGCTGCCCGCCCTCGTCGTAGCCAACGTAGCCGGGAGGCGCACCGATCAGCCGGGAGACGCTGTGCTTCTCCATGTATTCCGACATGTCGATGCGCACCATCGCCGCCTCGGTATCGAAGAGCGTCTCGGCGAGCGTCTTCGCGAGTTCGGTTTTACCCACGCCCGTCGGCCCAAGAAACAAAAAGCTCCCCACCGGCCGGCGCGGATCTTTGATGCCGCTGCGGGCGCGTAGAATCGCCTCGGTCACGAGCGTCACCGCCTCGTGTTGACCAATCACGCGTTCGTGCAGCACATCCTCCAGCCGCAGGAGTTTGTCCTTCTCGCCTTCGACGAGCCGCGTGACAGGCACGCCGCTCCACTTCGAAACAATCTCCGCAATTTCCTCCGCGGACACCTCTTCTTTGAACAACGTCGTCTGTTCGCGGCCTTTCTTTTCGAGCCGCTTCAATTCCTCTTCCATCTGCGGAATCTTCCCGTGGCGCAGCTCGGCCACTTTGTTCAAATCGTAAGCGCGCTCGGCCTTTTCCATTTCGAGGCGCAGCGCGTCGATCTCCTCGCGGAGTTTGCGCGTCTTCTGGACGGAGGCCTTTTCCTTTTCCCAGTGGAGTTTGATGCCATTCGCCTTCTCCCGCGCTTCGGCGAGTTCTTTGCGCAGGACATCGAGCCGCCGCTTGCTGGCCTCGTCCTTCTCCTTCGCGAGCGCCGTCTCCTCGATTTCTAGACGGAGTGACTTGCGCGTGAGCTCGTCGAGCTCCTGCGGCATCGAGTCCATTTCGGTGCGGATCATCGCGCAGGCCTCGTCCATCAGATCGATCGCCTTGTCGGGCAGAAAGCGATCGGTGATGTAGCGGTTCGACAGCGTGACCGCAGCGACGAGCGCATTGTCCTGAATGCGCACGCCGTGGTGCAGCTCGAAGCGCTCCTTGATGCCGCGCAAAATCGACAGCGCATCCTCGACCGTGGGTTGATCGACGACCACCGGCTGAAAACGCCGCTCGAGCGCGGCGTCCTTCTCAATGTGTTGGCGATACTCGTCGAGCGTCGTCGCGCCGATGCAGTGCAACTCGCCGCGCGCCAGCATGGGCTTGAGGAGATTGCCCGCGTCCATCGCGCCCTCGCTCTTGCCCGCGCCGACGATGGTGTGCAGTTCGTCGATGAAGAGGATGATGCGCCCGGCGGCCTCCTTCACTTCGTTGAGTACGGCTTTGAGCCGCTCTTCGAATTCACCACGATATTTTGCACCCGCCACGAGTGCACCCATATCGAGCGAAAAGATCGTCTTGTCCTTGAGCCCCTCGGGCACGTCGCCGCGCAAGATCCGCTGCGCGAGGCCCTCGACGATGGCGGTCTTGCCCACGCCGGGCTCGCCGATGAGCACGGGGTTGTTTTTCGTTTTGCGCGACAGAATCCGAATGGTGCGGCGGATTTCGTCATCGCGGCCAATGACGGGATCCATTTTTCCTTTGCGCGCCTGCGCGACCAGATCGATGCCGTATTTTTCCAGCGCGGCGTAAGTCGCCTCGGGATTGTCGGTCGTCACGCGCTGCGCCCCGCGCATGTCCTTCAAGACCGTGAGCACTTTGGCGCGATCAAGCCCGAAACTCTTGAAGAGCTTCTTTAACGCGTCGGGTTTCGCTACATCCAGCAACCCGAGGAGCAAATGCTCCACGGAGACGAAGTCATCCTTGAGCGACTTCGCCTCCTCTTCGCCGCGCGTCAGCACTTCGTTGACGGCTTGCGTCACATAAATTTTCGACGTGTCGACGCTCCCGGTGACTTTCGGAATGCGCTCCAATTCCCGCTCGACGGAGAGCTGCACCGCGCTGGACGTGATCGACAGCTTGTCGAGGAGCCCAGGCACGATGCCATTCTCCTGCGCGACGAGCGCGGAAAACAGGTGCCACGTGTCGACCTCGGTGTGGTTGAGTCGGCGGGCGATATTCTGCGCGTCGGTCATCGCCTGACGCGACATTTGAGTGAGTTTCGCGAAGTCCATGGTGCAACCAGCGTCGCACACTCCGCGCCAATTGGCGATGGGGTGTTTCCCGACGTGGGATTCTCCGACGCGCGCGCGCACCGCGACACAGTGCACCGACGTGCGACACGAATCCGCGACAATCTTGCACGAACTCCCGTCGCGGCCACGCAGAGGTTTCCGTCGGTGGGCGGGCACGTTCCGGTGCCCGCATTGGTCGGTGCTCCCAGCACATCGTGTGCGCCTGGATGGAGCCTGACGCATGACTACGCCCCCCCTGGCCGCGTGGTGCGTCACCCTCAATCTGGTAAAAAGGTCCGCCACCGCCACAGGGAAAGGACGCAGCACATTTTTCTGTTTCAAAACCGGGGACCAAGTTGCACCAAACTCCGACCGCAGGCAGGCGTCGGAACCGGATCGTTTCCGAAAGCGTGCCTATTGGGACGCGCCACGTTGGCGCACAGAATCGGCAAGATTAGGGGTTGATTATGGCGCTGCCAGTCAGGGGCTTTTCTTGCGGCAATAGACGTAGTAGCCACCTGCGATCACCTGACCCGAGCCATCAAGAAGTTCAGCTTTGACGGGATAGCGGCGGTCGGCCGTCAGTTGGATGTCGAACGAAACTTCCTTGGCTCCCGGGGCGGCTGGAAGGGTCTGCATTTTCCCGTCCACCGTCAGGCGGACCGATCCCACAGGGAGCTTCTTGAACGTCGTTTTCGCGTTGCCGTAGATCAGACCGGGCTTGGGGCCATGGGAATCCCATGCGTCCACCGTCTTGTGAATCACGGGCACGCCGGCGAGTTCAGCATCGGCCTCGCGCGGCCAGCGACGGACCTCGAAGCGATACGTCCCGGTACCGGCAGCGCGGATTATCCAATCGCCCAACGCGGTGAGTCCATCGGCGACCTCGACGTGATTCCAAGGTGGATTCGTCGGGACGTACCAGTCCGAGGAAGAAAGGAAGGTTTCCGCTTGGCGGTCGTCGCCGACAATGAATTCCGCCCGGTCGCGGTCTCCTGGCGTGACCTTCGTCCAATACGACTCGAACTCCTGGCGAATGGTTGCGGCGACATCCGGGTGCTCGGCCAGCACGTTGTTCGTCTGTCCCGGGTCCGCCTTGATGTCATAGAGTTCCTTGTTATCGACGAGCCTCCAGCGTGAAGTCATGCCCACCGCCCCGCGCCACTTTTCCGCCGTGAAGCGCCGCTGGAGTTCGACGAACAGGGTGCGTTCGGGAGTCGCCGCCTTGGGATCAAGCAACTGCGCCCGGAAGCTCCGGCCGTCGAAATCCACGGTCCGGGGAAGCTTCAGTCCGCAGAGATCGACCAGCGTGGGCAGCAGGTCGAAGTTGGCGGTGAGCGTGGTGATGTCCTCGCCCTGCCGCAGCCCGCCCGCGGGCCAATGGACGAAGCAGGGTACCCGGTGACCGCCATCGTAGACCTCACCCTTCCTGCCGCGCATGCCGGCGTTGAAGAGCTTCACTCCCTGTGTTCCGCCGTTGTCGGTCATGAACATTAGGATCGTATCGCGGTCGAGCCCCTCTGCGGCCAGAGTGGCGCGCAGCCGGCCGATCTGGGCGTCGATTTTCTCGATCGCCGCGAAGAAGAACGCCACGACAGGATCGACCTTCTGCTTATATTCATCCGCCCAGGAGGGATCCGGGAGGGTGACCGGATGATGGGGCGAATACGTGGGGAGATAGATGAAGAACGGCTTCTCCATTTTCTTGCTGCTGCGAATAAAATCGATCGCGGAGTTGAAGAACACCTCCTCCGCCCAACCTTCGATCGGCTGGTCGCGTGCCCCGTTGTGGATGAAACGATCGTTCACGCGGTCGTTGAGGAAATAGTCGTCGGTGGTGCCGACACCACCATCCCCTTGGCCAAGCCACTCGTCGAAACCGCGGTCGATCGGCCGGTAGGGCAGGTTAGAGCCGAGATGCCACTTGCCGAACAATCCCGTGCGGTACCCGTTCGCGCGGAAGGCGTCGGCCATGGTCAGTTCGTTTGCTCTAAGATGGTTTCCTCCGTCGATGGTGGACCAGACCTTGACGTGATGAGAATATTTGCCGGTCATCAAGGCACCGCGGGTCGGTGAACAAGTCGGGTCGACGTGGAAATCGGTCAGGCGTGCCGACTCGGCGTGAAGCCGGTCGAGATTGGGAGTGTGGATCACCGGGTTGCCGTGAGCCGCGACGTCGCCGTATCCCATGTCATCAACGAGAATGATGATAACGTTGGGTTTCCCCGCGGCGGCAACAGCCTGGGCGCAAAGGAAAAGGCAGAAGGTTAGAGCAGAGAGGTAGGGTTGCATTGTGTAGTGCTGGTAGGAATCTCGGTTTTCAGAGGGATCGGTTCCGGGAGGACATTAAGGGGAGGGCGACGGGCGGAAACGGAATCGCCCCCCTGTAGAAATACGGCGCAGAATTCGAGCGTCTTCATTAATATTATGGCGCCTTGGGAAGGGCGTTCATCCGTCCGCGCTTTTCTGAGTTGCTGTCTTTTCCCGGCCTGGGCTCTTCCGCAGAGCGTTTTGACGCGGAGGAAGTGCGAAACGGGGATGCAGGCAATCCAGCGCGATTATACAAATTACATCCCGCCGGGTTTTCGGCCCACGCGTAGCGCACCTCCACTGGCGACGGGATTTTCGGCGAAGATACCACGACACAGTCCCCGTCGATGACCGCTTCCGCCCAAACAAAGGTGCCGTCTTGTCCCGCGATTTCGAACCACTGCAGCTTGGATCCGACCACCTCCCGGACGGGGTTGAGCCCTTGCTTTTCTCCCACCATCAGCGGGGCGCCCCCGGTGTCGAACGTCACGCGAATGGCGGCGCCTTCAATCACCTGCGAACGAAAGAGGGGCGAGTCGCCGACCACCCCTTGCTCGCCGTATGTTTTGCGCCGCGCCAGCAGTGCGAGACGCTTGCCCACGTCCTGCTTGTTTTTCGGATGGATGGTGACCGTATCGCCGAGGTCGATCGCGACCGCCATACCCGTGTTGGGGGACTTGGCCAGGGCCTGCCTCTGTGCTTCCCGCAAGAGGGACCAAACGCTTTCCTGATGGTCTCGCTTGGTTTCTTTGTAGTTAGCGAGCTGAACAAAATAGAAAGGAAAGTCACCCTCGCCCCAGCGGGCACGCCAATCGGCAATCAACGCGGGGAACAGCGCCGCATAGCGCTCAGCGTCGGGGCCGTGCTGGGCATTCGACTCGCCTTGATACCAGATCGCTCCTCGAATCCCATATCCCAGCAGCGGATGGATCATGCCATTGAACAGCGCCGCGGAGGTCTGGTGAATTTGCGCGCGGTTTAGCTCCGGCCGTGAAGCCAGGGCGGCGGGGCTGAGCTGAGGGAATCGACGCTCGAGGCAGATCTTCCAAGAATCGTCATCGGTGGGTGCGTCCCGGTACGGCAGGTTCAGAAGTTCCTTCGGAATCCTGAGTCCACCCTTCGCGGTGTGAGCAACGATCCGGGCGGCGATTTCGTTACGACCGGAGTGCACCAGTCTGCCGGGAATCCGGTACGTGCGCGGCCGGCTGTAGTAGAGTGGCGGCTCCCTGCCGGTGCTGCCCACTTCCTCGCCGTTGAAGTAAACGGTATCGTATTGCTCGGCGAGAAGGCCGAGGTGCAGTGTAAAAGGCAGGCCCGCGCTCTCCGCCGGCAAGTCCACCGCTTTTCGGACCCAGAAAATTCCGCCGGAATTGGACCCGAGGGCACTGGCCAGCGTAAACGGAGTCGCCGCCGACTTCCATCCGCTGTCGTCGAAGGATGCAGCCGCCCAACCGGCCGCGAATCCGACATTTTCGCCGTCGGTCAGACCGTTCGCACTCTCCCAGCGGGTGATCGCAGCGGCGAAGGCCGACTGCTCGGCCGGCGCGCGCTCCATGGTCGCAATTTCGGTGTCGGCCAGCGCCTTGAGATCGGGGTCACGGCCGAGGGCCTCGCGGCTAGTCCACGCCTGGGCTGGCGTGGCTCCCCACGCCGAATGAAGGATTCCGATGGGCACACCAAGGCTCTGGTGAACTTCCCGGGCGAAGAAATAGGCCACGCCCGGAAAACTGCCGACCGTTGAGGGTGCGCAAACCGACCACGCACCGGCGACCGAGTCGAGCGGCTGGAGCGAGCCGGTCTGTTCCACCTTGAAAAACCGAATGGCCGGGAAGTCCGCGGTCGACTTCTCCTCGTTCGCGTTTGCCGACTGGTCTACCGGCACGACCATATTCGACTGTCCGGAGGCAAGCCAGACTTCGCCGACGAGCACATCCCGGATTTCAAGGCGTGTCGTACCTGAGACCACCATCGTCTGCGGTTGAGAATTGGCGGCATGCGGGCGAAGTCGGACCAACCACTTGCCGTCAGCGCCAGCGACGGTTTCCACCTTGTCGTCGGAAAATGCCACCGTGACCTTCGTTCCCGGAACATCCCATCCCCAAATCCGATTGGATTGTTGCTGCTGCAGGACCAAATGATCGGCGAAGAGCGAAGCAAGGCGGACTTCCGCGCGGGTGCATGGCAGCAACCAGAGAACGAACACAAGTGCCCGTGAAATTCTCGCTTTAATCATTGTTTGGAGGGTTTACTTTGGGCGCGGGTGCATGGATCGACCGCCTAGTGAGGGCCGGCGGCACCTTGGAAACTGATTCGGCGTATAGCCCATGGTAGGGGGCCGGTCGGAAGTCCGCAAAACTCAGGGCTCGGCCAGGAAAAGGGTGCTTTGGCCTTCATCGACCGCCTTCAAAAGCCGAAGGATGAGGTCAGTTGGTAAGAGCGCGGCTCTTGGTTGAACAGGCGCCGCGTGACGTAGGGCTTTCCCGTGCCATCATCGACCGACTCGCGGGTTGTGAGATAGGTATCATTCAGGATATTGTAGATATTGAGCTGGATATTCCACGTGACGCGATTTTGGAAAATCTTGGTGGTGTAGCCCACATCGAGGTCGTATTTCGAAAGGCTTTTGCTGAGGAAAGGCTTTCGAATATCGAGCAAACTGGCGGCGGTGTAAGGTTGAGAGCGTGCAAAACCGGTCACATATGGCGTCTCGTAGCGGACGTTCCCGCCGATCCGAAAGGATTTCAGCCACCCCTCCGTGAAGGCATAGGTGGCGGTGCCGACGTAGCGCCAATCGCGTACGCCAACCGACTGTTTTCCGATTTGCGAACGGGTGTTGGCCAACTGGAGCTGCGCTAGCGCAATGGCGTCGGCGACCGTGGTGTAGCCGGTGGCATTTCCGCTGGTCAGCGTGACGTTGCTGAATTTCTGCCACTCCGGCAGGCTGGAATCGATGAGTGCTTTCACGTCCTGCGCGGCATCCTCCACGACGATGGTCTGCTTCCCCGCGGTGAGGCGAATGCGCCAGGCTCTCGAAGGATTGGCGACCAGGGCGAACTCGTAGCCGTTGGCCTTAGTGTCCTGATAGTAATTCGGTGTGCCCAACTGCGCGACGCGATTCTCCTGCCCGATCGTGTTCCAAATATTGAGGAGGGGAGCAAGCATCGCATTGCGCAGGCCTGAACCGGCGGTATTTTGGTTTTTCTGCACTGTCTCATATCGCGTCAGGGTGCCAGAAAGCAGATTCTCCATCGCATCGAACTTGATGCCATAGTCCTTGGTTTTCCCGGTCGATGGCTGTAGCCGTTGGCCGGTAAAATCGTTGGCGAACGGTGCTGACGCGTTGAGTATGTCGGATGTATTGTAATACAACCCAATCGCCCTGATGGGACGAACAATGATACTACTGGTCGCGGTATTGCTGGAAGATTTTGTCATTGCATCCAAGGTGCCGTAATAGGCGTTTTCGGCCAGGTTACCGGGTGGAGGCATCCATTCGCCCGCCGCATTATATTTTGAGGGGTAACTGCGCGTTTGTGCGGTCAGATCATCCCGCCTAAATCCCTCGAGAATTACGATCCGGTCATAGCCGGGTTCCACCGTCCATAAGAAGGCCTGTAATGCCGCGATCTTCGATTCCGTGCCTTGGAGGTTGTAGCGGGGTACGTCCTTCACCTGCCGCCGTTCCACACGATATCCGGGGGCTTTGTTGATTGCGGTCGGATCATCCGGCACGGCCGCATTTACCCCGTTGGCGGGGTCGAAGTAGAATCGCCGCCTGATGCGGTTGTCGATGTTGCTTAAATCCGTGCTCAATCCTGGCAAGGGCGTCGTGTTGACCCAGTACCACCCTTGGGAGCGATTGAGTTGGTCGTTATTCTGAAACAGCGCCGATGCGGTATAGCGACCGAGCCCCATATTGCCGACAGGCTTGAACCGATTGAGGTCAAACTGATACGATAGCGTGGCCCGGCCGGTCTTCATCTCCCGGTCTTCCAAAGTGCCGGAGTCGCCATCCAGCGCCTCGAGATAAGCGCGTCCGACGTTGGGATTCGGCGTGCCGTCCGGCATCAAGAGGTTCGGGTCAGCCCGAAGAATAAGCTGCCCCTGAGCCATGGTGGAATTGTAGTAATATCGCGAGTACATGCGATTCCACGCTGCTTCCAGGCTCAAACCCGGTGCGAGTTGTTGCTGCACGGAAACGGTCTGGCGATTGTAGAGGGTCCTGATCCAGTTGGTGTTGCCGTCAGCATTGGTGCTCGGCGGGACGATCGCGTTTTCCGAAGTGAATGAACGCTGCGCGATCGCGGTATTGTCGATGTTACCCGGAAGAGACGCGGACTCGCCCAAGGCCGCGCCGCGCCAATTCTGCAGCGCGTTGGGCTGCCCGGCGATGGCGAGAAAATAGTTCGAACCCGCGTTGAGGCGGGCCAAGCCGGAGCCAGCAGCGGTATTTAGTGCTGCCGCTTGGGGCGAAGCAGGGAGAGTGCCGTTGGCCAACGGCGTCTTCCAGTTCCATAGCGGCTTTCCGGCCTGAACCCAAGGCGTGTACGCGTCGCCGACCACGTACGGAATAAGGAAGGGCCTGTTGTAGCTTCCTGACTCGGCATTCAGCGTGATCGAAGTCTTGCTTGTCGGCTTGTAAGTGAGAGAGCCATAGAGCCCATCTCGGTCATAGAAATACGGACGCTGATAGGTCTTGGTGCGGCCGCGAAGCGCCGCGATGCGCAGACCCAGCCGGTTTGGTAGGAGCACTTGATCGAGATCCAATTCCGTCCGAAGGCTGCCATAGTCGTTGCCGACAAACTTAACCGCATAGCGATTGCGATCCAGCCGGGAGGTTTTGCTCGATGCGCTGATGCTGCCGCCGGGACTGCCCACGCCGTAAAGAATTGAATTGGCGCCGCGGACAAGGGTCAGCGACTCCGAGTTGTAACGATCAAGTGGAACGATGCCGTTAGAGAAGAAGTCCAATCCCACCGAACTGGAAGTGAAGCCGCGAACGAAAAAGGTCGTGGAGGAGATCTGCGCATTGTTGACGAAATCGTTGTCCGACGTGCCGTTGAAGTTTCCAGCGTTGGCGGAGTACTGCAGCGCCTCCAGCATGTTGGTCGCTCCCACGTCATTGAGGAACTCCTCGGTGAGTACGTCGATCGAGGCTCCGACATCTTTCAGGGAGGTGGCGAGCCGGGTGCCCGAGAGAGTCTGCGTCGCCAGATAGCCGACTTGGGAATCTGCGCTGACCACAAAGCGGGCGAGTTCGACTGCTTGTCCCGTGGCGGCTCCGGTCTTCGCCTCAGCTACCTTTGGCGCGTTCGGGCGGCGGCCGGGATTTTCCGGCGCCGCCCTGGGGGCGTTTGGGTCGTCGCCCCTCCGGACCACCATGCCGCCGGTCTTGGCGTCCTCAAACGCGGTCAAGTCGGTGCCGGCCAAGAGGCGGTCCAGTGCCTCCCGCACCGTGAACTGGCCCTTCACCGCCTGGGTCTGGATCGCACCCACGGGGGAAAAGACAATCTCGCGGCCCGCCTGCTGGGCGAACTTTTTCAGGGTGTCCCGGGCTTCGCCAGGAGGAACATCGAAGGCGATGCGGGCGTCGGCCGCGAGCAAGGCGGCCGTGAAGGAGAAGCAAAAGGCGGCGGCGGCCGCCCAGCGAAAGAACTTTGGCCGGATAAATAGAGTCATGGGGGTTGGTCTCAATAAGAGAGATGCTCCGGGGCTGCGAAATCCTCTAGCGCGAGTTTAGGAAAACGCTATCCCCGGCAGCACCGCTCCAATATTTTCTTACTTACGACGAGGCCGATGCAGGGAAATGACATTGCCGGAACGTTCGACCTCGAGGCCAAACCCGCCTTCCAGCAAACGCAAAAAACCCTCCACATTGTCGGATCGCAGCGAGGCGCTCAGTGGCAGGTCGGCAAGCGCAGGATCATCAACGCTAATCTGGAACGGCGCGTTGCGGCGGTTGAATTCAGCAATGATGGCGGAGAGCGGCGCCTCGGCGAAATCGAGCACCGTGGGTTGCCACGCCAGCAGGCGGGCGGTGTCCTCCGGCGTGACAGCGACGACTGCCGGCGCCGCATCCGGGGCGAGGGAAACCACACACCGGTGGCCTGCCTCCACCCGCGCCGCCTCCACCGCTTCGCGCTCGCCGGGATGCGCCGGCTTCGGTGTCCGCACGTCGACCGTGCCCTCGGTCACCACCACGTCCACACTGGCGGTCCGGCGCTGAACGTTGAAGGCCGTGCCCACGGCGCGCACGGTGACCGTTCCCGCGCGGACCGTGAAGGGCCGCTTCGGGTCTTTGGCCACTTGAAAATGCGCCTCGCCGCGGGAGAGTTCGATGTGGCGCTCGCCGGCGGAAAAATTCACGCGAAGCTCCGCGCCGCGGTTCAGCTCGATGACGGAACCATCCGCAAGTGTTCGCCGCTCGATCAGGGCGATTTGGCCGGGAGCGATCGTTGCATCCATCGGATTTTCCGGTCGGGAAAAAAATACCCCCAACGCCACGGCCGCCGCCGCCGCGAGCGCGCCGGGGATGAACCAGGCCGCGTGGCGCCACCCACGGGAAACCACACCCCGCGGAGACGGCGCAAGGAGATCACGATTGGGCCGCGCACCGTGCATGGGGCGCCAGTCCGCAAGGAGATCAAGGCGAGTCCAGCCGGCCTTTTGCTGCGTCAGTGCCTCGCCATGATGGGAATCTGCCCGCAACCAATCGAGGAACGCATCTTGTTCGGCGGCAGTGAGCCCCCGCTCCAGACGCACCACCCAAAGGGCGGCCTCAAATTCGATTTTCTCAGATGCTTTCATGCGGGCGGCGGCAGATCGTGATGGGCGCGAAAATACCGGTTGATCTTCTTCAGTCCAACCGCGGTGTGAATTTCCACCGTATGCTCCGCGATCCCAAGTTCCACTGCAGTTTCCAGCTGCGAGAGACCATAAATTTTCCGCAGCGTAAGCACCTGCCGACAACGGGAGGGCAACTGTTGGATAGCGTGGGTAAGCATCTCGAGCTCCTGGGCGCGAGCGACCGCCTCCGGAATATCCGTGGCCTCGTCGAGAATCGCCCCGGCATCGATTTCCTCGAGTGAGCCTGTGTTGCGCGCGAGCCGGCTCCGCGCCTTCATGAGGGCGAGATTGCGCGCGACGACATAGAGGTAGGCCTTGGGCGAGCGGACCGCGGTGGTCTCATGGGCATACAAGACTCGCAGGACGGCCTCCTGCACGAGGTCGTCGACCTCAGAGGTTTCGGGAAACTGACTCAGGAGCCAGGCGCGCAGCATCCCGGTGTGCGGCTGCAACTCGGTCGCGAACCAGCGGGAAGTGTCGGAATCCAGGGGGGGCATGAATGGGGCGGACAGCACAATGGCTTACGCCATCAGTCGCGGCTCCTGCAAGTCCGGGGCGAGAATAGTTTCCCAAGGATAAAAAGAACTAGAGGAATTTTCCGCGCCGCGCATCGGCACCGTGCACTGACTCCAGCGATGTTCGGCGCTACCAATCGGCCGCCCACGAACACTCGCCATTCGCTTTGCCACCGTGCCCGGCAAATCAAAGTCTGAATCACTTGGGCGATTGAAATAAAAATCTGGAATCTGGAAACCTGCGCGGGGCCGCAGCCATGATTGTTTATGCAGCAGACCGTGACCAGCGCTGACCTTGGAATACCTTCGGAGCTAACGAAAATATCCGGGATGAACAATTCCAGTTTCTTCGTCAGCGTGATTTCCGTAGGGCACAAGCTCCGACGCCTTCGCCGAGCGCTCAAGGAGGAACTCGGTCGAAATGTGAGGATCCACTCGCTGACGCTCGTGGCTACGAATTCGGGCGAGCGTATCCCGGTGACCGAAATGGCAGGATCTTCCGGCCATCATGCGGGCAACGGGACGTGCCCGCCCACCTCGCAAACGCGCGAGCCCCCTACGCCATGATCCCCGGAATCACTTCACCTGCGATGCCGGTCAGACGGACATCCAGCCCCTGAAACTTGGTCGA
>Ga0209829_10001430_pt1 | contig 19337 bp, 16 predicted proteins | sample C_140205_EF_Meta_FD_187311 | JGI IMG/M metagenome (GOLD analysis project Ga0209829, IMG submission 187311) | Freshwater microbial communities from Lake Croche, Canada to study carbon cycling - C_140205_EF_MetaG (SPAdes) (version 2) | ecosystem: Environmental > Aquatic > Freshwater > Lake...
ACCAGAACTACAAAAGTCTAGGCTAGGCTAGTCTAGGTCAGGCTCGGTCAGGGGATGACTCAGCCTGCAGGTAGTCATGGGGCTGGTACCACCAGAGCACCGGGAGCAGGAGCACGGTCGCCACGGCCATACAGCCTGTAAAGAACCAGTAGTACGCCGCCCCCGTGAGAAGGGAATGGCCGGCGGCATCCTGCGTGAAGGAATTCACGAGGGCCGTGAAGAGATTGCCCAGGGACACGCTCAGCAGGGACAGGCTCATGACGAGCGATTTCATCTGCGGCGGGGACTGCGTGTAGCTGAATTCAAGGCAGGTGATCGACACCAGGATTTCCGCGGCCGTGATCACCACGTAGGCCGCCAGCTGCCAGCCGACAGTGGGCCAGCGGGCCGCGAGCTGCGTGCCGTCATGGGTGAACGCCAGCCCGGTCTGGACGACCGCTGCCGTGACCACCGCGACGTCGGCAGGGGCCGCCGCCTCGATGACGCTGGCGGCCGCCAGCTGCCCCGCTGCTCGCATGGCGGCGGCGGTCGCGGGCACGTCGATGCTCCCCTGGGCCACCAGCGGTGCCACGAGTCCGCGAAACCTGGCCGCTTCGGTGTCGACCAGCCGCTGTGCGTGGGCCGTGATGACGAAGGCGAGGATCGTGAGCACGAAGCCCGCGAAGATTTTTCGCAGCGGCGTGGGCGTCAGATACGGCTGGATGGCTGGGTAGAGCACGCCGCCGAAGAGCGGAATGAAGATCAGCACGAGCAGCGGGTTGACCGCCTGGATCTGGCTTTCGAGCCACTCCACGCCGAGAAACCGTCGATCCATCTGCTGCGCCTGCTGCACCCAGGCGCCTCCGGACTGGTCGTAGAGCGACCAAAATACCGCCACGAGCAGATACAGCGGCACCAGCTTCAGAATCGCCGCCAGCCCCTCCGGCCCGAATGTTTCTGTGAAGTACCGCAGGCCCCGCGGGGGTATGTGGACGAACCGGTGGCGGCCCAGCCAGAAGACCAGAGTGGCCACCGCCATCAGGATGCCGGGCACGCCGAAAGCCCAGCCCGGGCCCGCGTGCTCCAGCAGCCACGGTGTGAGCAGTGTCGAGAAAAACGAGCCAAAATTGATGGCGAAGTAGAACCAGCCAAACACGCGTTCGAGCATGTGGCGGTTGGCCGAACCGAACTGATCGCCCACATGCGCCGAGACGCATGGTTTGATGCCGCCGGAGCCAATCGCGACTAGGGCGAGCCCGGCGAGCAGCCAGCCCTGCGGAGGCAGCGTGGCCGCCAAGAGTGGCTGCGGCAGGTCCATCAACGCCAGGCATAGGTGCCCGAGGCAGTACACCACCGAGAGCAGCAGGATCGTGAGATACTTGCCGAGAAAGGCATCGGCGACGATGCCGCCGATGATCGGGAAGAGGTAGGCACTGGCGACGAACAGGTGCATCCATTCCCTCGCCTCCGTGTCTGTCAGCACCGCGGGCTGGCCCGTGCTCGAAAGCATGTGCTGGGTCATGAACACGACAAGAATCGCCTTCATGCCGTAGAACGAGAAGCGTTCCGCGGCTTCGTTGCCCACAATGAACGGAATGCCATGCGGCATGCCGGAGGTGGCGGCCGGCTGCGTGGCAAAGCGATGGCGGGCGTTGGTCATGGCATGATTCGAAGTGCGGAGGAACCGGGAGAATGTGGCAGACAACCCCAGATGGTGCAAATCCGTCGGCGTCCGCGTTGCTGGGGCTTCTGGTCGTCACCGTCGACCGGCTGCCGGCGTGGATGCTGGCGGCATATGGCAGCACGTGGGTCGCAACGCCGGCGATCGACCGCCTCGCCGCACGGGGCATCGTGTTTGACCGGATGATCACCCCCACGCTCAATCCCCACGATAGCATTCGCGGCATGCTGCGGACGGCCGGGCGCGATGGACTCGCGTTGCAAGAGGCGGCGGCCGCCGCCGGCTGGCGGATGGCCGTCATCACGGATGATCCCGCCGTGGCCGCGGACGTGGAATGTGGGCCCGACGACACGCTCCGGCTCGTCGAAGCGGTGTCTGGGCGTGAGGTTGCGGCAGACGACGGACAGACCGCGATTGCCCGAGTCATCGATGCGGCGCTTGAGGTGCTGGCCGCCGGCACGCACCGGCTGGTGTGGTGCCATGTCGGCAGCCTCGGTGTCACGTGGGATGCGCCCGACAGCCACCGCGACCGGTATGTCGATCCGGAAGATCCGCCGCCCCCTCCTGGTTCACGGGTGCCCGGGTTTGCAGTGGATGCCGACACCGACCCCGATCGTGTCATGGCCGCGCGGCAGGTTTTCGCGGGTCAGGTGACGCTGCTCGACAGCCAGTTGGGCAGGTTGTTCGACGCCGTTCAGGCGCCCGCTGCTGTTGCCGGACAGCCGGCGGCCGGATGGACCGTGCTTCTGGCGGGCGGGCGTGGACTGCCGCTGGGCCTGCATGGCTGGGTCGGCGTGGGCGGCCAGGAAGCACCCTACGGCGAACGTATCCACGTGCCGGCCATTCTCGCAGACGCCGCCGGGCGGATGGCCGCCCAGCGGTATGGCGGTCTCGTCGTGCCCGCCGATCTGGGCTGCACGCTCGCCGACTTAGTGGCCGGTGGCGTTGGATCACCGGCCGGGACATCGCGGCCCGCAGAGCCTGCACTCGATTCCGGGCCGGTGGTGCCGTGGCGCGGCGTGAGCCTCGTCGGACTGTTGGAGACGTGGTCGTCGATGCCGCGCGATCGGGTGGTCGTGACGAGCCCGCACGGCATGGCCATCGTCACCCCGGCGTGGCACTGCCTGCTGGTGCGCGACCAGGCAACCCACGCATCCGGCGGGGGCGGGGGCCAGGTGCAACTGTTTGCCAAGCCGGATGACTTCTTCGAATTGGCGGACGTTGCCAACCGTTGTCCGGGCGTTGCAGAGCCGCTGTCGGCTCTGCTGGCGGCATCCTCCCCAGACGATCCGCGGCCGATGTGGGTTGCTCCGCTGCCCACGGGCACGCTTGAATAACTCGGTTGTGGCGGCGGACAGGCTGTTTTTCGCCGATAAAACCAGGTTGGCCGGGAAGGATGCCCGCCGCTACCATCTGCGGCCCCCGGTCAGGAACCAGGCTCACGTTCTGCAATCGATTGTCGGGGCATGTTCTGGGATCACTGTCTCGGGTTGATCGGCCTGCCATGGTTGGTTTGACGCCTCAGCGCCGCCGCTCGATGTCAGGGAGCGAGTGCGCACCGGCAATCCTGCTGGCCGCTTGGCTTGTGGTCGGCGGGGCATTGGGCCCCGCGGTCGCCCAAGACTCATCTGCGCAGACGACCGAGAGGCCGGTGGCGATCCGCGTGATGTGGGGCGGGGGCAAGGCCCGGGCTTGGTCGGGAACGATCCGGCTCGTGCCCGCGGAAGCGACTGCCGACCCCGCCGAGGATCTCCGCTGGCAGACACTCTGCTCGGATGCCGACGCAGCCGCGACCACGCATGCCGCCGGCAACACGATCCTGGTTCACGAGCCGCGGCGGCGGGGGAACAATGGTGTTGAGCTCCTCATCCCCGGCTGGCGTGATGCGCGGATCACCGTGCACCTGCTGCCCGATGGCGATGAGCGGGCCGCCGTCACGTTTGAGGGCACCGTCGCCGACCTGTTCCTCGTGCCTCATCAGCAGACCATCGATCGGGACGGCAACCGCCTCACCCTGAAGGCGGCTCCGGGGGATGCGCTCCGCGTGAATCTCAGCCGTGGTGCCGCGACTGCCGCAGGCGATGGCGAGCCTGGGTCGGCCCTCTTTCGTCCGGGCGAGACGATCCGCCTGTCCGTTGAGCCGCTGCTGCCCAAGCGATCGCCCGGCTCCGGGGCTGTCGAGCTGCGGCTGCGATTCAAAGCCGCGCCCGACACGGAGCCGCCGGCAGTGCAGGCGACACTCCTCGCCGAGGTTGGCGGGGCGGCTGCTTCGTCGCCGTCCGAGCCAAGGCTCCAGGCCTATGGACGGGTGCAGTTCGACGTGCCGCTGCCGAATCGGGAAGGGGTTTACGACATCGATCTGGAGGCGGTCGAACGCGGGGGAATGCGGTGGTCGCGGCCGCTGGCGTCGCGCACGGTGCAGGTGGTGGCGGTTGCCGAGAACAGCCCTGGCGCCGCTGCCCGTGACGCCAGCCGTGATCCGGAGTGGAAGGTGATTCACGAGCTCGATCCGGGCAGCCCCCGGCTTCATGAACGTCTGCGACGGCTGCCGGCCGTGGGTATGTCTTACGTGCCGATGCCCGCGATGCCCATGCCCTCGATGACCATGCCGAGCGTCGGTCTTCCCGCGATGACCATGCCGAAAATGCCGTCGGTGAATCTGTCCGGGGTATCCCTGCCGAGTGTGTCGTCGATGGTGCCGCGGCTCAGTGGGCTGCTGACCACGGGCCACTCCACCGTCGAGGTGCATGCGCTGGGGCCGATGCTACGGCTGCCGCCGGCGCGGTCTGCCGACGAGCCATCGTGGGAGGGAATCGTGGTTGCCGGAGTGCAGCCCGGGATGCCGCATCTGGTGGAGGTGGAGTTTCCGCTCGACCAGCGTGCCATCGTCGGCGTGAGCGTGCTGGAGACTGACGCCACGGGCACCTCCGTCGAGTCTCGTTCCAGTGGCGGCTTCGAGGTGACGCAGGCGGCGGTCGCCGCAGTCACGGCCGCCGATGCCAGCCAGCCGGCGGGTCTGGGCCGGCATGTGTTTGTGTTCTGGCCGACCACCAAAAACCCGCTCCTGCTGATCGCCAATCCCTCGCCGCAGACAGCCGCCATCTTTGGCCGGGTGAGGATTTCCGCAGGGCCGCTGCGTCCGCCGGGGCAGAGCGTGGCGACTGTCCCTCCGAATCTTGCCGTCACCACGACCGGCGGCCGGCGGATTCACGCCTATCTGCCGACGCCCGATTTTTCTGCCTTTGGCGCCGCCGAACGGGCCGCCAGTGGCTCGGGGCGGGCGTTCGCCGACTGGCAGACATTTCTCTCCGGGGCCACGAGGGCCGCGGAATGGTTTTCGGCGCAGGGGGCCGCGGGCGCGATGGTCGTGGTCTACCGTGAGGGGGCCGCGATCTGGCCGTCGCGTCTCACGCTCGGCAGTCCCCGCTGGGACAGCGGCGCCACGTCTGATGCGGGGCTGGATCCGATTCGCAAAGATCTCCTCGCCATGCTCTGTCGGATCCATGCTCGAGAGGGCTTGCGGCTGCTACCGGCGATATCCTTCGATGCGCCGCTGCCTGCGGTGGAGGCGGTTCTCGCCCGCGGGGGACGCGAGGCGACAGGCATCGCCTGTGTGGGGCGTGACGGCCGGCCGCGCCAGACCGACGGCGGCCTGGGACTCCATTACAATCTGCTCGACCCACGGGTGCAGCAGGCCGCGGAGGACGTGGTTCGTGAACTGGCCGGCAGGCTCCGCGAGGCCGAGGCCGTGGATGGCATCGCGATCGTGTTGCCGCACGACGGTTGGGCGCATCTGCCCGGCACGGCCTGGGGGCTCGACGACGTCACCTTCTCGCGGTTTCTCGCAAAGGTCGGTGGTCAGGAGCCGGCTGCGGGGAATGAGCGTTTTGCCCGCAGGGCGGCGATGGTTGAGGGACCGCTGCGGGAAGAATGGCTCGAATGGCGGGCCGGCGTGGTGGCCGGCTTCCACTCGCGGCTTGCGGGCGTGCTGGCGGAACAGAATCCGCGTTGGAGCCTGCACGTGGTGCCCACCACGCTGTTTGCGGAGGGGGAGATTGCCTCGCGATTCCGGCCGGCACTCTCGGCGGCCGCTGCCGATACCGACGTGCTCCGTGAAATCGGCCTCGATCCCGGCCGGATCACCGCCGATCGACGGATCGTGTTTGTGTCACCGCACGTGCATGCAGCGACCGAATCGCTGCTCGACCGCAGCATCGTGGAAAACAGCAACCGTTCGCTGGCAGTGGCCCGTGGCTCGGCCTGCGCTGCCCGCCGCGGCCTGATCTCGCTGGAGCAGCCGGTTCTGATGCCGGTGGCCCACGTGGTGCCCCATGGTCCGTTCGGCAATGCCGCGGCGGCCGGGCCCATGCAGATCCATGCCCTGCCCGTGGGAGCGGCCCGTGGGCGGGCCCTCGCGGAGTCGCTCGTGGCTTCGGATATCGAGGTGGTCTTCGACATGGGGCTGCTGTTTGGCCGCGTTGATCCGCTGCACGAAGTTTCAAGGCGGGCGTTCGCGGCCCTGCCCAGCGGCGGACTCGAACTGGCCGACGCATTGCCCGCACCGCTGGTGGTCCGCAGTCGCAGCGATGGCGGGCTCACCGTCGTGAGCGTGGCCAATGCAGGTCCGTCTCCCTGCCGCGCCGTACTCGTGCTGGCCGGCACGGCCTCCGCGGTGATTGACGCCGTGGATCGCACCCGGTTGCCTGTGGAGCCGGCCGGCGGCGTGGCGGTGCCGCTGCGGCCGTGGGAGGTGCGCACGCTCCTGCTTGACGGCGGTGTGACGGTGCAGGGGGCACGGGCGGAGTTTGACGAGGCCGTGCGCCGGTCGATCGAGGCGCAGTTGACCGATCTGCGCCGCCGACGGGCGGTGTTGGAAACGCCGCGGCCGCTGGAGGTGCTCGACAATCCAGGATTCGAACTGGCTGGCCCGGGCAACGCCGCCACCGACACCGCTGGCCGCGATCTAGCCGGTGCCATCGGAGGGTGGGAGCTTGTGGAGGCCAGTCGCGGCGTGCTCGCGCTCGTGGCCGGGGTCAACGGAACCGCGGGCCGGGGCCTTGCCTTCTCGTCGGTCAACGGGCTTTCGACCCTGCGGAGCAACCCGTTTTCGTCGCCGGCCACGGGGCGGATCAGCGTGGCCCTGTGGCTGCGGCTTGCAGAGGGCGAGCCACAGCCGCCGCTGCGGCTGGCACTGGAGGGCGTGCAGGACGACCGTGAATATTACCGGTTTGCGCCCGTGGGCGGACTGGCTGGCGGCAAGCCGCTCACCACGGAGTGGTCGCAGTTCGTGTTGCAGATCGACGACCTCCCGGCGCACGGCCTTGATTCGCTGCGGGTGCGGATCGATCTGCTTGGCCCTGGCAGCGTGCAGATGGATGGGGTGCGCGTGTTCGATCTGGCATTCGATGAATCGCAGCGGGTGCAATTGTCGCGACGACTGGCGGTGATGGAGGATCGTCTGGCGGCTCAGGATCTAGGTGCGTGCGTGGTCGAGCTCGAAACCTATTGGCCGAGATTCCTTGCGGCCTTTGTTTCCGACGATGCAGTTGCGGCTCTGCAAGCCGACTCCCGCCGGTCGCCGGACGGTTCGGGACAGCCGGCTGCCGCGGCCCCCGAGCGATCTGGAAGCGTTTTTGATCGCATGCGGCGATGGTGGCAGTAGTCCTGTCTCAGCCCGGTGGCCAGCCGAGGCGACGTCCGGCCAGAAGGTGCACGTGCAAATGGTCGACGGTCTGTCCGCCGTCGGATCCGCAGTTGACAACGAGCCGATAGCCGTCGGCGAGGCCGAGTTTCTGTGCCAGTGCCGCCGCCACGACCACGAGGTGGCCGAGCAGCGGAGCATCCGCCTCGGTCACGGCTGCCAGCGACGGGATCGCCTGCTTCGGGATCACGAGAATGTGAAGTGGCGCCTGCGGCGACACGTCGTGAAACGCGAGGCATCGATCGTCTTCGTACTCGATCCGGGCCGGGATCTCCCGGCGGATGATCCGGGAGAAGATCGTCTCAGTCGGCTGGGGCATCGGTGGATTCCGTGGAAACTGGTGCGCCTGCGGCTTCCGCCTGTCGGGCGGCCGCCGTCTTGCGAATCCGTTTCCGTGGGGCACGGGGCACGGCCCATTCCTTGGTGAGGCATTCAAACACCTCGGGCGACTCGTAGCGAACGACGTTGCGGCCCTCGGGCATGGGGCCGACGAGCGAGCGGAAGACCGGCGCGCCGCGCAGGCCCAGATCGGTGCTGCAGTCATCGGTGCCCACCTGTAGGTGTGTGCGCAGGATGGCTTCAGCAGAATCAAAATCCCGAATGATCAGCTCGCCGTCGCTGCCGCGGGTCACGATCCGCCATGTGTCCTTGTCCATTGTCGATGCGCTCCTGGCGGGATGGAACGGCCGGCCAAGGCGTCCGCTACCCGCGTGTCATTGGAGGAAATCGGCAGGATCCTGTCCCGGCTCAAGCCGGGGCAGGGGTGGATGGGCGTGGCCGTCACGGAGCGTCTTCTCCGGCACGCCGTGCCTGACCGGCACGAGCCATCCAGGCGGATCGGGCTTTCCCCCCCGGGCAGGGCCATGGCGAACTTGAGCGCAGGGGAAGTGCGGCTTACAGTAGAGGGCGAGATGATTCGGAGGGTAAGCGAATTGGCCAGCAGTCTGACTCGAAATCAGATGCCCAGCAATGGGTTGGGGGTTCGAATCCCCTGCCCTCCGCTCTAGGAAATCCCGAGAGCAACGATGAAAAAGCCCCGGTAAAACGGGGCTTTTTTCGTGCGCTGACGGCAATGACCAAGCTCTGAGCGAAGCGGGAGATGCAGATTCAGGCAGTGCTGGCAACACACCGCCGCCGTAGAATCCACCCAGAATCGAGGCGCACACCCCAACGCCTCCCGATGGCCTTGCGTGGTGGTGGTGCTGCACATTGAGGTGTACGAGGCGGCTCCATGCTCGCGAGGGCATGGGTCGTTGCGTTTGGTCGCTGGTCCACGATTTCCTAAGCGAAAATACGTTATGAAAAACATCGCGCTCGTGTACATCGTGCTATTCACCATGGCGGGGACCGCCCTCAGCGAGCCGCAGGCACTGCCCAAGAGGCATGTGTCAGACTTGGGCGGCGGGATGAAGATGGAGCTGGTGCTCATCCCGGCCGGCACGTTCAAGATGGGCAGCGGCGAGTCGGCGAAGGACACGGCAGCGTTCTTCAACAAGACGTACCGCGAGAATTTTCCGGCGGACGGTTTGGGTGGGCTGGAAGCCGACTTTTTCAAGAACGAGCACCCGCAGCACGACGTGTCAATCACGAAGCCGTTCTTGATGGGCATGTACCATGTCACGCGTGGTCAGTTCCGGCAATTCGTCGCTGACACAGGGTACATGACCGATTCGGAGAAGGATAAGAAGCTGTTGGCATGGGGCTGGGACTCTGAGAAGAAGCAGTTCAGCAACGACGAGAAGTATTCCTGGCGAAACACGGGTTTCGAGCAGACCGATGAGCACCCTGTGGTGAACGTGACTTGGAACGATGCAGTGGCCTTCTGCAAGTGGCTCAGCAAGAAGGAAGGCAAGACCTACCGATTACCCACGGAGGCGGAGTGGGAATACGCCTACCGTGCCGGGACGACCACGCGTTACCCCAGTGGCGATGATCCAACGACACTGGAGAAAGTTGGACAACTGGCCGACCTGACCGACGCCGCGGTCAGAGCGAAAATCCCGGACTGGAAATACATGATCAGGGCCAGCGACAACTATGTGTTCACGTCGCCGGTCGGGAAGTCCAAGCCCAATGCCTTCGGGCTGTACGATATGTACGGAAATGCCTTTCAATGGTGCGAGGATTGGTACGGGGATTCCTACTACGCTGTGTCCCCCGCAGTCGATCCGACCGGTCCAGATTCGGGTGCGCAGCGCGTCATTCGTGGAGGTACCTGGAACTTCAGTCCGCTCGGTGCCCGTTCCGCTGAGCGAAACAAGACCGAGCCGGACAGCCGGAACTGTAGCGCAGGGTTCCGAGTAGTCAGAACTCAATAATACTGACTTGCGCAGGTCGGCCTGAAGGCTCTGGAAGTGGGCGTGTGTTTTTCCACGGTCCGTCGCTTATAAAGCCTAGTCCGGTCACCTTGCGATGCCCGGCCTGAGGGTATGGCACGACGCACCTCGGTGCACATCAGGCGGCGCACATCAGCCGGCGGGCACGCCGCTCGAGGAGCCCGAGCGATCCAGCCACGAGTGCCAAGACGCTGCCGAGGGAGTTGGGATCGATTTCGGGGACAGCCGTCGTGGTTGCGTGGATCCCGATGCTCATAGACGGAATCGCATTTGTCCACGACGTTCCGCCATTGCTTTCCTTGGTGCCGAGGTAGCTGATCCCCGAGGAAGTTTGTGCCGACGGTTGGGTGAACCCGCCATTGGTGTACCACTCGTAGGATTCCCCCAAGGCGGCATCAGCATCGCGGAGCACAACCCAGTAATTCGTGTTTGCTTGGGCCGTGAACGAGCCGGTGAAGAAATAGACCTGCTTGGAGCCGATGGTCGCCGCGGTCGTGAACTGATCTGTCCCCCTTTAACGAGGCCAACTTCGGAGCGACAATCCGGGGTGCCCGAAACCAAGGGGGGGCAGAACCATGCCACGCGGAAAGAAGGAACAGGCTGAGCAGATCATTTCCGAGGCTTCGATTGGGCGCGGCCTGGGTGGCCGGCCGGACTGTTCCCCCGCGAACCCTTCGTGGCGGCCGGGTGATCCCGACGGCCACCGGCGGGCACGGCACGTATCCACTAACGTTCCAGCTACGCGGCGCTGACGGCGATGCCGTGTGGCAGTGGCAGCCAGCCGATCCGCTCGATCATCCCGATCCGCTGACGCCGCAGCAGTTGGCCTTCCACGAGCTGACGGTGAGCGTGGAGAAGCCGTGGGGCTGTCTGGTTCGCGGCCCTCTTGCCGTCGTCGCCGGCGATGCGGATGTGGACGCTGTCTACCTCACCATCTGGACGTGGGGGCAGGTCATGTCTTTCGCTATTCTTGACCAACGCAGCACGGCGGGACTATTCTCGTAGAGTGCATAGATTCCCCTCCGAAAATCCGAACCAAGTTGCCCAATCTAGGAGCCGCCCGGCATGCTGAAGAGATACTGTTTGCACGTTTCTCCGGCGAGCCGTCATGACAATCGACGAGGCTTGGATTCCATAATAATACGACTGTGCAATTACTCAGGGGAAATGCCGAATTCGTTCAAGTGGTTCGTTTCGTCGATGGGCGGGGGCATCGCTCTGGGGCGGGCTCCGACGCTCGCGATCGCCACTTTTCTTGTCCTCGTTTTCGCTGTTGCCTCCGCTGGCAGGACTGAGGAGGCACAGGCTTTCAGGCTCAAGGATGGTTCGACGATGGTGGCCAGCGATATCCAAAACCACAATCGCAAGGTTGACATCAGAATGCGTCAGGCGATGAAGAAAATGGACGCGGCTCGCGCCCAGAATGCCCACAACAACGTGTCGCTTATGATTAAGTATGTACAGAATGGGAACCGCGAAAAGCTTCGAAGCATGATGCGCCAAATGTCAAAACTGAACAAATATGCGAGGCAGGACATCGAATTCTATCTTAAGCAGACCCCAGCGGGCACATATATTGTGGCATGCGATGATGGTGAGGCGATGACGTGGTGGGACGCCTACGCCGTGGGGTTAGGTGCATTGATCGAGTCGGAAATGATCGCGCCATCGAAGTAACGGAGCGGGCCGTCTCGCGGCGCGTCGTGTGGCAGTGGCAGCCAGCCGATCCGCTCGATCATCCCGATCCGCTGACGCCGCAGTAGTCGGCCTTCCACGAGCTGACGGTGAGCGTGGAGAAGCCGGGCCGCTACGACATGGTGCTGCTGTGGCCGGCAACGACGAGATCGCCCGCCAGCCGCTACTGGTCGGCCCGGCACAGGTTTTTCAGGGCGATGGGGCGCGACGGCTGGCGTGACCCGCGTTACTGTCGCCGGAGCTGGTTCGGTGCTGGAGGTGATCGCCCTGAGCGAAAGTGTCTCCTTTGGTGGCAACTCGTTACGCCGCGGAAAAGCCGACATAGCCTCCGCAGCCGTTTCGTGGCACTTACGGCACATACCATGTCCGAGCTTTTAGGCGGGCATGGATTGGAGCGATCCTCCATCGCCCTCCGAAGAAAGCCCGCCATGCTGTTTTGTATCCGCCCCGCCCCGAAATCCCCGTGCGTGATCGGCTTGGTTCTCGCCGGACTGCTTGTCGCGGGAGTTGCGCCGGCGGATCTCCGTGCCGACACGTACCTCAACACGGATCTTCCCTGATACCAAGCCGCCGATCGAGGCCAAATGGTTTACAGGCACTATCCGCATGCCCCAGGGAGCGCCCCTCAGCGATGTGCACCTCGGCTTCGAGTCCGTCTATGAGAAGGACCTCTATCTGAAATGTGAAAAGGGAGCACTCCAGCAGGAGACGCTCGTGGACAACAAGCTTACGCCCCCACTCAGTCCGGGGGACAGGCCTCTGCCTCAGCCTCCTTTCAAAACGCCCGCGAAATGAAGACGCTTCGACACATCGCCGTCTGGCTGATCATCATGGGTGCCACATCGTGCTCACCGGACCCGCCCGCTCCCGGTAGCGGGCCGCATCAGGTGACTGGAATTCTCCTTCTCACCAGGGAGCACAAGACGCTCCTGAAGGATACGAACCCCACGACAGCCAAGGTGGGAGACGTCATTCCGTTTCGGGTCGTCGCCAGTTGGGCGATCCCTTACGTCGACGATGTGACGGACAAGACGAAATTCACCGTGGACCCGCCGGAACGGGGCAAGGTGGACTCCGCCGGCTTGTTCACGGCGATCGCCCCCGGGAAAATTGTTATTCACGCAGAAGTGAAGGTCGATCGCCATCTGGACTCCGACAAGGTACTTGGCCTTGATGAGCCAACAAAGGTCGGAACGGTGACAACTCGCACCAATTCCGTCGAACTCGCCATCACCGAGAAATAGCCCCCATGCCCCCTCACTTGGCCTCGGCGCCTCCAAGTGAGGGCCGCACCCGGCCCGACCAGTCCCGACTGTCGCTTCTCGTGATCCGCTCCGCTCGGCCGACGATTGCCGAAGTGCCGTTGGCCGACCTGTCCTTACGATTTCAGACGAAGCTGTCGAGGCGATTGCGAAGTACACCGGTACATGCCTATCCCTCAACGGCCTAGCCGCGATTTCGCCCGAAGCCGCAAAGACCTTGGCGGGGTGCACGGGAAGCCTGTCGCTCAATGGATTGACATCACTCTCACCCGACGCCGCAAAGGCACTCGCGCAGCACAGCGGCACCGTGCACCTCGATGGCCTGACCACACTCTCACTCGAAGCTGCAGACCGCTTGCGAGTAAGTGCGAGTGTTCGGCTACCAAAGAAATTCAAATCCGGAGAATAGCCATTTAGGCTTTGGTCTCTGGCAGCCGCAGTCGGTAGCTGTGCCTGACACTGGCAACATACTGTGCCACCCAGCCACTCGATGTGTCTGGTTCCGGGAGACGATCGCATCGGAGTGGGGCAGGAGTAGGTTGGCGAATGCTTATTTTCATGCGTAGGATTGCTTATGAGAACGGCGTCTGAGGAAACTCAACCGGGAAGGGGCGGATAGGCATGCGCACCGCGATTCTTACGGCGCTCCTGGCATCCTGTTGCCTCGGTGTGTCGCAGGCTCAAACAAGAAGTGAACGCATATTGGACATATTGGAACTGCACCAGAGCGGTCAATATGCCGAGGCCACTGCAAGGGCGAAGAAGGACCTCGCGGAAACGACTGAGACACTAGGGGCAGATCATCCAGACACTGCGACGAGCCTCAACAACCTCGCGATGCTCTATAAGTTGCAAGGCAAGTACGACGAAGCCGAGCCACTCTACAAGCGGTCATTGGCGATCTATGAGAAGGCATTGGGGCCAGAGCATCCTCGCACTGCGACGAGCCTCAACAACCTCGCGATGCTCTATGACGCGCAAGGCAAGTACGCCGAAGCCGAGCCACTGCTCAAGCGGTCACTGGCGATCCGCGAGAAGGCTTTGGGGCCGGACCATTCAGACACTGCCGCGAGCCTCGGCAGCCTCGCGGGCCTCTATGAGGTCCAAGGCAAGTACGACCAAGCCGAGCCACTCTACAAGCGGTCATTGGCGATCCGCGAGAAGGCATTGGGGCCAGAGCATCCTGGCACTGCGTTGAGTCTCGGCAACCTCGCGGGCCTCTATGTGGCCCAAGGCAAGTACGCTGAAGCCGAGGCACTCTACAAGCGTTCACGAGCAATTTACGAAAAAGCGTTGGGGCCGGATCATCCTGACACTGCCGATAGTCGCAACGACCTCGCGTTGCTCTATCAAGACCAAGGCAAATACACCAAGGCCGAGCCACTCCTCAAGCAATCGCTGGGGATTGCTGAGAAGGCGTTAGGGCCGAACCATCCTGACACTGCGAAGAGCCTCAACAACCTCGCGCTTCTCTATAACGACCAGGGGAAGTATGCCGAGGCGGAGCCCCTCTACAAGCGGTCGCTCGCGATCTCTGAGAAGGCGTTAGGGCCCGATCATCTTTACACTGCCACGATCCTCAACAACCTTGCGATGCTCTATGAAGCGCAAGGCAATTATGCGGAAGCCAAGCCGCTCCTGGAGCGGTCGCTCGCGATCTCTGAGAAGGCTTTTGGGCCGGACCATCCTCGCACTGCCACGAGCCTCAACAACCTCGCGATGCTCTATAGCGCCCAGGGGAAGCACGACGAAGCTGAACCGCTCTACAAGCGGTCGCTCGCGATCAACGAGAAGGTGTTGGGGCCGGACCATCCTGACACTGCGGCGAGCCTCAGCAACCTCGCGAGTGTCTATTTCGACCAAAAAAAGAGATATGCCGAGGCAGAGCCCCTTTACAAGCGGTCACTGGCGATCCGCGAGAAGGCATTGGGGATGGAGCATCCAGACACTGCCAATAGCCTCAACAACCTCGCCAATCTCTACCAAGCTGAAGGCAACTACGCCGAAGCCGAGCCACTCCACAAGCGGTCACTCGCAATCCGCGAGAAGGCCTTGGGGCCCGACCATCCTGACACTGCGTTGAGTCTCAACAACCTCGCGGGGCTCTATGACGCGCAAGGCAAGTACGCCGAGGCTGAGCAACTGCTCAAGCGGTCACTGGCGATCCGCGAGAAGACCTTGGCGCCAGAGCATCCAGACACTGCCACGAACCTCAACGAGCTCGCGAGTGTCTATCAAAAACAAAAGAGATACGCCGAGGCAGAGCCCCTCTACAAGCGGTCGCTCGCCATCTCTGAGAACGCGTTAGGGCCAGAGCATCCTCGCACTGCGACGAGCCTCAACAAGCTCGCGGGGCTCTATGACGCGCAAGGCAAGTACGCCGAAGCCGAGCCACTGCTCAAGCGGTCACTGGCGATCCGCGAGAAGGTGTTGGGGCCGGATCATCCGGACACGGACACGATCGTTAGCCGCCTCGCATCGATCTACATAGCCCAAGGCAAGTACGCTGAAGCCGAGCCGCTCATCAAACGGTCGCTGGTCATCAGCGAGAAGGCGTTGGGAGCAGAAGCTCTGGTCACTGCAATGGGTCTCGACAGCCTCGCGATGCTCTATAAGTTGCAAGGCAAGTACGCCGAGGCCGAGCCACTCTACAAGCGGTCACTGGCGATCCACGAGAAGACCTTGGGGCCAGAGCATCCGGACACTGCCACGAACCTCAACGAGCTCGCGAGTGTCTATCAAAAACAAAAGAGATACGCCGAGGCAGAGCCCCTCTACAAGCGGTCACTGGCGATAAAGGAGAAGGCATTGGGGATGGAGCATCCAGACACTGCCACGAACCTCAACAACCTCGCCAATCTCTACCAAGCTGAAGGCAACTACGCCGAAGCCGAGCCACTCCACAAGCGGTCACTCGCAATCCGCGAGAAGGCTTTGGGGCCGGACCATCCTGACACTGTGACGAGCCTCAACAACCTCGCGATGCTCTATGACGCGCAAGGCAAGTACGCCGAGGCCGAGCCACTGCTCAAGCGGTCACTGGCGATCCGCGAGAAGACCTTGGCGCCAGAGCATCCAGACACTGCCACGAACCTCAACGAGCTCGCGAGTGTCTATCAAAAACAAAAGAGATACGCCGAGGCAGAGCCCCTCTACAAGCGGTCGCTCGCCATCTCTGAGAACGCGTTAGGGCCAGAGCATCCTCGCACTGCCACGAGCCTCAACAACCTCGCGATGCTCTATAAGAACGAAGGCAACTACGACGAAGCCGAGCCACTCGTCAAGCGGTCGCTCGCGATCAACGAGAAGGTGTTGGGGCCGGATCATCCGGACACGAACACGAGCGTTAGCCGCCTCGCGTCGATCTACATAGCCCAAGGCAAGTACGCTGAAGCCGAGCCGCTCATCAAACGGTCGCTGGTCATCAGCGAGAAGGCGTTGGGACCAGAAACTCTGGTCACTGCAATGGGTCTCAACAGCCTCGCGATACTCTATAAGTTGCAAGGCAAGTACGCCGAGGCCGAGCCACTCTACAAGCGGTCACTGGCGATCAAGGAGAAGGCATTGGGGATGGAGCATCCAGACACTGCGACGAACGTCAGCGAGCTCGCGAGTGTCTACCAAGCTGAAGGCAAGTACGACGAAGCCGAGCCGCTCCTCAAGCGGTCACTCGCAATCCGCGAGAAGACCTTGGGGCCAGAGCATCCGGACACTGCCACGAGTCTTCACAACCTCGCGATTCTTTATGCGTGTCAACAGAGATACGACGAAGCCGAGCCGCTCCTAGAGCGGTCGCTGGCGATCCGCAAGAAGGCGATGGGGCCGCAGCATCCAGAAACTGTCACGAGCATCAACAGCCTGACGTTTCTCTATAACACCGAAGCTGGGCGTCTCCATTTTGGCAAAGGTCAATATGCCAAAGCCGAGTCACCCTTCAGGAACGCACTGGCAATGAGCGAGAAGGTGTTCGGGCCGGGTAATCCACTTACTGCGGTGAGCCTCAACAACCTCGGGATGCTCTACTACGACCAAGGCAAGTACGCTGAAGCCGAGCCACTTCTCAAACGGTCACTAGCGATCCGCGAGAAGAGGTTAGGGCCAGAGCACATGGACACGGCCGTAAGCCTCAGCAACCTCGGGTGGCTCTATGAGAACCAAGGCAAGTACTCCGAAGCAGAGCCCCTCTACAAGCGGTCATTGGCGATCCGCGAGAAGACCTTGGCGCCAGAGCATCCAGACACGGACACGAGCGTTAGCCGCCTCGCATCGATCTACATAGCCCAAGGCAACTACGCTGAAGCCGAGCCACTCCTCAAGCGGTCGCTCGCGATCCGTGAGAAGACCCTGGGGCCAGAGCATCTTGACACCGCCGTGAGCCTCAACAACCTCGCGGCTCTCTATAAAGTCCACGGCAAGTACGCCGAAGCCGAGCCACTCTACAAGAGGGCACTGGCGATCAACGAGAAGGTGTTGGGGCCGGAGCACACTGGCACGGCAACAAGCCTCAACAACCTCGCGCTGCTCTATGACGCGCAAGGCAAGTACGCCGAGGCGGAGCCCCTCTACAAGCGGTCGCTGGCGATCCGAGAGAAGGTGTTGGGGCCAGAGCATCTTGACACCGCCGTGAGCCTCAACAACCTTGCCAATCTTTACGGAGCAAAAGGCAAGCACGACGAAGCCGAGCCACTCCTCAAGCAGTCGCTTGCGATCCATGAGAAGACCCTGGGGCCAGAGCATCCTGACACTGCTGAGATCCTTTTGAACCTCGGGATCACCCAAGCGCTCCAAGGCAAGTATGCTGAAGCCGAGCCACTCCTCAAGCGGTCATTGGCAATCTATGAGAAGGCGTTTGGGCCGGATCACGCAAGGACGCAACTATGCCGGGATGCCCTGAAACGATGTCATCAGAAAGCCAATGAAGGCCCCTGATCGGGTGCTGTGCCGATTGCCAATGAGGGCGAACAGCCTTACTGCTCCTCGAGCAGCGCACCGGCCATGAGCATCGATTGAAGTGCATCGCTGAACGCGATTCGCCTACTTGTCCGAAAAACTCCGAACCACTCGGAGCCCCGTGTATTCATTGCGATCGGAAGGATTGACTCCAAACCGAGTAGCCGATCGGCAGTCAACTGGGTTATGCCCCCAACTGCCACCGCGTGCCACTCGCTTTTCACCATCGGAGGGCCCCTGCGGATGATACCCCCCGAGAAGTTCCGGAAGATACCAGTCCGAGCACCACTCGAGGACGTTGCCGTGCATGTCGTAAAGCCCCCACACATTGGCTTTCTTTGTGGCAACCCGGTGTGCAAATGGCTCGCTTCTCTCCGTCGTGTTTCCCAGGAACCATGCGTACTCGCCAAGCCTTGCTGACCCCCTCCCCAAATCTTGAGCCAGGTCTTGTGAGAGAATCCTCGTGCCCTTTGCGGGGCTGGAAAGGGTTCTCTGATGAAGAAGCGACGCAGTGCAGAGCAGATTGTGGGCTTGCTCCGGCAGGCTGACGGGGACCTTGGGAAGGGCATGAACGTGCCCGATGTCTGCCGACGGCTGGGCAACAGCCAGCAGACGTACTACCGCTGGCGGACGAAGTTCGGCGGCATGGATCCGAAGATGTCCAAGCTATTTCCAGAGCCTCGAGCACCTGCTGCGATACTGTGCCCGTCCGCCCTTCTCGCTGGAGCGGCTCTCCGTCCGGCGTGGTGAAGATGGCCGCATCAGTTGGGTCCGCTACGTGCTGCCACGGCACAAGGCGGCAAACTGGGTCGGCCCGGGGCGCGGGCGGAAGTCCACGCGACCGGGGGCCAATGGCGTCGTCGAACTCTCGCCATTCGATTTTCTCGACAGGCTCTCGGACGTCGTGCCGCCACCGCGGAAGCACCGGAGCCGCCTGCCTCCTTGAAATAAGCCAGGGGTGTTCGCCCCGAATCACAAGCTCAGGCCCGCCGTCACGGCACTCGCCATCGGGAATGTCGGCAAGCGGCGCGATGCCACGACCGGTGGTCATGCGGTCGGCGGACATGCGGCGGGCGAAGATGCCACCGGCGACTGCTGCGACTCATGCGACAAACCGCGCTCCCACGACACCTCGCGGATCGCCTGAGCCAAACTCATGGCCCGGGTGGGCGAGGAGTTTTCGCTGGAGTGCCCGGGGTGTGGCGGCAACATCCGACTCATTGCGTTACGCCCAAGCCTGGGCCGATCCGGAAGATCCTCACGCACCTCGGCGAATCACTCGAGCCTCCGCCAATCTCGCCGGCCCGTGGCCCGCCCACCGACTGGGCCGAGCTCGTTCAGGTCCACTTTCGACCGCAGCGTCTTTCAGGCGTCGCCCGACGAGCTGCCCGTGATCGACATCCACAGCCTCTGACGGGATCCCATGTCAGGGTGCGGACGGCCCGCGAGAAGAGCGGTTTCAAGGCCGGTCTGCGCCGACGCGAAAAATCTGGCCTTCAGCGTGGATAGGAAGCTCCTCGGCGCCTCCAAGTGAGGGCCGCATCCAGCCCGACTAGCCCCGGCTGTCGCTTCGCGTGATCCGCTCCGCTCGGCCGACGCTTGCCGAAGTGCCGCTATCCTTCTGCTAGCAGGCTGTGGATAAACTACGTGTTGGACCGCACGATGCGGTCCCGGGTGCGCAGCACCCGCAAAAACCGGAGGTTTTCAAGTGGAAAAAGTCCATGGATGACTTT
>Ga0209829_10001433_pt1 | contig 19303 bp, 19 predicted proteins | sample C_140205_EF_Meta_FD_187311 | JGI IMG/M metagenome (GOLD analysis project Ga0209829, IMG submission 187311) | Freshwater microbial communities from Lake Croche, Canada to study carbon cycling - C_140205_EF_MetaG (SPAdes) (version 2) | ecosystem: Environmental > Aquatic > Freshwater > Lake...
GGTACTGATTTTCCAGTCGGCGAGTATGTTCGTGCGCGGGTGAGCGAAACGATAGGTGCAGATTTGATAGCAGAGGCAATATGAGAAAACCTAGCGAACTCAATTTACCCAATTCAATAACGCTTATAAGAATTGCAGCGCTGCCTTTATGTGCATATTTTCTTTTCAAAAATGGCGGCCATGATTCAACGTGGCGAATAGTCGCTTGGTGGCTTTTCTTTATAGTGGGCATGACTGATTTCATTGATGGCAAATTAGCCAGAAGTCGCGGCAGTGTCACCGAACTGGGAAAACTCCTTGACCCCATTGCTGATAAAGCACTTGTCGGTACAGCCATGATTGGGCTCTCAATTTTGGGCGACATGCCATGGTGGATCACGGTAGTAATTTTGACTCGTGAAATTGGAATCACAATTGTTCGCTTGATGGTTATTTCAGGAGGCGTGATTGCCGCCAATCGTGGGGGAAAAATTAAAACCATGATGACAAGTTTTGGCGTGGGGTTCTATGTATTGCCTCTTAACGATAACCTCTTCATATATCGGGACATTTTTATGTATTTGGGAGTAGTCGTTACGTTAGCTACGGGGGCTTCTTACTTACTTGCCCTTCGAAAGCGATAGGTTATTTCAATGCCAACCAACGCAATTGTTCGTGAAGTGGAAGAGATTATTTCCTTACTGGAATCACGTGGGCAAACACTCAGTACTGCAGAATCCATTACTGGCGGTGGGTTAGGTGCTGTAATTACAAGTATCGCCGGCGCATCTAAAATTTATCGCGGGGGAGTCATTGCTTATAGCAACGGAGCTAAAGAAGATATTTTGGGAGTCGCGCCTTCGCTTATTAACACTCACGGCGTAGTGAGTGAAGAAGTTGCTATCGCCATGGCTCAAGGGGTGGCCCAGAAATTTTCATCAACGTGGGCAATTGCAACAACAGGGGTTGCCGGACCTGGACCCTCAGAAGGAGTTGCACAAGGCAGCGTTTGGGTATCAATCTTTGGCCCTATCGTTCAGAGCACCTTTCTCGAACTCGATGGCGACCGTCAATCTGTCCAAAACGCCACTATTGCCAGCGCAATATCGGCATTTGCGCGTATCCTTAGAACATCGACCAACGCCTAATTTCGGGCGCAAGAAGGGAGTCACCATGGAGCTATTACGTACTCACATAGGTCGCTCTTTACGTGCATCTCGAAATAGTCAAGGGCGAACGCTGCGAGAAGTTGCCCGACAAGCCAGAGTTTCTCTAGGGTATTTATCTGAAGTAGAACGCGGTCAGAAAGAAGCGTCTTCAGAACTATTGAATTCGATTTGCCAAGCGCTTGATGTAGAACTTTCAACAGTGCTCACTGATGTTGCTCACGAATTAGTTTCATGCGAAGTGAATTCAAGAGATGCGGTCAAGCTTACTGTTGTTGACGCAGCTTAAAAACAGTGCCCAGCACTGATAATTTGGAATCACGTAAAGCCGAGCCCTACCTTCGTCAGATGACATCATTCCGTCGTACAAGAACTGCAATTCTAGAAGGCACCAAAAGCCTTATTTCAGTGGGCGGATTACATAAAGCGACAATGATCGATATTGCCGACACTGCGCAAGTTTCTCGAGCAACGTTGTACAACCACTTCCGAGATAAAGATGCAGTGCTGCGTGCACTTTTAGAGAGCGAAGTAGATGAGCTTTTCCATCAGGCCCACTCATTAGAAGCCATTGCGTGGCGCATCTCCAGTGATCCAGCGCTCGCCACACTTAGACGTACAGATCCTGCTGCGCTTGCGCAGATGCTTTCCAGCGCCCAGGATGAACTCTGGCCTCGCATTCGGGCCGGGCTTGAGTCAGTGCTGCCCTCTGTCCCTGCGAGGGAGTTGGCCCTGCGCTGGCTGATTGGACAATGTCTACATCCATTGTCCAAAGAAGAGATTTCTTCGCAAGCGGCGCTGCTCTCTAGGTAGTTTCCACAGCAGCAGGCGCGGCGTGTCGGGCCTTGAAAGTATAGTTCGAACAGGTGTTCGGATACTCTATCCCTACCCAACCAGAGCGGTTTCCACGGTTCAGGCCTAGCGCCTGTCTTCCCACCAGTGGCCTTCCGTACCTTCTGGACCATAACTAACGCCAGGTGGCGTTTAATTGAAAGGAAGAAAGATGGCTAGCGAAAAAGCTAACGAAAAAGTATCAAACGATAAATCCAAAGCCCTCGATACAGCCCTTGCCCAGATTGAACGTCAATTCGGAAAAGGCGCAGTTATGAAGATGAGTGAACGCGCGAATGCAGTAGTAGAAGTCATCCCAACAGGTTCTATTAGTTTGGATATCGCATTAGGTATTGGCGGACTTCCACGTGGTCGCGTTGTTGAAATTTACGGACCAGAATCTTCAGGTAAAACCACTCTTGCACTTCACGCAATTGCCAACGCGCAACGCGCAGGTGGAATCGCAGCATTTATTGATGCTGAGCATGCGTTTGATGCTGAGTATGCAAAGAAACTTGGAGTCGATATTGATGCCCTTCTCGTTTCACAACCAGATACCGGAGAACAAGCGCTAGAAATTATGGATATGTTGATCCGCTCCGGCGCACTCGACATTGTTGTTGTCGACTCCGTAGCAGCACTTGTTCCTCGCGCAGAAATTGAAGGCGAGATGGGCGATTCACATATGGGACTTCAAGCTCGCTTGATGTCACAGGCCCTTCGTAAAATTACTGGCGCTCTTCACCAATCAAAGACCACCGCAATATTTATCAATCAGTTGCGTGAAAAGATTGGCGTCTTCTTCGGATCCCCAGAAACAACAACTGGCGGTAAAGCACTCAAGTTTTACGCATCAATTCGTTTAGATATTCGTCGTATTGAAACCCTTAAAGATGGCACAGATGCTGTCGGTAACCGTACTCGCGTCAAAGTTGTTAAGAACAAGATGGCTCCACCTTTCAAGCAAGCAGAGTTCGACATTCTTTACGGTGTTGGAATTTCACGAGAAGGTTCGCTCCTTGATCTTGGAGTTGATATCGGAATCGTGAAAAAGTCTGGCGCTTGGTACACATATGAAGGCGACCAATTGGGACAAGGCAAAGAAAACTCCCGTAATTTCTTGCTCGATAACCCAGATCTTGCCAATGACATTGAGACAAAGATTCGTGCTCACTATGTCCCAACTCCAATAGATCCAGCACTTGTTGCAGCAGTCGATGAAGCAACTGCAGAGGTTGATTTCTAATTTCTACCTCCGTTATTCACGAAAGCTCTGACCCCTACTTTTTAGCCGAGACCATTGCACTCGTTGCGCTGGCACCTCGCGCTAAAAGTAGGGGCGAGCTCTTCGACTTACTTAAACGTCGCGGGATCAGCGAAGATGTTGCCAACGCTGTCTTGTATAGATTACAAGAACAAGGTCACATTAATGATGAAGAATTTGCTCGCGCATGGAGCGAATCTCGTCAAAGAGCCAAAAAACTCTCTAAGCGAACTATTTCGACAGAGCTTCGAGGTAAAGGCGTAAGTCAAGAAATCATTGAATTAGTCACCTCAGAAATTGGCCATGAAGAAGAGTTAGCAATTGCGCTCGAACTCACGACCCGAAAGTTTCGCTCTATGTCCTCACTCGATACCGAAGTGGCCCGTCGTCGACTACACGGCGCTCTGGCTAGAAGAGGTTTTTCGAGTAGCGTTATCAACGAATGCATGCGAGAAATCGGAATCTAATTCGGCCAGTACTATTGCGCTATGCAAAGTTCGGTGATGGCACGTACATATCTGGTTGAAACCTATGGGTGCCAGATGAATGTTCATGACTCTGAGCGAATTGCCGGATTGCTCGATGAGGCTGGATTTATTCCTGTGGTCCCGGGTGAACAAGCTGACATTGTGGTTTTTAATACCTGCGCAGTTCGTGAAAATGCTGACAATAAGCTCTACGGAAATCTCAGCTTCTTAGCCCCCATTAAAAAGGCAAATCCCAGAATGCAAATAGCAGTGGGTGGTTGCTTGGCGCAAAAAGATCAATCCATCATTATGAAAAAAGCCCCTTATGTTGATGTTGTTTTCGGAACTCATAATGTTGGCTCATTGCCTGTACTTCTCGAGCGCGCACGTATTGAAGAAGAATCCCAGATAGAGATTCTCGAATCACTAGAGCATTTCCCATCCACGCTCCCAGCTCGCCGTTTTTCAGCTTTTTCTGCATGGGTTTCTATCTCGGTCGGCTGCAACAACACATGTACTTTTTGTATTGTCCCAACGCTTCGAGGTGTTGAAAAAGATCGATCAGCATCAGATATTTTGCTTGAAGTTCGCACTCTTGTCGATCAAGGCGTTATTGAAGTAACTCTGCTTGGACAAAATGTGAACGCTTATGGAGTTGAGAATGGAGATAGAGGAGCATTTGCAGATTTAGTGCGCGCATGCGGAAAAATTGATGGCTTGGAACGAGTGCGCTTTATGTCTCCGCACCCTCGAGATTTCACAGATGATGTCATCGAAGCAATGGCCCAAAGTCCAAATGCAATGCCACATCTGCACATGCCGTTGCAATCGGGATCCAATAAAGTGCTACAGGACATGCGTCGTTCTTATAGATCTGATCGCTACTTAGGAATTATTGAACGCGCGCGCCTAGCAATTCCTCATGTAGAAATCACCACAGACATCATTGTTGGCTTTCCTGGCGAAACTGAATCTGACTTTCAAGACACTTTGGATATCGCAACCCAAGCACGATTTAGCGCGGCATATACCTACCAATATTCCAAGAGACCCGGAACTCCTGCAGCAACTATGCCCAACCAAGTAGCACCTGAAATCGTGGGGGAGCGTTACACGCGTTTACATGCCCACCAAGAAGCAATTTCATTGTCGGTAAATAGGCAAGCAATTGGCAAAAGAATGAACGTTCTTGTCACTGAGAATGTGGGTCGAAGAGACACAGAACGCGAACGCATGTCGGGAAGAACAGAAGATTTTCGTCTTGCCCATTTCACCTTTGATGCCGACAACCTGGCACGTCCTGGAGATGTTGTCACTGTAGAGATAGATGATGCAGCTCCCCATTTCTTGACCGGTACTGGCGCCGAAGTGCGCAGGACTAGAGGTGGCGATGCTCATGAGGCTCGGACAAATATGTCGAGTAGAGATCCATTACTCCTTGGAATGCCAACCAAGCGTTCATGAAGCTCATAATAATTTGTGGTGCAACAGCAACCGGAAAAAGTGAAACAGCAATCGCATTAGCTAAGCATTTAGGCGCCGAAATTATCAGCGCCGACTCCATGCAGCTGTATAAAGGAATGGATATTGGCACGGCGAAACTGAGTGTTGATCAAAGAGACGGAGTTGCGCACCATTTACTTGATGTCCTTGAAGTGCACGAGGATGCAAATGTTGCCTGGTATCAGGAGCGCGCACGTAAGTTAATTTCAGAAATTCATTCTCGGGGTAAAGATGTAGTTGTCGTTGGTGGCACTGGTCTGTACATCAAGGCAATTCTTGACGATCTGAATTTCCCCGACACGGATCCGGAGGTGCGCAAGTCGCTCAATGCGCTAGCAGAAAAAATTGGCGGAGATGCAATGTTTGAACGCCTTGAGAAGTTAGATCCAGGAGCAGCACTTGCAATAGATAAAGCAAACCTCAGGAGGGTAATACGGGCGCTAGAAGTTATTGAAATTACAGGTAAGCCCTTCACTGCAAATTTACCTCGGAAAGACAGCACACATTTTCCCGAAGCACAGCAATTTGGGCTCGTAATGGATCGTGAAACACTTGATCAACGCATCAGTAATCGAGTAGATGAGATGTGGCAAAAGGGGCTAGTACAAGAAACCCACACTTTACTTTCCTCTGGTTTGCGTGATGGTCGCACAGCACAACTCGCTTTAGGTTATGCCCAAGTTATTAAGTTTGCCGATGGACTCATCTCTGAAGCTGATGCTCAAGAGGATACAAAAAGGGCTACGAGGCAGTATGCCCGACGCCAAGAAACCTGGTTTTCGCGGGATGAAAGAATCAGATGGATTTCACCAACTCAACCTCGATTGGAAACCATCATTTCTCATCTGCGCAATTCACAGTCCACGCGCGCAGCCCTTCACGAGTAAACTTTCCTCAATAATGACTACCTCGATTTCGGCCACTTATGGCCACGGAACTCATAATGATTTTGTCATTGTCTTTGATCCTAAAAGCGAAATTTCAATTACTACGGCCCAAACAGCTGCACTGTGCAATCGCGAAACAGGTATTGGTTCTGATGGTCTCATTCGTATTACGGCGCCTGAAGGTAAGTGGTTTATGGATTACAGAAATGCTGATGGCTCAATAGCCGAAATGTGCGGAAATGGAATTCGCGTGATGGCGAGATATTTGGTGAATCGCGGGCATCAAGCTGAAGGTATTTTCGCAATTAATACTCGCGACGGAATGAAACATCTACGTGTTCCTAGCGAAGGTGATATCACTGTAAATATGGGACACATTACCGATGAAAATGATGAGATCACCATTTCGGCTAACGGTTCCATCTGGAACGGGTACAACATCAGCATAGGTAATCCTCATGCCGTTGCATTCGTTGAGACACTTGAGAAAATTGGCGATCTTAAAGAGGCCCCGGTAGTGCGTCCTAAAGACTCATATCCCGAAGGCGTTAACGTGGAATTCGTGGAACTATTACAAGGTAACGAACTTAAAATGCGCGTTTTCGAACGCGGAGTAGGCGAAACACAATCTTGCGGCACCGGAACATGCGCAGTCGCACTAGCTGCATCAATTAAATACAAATCTGCATATCCGGCGAAATGGATTATTTATCCTCCAGGCGGGCGTTTAGAGGTTGAAATTGATTCTCACTTCAATGCAATTTTAAGTGGTCCGGCAGAGTTGATTTCGGAACATGACATTACAGAATTCTTAGTTTCCTGATGCTGAAAGCCTAGTAGTGTCAAAGAAAAGCACAGATGCAAACGATTCACACGACCCTGCGTTAGATGCAGAGTTTGAAGCGTTACTTCGTGAAAGTGCACGAGTGGCTGCTGATTTTGATTCTGGTGATGAGGACTCTCAGCCAGAGCTACAACAAAGGAATGCGCTTCGAAGAGTTAAAGGTTTCTCTACAGAGTTGCAGGACATTTCGCTTGCAGAATACCGACAACTTCAGTTAGAAAGAGTTGTGTTAGTTGGCGTCTGGACACAAGGCACATCGCTCATGGCAGAAAATTCTTTGGCAGAATTAAAAGCTCTTGCAGAAACTGCTGGCTCTGAAGTGCTTGATGGGCTTATTCAAAGGAGAGATAAACCAGATCCAGCTACATATATTGGTTCTGGCAAAGTTGCCGAACTTCGTGCGGTTGTTCAAGCAACAGGGGCAGACACAGTCATTTGCGATGGAGAACTTTCACCGTCGCAACTTCGCCAATTAGAAGAAAAAGTGAAAGTAAAAGTTGTTGATCGCACAGCACTTATTTTGGACATCTTTGCCCAACATGCGAAAAGCAAAGAAGGTAAGGCACAAGTTGAATTAGCTCAAATGTCTTATTTGCTACCTAGACTTCGTGGTTGGGGAGATTCACTTTCTCGGCAAGCCGGTGGCCGTGCGGCAGGAGGTGCCGGAATTGGTGGTCGTGGGCCAGGTGAAACCAAGATTGAAACTGATCGCCGAAAAATTAGAGATAAAATGGCCAAGCTTAAAGATGAAATTCTCGAAATGAAGATTGCGCGTGACACAAAGAGACAAGAACGAAATCGTTACAACATTCCATCGGTAGCCATTACTGGCTATACAAATGCGGGTAAGTCTTCGCTCCTTAATGCACTGACTAATGCAGGGGTACTCGTTGAGAACGCACTATTTGCCACCTTGGATCCAACTGTGCGTCAATCTCATACAACCGACGGTCGCGTCTATACGTTGACAGATACTGTGGGATTTGTGCGCCACTTACCGCATCAACTCATTGATGCTTTTAAGTCGACGCTAGAAGAGGTCGAATCAGCTGATTTAATCGTGCATGTTGTAGATGGCTCACACCCGGATCCGTTTGAACAGATTCGTGCCGTACGTGAAGTCATCAATGACATTGGGGCAAGTCATATTAGAGAAATCATTGCAATTAATAAGGTTGATGTTGCAGATCCTGAAAAAGTGATGGAGATTCTTCGTAACGAGAAAGATAGCTATGCATTCTCTGTTCGTTCTGGGTTTGGAATGGAAGGCTTACTTCACGCTATTGAAAATTCACTTCCTCGCCCAAGCGTGGAGATCAAAACTGTCGTTCCCTATGATCGGGGAGACCTCATTCACGCCATTCATGAGCATGGTGAAATTCTGAGTGAGGAATACGTTGCTGAGGGAACCGCTATACATGCACGTGTGAATCCATCGCTTGCTGAGAAGTTATCCCGCCTGTAATGGTCGAGCTCGCTCTGGTTCGCTGAAAAGGAGAGCAAACTCGCAAGGAATAACTTCGACACGCCGGGCGTTGTAGGTACTAAGGCAGCAGATATACGCGATTATGCGCCCGCGTAGGTAAATATACCCAGCGTCCTGAAACATGATGAAGATGAAGGCGAGGTGAATGTAGTGGCAACTGACTACGACACCCCCAGAAAAACTGATGAAGAGTTACATGAAGAATCCCTTGAAGAGCTAAAAGCTCGACGTGTAGATGCTCAGTCCGGCCAAGTTGATGTTGATGAAGCCGAAGCTGCAGAAAGCATTGAGCTACCCGGAGCAGATTTATCTGGTGAAGAGCTTTCAGTGCGCGTTGTCCCAAGACAAACAGACGAATTTGCATGCTCGCGCTGTTTTCTCGTTCACCATATTTCGCAATTAGCTAAGGGCGAAGGCGCTAAAGCAGTCTGTAAAGAGTGCGCCTAAACTTTTAGGGATTTTGCAAGTTGATTTCCCTTTTTTGTACTGATCAACCAATAAGGGGTCGAATCTTTTGAATCTTTCACTTCAATTTTTATGCCCTCACTCACCCAAAATCTAATCGCTAAGAAACTTGCTGGATCAGCATCACGTCCTCGCGTTGTCCGCATGTGTGCAGAGTCAAGTTGCGTGACTTCTCCTAAGAATTTTTTCTCTATGTGGGCACGATTTATTTTTAATTCATTGTGAGTAACTTCAATATGTAACGTCGACTTACTTCTGATGACCAAGAGAAGTACAGTGAAGAAAAGAATTGAAATCACCCCAGCGCTATCACCTAAAGCTGCCCAAATCGATAGCGCTAGTGACGCTAAAAGAAAGTAGATAAAGCCCAGTAACCAGACCGGCGGCGCGAGAGATTCGCGAAAAATGGGATCAGGCAGGGAGCTTTCAGACATAGGAAGACGGTAGCGGATGTAATGAAGTAACCTTTACCTATGACCCGTGTGGCAAGCACTATCCCGCCAGAAGGCGCAGAAATTCCAGGACGTCACGAGAAAGCTCCGGTAGAAGGCACCCGAATTCCATCTCACTTCGGCCACTGTTTTGGTTGCGGTGATTTACATCCAACAGGTTTGCATTTAGTTGCACATGCTGGTCAAGGCACTGAACTCACTGCCGAATTCACTGTGACTGAAAATCATCAAGGTGCTCCAGGTTTGGCACACGGAGGCTTACTTTCGTTAGCTTTTGATGAGGCGCTAGGAAAGTTAATGTGGTTGATTCGATCTCCAGCAGTAACTGCGCGACTAGAGACGGATTTTCTCAAACCAGTTCCCATTGGATCCACGCTCTATATCAGCGCGCGCATAACCGGAAAAGTGAATCGTAAAGTTTATACATCGGCAGAAGGTCGTCTTAATTCACCAGATGGAGTCATTGCTGTCAAGGCAGCAGCTCTATTCGTCATTGTGCCTATGACTCATTTTTTAGAAAACGCACCGAAAGAATATTTGGATTACGCGACAAATCGTCCAGAATTATTGGCATTCGTTGATCCAGACTTTGAGATTAATCCCTAATGGTTTCGGTATTAATTCAACGTCTTGATCCAGAGGTTCCACTTCCCTACTATGCCAAGGGTGGAGACGCTGGTGCAGATTTAGTCACACGAATTGATCTCACTCTTGCACCAGGTGAGCGAGCATTGGCCCCAACAGGAATCGCAATCGCGCTCCCTGATGGTTACGCAGCATTTGTGCATCCACGTTCTGGGCTGGCAATTAAACATGGAGTTTCGATGGTGAACACTCCTGGCACTGTTGATGCTGGTTTCCGCGGCGAGCTTCAAATTATTTTAATCAATCATGATCCACATGAAGCAATCACATTTAAACGAGGCGACCGAGTTGCTCAACTCATCATTCAAAAAGTTGAAAAAGCGGAATTTATTGAAGTTTCACAACTGCCCGGTTCTGGACGAGGAACCGGCGGATTCGGTTCAACGGGGAGAGCGTAAATGAGTCACAACGACGATAAAGCAAAAGTTATGGGCGCCTTTGGTGGAACTCGTGGCCTACTTGATTCTGGCTTGCCATCACTTGTTTTCCTCGTTGCCTACAACATCACTCATGAACTCAAGAGTGGAGTGGTTGCATCCGTAGTGATTGCCGCAATATTGGCAATTGCGCGCCTAGTTCGAAAAGATACTTTGCAGCATGTGCTCTCAGGTTTCGTTGGAGTGGCATTCTGTGCATTTCTAGCAAATCGCACGGGTCATGCTCAAGATTTCTATCTACCTAAACTATTTACTAATTTGGCCTATGGAAGTGCGTACTTAATCGCCAACATTGTCGGATGGCCAATTATGGGTTTACTTTTGGGACCGATCCTGGGCGAGAACTTTTTATGGAGAAAACACCCAATTCGCAAACGTGTTTACACGCGTGCCGGTTGGTTGTGGGTTGCGCTCTTTTTCGGACGGATTGCAGTCCAGTATCCAATTTATCGCAGTGGAAATGTTAATTTACTTGGAACTGTTAATTTAGCAATGGGATATCCGCTTTTCATTTTAACCGCTTGGGGCACCTGGATGATTATCAAACAAACGCCTTCAATCGCGCCACCAACAGAAAAATAAAGCTGAGCTTATAAAGAAATAAAGCACTTCTTTAATTGTTTTTCCGCACTTGCTGAGGCAACAAACAAAAGTTCATCTCCCGCAGTGAAGACATCGTGTGGGCTTGCTGAAATAACTCGGCCGTCACGAAGAATTGCCGCTAAAGAAGCATTATCTGGAAGCGCAATCTCTTCAACAGTTTTTCCAATACATTCAGAATCATCTGGAAGAGTCAGTTCTACGAGGTTAGCTTCTCCCTGTCTAAATGAGAATAGGCGGACTACATCCCCGACTGTTACTGCTTCTTCAACGAGTGCGGAAATAATACGTGGCGTTGACACTGCTACATCAACACCCCATGAAGCATCAAAGAGCCATTCATTTTTAGGGTGATTCACTCGCGCAACTACTCGAGGAACTCCATATTCAGTTTTGGCCAAGAACGATGCGACAAGATTCACTTTGTCATCACCTGTTGCAGCAACAAGTACTTGGCATTCACCAAGCCTTGCGCCATCAAGTGCCGAAATTTCACATGCATCAGCCATTAACCATTCAGCATCTGGAACACTGTCAATTTTTAGAGCTTTAGGATCTTTTTCAATCAGTAAGACTTGATGTTTATTATCAAGAAGTTCGCGTGCAATCGCCCGACCAACGTTGCCAGCACCAGCTATCGCTACTCTCATTTGGCAGCCTCTGGTGAGCGAGCAAGTGAGGCTTCAACGGCCGCAATATCTTTCTCTAAAACCATGACATGCACGAGATCTCCATCTTGTAAAACAGTATGAGCATCTGGAACAAGACCTTCTCCAAGACGAGTAATAAAAGCGACTCTTGCAGGAGTTACATTTTCAATAAGAGTGGCCGGTTGTCCAAACCATGAAGAATCTATGTGCATCTCACATAAAGCAATAGTTCCACTTGCATCGCGCCATTCAGAACGTGAACCTTCAGGCAATATGCGTCTCATAATTTGTTCTGATGTCCAGAGAACAGTTGCAACCGTTGGGATGCCGAGTCGTTGGTAAATTTCAGCACGGCCTGGATCGTAAATACGTGCGACTACATTTTTCACGCCATATGTTTCGCGGGCAACTCTTGCAGCCAAAATGTTTGAGTTATCTCCGTTGCTCACCGCGGCAAATGCTTCCGCGCGTTCGATTCCAGCTTCACGAAGAATGTCTCCATCGAAGCCGACTCCTGTAACTGTGATTCCTTTAAAGTTTGGTCCTAATCTCCGAAAGGCATCTCTGGATTGGTCGATAATCGCTACTGAATGCCCGGAAGCCTCTAATTCATTGGCTAATGAAGAGCCAACTCGTCCGCATCCCATAATCACAACATGCACAGGTAAAACCTACACCCACCTTCACCAATAGGCTTACCTACTATGACGACGCAACGCGGAAAACCCATGAATACCGGTCAACGTTTTGTTGCATCAATTGAAAAGGTGGCCCACGGAGGTCACTTTATTGCCAGGCATGAGGATCAAGTCTTTTTTGTTCGCCATGCAATTCCTGGGGAAACTGTAGAAGTTGAAGTCACTGCGTCAGGGTCAAGCTTTAGCAGAGCAGATGTAATAAAAGTAATTGAAGCCTCTCCCGATCGAATTACTCCACCGTGCGAATATGCCAAACCAGGTGGCTGCGGGGGTTGCGATTTTCAACACATCACTATCGCTCGTCAACGCATTTTGAAAGCAGATGTTATTCGCGAGCAATTTAAGCGACTTGCGAAAATGGAGATAGATATTGTTGTTGAAGAAGTTGGCGACAGCCTCCACTGGAGAACCCGAGTGTCGAGTGCTACATCAGCCCAAGGAAAACTCGGATTTTACGCATCCCGAACTCACAACGTAGTAGAAGTCGATGACTGCCTCATCGCAGTAAGTGAGATGAAATTTAATGAGCTGTCCGCGCGTAAATGGCCTGCTCATTCACGAGTAGAAATAACATCGCCAACATCTGGCGAAACCTCCATTGCTATTGCTGGATCAGAACGTGGATCTAAGCCGCGCATGACGCAAGGGCCTGCAGTGACGCAAGAAACTATTGATGGTCACCCACTCGAAGTAAGTCAACAATCTTTTTGGCAAAGCCATCGAAGCGCGCCTGACACATTAATAGATGTTCTTCTTGATCGTGTTAAAGAAGGCGACCGCGTATTCGATCTTTATGGAGGCGTTGGCCTCTTTACTGCAGCCATCATAAATCAAATAGGTCCGCAGGGAAGCGTTGACTTAGTGGAGTCAGGCAGTACCTCTATCGCTGATGCTCGCCGAAATTTTTCAACTTTTCCTAACGTTCGTGTTCATTCTGGTGATGTTGCAAAAGTTCTCAACGCACTTGCCGAGGTTGATGTCGTGATTCTTGATCCGCCGCGTGAGGGCGCAGGGAAAGCTATCGCAGAAAAAATTGTTAAAAAGCACCCTCGCGAAATCATTTATGTAGCGTGCGACCCAGCAAGTTTGGCGCGAGATGTGAGTTACTTATCAGAATTGGGATTCGAAATGAAAGAGCTACGGGCTTTTGACCTTTTCCCTATGACGCACCATGTCGAGTGCGTTGCTCGTTTTGAACCTTCACAAAAGAAGAAAAATAAGGTATCTTGACGTCAAGATAGATAGCCCAACGCGATAACTGGGGAGAATATGAGTAAAGATTCCTTCAAGTCAAAAAGCACATTGACGCTTTCCGGTAAGAGCTATGAAATTTTTGATATTTCTGGCATTCAAGGTGCTCACGATCTGCCCTTTAGCTTGAAGATTTTATTAGAGAACTTGTTACGCACCGAAGATGGCGCAAATATCACTGCCGAGCATATTAAAGCGTTGGCAGAGTGGGACCCATCGGCTGAGCCAGATACTGAAATTCAATTCACTCCTGCACGCGTAATCATGCAAGATTTCACTGGCGTTCCTTGCATCGTAGATTTGGCAACCATGCGTGAGGCAATTGTAGACCTCGGTGGAGACCCTTCGAAAGTAAATCCACTCGCACCAGCAGAATTAGTTATTGATCATTCTGTTATTGCAGATGTTTTTGGTACTAAGGATTCGTTTGTTCAAAATACGGATATCGAATACGAACGTAACCGTGAGCGTTATCGTTTCTTGCGCTGGGGACAGGGTGCATTTGACGAATTTAAAGTTGTTCCTCCAGGGACCGGAATCGTCCATCAAGTAAATATTGAATTCTTAGCAAGAGTAATCATGACGCGTAAAGTAAATGGAGTTTTGCGAGCATACCCAGATACTGTTGTTGGAACTGATTCGCATACAACCATGGTCAATGGACTCGGCGTGCTCGGATGGGGAGTAGGTGGCATCGAAGCCGAAGCAGCACTTCTCGGCCAGCCAGTTTCAATGTTGATTCCTCGAGTTGTTGGGTTCAAACTCAGCGGACAGATGCCAGTGGGTACAACTGCGACTGATTTAGCCTTAACAATTACAGAGTCATTGCGTAAGCATGGTGTTGTTGGAAAATTCGTAGAGTTCTATGGACCAGGGGTTGTAGAAGTGCCTATGGCCAATCGCGCCACAATTGGAAATATGAGCCCTGAATACGGATCGACCTGCGCGATTTTCCCTATTGATCAAGAAACGCTTCGTTACCTCGAATTAACTGGACGCACTGCAGAACAAGTTGAACTAGTAAAAGAATATGCAAAGAAACAGGGCTTGTGGCATGACCCATCTCATTCACCACGCTTTTCGGAACATATTGAACTCGACCTCTCGACAGTTGTTCCGTCCATAGCTGGGCCTAAACGCCCGCAGGATCGAATCTCACTCACTAATTCTAAATCTGCACTTGCAGCTTCTCTTCCGACTTATTTTTCAGAAAAAACTAATCGTTCGCCTATTGATATCAAAGTGAATCAGAAGGCCACAACGGTTAAAAATGGTGACGTAGTCATCGCATCCATTACTTCGTGCACCAATACTTCCAACCCTTCAGTAATGATCGGCGCAGCACTGCTTGCCAAGAAAGCTGTTGAAAAAGGACTCACTTCAGCGCCTTGGGTCAAAACAACGCTTGCTCCTGGTTCTAAAGTTGTGACTGACTATTACGATCGAGCAAACCTCACGCAATATATGGAAAAATTAGGGTTCAATTTAGTTGGTTATGGGTGTGTCACCTGCATCGGAAATTCTGGCCCATTGCCAGTTGAAATAAGCAAGGCTGTAAACGAACACGATCTTGCGGTCACTGCGGTTCTGTCAGGTAATCGCAATTTTGAAGGGCGAATTAGCCCGGATGTAAAGATGAATTACCTAGCTTCACCACCACTCGTAGTTGCTTATGCAATTGCCGGCACTATGGATCATGATTTCGAGAAGGATTCTCTGGGAAATGACTTACAAGGTAATCCTGTTTACCTTCGCGATATTTGGCCAAGTGCTCAAGAAATTGATTCAGTAATCTCATCAGCAATCTCTTCAGAAATGTTTACTAAAGATTATGCGAGTGTTTTTGATGGCGATCATCGCTGGAAATCACTAGATACTCCAACTGGGAAAACCTTTGAGTGGGATCTTCAATCTACTTATGTTCGTAAGCCTCCTTATTTTGATGAGATGCCTCGAAACCCACTCCCGTTAACAGATATTGCTAACGCTCGCGTCTTGGCAATTTTGGGAGACTCAGTAACTACTGACCACATTTCACCTGCTGGCAATATAAAAGCCGATTCTCCAGCTGGAAAGTATTTAACCGATCATGGAGTTGACCGCAAAGACTTCAACTCTTATGGCTCACGCCGTGGTAACCACGAAGTAATGATTCGTGGAACATTTGCAAATATTCGACTCAAGAATTTATTGCTTGATGGAGTTGAAGGTGGGTTCACGAGAAACTTCTTGGACTCCGGTAACCAGAGCACCATTTACGATGCGTCAGTGGCTTATCAAAGTGCAAATATTCCACTTGTTATTTTGGCCGGCAAAGAATATGGATCAGGTTCATCAAGAGACTGGGCAGCAAAAGGAACTGCGCTGCTTGGCGTGCGTGTTGTTATCGCGCAATCTTACGAAAGAATCCACCGTTCTAACTTAATTGGAATGGGCGTTCTCCCATTGCAATTCAAAGAGGGAGAAAGTGCAAGTTCACTCGGTCTAACCGGTAGTGAAACTTTTACTGTTTCAGGCATCACTGCGATGAATTCTGGGGGAGTGCCAAAGGAAGTTACCGTGACTGCCGATGGGAAGAGTTTTACTGCGAAAGTTAGGATTGACACTCCAGGCGAGGCTGATTATTACCGCCACGGTGGCATCATGCAGTACGTGCTCCGCTCACTTTTGTAATGGTGCGCGCAGGTAATGCGCAATTTTCTGCCGAGAAGTAGAGTAAGGACATGATTAACTCGATCAACTCTCCGGCGGATCTGGCTAAATTCACGCCTGAAGAATTGACGACACTTGCGGGCGAGATTCGCCAATTCCTTATTGAAAAAGTATCCAAAACTGGTGGTCACTTGGGTCCCAATTTGGGAGTTGTCGAGCTCACTATTGCCATTCATCGAGCATTTAAATCTCCCAAAGACGTCATAGTTTTCGATACCGGTCATCAAACGTATGTCCATAAAATTTTGACGGGACGTGCAGATGGCTTCGATCTTCTGCGTCAAAGAGGCGGACTAGCGGGTTATCCAAATCGCGCAGAGAGTGTCCATGATGTTATTGAAAATTCTCATGCCTCAACCGCACTTTCATGGGGCGATGGAATTTCGCGAGGTTTTTCACTGACGGATCAAGAAAATCGATGCGTCGTGGTTGTAGTGGGCGATGGTGCGCTGACAGGTGGAATGTCATGGGAAGCACTCAACAATATTTCTGCTGATAAGAACAGAAACTTAGTGATTATTGTTAATGACAATGAACGGTCCTATTCGCCAACAATCGGCGGATTGGCAACATATTTGGCGACACTTCGAGTTACTAAAGAATATGAGTGGATTCTCAAGTGGGGAAAGAAAGCTCTACTGAGTATTCCTGGGGTCGGTGGAGTTATTTATGACGTTGTACATGGAATTAAGAAGGGTGCTAAAGATTTTCTAGCGCCACAAGGCATGTTTGAAGATTTGGGTCTGAAATATATGGGACCAATTGATGGACACGATATTGGTGCCATGGAGATTGCCCTCAAGAAAGCTAAAAGCTTTGGTGGCCCAGTACTAGTTCATGCAATAACAGAAAAGGGTCGTGGCTATCAGCCTGCGATTGCTGACGAAGCCGAAAAATTCCATGCAGTCGGAGTTGTTAATCCGGAAACTGGAATCCCTCTAAAAAGTTCTGCACCATCATGGACTTCAGTCTTTAGCCAAGAATTAGTGGAGATCGGCAAGAAGCGAAAAGATATCGTGGCAATTACTGCAGCGATGCTTGGACCAACAGGGTTAGATAAATTTGCAAGCCAATTTCCAGATCGAACTATTGATGTTGGTATAGCTGAGCAACATGCGGTTACAAGCGCTGCTGGCATGGCATTTGCAGGCTTACATCCTGTTGTCGCACTTTATTCAACTTTTTTGAATAGAGCATTTGATCAGATGCTTTTAGATGTTGGACTTCATGGAGCTGGTGTGACCTTTGTATTAGATCGATCTGGCATCACTGGTGATGATGGTCCATCACATCATGGAATTTGGGACATGGCGCTCAGTGGAATCGTTCCTAAAATGCACATCGCAGCACCACGCGATGGGGCTCGATTGAGAGAAACACTGCAGGAAGCGCTAAGAATTTCTGATTCCCCATCGCTTGTGCGTTTTCCAAAGGGTGCAGTGCCTGAAGATATTCCAGCTATAGAAAGAGTTGATGGCATCGATACTCTGTTCGCTGGATCAAAGAAAGATATTTTGTTGATTAGCGTTGGAGCTGTAGCCGATATTGCTGTTCAAGTTGCGCAATCTATTGGGGAGATCGGAATAACGGTCGTTGACTTACGTTGGGTAAAACCGTTACCTCCTTATTTGCTCACCATGGTAAAAAGCTTTCAAGCAGTTGTTGTCATTGAAGATGGCATTAGGCATGCGGGCATTGCCAGCAGTATTTCCGAAATGTTTAGAGATGCTGGGATTTCAACTCCTATTCACTCTGTTGGAGTCCCATTAACATTTATCGAGCACTCAAAACGATCACAAATTATGGAAGATATAGGAATGACGCCAAGTAATATTTCGCGGACAGTATCTACGTGGTTTTATGGCCTTACGGCAAAGAAGCAACACCCCGAGGATGGAAGCGAGAAGCGGACACTTCTTCGCTAATTCCTTCTCGATCTAGGTAAGGCAAAATTCCTCCAAGCACCATTGGCCAACCTGCTCCTAAAAGCATGCAGATATCAATCTCACTTGGAGTAGCAACAACTTTTTCATCCAACATCATCCGTGCTTCCTCCGCTAACGCTCTCAGCGCTCGTAGTCGCACTTGTTCAGAAGTTGATGGCGAATTTCCTTTTTCGATGAGCGCAACTGCTTGCGGATTAGGAACCGGCTTCCCATCTTCTCCTTTGATGTAGAAAGTGCGCACCCCATTTTCTACGAAGCGCTTCATCGTAGGAGAGACGCGATAACGGGCCCCCAAATTTTTATTGAGAATTTCCGAAACATGGAGCGCCACACCTGGACCAACTAAACCTAGAAGCTCAAATGGCGTCATTGGCAGCCCAACACTGCGCATTGCATTGTCAGCAATTTCGGGCGGAGTACCTTCATCAATTGCATCAGTGATTTCACCCATGAAGCGAATCAGGAGTCGGTTCACCACAAAGCCTGGGGCATCCTTTGTAATCACCATTGTTTTCTTGAGTTCCTTGCCAATGTTGACCGCAGTTGCAGTGGTTGCGTCGTCGGTGGTTGCGGTTCTTGCAATCTCCAGAAGTGGCATCACTGCGACAGGATTGAAGAAGTGGAAACCAATCACTCTCTCTGGATGTGCTAAACCCTGAGTCATTGCTTCCACGCTCAGCGATGAAGTATTCGTCGCGAGAATACATTCGGGTCCTACTATTTTTTCTAGATTTTTGAATAACTCTTGCTTCAAAGCAAGTTCCTCAAAAATCGCTTCAATAATAAAATCTGCATTCGAGAATACGCTCTGATCTACTGATCCCGTCACCAATAGAGAAAGTCGTTGCGCACTTTCCTTATTGAGTCGTCCCTTTTCAACTAACTTGGCAATTTCGTCATGAACCCACGCAACGCCCTTGTTTACACGTTCTTGATCTAGATCGGTCATGACAACAGGACATTTCAAATTCCGTACTAAGAGTAAAGCGAGTTGTGAAGCCATGAGACCTGCTCCTACAA
>Ga0209829_10001434_pt1 | contig 19301 bp, 12 predicted proteins | sample C_140205_EF_Meta_FD_187311 | JGI IMG/M metagenome (GOLD analysis project Ga0209829, IMG submission 187311) | Freshwater microbial communities from Lake Croche, Canada to study carbon cycling - C_140205_EF_MetaG (SPAdes) (version 2) | ecosystem: Environmental > Aquatic > Freshwater > Lake...
CGGTTTCACCCAAAATGAGAGGGGAGACCGGTCGGAAACCCTTGATTTTATTGGGGAAAAGTTGAAGTGGCGGAGAGAGGGGGATTCGAACCCCCGATAGCCTTTTGGACTATTCACGCTTTCCAGGCGTGCGCGTTAAACCACTCTGCCATCTCTCCGCGGTTCCAAGCTTCTTAAGTGACATGCGCCGACACCAAAGGCAAGCTCATTTCGCAATCCGGACAAATCCTTGCCCCTCTGCCAGAAGCCTAACATGTGCTGCTGCCCAACCCCGCCACGCAGCGCCTCAGGCCGGACCAGTCCAAAACCATCAGGAATTCAGCGCAGCGAGGTGGGGGCAAGGAAGTATAACTGACCGGATTCGATTTTCAGGCCGTCCATGCCCAGATCGACCTTGATGGCGGGCGTTTGAGTGCGGTTGAAAAGGCGGAGAAAATCGCCCAGATCATAGCGCTCCTGATATTGGACGAGATCGGCGTTCTTGATTCCGGCTATGTGTTTGGCGGCATCAACGGCGACCTGAAAGTTGCCCAACTGGTCAACAAACCCGCTCTCCAGCGCTTGACGGCCGGAAAGGATACGGCCGTCGGCGTAATCCTCCCAATCGTCGGAAAGGGCCTTGCCGGCACCATCGTTTTGCTTGAAGGCATCCGCCCGACCTTGTCGCACGATGTGTTTGAACTGGCCGTAGGTTTCGTCAATCAGAGCCTGTACCATCGGGCGCTCGTCGTCGGGAATGTCTCCGGGCATGCGCTCGCCGCTGAGCATGTCCTTGTGTTTGCCGCTTTTAAAAACCAAGGGGGCCACCCCGACCTTGTCCATCAGGCCGCGATAGTTATAAGTGTGCATGATTACCCCGATGCTCCCGGTGAGCGTCATTTCGTTGGCCACGATCCAGCGGCAGGGAACGGAAATGTAGTATCCGCCTGAGGCGGCAAGGTTCCCCATGGATGCGACGACCGGTTTGCCGGATTTTTTCTGGAACGCGGCGATGGCGCGGTTGATCTCGTCGGAAGCGAGCACCTCGCCGCCGGGTGAATCCACCCGCAAGACGACCGCCTTCACTTTGACGTCCTCGGAGGCCTCCTTCAATTCCGCACGGATCAATTCGACCTGACTGGAACCGGATTGAGCGCCCAAATGACTGCTGATGATGCCCCTGACGTCCACCACGGCGATTTTTTCCGCGGCATCGTTGTCCTCCATCACGCTTTCCTCAATGCGAAGGCCACCCGCGTGGGAATGCCGGGCCGGGCCGGGCACCAACCCTCCGAGGAACTGGGCCACGTTGCCAAGCAGACTGAGCAGGAAAAGGAGAACCACAACCCAGAGGAAAATCCTGGATCCGCAGCCTTTGCGTGGGGGGGTGGGCGGGGCGGACGGGGCGATCACAGGCGGGGGCGTCGGATAATGGGGCGGCGGGGCGGAGGCGGAGTTTGAGATGTCGTCCATTTCGCAGGCAACACTATCCCAAGGTCCTCCGAGCGGCAAGGGGTTTGGAAGCGGTTGGGGCCACCGCGCCCCAAGGACGGAGCGGGCGTTTGCCTCCGCCCGACAGGCAGTATGGGGAAGAAACCAGCCCGTGTTTCGGCATGAATCGCGGTTTTGAGGATGGAATACCGGGGCCGGAGACGTTGCGGGGCGACGCCAGACTTCTCCGGCGGCAAAAGAATCCACTCCAGGCAAACGCTTAGGGGTGCCGCAGAGGCTGCGGCTGGAAAGAGGCGGGGAAAGGGCTTTACACCGGGGAGGAAAAAATCTAATTTCAGGGGAATTATTATTCTTTAAGACAAGAACGATCGTATGGAAGCCAAAACAAAAACAATTGAGTCCTTTAAGTTACACGAGCGCGACACCGGATCGGCCGACGTCCAGATTGCGCTGTTGACGCAGCGCATCAACCATCTAACGGAGCATCTGCAGACCTACAAGAAAGACCACAGCTCGCGTCGGGGTCTGTTGATCATGGTCGGGCAGCGCCGCCGCCTGCTGGATTATTTGAGCACGACCGATGTGGGTCGTTATCAGGCAGTCACCAAGAAGCTCAAGCTGCGCCACTAAAAATTTACTGACTGGGCTGGAGGACGGGCGTTATTCGCGCGGCTTCCGGCCCGCCGCCGGAATTGAGCCGCAACGCGCGAGCGGCTCGCTCCCACCCCACCTATTCGCGTCAAAAAGCCTTTGTCTCCGGGTGATTTCATTGAGTGCCGACCCGGTCGGCATTCCATGAAGTTTCTTGGGGACGGAGGAGGAAAAACCCAATTATATGTCTGAAAAAATCATCGCCCCCATCGGGGACAAACAAATCATTATAGAAACCGGCAAACTGGCTAAACAGGCCGATGGCGCCGTGACCGTGCAGCTCGGCGAGACGATTGTCATCGTTGCCGCCGTGGCTGCCACCAAGGCCAAAGAAGGACAGGACTTCTTTCCGCTCACGGTGGATTACCGCGAGAAGGCCGCAGCAGCCGGCAAGTTCCCCGGCGGCTACTTCAAGCGCGAAGGACGCCCCACGGAAAAGGAAATCCTCACCTGCCGCCTGACCGACCGCCCTATCCGCCCGCTCTTCCCCAAGGGCTGGTACAACGAGGTCCAGGTCCAAACCGTCGTGCTCAGTGCCGATGGCGAAAACGATCCCGACATCCTGAGCATCGTCGGAGCCTCCGCCGCGCTGATGGTATCCGACATCCCATGGGACGGTCCGCTCGGCGCGGTGCGCGTGGGACGTATCGGCGGCGAGTTTGTCGCCAACCCCACCCACGCCCAGATGGCCGAGAGCGATCTGGATCTGGTTTACGTCGGCAACGCGACCGACATCGTCATGTATGAGGGTGCCGCGAAAGAAATCACCGAGGCGGATTTCAACAGCGCCCTTAAATTCGCCCAAGAATGCTGTTTGCCACTGATCACCGCGCAAAACGAGCTGGTCGCCAAGGCCGGCAAGAAGAAACGCGACATCACCCTGAACATCGTTCCGGAGGAAATCCTGCAGGAAGCCAAGAAGCTTGCCGGCGACCGCTTTGTACCCGCCCTGCTGACTCCCGGAAAGCTCGCCCGCGAAGGCGCATGCAAGGCCATTCAGGACGAGGTCGGCACCAAGCTGGTGGAGAAATTCGGCGCGGAAAAGGTCACTAAATTCGTGATCAACGATGCCTTCTACTACATTCAGAAGGAAGCCGTGCGCAGCCTGATCCTGAAGAGCGGCAAACGCTTGGATGGACGCAGTTTCGACGTCGTGCGTCCGATCTCCAGCGAGGTGGGCATCCTGCCCCGCGCCCACGGCTCGGCTATCTTCGTCCGCGGCGAAACCCAAGCCGTATCGCTGGTCACCTTGGGCACCGGGGAAGACTCGCAAGAATTCGACTCCTACACCGGCGGCCGGACGGAGAAGAAATTCATCCTGCACTATAATTTCCCGAACTTTTCCGTCGGCGAAACAGGCCGTATCAGCGGTCCGGGCCGTCGCGAAATCGGCCACGGCGCCCTAGCCGAGCGGAGCATCGAACCGATGATTCCCTTGGGCACCTACCCCTACGCGGTGCGTGTCACCAGCGAGATCATGGAATCCAACGGCTCGACCTCGATGGCGAGCGTCTGCGGCGGCACCTTGGCCCTTCTGGACGCCGGCGTCCCGATGATCCGCCCGGTCGCCGGCATCAGCGTGGGCATCTGCACCGAATACGGAGCGGACAAGAAGATCTCCGACTACAAGCTGCTGACGGACATCATCGGCTGGGAAGACGCGTATTGCGACATGGATTGCAAGATTGCCGGGACCGAAAAAGGCATCACCGGTTTCCAACTCGACCTGAAGCTGAAGGGCATTCCCCACGGCCTGATGGCTGAGACCATTGAGAAGGCCCGCGTAGCGCGCCTCTTCATCCTCGCCGAAATGGCCAAAACCCTCGGCGCCCCGCGCGCCGACATCAGCAAATACGCCCCGCGCATCGAGACGATCAAGATCAACCCCGAGAAGATCGGCATGCTCATCGGACCGGGCGGAAAAAACATCAAGAAGCTCGTGGAGGAATCGGGTTGCGAAATCAACATCGAGGACGACGGCACGGTCAACATCTTCTCCGTCTCGCCCGAAGGCATGAAAATAGCCCGCGAAGCCATCACGGGCATGACCGCCGAAGCCGAGATCAACAAGATCTACCGCGGCACGGTGGTGACCATCAAGGAATTTGGCGCGTTTGTGGAGTTCCTCCCCGGCAAGGACGGCTTGGTTCACATCAGCGAACTGGCCAACTTCCGCGTGAAGAAGACCGAAGACATCGTCAAGATCGGCGATGAAATCTGGGTCAAGTGCCTTGGTGTGGACGAGAAAGGCCGCGTCCGTCTGTCGCGCAAGGCGGCGATGGAAGACCGCGACCGCGAGATGGGGATCGAACCCACCGCGCCCCCGGCAGAAGCAGCGGAAGCCGCCCCTGAACAAGGCCAGGCGCGGGCTGAGCGCCCCGAACGCCCCGAGCACCGGGAACGCGGCGGCCGCCCCGACCGGAAGCGCTGAAGCAGCGTAAGATCAATTCAAGGCGGGCCGGCAACGGCCCGCCTTTTTTATTTGCCCGCTGCCAATTCACCTCCCGCCCTGCTTCTGGGAAACGCCCGGGGATAAAATTCCGGGCATGTGACGGACCTGGAGCGGGGCGAGGCGACGCCCCAACAAGTGGCACTGCTCTATGGCGGCAAAAGAGGAGTGGTGGCAGGTGTTGAAAGGCCGCCATAAGCGGCTGCGGACGTGGTTGGCGACAACTGCGCCGCAGTTGAAATCCCAAGTCGACGGTTTTGGTTTGCGGAGTGCGCCCGTTCGGCGCAGCAACCCTCGCCCCTTTGCTCTTCGCGCTCAGCGCTTAGCGGTCCCAAGAGCGCCTCCTAGCGTCGGCGGCCACAGGGCGGGTGCCAATTCCGGGAAGAGTTCGCGTTGCCTGCGGCTCGGCGCTCTGGTTCACTGCAGCATCGAAATCATCATCATAGGCGGTGGTCCGGCAGGCTTGCGCGCGGCGGAGGTTGCTGCCGCGGCCGGCTGCACCGTCGCACTTTTCGATGCCAAACCCTCCGTGGGTCGCAAGCTTCTGGTTGCCGGCCGCGGCGGTCTCAATCTTACCCACATTGAATCCCGGGAGCGGTTTGTCACCCGCTATACCGGGGCGGACCAGCCCCTGGGTTGGTGGGCGGACACCCTTGCCGGGTTCGATGCGCCAGCCTTGCGGGAGTGGGCGGCCGGACTGGGCGTGGCCACCTTTGCCGCAACCAGCGGCCGGGTCTATCCACGCGAACTCAAGGCGGCACCATTGCTGCGGCGCTGGGTGCATCGCCTCCGTGCTGCCGGAGTACGGTTCCATCTACGTCATTCCTTGGCCGGGCTGCGGCCGGGAACACGCTGGCAGGTGGATTTCCAAACGGAAGGAGGAATTGCGACCCATGAGGCCGAGGCGATCGTTCTGGCCCTGGGCGGCGGGTCATGGCCAGACACGGGCTCCACGGGATCTTGGGTTTCGATTCTGGAGAAAATGGGGGTGAGAGTTGCGCCTCTCATTGCAGCCAATTGCGGTTGGGAAATCTCCTGGTCTCCTGCCCTGCTGGCTCGGGCGGAAGGACAACCGCTAAAAAACATCACCGCCACGGCTAACAGCGCCACGGCGACCGGGGAGCTGATGGTGACACGTTACGGACTGGAAGGCGGGATCATCTACCAGCTCGGCCCGGTGCTCCGGAGCATGGCGGAGCCGGCCCTGAACATTGATTTCAAACCGGCGCACAGCGTGGAGCAACTTGTGCGGAAGCTGGGGAACTGCCCGCGCAATTTCCTGGCTGAAGCCCGTTCGCGCTGGCGCTTAAGCGACGCGGCCCTGGCGCTGCTGGAAAACCTGCCAGGACGGGGGCCTTACACTTCGGCCCTCTCCCTTGCGGCCGCCGTCAAAACATTCCCGCTGAAACTAAGCCGGCCCCGCCCACTCAACGAGGCCATCTCATCCGGAGGCGGTGTTTGCTGGAGCGAAGTGAATGATGAACTTATGCTGCACCGCTGGCCGGGAGTTTTTGTGGCGGGTGAAATGATTGACTGGGATGCGCCCACCGGAGGCTATCTGATGCAAGGCTGTTTTGCCACCGGCAACCGCGCCGCGCGCGGTGCACTCGCTTGGGGCGGCATTGCCGGCGGATCAGCAAAGATAGACCAGCCTGCCTGACGGCACAGCCAACGCCGGCCACGGTCTGCAACAGGCCGCCCGGAAAATCCGCCTTGGCCGCACCTGCCGCTTGCAAGTTACGCGCCCGGAACATACTTTCCAGTCGCCATGCCCAAACCGTCTGCGCCCCCCGCCATCCGCCTCCGCGGCGTCCGCCACAACAACCTCAAGAATTTCAACCTCGACCTGCCGCTCCACCAACTGGTCGTCATCACCGGGCTGAGCGGCTCGGGCAAAAGCTCGCTGGCCTTCGACACCCTTTTCGCCGAGGGCCAACGCCGTTACATCGAAACGTTTTCCCCCTATGCCAGGCAGTTCTTTGACCGGATGGACAAGCCGCAGGTCGAAAGCATTGAGGGTATCCCTCCAGCCATCGCCATCGAGCAGCGCAATTCCGTCAAATCCACCCGCTCCACCGTGGGAACCCTGACGGAGATTTGCGATCACCTCAAAATGCTCTGGCCCCATGTCGCCGTGCTGCACTGCCGCCAATGCCGCCAGATGGTCCGCAAGGATTCACCGCAACAGATCTGGGAGTTTCTCAGCACAGAGCAGGTCAAACCCGCGGCTGCGGAGGTCCTGATCACCTTCGATCTTTCGCTGGCGGAGCAAATGCCGATCGCCGAATCGCTCGCCCTCATTTCCAAGCAGGGCTATCAGCGGATTTTGCATGCGGGCACAGCCTTGCGACTCGACCAGGCGGCCCCGATTCTCACGCAAGCCACCCCGGCGCCTCGAAACCTCACCGTCATCCAAGACCGGATCAAACCGGTGCCGGGCAACCGGTCCCGTTTCATCGAAGCCTGCGAACAGGCCTATCACTTCGGCAAGGGCCGGCTGTGTGTCCATCACCCTGAACCGGGCGCTGTGTCCCTTTTTTCCAACCGGTTCCACTGCGCACCCTGTGACCTTGAATACCGGGAACCCTCCCCCGCCCTTTTCAGTTTCAACCATCCAGTGGGGGCCTGTCCGGCCTGCAAAGGCTTCGGTCGGACCATCACCATTGACTACGACCGGGCCATCCCGGACCGGGGGCTGACACTGGCCGAAGGAGCGGTCAAGCCGTGGCGCGGCGGTTTCAGCGCCGAGTCCCAGGAAGACATGCTCAAGTTCTGCAAACGCCGCTCGGTGCCCGTCAACGTGCCCTTTTGCGATCTTTCCCCGGAACACCAACGCTGGGTGCTGGAGGGCGACCCTGGCTACGGCAAGGACGGTGAGCATGAATGGCCCCGGGCTTGGTATGGGGTGCGGGGCTACTTTAAATGGCTGGAGTCCAAAGCCTACAAAATGCATGTCCGGGTGCTGCTTTCGCGCTACCGGGCCTATACCCTTTGCCCCTCCTGCCAAGGCGCACGCTTCCAGCCTGAATCCCTCCTCTACCGCGCCCAGATCCCGCAGGCCGCACCGGAAAAAAAACAAAAAATCCCAGCAAATTCAACCACCTCTCTGAACCTGGCCGAGTTCTATACCCTGCCCGTCTCCGAGGCCCTGGCAATCATAGAAGCGCTGACCCGCCAGCGGCAACGGCTTCCAGACATACTGCCCAACGACCCTGTCGCCTTGGTCCTGGCCGAAGTCGGTTCGCGCCTGGGCTTCCTCAATCAGGTCGGCTTGGGCTACCTCACACTGGACCGGCCCACCCGCTCCCTTTCCGGCGGTGAGACCGAGCGGGTCAACCTGACCACCTGCCTGGGCACGCGATTGGTCAACACTCTCTTCGTTCTGGATGAACCCAGTGTCGGCCTGCATCCCCGCGACACCGAACGACTCATCGACATCCTGCACCGATTGCGGGACACCGGCAACACGGTGGTGGTCGTTGAACACGAACCCTCGGTCATGCGCGCCGCCGATCAAATCGTGGACATCGGTCCGGGACACGGAGCGGGCGGCGGCCATGTGGTTTTTCAGGGGGCGTATGGCGAAATCCTCAACTCGAAACACTCGCTCACCGGGCATTACCTCAGCGGCCGCAAGCAAATTGAAATCCCTTCGCGCAGGGCGGTGTCCAAAACGCCCAACGCCCCCGGCCGCCCACCCCATCCTGCCAATGCTTGGTTGAATGTCACCCAAGCCAACTGCCACAATCTCAAAAACCTCGCAGTCTCAATCCCCCTAAACCGATTCGTCGCCCTGACCGGTGTGAGCGGTTCGGGCAAAACCACTTTCGCCCGGGAAATCCTCCTGCCCGGATTAGAGGCCCGGCTGCAAACACCCAGCCCAACCCAGAGGCAAGCAACCGATGAGACAGCCGACCCGGTCGAAGACGAAAAGCCGGACTCAGACGAGCAGGTGCCCGGCGCGATTGGCCGCACCGAAGCCCTGTTCAGCGGACACGAAAGCCTCAGCCGCATCGTGCTGGTGGACCAGTCTGCCCTTGGCAAAACCCCTCGATCCAATCCGGCGGTTTACATCGGCGCCTTCGAACACATCCGCGAATTTTTCGCCCAATCCGAACCCGCCCGCCAGCGCGGACTTAACGCCAGCGCGTTCAGCTTCAATTCTGCCCAAGGCCAGTGCGAACGCTGCCGCGGAGCCGGGTTCGAGAAAATCGAAATGCAGTTCCTCAGCGACGTCTTCATCCGCTGCCCGGATTGTGCCGGACGCCGCTACCGGGCGCACATTCTCGAAATCAAAATAGCCGCCGGACAGAGCGCTGAAAACCCCATCGAAGGATCCCTAAAAACAGAGGCAACCCCGCCCCCCACCCCCCCGAGCGGGCATGACACCTCTTTGAGCATTGCGGATTTGCTGGACGCCACGGTGGATGAGGCCATCGGATTTCTGGGTGGTTTTCCAGACTCACGTGCAGCCAAACGTGCCGCGGCCACGCTGCAACTTCTGCAAGAGGTGGGGTTGGGCTACTTGAAACTGGGGCAACCCATCAACACCCTTTCCGGCGGCGAAAGCCAGCGCCTCAAACTCGTCAGCCACCTGGCCGAGGCCAGCCCCTCCCCAAACCCGCCCGCTCCCGCAGGGAAACGGACGACCCAATCAAAAAAACCGCAGCTCGAGCCGGACGTCGATCTCCCCCGACCCGCTTGCGGCGGCACCTTGTTCCTGTTCGACGAACCCACCACCGGCCTGCACTTCGAGGACGTCCGGATCCTGATCCAGGTTTTCCAGAGGCTGGTCGATGCCGGACACTCGGTCCTCGTCATCGAACACAATTTGGACCTGATCAAATGCGCCGACTGGGTGGTTGATCTCGGTCCCGAAGCGGGGGCGGGCGGCGGGCAAAGGGTCGCTGAGGGCACTCCGGAGGAAATCGCCCGCTGCCACGCCAGTCACACGGGACATTTTCTGCGCGAACTATTAGGACCCTCATTTCAGAACAAGAACAAAAAAACGGCGCAGACCCCTGTCAAAGCCCTTCCATCAGCCATTCCGGCCACCGGAGCGTCCACGGGCATGACCATCCATGGCGCGCGGGAGCACAATCTCAAAAACCTTTCCCTCGCCATTCCCCGCGACAAGTTCGTGGTGATCACCGGCGTGAGCGGATCGGGCAAAAGCACGCTGGCCTTCGACCTTATTTTTGCCGAGGGGCAGCGGCGGTTTCTCGATTCCATGAACGTCTATGCGCGCCAGTTTGTGGAGCAGTTGGCGCGACCCGATGTGGACCTCATCACCGGCATCCCCCCCACGGTGAGCATTGAACAACGGACCAGCCGGGGCGGGGGCAAGAGCACGGTGGCGACCGTCACGGAAATTTTTCATTTCCTGCGGCTGCTCTTCGCCCGGCTGGGAACCCAGTTCTGCCCCGATTGCCAGCTCCCCGTCGAGGCGCAGAGCCGCGACGAGCTGGGGCGGCGGCTCGAGTCGGAATTGAAGAAGCGCGGCGACCTTGTGCTGCTCGCGCCGGTCGTTAAAAACCGCAAGGGCTTCCACACCGACGTGGCGGAGTGGGCTGCCAAACACGGCTACGCCGAACTGCGGGCCGATGGAAAAATGTTCGCCACCACCGAACCTTTCCGGCTCGACCGCTTCCGCGAACATGACGTGGAAATCGTCACCGGCATCATGGAAAAGCGCGGAGGTCCGGACTCCCGCCAGCTCATCGAGGAAACCCTCCAACTCGGACACGGCACCTTGTTCGCCCTGGACAACCGCGGAAAAACCAGCATCCACTCCACCGAATGCGCCTGCCCGGACTGCGGACGTTCCTTTGAGCCGCTGGATCCCAAGACGTTCAGCTATAACTCGCCCCAAGGCTGGTGCCCCAAATGCCGCGGCTTTGGCGAACTGTTTTATCTGCCGGAAGTGGAGCGCGGTGCCAATGCGGATGCGATCGAGGAGAGCTGGTTCGGATGGGCCGAGGAGCGCGAGACCTGCCCGGAGTGCCTTGGGGCACGGCTCAACCCTGTGGCCCGGGCAGTGAGGCTCCCTGCGCCCGCCGGCCTGCGCCCCTCGAAATCAAATCCAACGGACGGAAAAAAAACACCCGTCTCTTCCGCCGCAGCCTACGGAATGTCGATCGAAGATTTTTCCAGCCAGGCCGTCGCGGCCGCCTGCGACTTTTTTGCCGGATGGAAGTTCAACGGGCGCGCGGCGGAGATAGCACGCGACATCCTGCCCGAAATCCGCGAACGCCTCAAGTTCCTCAACGAGGTCGGCCTTGGCTACCTCCAACTCGGGCGCGCGGTGCCGACCCTTTCGGGCGGCGAATCCCAGCGCATCCGGCTGGCGGCCCAACTCGGCTCAAACCTCAGCGGCGTGCTCTATGTCCTGGACGAACCGACCATTGGCCTGCACGCCCGGGACAATGAACAACTGCTGGCCACCCTGCTCAAGCTCCGCGCCCGGGGCAACTCCGTAATCGTCGTGGAACATGACGAGGAAACCATGCGCCGCGCGGATTACGTGATCGATCTGGGCCCCGGCGCGGGAGTGCATGGCGGACAGGTGGTTGCGGCGGGAACCCTGGCCGAGTTGCTTGAGCACCCCGAATCCGTCACCGGTCAATGCCTGCGGGCGCAGGCCGGAAAACACTTTCCCTCGCGGGGCGAGCGCCGGCCGGTGGCCAGCATCAAACCCGGACCGAACAAGCCGCAAGCCGGCCGCCTGCTGCTTAAGAACGTTTCCGAGAACAATCTGCAAAACCTTTCCGTCTCGTTTCCTCTGGGCCGCCTGGTCTGCGTGACCGGTGTGAGCGGTTCAGGCAAAAGCACCCTCATCCGCGAATGCCTCCTGCCCCGGCTTCAGGCAAAATTAAAAGCCAAAACCGCCGCCGCCAAGCATTCCTCCCTAACCGGTCACGAGACTCTCAAAGCCGTTTACGAGGTGGACCAGTCGCCCATCGGCCGCACCCCCCGCTCCATCCCAGCCACCTATGTCGGAATCTTCGACGAAATCCGGCGCCTCTTCGCCCAAGTCCCCGAAGCCCGGCTGCGCGGCTATTCCCCATCCCGGTTTTCCTTCAACAGCGCCCAAGGCCGCTGCCCGGCCTGCGAAGGCGCCGGTCAGATCAAGCTGGAAATGAGTTTCCTGCCTCCGGCTTTTGTGCGCTGCGAGGTCTGCTCCGGGTCTCGATTCAACCGCGAAACCCTGGATGTTCAATACCGGGACCGGACGATTGCCCAAGTGCTGGACCTGTCGATCGAGGAGGCCACGGAGTTTTTCAAAAGCTTCCAGAAAATCCACCGGCCGCTGCAGGCGCTCTGCGACACCGGCTTGGGCTATCTGAAACTCGGCCAGCAAAGCCCGACCCTCAGCGGCGGGGAAGCGCAGCGGGTCAAGCTGGTGACGCATCTGCTGGCGGGACTGAGACCCGGCCCCGATGCCCCGCTGGCCAAACAGCCCGCCGCCCGGCAGTCCAACCTCTTCCTGCTGGAGGAACCCACCATCGGCCTGCACATGGCCGACGTGCGGCGCTTGGTGGAGATGCTCCAGCGCTTGGTCGATGCCGGCCACTCCGTCATCGTGATCGAACACAATCTGCAGTTGATCGCCGAAGCGGATTGGGTGATCGATCTGGGTCCGGAGGGAGGTGCCGGCGGCGGCCTGCTGGTGGCCGAAGGCGCGCCGGAAGAGGTGGCCCGGAACAAGCATTCCCACACCGGCCGATTTCTGCGCGAATTCCTGGGGTGAGACAGGCTGATTTCTGGCTTGCGTTGGGCGGAGTCCCACGGGTTATACTCGGGGCAACATATGGAATCTGAAGCCGTACAACTGACTCCGCACGAAAAATTTCTCGCTTGGTTTGAAACCAACAAGGGGCTGGTGGTGCGAGCCGCAAGCATCGCAGGGGCTCTGGCGCTGGTGGCCGGGCTCTGGGCTTGGCGCCAGAACGAACGCGCCTCATCCTCCAGCGCCAATCTCTCTCTGATCGTAAGCCACCCTTCCGGGGATTCCACCCCCGCGCTCTTGAAGGTGGCGGAGGATTATCCCGGCACGGAGGCGGCCGGCCGGGCAGTGTTGCTGGCCGCGGCGGCTCTGTTTGAATCGGGCAAATATGCCGAATCCAAGGCGCAGTTTGAGCGTTACCTGCACGACTACCGCAACCCGGTTTTCACCACCCAAGCCCAGTTCGGTTCAGCCACCTGTCTGGATGCCCTCGGCAAACCCGAAGCCGCCTTGGCTTATAAAGACCTCATCGACCACCATCCCAACGACAGCCTCACGCCCCAAGCCAAACTCAACCTGGCCCGGATCTATGAATCCCAAAACAAATTGGAAGCGGCCCGCGACCTCTACGCCGACCTGACCACCAGCGGGGCCGTCACCCAACTGGCAAACGAAGCCGGACTAAAATCAGCAGAATTGCTGGCCAAACACCCCAATCTGGCCTCTAAACCCGCCCCTCCCGCCCCCATTCCGGCCAAACCCTCCAAGCCCTGATCCGGCTTCACCTCAAACAACCTCGTGAAGCTCACAATCATCGGCACGGGCTACGTGGGGTTGGTTACCGGCACCTGCTTCGCTGAAGTGGGGCACCAAGTGATCTGCGTCGACAATGACGCCGCCAAAGTCGCCTTGCTCCAGTCAGGGGGCCTGCCCATTTACGAGCCGGGTCTGGAGGAACTGGTCAACCGCAACGTCGCGGCAGGCCGCCTCCACTTCACTGCCAGCACAGCCGATGGCGTCACCAATTCGGACATCATCTTCATTGCGGTGCCCACGCCGCAACTCCCCGACGGCTCGGTGGACCTGAGTTTCATCGAACGGGTCGCCCGCGAAATCGCCGGCGCCATGACCAGCTACAAAATCATCGTCGACAAAAGCACCGTGCCGGTGCGCACCGGTGAGAAGGTGGCCGAAACCATCAAACGCTACTGCAAGACCAAAGTGGAATGCGATGTGGTCAGCAACCCCGAATTCCTGCGCGAGGGATTCGCCGTGACAGACTTGATGAAACCCGATCGTATCGTCGTCGGCGTGCGTTCCCAGCGCCCCGTCGCCGCCATGAAGGAGGTCTATGCCCCATTTGCCGCACCCATCGTCGTCACCGACATCCACTCAGCCGAACTCATAAAGCACGCATCCAATTCGTTTCTGGCGTTGAAAATCTCCTATATCAACGCCGTCTCGGTGATCTGCGAGGCCACCGGCGCCAATGTGCAGGAGGTGGCCGCCGGCATGGGAATGGACGAACGGATTGGCCGCCGGTTCCTCAACCCGTCGCTGGGCTTTGGCGGCAGCTGTTTCCCCAAAGACCTCAGTGCCTTCGTCCAGATCGCCGGCCAGCTCGGCTACGATTTCGGCCTGCTCAAAGAGGTCCAGAAAATCAACGCCGAGCAGATGAACCGGTTCCTCAAAAAAATCACCGACACCCTCTGGGTTTTGAGGGACAAAAAAATCGGCGTGCTCGGTCTGGCCTTCAAGCAGAACACCGACGACGTCCGGATGTCCCCGGCCATTGAATTGTGCCAGCGCCTGCAAAAAGAAGGTGCCACCCTCCGTGTCCATGACCCCAAGGCGATGGACAAAGCGCGCCCCCTGCTGCCCGACGCGACCTATGTGGAAGACATGAACGAGGTGGCCGATGGGTGCGATGCGCTGGTCATCGCGACTGAGTGGGAAGAGTTCAGGCAGCTGGATCTGGAACGCACCCGCAAGGCCCTTTCGCATCCGATCATCTTCGACGGCCGCAACCTCTTCGACCCCGAGGAAATGGAACGGCTGGGCTTCATTTACAAGAGTATCGGACGCTGACGGTTGAAGACGCCCATTCCCATCGACGTGTCTGCGGGCCTGGTCTTCCGGGACGGCCGTTTGCTTATCACACAACGTCACTCTGACGCGCATCTGGGGGGATTGTGGGAGTTCCCCGGCGGAAAGCGCGAACCCCATGAAAGCTTCGAACAGTGCCTTGTCCGGGAACTGTTCGAGGAATTGGGAATCGAGGTGACAGTGGGGACCGTAATCGAAGATTTGACCCACAGCTATCCGGAGAAGGTCGTCCGCTTGAAATTCTTTCATTGCCGCTGGCTGGCGCATGAGCCCCGGACGCTGGGCTGCCCCGCCTTTCAGTGGATTAAAGCCCACGAAATCAATAACTTCCACTTTCCCGCAGCCGATGCCAGGCTGCTCGCAGTCCTTGCCAACTCCCCGGATCTTTGGCTATAACTCCAAATCCTGGCGCGGCCCGCCTAAACCACCAGAACAGCCCGACAAAAACTTTGATCCTTGCGGATTGCAGAAAGTTATTTCCGGATGGCGCAGATCAAAGCGGCCTTGGCTGGATACGCGAAATCGGTGATGGAGCTGGAGTGGTTTTCGAATTTAAGACGGCTCAAGCCCCAAGCTGGGCCATGAGAGCGCGGCGTTCACGCCGCTTCACGATCCGCATGATTTTTGATATCCGCGCGTCGCAGGCGGAGTCAACATTGAGCCTAATCTCCGCAATTGAGGTGGCGGTCAAGCAGTTGATGAGTGAATAAGCCCGGGGGTAACGAGTCCTTTTGCATCGCTGGTTCCGGTTCCCTTGGCGGGTAAAGGGAAATATGAAATTTCATTGGATACCTTGCCAGGGAAATTCACGGTCACAAGAACAGAGGAGGCGGCTTACGCCTTACGGCGGCCTGGCCGCGTGGAGCGGATTTCTGCGCAAGCTCCGCCTATCAAACAACTGATGATCCCCTCGAATGGCTCGCCAGCCGCGTCTGCTCTGCCCGGCTGAACACCAGCTGCGGGTTTTAGGTTCTATAGACAGTCCGCTCCTCCGGCGCTTGAAAACCAAGACCTCTGATGCTCTTCGCGCTTTGCTCTTCACACCCCCGGGAGCGCATCCTTACGTCGGCAGCCACAGGGTATTGGCGATAGAGGTTGCGCCATCAGAAAATTCATCCCCTTCCATGCGCTTCATGGTTACCTCAGTTATATCTCAAAGGTGATTTTGGGTGGTCGGAGATCCCCGGTTGATCCCAAGTGCGGTTTTCAGTTTGAAACAGCCCGGCACCTAAACCGCCCCACAGGAGCGCTTGGTTCGGATTCACCCTCAAACCCCGCTTCAGACAAAGCGAATATTGGGCATCTCGCCCCGTCTGGCGGGGGGATGGATGGCTTATTTCAAAGTCAGAAAGTTCTGGAGGATCTGGCGTCCGTTTTCGGTGAGGATGCTCTCGGGATGAAACTGCACGCCCCAGATGGGATACTGCTTGTGTTTCACGCCCATAATCTCACCCTCTTCCGTCTCAGCCGTGATCGTCAGGCACTCGGGAATGGTGGAACGCTCAATCACCAGCGAATGATAGCGTGTGGCCGCAAAGGGGTTGGCCATGCCCGCAAACAAATCCTTCCCGTCATGGCGGATGGGCGAGGTCTTCCCGTGCATCATCCGGTAATTCACAATCACCTTCCCGCCAAACGTGTGCCCGATGCATTGGTGCCCCAGGCAGACCCCGAGAAGGGGGAGATGCGGACCGAAGGTGCGGATGATTTCGTTGGATAGACCCGCCTCGCGCGGCGAACAGGGTCCGGGGGAAATCAAAATCCGCTCCGGCTCAAGCGCATGAATCTGCTCCAGGGTGATCTGATCGTTGCGCATCACCCGAACCTCGGCGCGCAACTCCCCGAGATACTGCACGATGTTGTAGGTGAACGAGTCGTAATTATCGATGACCAGAATCATGGTTTAAACGAGAGATTACCTATTTCACTTGGAAATAAAAGTGAAAATGAGGTTTGTGCGGAGGATGGGATTGCTGAAAACCGCCTCCGTTCTAAGGTTTTTTCTAAAAAGAAGCGGAAATCCAAGCGGTTTAAGCGCATCGGAAATGGACTTTTCAGGTACCAGAACACGGGCGGAATTTATGGCGTTTTCACCGTTCAAGGGCAGACGGTTTGGAGAAATCTGAACACCACTGACCGGGACCGAGCCAGAGAATTGATGGTCGAAGAGATGAAGAAAAGCCGGAAGGTCAATCTCAAGGCGTCACACAAAATCAGACTGAACGAGCTGCTCCGATTTTACGACACGACCTTGGAAAACTTTGCACCGGGAACATCGGAGAATCGTCGTTGCTTGATCAAAACATTCAAAAACAGTTGGCGGCACGGAATGAACATGAAGGTGACAGACATCAAACCGCTTCATCTACGGACCTGGCTGGCGCAACATCGGCAACGGCTCAAATCGCATACTTGGAACGCCTACCTCCGTTTTCTGCGCGCAGTGTTTCATTTGGCAGTCGAGGCTCAGGTCATCGCCGAAAATCCTGCTAACGGATTGAAACTGGCACGCATTGATGCGGCACCGAGGATGACACCAACCTGGGATGAGTTCCAAGCGATTGTAGCTGATGTTAAACAACAAAAATTTAACGCCCGATGCAAGCAAAGCACGGAGCTGGTCGAATTCATGGGACTGCTGGGATTGGGACAGGCTGAGGTTGCAAATCTACACGGTGAGCATTTTGATTTTGACCGGCTGCAAATCACCATCGTCCGCCAGAAGACTCGCAAACCATTTGTGATTCCGATTTATCCCCAAGCCGTTGAATTGGTGACGAGATTAAAATTAGAAGGCAGGATTGTCATTGGGCAGCCATTGTTTAACGTACGATCACCAGAAGTCGCACTGCACCGAGCCTGCACAAGATTAAAGCTGCCACGGTTTTCACCAAGGGCATTGAGACGAATGTTCATCATCCGAGCTTTGGAGAAGGGCATTGATCCCAGAGTCGTGGCATCGTGGCAGGGACATCGGGACGCGACCCTGATCCTGCGGGTTTATGGCGCGTGGGTGAATCAAGACCATGCCCAACGGATGGCTGCGCTGATGACCTGACCGTGCTTTTAGGTGGAAGGGTGGAACCAGTGTCCAAGTCCAACAGCCTGTGAACCCTACAACCACCCAGTACATGACCCCAAATTTCATTTTTTATATTCAAGGGTTCACATTTGGTTCCACCGTCCACCCAAATTTAGGCAAGCCCAAAGATGTCATGCCCTGTCAAAACATGGTCTTCCCGGGCCGATAAACATGGAAACTGGTTCCACCCTTCCACCCGAATTGCAGCCGATTTACACCAAAATTGTCCTGATAGCAGACAGTCAAAACCCACAAGACCATTGATTCTATTGACGATTATGATTTTGGCCATGGTCAAATAGGCCTTTTTGGTCGAGCAGCACCCCCCCCGCCCCTTTTTGCCGGTCCCAGTCCCCGACTACGGCCAATTGGACAGACTCGCCCCTCCCCCTATCCAAAATCAGCCGTAAAAGTGGGATAATTCCTTGATGACGGACTGGATTAACCAGCCCGACCACTCATCAGCAGGCCCCGGTACCTCCAAGTGCCGGAGCTTTGCTTTTATTCACCCCCCTACAAAAGGAATCCCAATGTCCCCCGAAGCAGGTTGGCTACTCCATGATCAAATCGCTCCCAGAATCGCAGGTACGGTCCCTCACTCAATCCTGACCGTTGGAGCCGAAGATCATCACGAACTGGTCCAGGACGGCATCACCCTCGCTGCCAAAATGGTGGACCGACTTGAGCAGCAGGGAAAGCTCGGCACCGTTACAGCCGGAAACATCGCCTACTACACCCTCCAGCATCTCAAGTCAGGCAGGAGAGCAAACGGCAGCTCAAGAGTCGATGTCTTGGCAACCGGTACGCAACTCGACGGCAATACAGAGATCCAGTCAATGAACGAGGTGGTTTGCCAGAGTGAATGCGGGAATGAGATCTTCGAACTCCAGGATGTCATCTCCACCGATCAAGAAGACCCGGCAACCATAGCGGCTAGGAATATCGACTGGGACACCTTTATGGCTGGCCTCACCGCCAAAGAGCAGATCGTTGTACAGCACCTAAGCGCTGGCAAGACATTGACTGAAGCGGCTCGTACAACCGGCCTCTCCATGTCGACTATGCAGGAATACAAGAAGCGGATCGGGGCCAAACTCCTGATCTACATGGGCAGCAATATCCTCCAAGACATCACGCGTACGCCGGCTTGGAGAATTGGCCTGAATTGCGAGCGTGAACAACAGGCATGCAGATCTGACCGGAGACACACCTAAAGAGCCGGCCGCTTCTTTGAGTGGCTTGGCGGAAAGGGAAACATGATCAAAGACGACAAGACCATCGGGTACATCCTTATGGCCGTCATTGTCTACCAAGTCCTACAAACCCTGATGCCGTTTCTAATGCTGGCGTTGGTGGCATTGGGGATTTGGAGCGCGATTAAATACCACAGAGGCCGGTAAAACGCATGGCCCTTAAAAAAGGCTGAAGTGGTGCCGGCCTATTTGCATCACTCCACGCCTGCATCATCATTCTGGCATCTGTCTATGGCCTTTGGGGCTGTGGATGGATGTTGGGGTGGTGGTGTGGGCGTGGGGAACTTTTACTTCCTGATTTTAGCTGGCTGATTTTAGTGATGTCGGTTTAGTTGCTTAAGGCAACGGTGGCGGCTGCGTTGCAAATAATCCCTTCAACTCCGCCTGTGATTCCGCCGCCTGACAGCTTGCCATACCATCGCGCCAGACCAGCGTTGAACGGCTCATCTTGCCATCGGTTATGACAATGCCTGTCCCGAAAAAGGATATTACTAAACCTAAGATTTAGCATTTTGGTGTTATATATACTTTAAGTGTTCATAATACTTTTAATATATAACAATGCTCAGTCTATTGATGCCCACTTGTATATACATTAAGAAT
>Ga0209829_10001435_pt1 | contig 19267 bp, 22 predicted proteins | sample C_140205_EF_Meta_FD_187311 | JGI IMG/M metagenome (GOLD analysis project Ga0209829, IMG submission 187311) | Freshwater microbial communities from Lake Croche, Canada to study carbon cycling - C_140205_EF_MetaG (SPAdes) (version 2) | ecosystem: Environmental > Aquatic > Freshwater > Lake...
GATTGGGTGGATTATCACTAATATAATATATAAATAAATAAATGTACGGATTGGGTAAATAAACTCAACCAATTTTTCCAATCTTGGATTCGAAAACCGATTTTGGACATTTATAAATGTCCAAAACACGAAAATGGGTTTAGAATTGGACCAAAAACTTCACTTTTTTCACTTTCAGAGCATTATGCTCTCATTTTTTGAACGTGGTGAAAAAGCGTGAGACCATGACGTTTTTATCTATTTACTACAAATTGCGCTCTTAAGGAATAAAATTATTCACTCTTATATACAATGAAAACATACGAGTGTGAAAATTGTGACTATGAAACGGATAGAAAACATAATTTTGATAAACATTTAAAATCAACTATCCATAAAAAATCTTTCCAAACGATAAATGGTAATGAAATAATTAATTATAAATGTTTATCGTGTGATTATACATTTTCACGTAAAAGTAATTATAATAGACATATAATCAAATGCAACACGAAAGATGGTAATATGTTTAATAATAAAAATAATGTTATCGTAACTGCTACAATTTCTAATGACACTGAAAATATGGGAGCCGAAAAGAAGCAAGACCATACTCCATCAAAAAATATGTATAATTGTGAAAAATGTGGGTTTACAACTATCAAGAAACGAAATTATCAAATACATTTGGAATCCAAAAAGCATATTCAAAATATGAAACAAGAACAAATAAAAAATGTAGATACAATGACAATGACAAACATTGAATTATTCAAAAATGAAGTTATATCTACATTGATGACTCAGTTAAGTTCTGTATTAGAAGAAAATAATAAAAATATCCTAGCAGAACAAACAAAATTATTGATGGATGTAAAATCGAATAATATTACAAATAATATACATAACAATAACAACCAAACAAACAATCAGCAATTCAACCTGAACTTTTTCTTGAATGAGACGTGTAAAGATGCAATGAACTTGAGTGACTTTTTAGAGAATCTTAATGTATCTATGGAAGATATGGAGAAAACAGGTGAGCTTGGCTTTGCAAAGGGGATGAGTCGCATTATAATGAATAACCTGAATGCTATAGACGTATGTAAAAGACCTATTCACTGTAGTGACGTGAAGAGAGAAACACTGTATGTGAAAAATAACGGAGTATGGGAAAAGGAAACAGAAGATAGAAAAAGAACGAAAGAAATCATTTATAAAGTATCTTGTTTAAATGAAAGGCAACTTATAAAATGGAGAGATTTGCCAAGGAATAAAGGATACGAGAAATCAGATCATACGAAAAATGATGAGTTTATGAATCTCGTTATGGAAATTAATAAAATGAGAAATGAAGAAATAGATAAAGTGATTACATCAATAAGCAAATGTGTTTCTATAGATAAGGACAAGGTCAAAGACAAAGTCAAAATGAGTGGTTATCTCAACTAAATAAGGGTTCTGCCTAGTGTGTACTAACATTTATTTTTTGTTAAAATTGAAATACTTTTCCACATTTATTATTTATGCAACAAACAACCGGAAAATGAACGCACCCGAAGAACGAGTTTTACAATCATTTCAATCAGCGAGATCATATCTTAAATGGACAAGCAATCCAAATGAAAAATATTATAAGCGGAAAGATAAATTAATCATATTGGCAAAGAAAATTTCAAGAGGAATGTATTCAGAAGAACAAGAGCATTTCTCAAAAAACGAACTGAAAATAATGGGAGTGTATATCTTTGTACACAAAGATTCCATAAATGGTATGACACAATCCATATATGACTATATTTTTGAAAATATAGATAATAATAAAAAAAATAAGTGTTTATGCGAGGTAGGTGAATGCTGTCGTAAATGTTGTGTTCATGATGACACAACATGTGCGTGGAAAAATTATGTGGAAGCCGACGAATGGAATGACCCAGATAATGTCTGGTTTGGAAGTTTCAAAGGAATTCATTATTAAAATTATACATTCTTAAATTATACATTCTTAAATTATACTTAATTGCTTGACAAAAAAATCGTATCATCATCAGATCGTTTTTTGGGGATATCTATGGTTAGACGTATCTCTTTTTTGTTTATCAACAATAGAGCGTTTGCAGATTCAATCAGTTTAACCGTTTTTTGGAATTCAGCCTCCATCTTTTCTATATCTTCTGTAGGATTTTCTATAATAAAATCTTTTTCTATTTTTACAATTTCTGCCTTTACCGCTGGTGCGTTTTGGTAAATCGTATATCCGATATGTCCAATATGTAATGCAAATGAAATAACGATAGATGATAATGTAAATGGATCAATCATTATAAGAGATATATAAAATTATTCTCTCTATTAAATGTATAACAATGAAATTAATTGAAATTATTATAACATGTGTTGCAATGATATTTTTAGATGCTATTTATTTGACATTGACAAGTGAATATTTTAATGTTCTCATTGATAAAATACAAGGTTCGCGAATACAATTCAAGCTTTCTGGTGCTATTGCGTGCTATATTTTACTCGTTTTAGGATTAAATTATTTTATTATTCAAGAAAATAAATCTCTCTTATCTGCGTTTTTATTAGGTATTGTGATATATGGCGTTTATGAAACGACTAATTATAGTATCATAAACAAATGGGAAAAGACGGCTGTAATTATGGATACATTATGGGGTGGTACATTATTCGCACTAACAACCGGCATTGTATACAAGTTACGATGATAGATAAGTTACGATGATAGATAAGTTACGATGATAGATAAGTTACGATGATAGATAAGTTACGATGATAGATAAGTTACGATGATAGATAAGTTACGACGATAAGTATTTTTATTATTATATTATATACACAATATATATAATATGGTGAAACCACGACGAAGTAGAAGTACAACACGTAGAATAAGAAGTACAACACGTAGAATAAGAAGTACAACACGTAGAAGAGCAACACGTAGAAGTACAACACGAAGACATAAAAAAAGTCTTGGTGGTTCGGATAAAAAGAAAAAGGTGGTAGTCAAATCATTTAATAAAGATAAAGATAATGCAAACTTGGTATTGAAAGATGAAATCAACAATTGTGATGGTACTTTATTAAAATTATATATGAACGGATGTATTCATTGTGAGAATATGAAAGAAACATGGAAACAATTATGTAACGATGAAGAATTAGAAAAGTATTGTGGAGAGAATAATTTTAAATTAGGTGTATTTGAAGTAGAAGTGAATGAATATAATAAAATTAATGACAAATTTAAAACTTCAGAAGGTGTTCCACATATTATTTATGTAAATAAAGATGTTGATGAACCAATTGTCAATACATTTGATGGTGAGCGAAGTATATCAAACTTAACTGATTTTGTAAAGAAATCTATAGCAAATGCAAAAAAGAAACCAATTGCAAAGGCAAAAAAACTCGTCAACCTATAAAATTACGTCAACCTATAAAATTACGTCAACTGTAAATGAATAAAATATAAAATTGAAAATTAAATAATATAAAAATTAAATCAGTAAAAGATATAATGGATTCTAAACAAGAAAACTCGGTAGAGAACAAAATGGATACAAATTTTAGTTTGCTTGAAGAGTGTTTGAAAAATATATATATAAAGGATGTTGCTGATAAAATGAATGTATGTATAGGAACAATTAAAAGATGGATTGAATTAAAGAATGTTCCTATTCAATATACATTTGACCTTTATAAGATACTTTCAAAAGATATTGATTACAGCAAATATACTTCTTCTCTAAAAGACCAATTCTTTACACCAAAAGATGTAGCGAAAAAATGTTGGGAAACATTTAATCGTGAAGTAAAAATAAATATCCAAGACTATACATTTATTGAACCATCTGCCGGAGATGGTAGTTTCCTACATAACTTACCAAAAGGTTCAATCGGACTTGATATTGAACCTCGTTCAACAGGAATTCAAACGCAAGATTACTTGACTTGGAAACCAAATAATATCACAAATAAATATATTGTATTTGGGAATCCACCATTTGGATTAAGAGGTCATCTTGCGTTAAACTTCATTAATCATTCTTATAGTTTTGCAGATTATGTATGCTTTATTCTACCACAACTATTTGAAAGTGATGGTAAGGGTTCTCCGCGTAAAAGAGTCAAAGGATATAATTTGATTTATAGTGAAGGACTATCTGCTATGTTCTATAGTCCTGAAAATCGTGAAGTAAAAGTAAATGGTGTATTTCAAATCTGGTCTAAGTACTCATCATCTCCAACATATACAATCAAGGTAAACTCAGAAAAAAATATGAAAATTTATTCTTTATCGGACGGAGGAACGATATCATCTACGAGAAATAAAGATATGATTGGGAAATGTGATGTATATATTCCTTCAACCTGTTTCGGAAAAGATAATATGAAAATTTACAATTGTTTTGAAGACCTTCCAGGAAAAAAAGGTTATGGTATTGTATTCTTTACAGAAAAGGATAAAATGATTAAAAACGCAGAAAGTATTGATTGGTCTTCAGTTAGTTTCTTATCAACAAACTCGGCATATAACTTGAGAACATCACTCATATTCGCTCAATTTGTCTAAACAACAATCTTCCTTATAAATGAAGCAATATTATCGTTCGGAGTAGTTGGTGTAATCTTTATTGCGTGTCCGTTTGCAACACTCCATTCATTTATATTCACGGTTGTATCTAACTTGAATGCACCTTGTTTTTTCCTCCAAGTAATAACTTTTGTTGGAAAGTAGGGTAGTAGTTTTTCTTTTTTTTTATATGTTTCTTCCTCAAAGTTCTTGAAGATAGTTAAGTATATACATTCTGGAGCAATATCAATGAATATTATATATTTTCCGCCCTTCCAAGGAACTTCTCCAAGTTCGTGTTGGAAACTTGGAGAAGAAGAACCTTGATGTGCTGTCTTGATTTCAATAGGAATATCCATAATTTTTCCATCTCCTTCTCCTCCACCTATCTTCTTTGTTTTAGCACCATTACAATCCGCTTCAATACCGGATAACTTGCAGATGTCGTTAATAAGTTCTTCTCCTACATTCCCAACGTTATTGCTCTGGAGTTTAACCAAATCCTTATAAGGACTATCTTTCCAGATGTCTTGTTTATTTTCTTTTTCCTTCTGCGATTGAATAATACGCGTGAGCATATTGTGAAATGATTCGGTCGGTTGTAATTGTTTTCCAATGTCTTCAGTATTTATTTCTAGCTTATAATCAGTTGTTGATTGTTGTTGTTGTTGTTGTGGTTGTTGCTGTTTGGCCTCCTCCACCTTTTGCGGTTGCAGTTGCAGTTGCAGTTGCAGTTGCACGATACTTTCTTTGATAAATGTTGCATAATTTTTAAAAATGATGTTAAAATAATCCAGATTCAAACAATAATTGCAAACTCGGTGAAATTTGTCACGAGTTGCGATTTGATACATTTTTTCGTCTTTGGATGTAGTTGTTTGACATAAGGAACATGCCCAATCATCTTTGCTTTCTTTTATTTTTTCAATGGTATTGTTATTATCTGAATATACCAAGTTATAAACGTTATCGTTCTTATTACAGCAGTATATAGTGCAATCCATTTTCTTGATTTTGTAGTAGTTATGTATTAAACTACATTGATAGTAAGTATTTCAATTTTATGAAAAAATGCATTTCATAAAAAGAGTGTAGTGTAGTATCTAGAGTAAGTTTACAGTAGCAAATGACCGAAATAATGTGTGTATCAAGCAATCTCTCTAATTTGTAAAAGATAGCTTTCTTTCTATGTAATCTATAAGTGAGCGATAAATGGCTGATTTCTAAAAAGGTAGGGGATTCTTGCAGTAAATGATATACAACCAATCTCTCTAATTTGTAAAAAGTAAAAGTAGAGAGATTAAAAGATAGCTTTCTCTCTACAAATGAGTTTGTATTTTAAATAGTTTATTGTCAATCAATCAATCAATGAATGGTTTAAGTGTATGTGATAGTGAATGATAATATTAAAATATATTTCTTTCTTATTCCAAATAAAAAAGTAAAAGTAGAGAGATTAAAAGATAGCTTTCTCTCAATAAATGAAAATGATAGTATGGATTAAAAGATAGCTTTCTCTCAATAAATGAAAATGATAGTATGGATTAAAAGATAGCTTTCTCTCAATAAATAAAAAAGTAAAAGTAGAGAGATTAAAAGATAGCTTTCTCTCAATAAATGAAAAAGTAAAAGTAGAGAGATTAAAAGATAGCTTTCTCTCAATAAATGAAAATGATAGTATGGATAATATATAGTTAATAGTGTGTTCTCTATCTATAGAAGCGTGTATTTTTATAAGCGATAAGTTGTTTTTATGGGTCATTTCTGAATGACGCGTTATTTAAGTAGTATTTGTATAATATATAAAGTATCGGCTAAGAAGGTGCTGTATGCGGATTGCTCTATATCAACCAATCTCTCTAATTTGTAAAAAAGTAAAAGTAGAGAGATTAAAACATAGTTTTCTCTCAATAAATGAAAAGTATGTTTGTGTAAAATATAGTTAATTGTGTCTAATGTATAGAAGAGTATTTTTTACCAGCGATAAATGGATTTTATGGCTCATTTCTTTAAATAGTTAAATTAAATATAATAACGTGTTGTCTCGGCTAACAGGGCAGGCGGATGCAGTATGCGGATAGCCTCTAAATGATAGAGTATCACCCAATCTCTAAAATGAAAATGAAAAGTAGAGAGAATATAAAAAAAAGAGATAGTTTTCTATCTCTCCAAAACACTACGCGTGTTTTAACAAATACAACATAACATTCATTTTTGTAAGTCTTCAAACAGTTTTTGTAAGTCTTCAACCATTTTCTTGTAATCAATAACTTTTTGTTTTTGTAAGTCTTCAAACCGTTTTTGTAAGTCTTCAACAATTTTCTTGTAATCAATAACATCATCTTCTAATCCCGAATCTAGACCATATATATCAGTGACTTCTTGCCTTTGTTCTGTTTCTGGAGTGTGTCTCTCTTCGTTTGCTGCCTCTTCGTTTGGAACATCTTCATCTGATACATCCAGATCCGACACCCCTCCGTTCGCTACCTCCTCTTCATTTGGAACATCCAGATCCGACACCCCTCCGTTCGCTACCTCCTCTTCATCTGGTACATCCAGATCCGACACCCCTCCGTTCGCTACCTCCTCTTCATCTGATACATCCAGATCCGATACCCCTCCGTTCGCGACCTCCTCTTCATCTGATACATCCAGATCCGATACCCCTCCGTTCGCGACCTCCTCTTCATCTGATACATCCAGATCCGATACCCCTCCGTTCGCGACCTCCTCTTCATTTGGTAGATCTTCATTTGCGGCATCTTCGTTTTGTACCTCTTCTGAAACAGATACAACCACTGGTGGTATGTTATTACGTTCTACAGTAGCTAGAAAATGACTCCAAATTTCTTCTGCTTTTTTGTTTTTTATATGTGTAATAAGTCTCAAAAACGGTAATTCTAAACGACAATCACACTGATTTTTATTGTCTTGGATGCCGCATATAATGTCTTGTTTATTATTCAGATTTGATAATGGATCATATGTTAGATGACATTTTACGTGTCTAGTTCGAAACATAACCTTTGTATCCGCTCTGCTACTTGAAATCTTGAAATCCGGCAATTCAAAACTACAAATGCGCATGCCATTTCGAAATAATTGAGGTTTACATAAAGTCTCGTTTTTACTTTCACCAAAATGTTTTTTTTCATATTCTAGCGGAACATTATTATTTGGAGGCATTTTTGTGTTTTTTTCATTAAAATAATTTTCATCTCTACGAATTCCAACGAATAAATTGAAATCTCCTACATGTTTCCATCCAATTAGTGATTCTGTCATTGACTCTGGTTTTTTTGCATATCCTTTACCATGTTTTTTAATTTCGAAATTTTCGTTTTGATTTTCCCATATATATCTTAAACCGTTTTTTTTCTCATACACCTTGATTTTTTCAGTTGTTTTCCCTAAATAATATTTATTGTTTTCACCTCCAAAATAATCATACATATTCATTGATTTAACCTCTTCTTTTTCATAATGTTTGTATTTTATATCTATTCCAAACTGTTTATCTCCATAGATATAAGATAGTTTGTTTTCTATGTCATTATAATTATCATTATCATCTGCATCATCTGCATGATCATCATTCTGCGAATTAGACTTGTTTTCTATATTATCATTAGGCGAAACAAACTGTTTTGTAATTTCCTCTACCAATTTATCATTATATTGAAAAACATATGAAACTCCGCTAGCATTTTTCATATGTTCTCTTTCCTTATGAAAATCAATAATTTCGTTTTCGGTCATATCTTGCATTTTAACCATCCCGGTATATTTACCCTCTTTGAACATACTATCCCACGGAATAATTATGGAATAATACGGTCCATCTTGTGATCTCGTATACATCATTACTGTTTTTTTTTCAGATAAAATCATAGTAGAAACTTTACCTCCTACACCTGAAACACCAAGTGTTTTCTGCCCTGCGTGATTTTCTTTGTGCATATCAAACATATTAGTTATTGCCTCTTTTTTCATCCCTTTTCCATCATCTATGATTTTTATATGAGACTGCATGATATTATACAGCACGTTATTTGCTGCAGCATCGATTGAGTTTGCTACTAATTCGCTTAAACATTTTGGCGGTGTAAACCCTTTTCGACACAAACCATGTAAAAATCCAGAATCATTAATGCTTCCGATCATAACAGGTGTATTTTCCATCTTGTCTTGTCTTGTCTTGTCTTGTCTTGTCTTGTCTTGTCTTGTCTTGTCTTGTCTTGTCTTGTCTTGTCGTCTGTTATTTAAACTTGAATACTTACAAAACAAATGAAGCAAAAGTATTTCAATTTTTTGTTTTATTCGTGATATAAATAGTCAGCGATAAATGGATTTTATGGCTCATTTCTTTAAATAGTTAAATTAAATATAATAACGTGTTGTCTCGGCTAACAGGGCAGGCGGATGCAGTATGCGGATAGCCTCTAAATGATAGAGTATCACCCAATCTCTAAAATGAAAATGAAAAGTAGAGAGAATATATGGTACATTAAATGAAATCTCTCACTGAAAAGAAAATGAAGTTGAAAAAAAAAGAAGGTATGAACCTTCCCCAAAAACAGTTGTATGTTTCTTGAACTGTTTATTTTGTTGAAACGTTTAATGAAAATCTAAAATGGCAATAGATAAAATGTCAATTTTTTGTATTTGTTTTTGATATAGCACAAGAGATAAAATGTCAATTTTGTATTTGTTTTGAAAAGTCTTTTGGTAAAATGCATCCAGTCAAATCCGCACCAGTGAAATTTACACGGGTTATATTAGCCCGCGACAAATCAGCTCCATTCAAAATAGCATATGACAAATTTGCATCAGTCAAATTGGCAAATGTAAAGTCAGCACGAGTTAAATTAGCTTTGGTAAAATTAGCGTTGCATAGATTAGCAGCCCTTGAATAAACATCCGTCAAATCAGCACCGGTTAAGTCAACACCGAGCATAACCGCACCAGTCAAAGATGCACCTTTTAACTTGGCAAATTTCAATACAGCATTGGACATAAGTGCATGAGTAAAATCTGTTCCAATTAGAACAGCGTTTGTTAAATCGGCATGATATAATTTTGCATTAGATAAAATCGAACCAGTAAAGTTATATTCTTTCAAATCGGCATACTGATAATCCTTATACTTTAAATCCTTTACAATGAATGTATTTACATTCGCATATGGAATTGACGCTGCTGTATGGCTTGACGCTGCTGTATGGCTTGACACGGTTACTGGGGATGACATTGATTGAATTGGCTTTTGAAAACTTGAATCTTGATTGCGGTGGTCCCTATTTTACCTCCAAATAAAACGTATGAAAGTAATTCAATTTTTGAAAAAATCGATTACAAGTTTGACGTTTGTAGAAGAACTAATGCATATGTTTGACTTTGTATTTTTATACACCTTTGCACATTTAAAACGCCGATAAATTCGGCGTTTATGAGTGACAAAGGTAACTGTTACCACGCACTTGAAAAGTGCGAAGGTGTAAAAAATCTAGAGTGTAATCTCTCAACAAAAAAAAAGAAGTTTCCTCTTCTTTGAAAACGCAGTTGGCGTTTTTCCTTTTTGTGTGTTTTTTGGCAAAGTCAACATAACATATTTTGTGGTGTTTTTTGAACATATTGTAGGTTTTCGCGTTTAAATAATGGTTGCAGTGCGCAACATATTGAACATATGGCAATCCTCACTGGGATAATAGCCGTGAACGTCTTTTGTGATGAATGAGTATGTCTCTCGCAATTCTTCAACGTCTTTTTGTGATAGAGTATTTTTTGTATCTTGCAACAATTCTTTGATTTTTGTGTAAGCATTACTGGTGTTTCTAGAGTAGTCTTTTATACTCATAGTAAAACAGAATCCATGCATAATCAAATCGTTAATTTTATTGAACGTGTCGTTTGATTTTGAAACGACATGTTCATCGGCGGCACTATCATCATCATTATCATCATCACTATCATAACTATCATTGTCTGTTTCGTTGTACTTGTACTTGTCTGTTTTTGCTTTGTTTTGTGGGATGGACGTAGAAGAACCAACATCTGAATGATCATTGGCATGTTCATTGAATACAGTGTAATAATGGTTAGGGTTTTCAGTGTCTTGAACCAGTTTTGATTTTTTTCTTCCATCATTAATTTTCGAACAGCGATTGTCTCCGGCTAAGTGTAAATCGACTTGGGTTTCTGTATCAAAATCTTCTTCGCAATAGATACAGAACCAACCAACGATGCCCGGTTCAGCGATTTGGGATTCAGCGATTTGGGCAGCAGCAGCGATATTAGTTGACATTGTTAGGCTTTCTTTTACTTACTTGTGTTGGTCTTCGTTTGTACCTACATAATAATAGGTGTAAAAGTATTTCAATTTTTCATTTTTTCCTTGTATTTTGATAAGTCGCTGTAAAAATGGTTTGTGTAAAATGAATATATTTTCAGTTGATAATAATTATATTAATTTTAAACAAACTTGATAATTTCTACTAGGGGGATCAGTTGTTTTTTCAACAATAGACCCTTGTCCTGCCGGATAATTGATATTAAATCTCATATACATTTTATCACCGCTATAGAATGGCATCTTAAATATGTTGTTTGAAATGTCCGATGGAATGAGCGTATTCATACGATCGGGATATGTCGCAATAATAGAATTATACATATGCAAACCGATATTATGACTTGCGTCATTATGATTAGCCGACATACCATCGGCATAATTCAAAATACCATAAATATTTGTATTGAATATAGAAGTAATAGTAGTATCAATATTGGATAAAATAGTCGCGCGATTGCGTAATATTTTTGCACCATATTGTGTAGCAAATAAATAATGAGCCAAGTTACGTATACAATCATCTTTGATAGTTTTATTGTCAACAGTATAAAGTACATTTGAAGGATCACGAGTGTAATCTACTACACCGGAAGTATCATATACATATGCATTTCCTAATTCACTACAAAGTTTTTTTCCAGCGGAATAGGTCAATGTTCCATAGTTGTAATCCGAATTATATATTTGGTCTGTAAAAACAATAAGTTGAGAGAATCCAGAAGCATCAATATAGAAAACCGGATCGGATGAACTGGGGTCTTTTACACGAAAAAGACTACTAATATCGGCACCGCTAATACATAACATTGCGTATGCATAATTTCCTTGAAATGGGGTTAAAAAGTTTATTTGAGACATTATATTGTTATTATACAATAAAAAAAGAAGTTTTCCTCTTCTTTGAAAACGCCGCTGGCATTTTTGTTTTTTATATTTTTTATATATTTTTTATATATTTTTTGTATTTTGTCATTCAATAACATACTATTTTGTTGTTTTTTTCATCCCAAGTACCAATTTGCGTCTCTGTTTCCTTGTCATACAATTCATTTGTATCTTGATCTCTCAAATACAATTTTCCTTGAAAATGAAACTCTTTTACATTTAGGTCGTATGAATCAACTTCATATTCGTCTTCAACCATTTCATCATTAGATGACTTGGTTTCATCATTAGATGACTTGGTTTCATCATTAGATGATTTGGTTTCAACCACATCAGGCTTCTTCAATTCTGTTTGCTTCACTTCTGCTTGCTTCACTTCTGCTTGCTTCACTTCTGCTTGCTTCACTTTTGTAGGTTTTTTCACTTCTGCTTGATTCATTTCGTCTGTTTGCTTCACTTTTTTTGCAGATTTCTTCACTTCTGCTTGCTTCAATTCGTCTGATTTCTTCACTTCTGCAGGCTTCACTTCTGCTTGCTTCAATTCGTCTGATTTCTTCACTTCTGCAGGCTTCACTTCTGCAGGCTTCACTTCTGCAGGCTTCACTTCTGCAGGCTTCACTTCTGCAGGCTTCACTTCTGCAGGCTTCACTTCTGCAGGCTTCACTTCTGCAGGCTTCACTTCTGCAGGCTTCACTTCTGCAGGCTTCACTTCTGCAGGCTTCGCTTTCTTGCTTTTTTCCTTTTTAGCAGGCACAGCAACCGCAACAGCAACAGCAACAGCAACAGCAACAGCAACAGCAACAGGCACATCAGCAACAACAACAGGCACAACCGGCGATATTTTTTTACTAACAACTGGTTTTACCGGCATTTCTTCAGGATCGATATCTGCGTCTCTTTCAATAAGAGACTTAATCATATCATCCACATCGCTACTATCCGATGCAATATGATTTTCGATAACAGTTTCCTTCACTTTCTTTGGACGCCCTTTTCCTTTTTCCACAGTTGTGGTGGCAACATCATCATTAGCAGTAGATAGAACACAAGCAGTAGCGGCAGCAGCGGGTTTTTCCAATTCGGCAAAAGAACCAATGCGGGACATCAAAGTGACAATTGACATATATGCTTCATCCTTATCAAATCCAATATTTTTTGCTACTTTTGTTATTATATCCATAGTGTATTTATTCATCATACTATTAATAGCGTGTTGAATAAAATCATTAGAAATACTTACAGGTTCTTGAATCATTGATGTCATTATTTTTTCGATAGTCACTTTCTTTTTTTATCTATTATTACAAATTCATAAAAGTAATTCAATTTTTAGATTATTACATATATAATTTCGCATAGGTGAAAAAAATGTGACTTATGTGATGTTGTATATTTATGAGCTATAATATAGTTATGACATGTTGTCTCGTTATGAGATGTTGTCTTGTTATATAGTTATGAGATGTTGTCTTGTTATATAGTTATGAGATGTTGTCTTGTTATATAGTTATGACATGTTGTCTTGTTATATAATTATGAGATGTTGTCTCGTTATGAGATGTTGTCTCGTTATGAGATGTTGTATAGTTATGAGATGTTGTATAATTATGAGATGTTGTATAGTTATGAGATGTTGTCTCGTTATGAGATGTTGTATAGTTATGAGATGTTGTATAATTATGAGATGTTGTATAGTTATGAGATGTTGTATAGTTATGAGATGTTGTATAGTTATGAGTTATAATATAGTTATGAGATGTTGTATAATTATGAGATGTTGTATAATTATGAGATGTTGTATCGTTATGATATGTTGTATAATTATGAGATGTTGTCTAGTTATGAGATGTCGTATCGTTATGAGATGTTGTAAAATGCTGTATTCGCAGCGACTTCAAAAAAAGAAGGAATTGCTTAAAAATTGAAAAACTTTTAAGTCCATCAATTAGGTGGTGTGTGAGTGTGTGTGATTGAAACGGTTGTGAAAAAACGAACGTTTATTACCTATAGTGTTAAATGTGTAGTGAATCAACCGCAAAGCACACCTCACACAAATGTTATGTTGTTGCTAATGTTATGTTGTTGCTAATGTTATATTGACTTTGCCAAAAAATCATAAAAATCAAAAAAACAAAATATAAAAATAAAAAAAGCCATGTGCGTTTTTTAAGAAGGGAAACCACTTCTTTTTTTTTCCTTTTCAAAAATGTGCATTTTCAAAACGTCTTTTATTTTGAAATCGCACCGACTTATCAAAATACAAGGAAAAAATGAAAAATTGAAATACTTTTAAGCATTATTATTATCTGCAAAAACCAAGCCAGAAGCCCTCAAGTATTAAAGCCATCAAGCAATCTTATAACAATGTCAACCTCAAACAACAACTTTGATTTCTCAGTCCCATTTTCAGCAATGAAATCTTCAATGGAAGCCTATACCGAGTGGGTGGTATCCCATTTAGCCGAAAAGTACGATTTTGACGCAGCAGAGCAGCTCGCGTCGATTATTCCAATGAAGAATAAATTGTACGAAAAAGTAAGCGAAGATTTCGGAAATGTTGAAGTGAAAACCGCCGCCAAGAAAAGAAAAAGCATCTCGAAAAAGTGCACAATTGTTCTGATCCCATCCGATGAGGAAAAAGCCGAGAAGAAAGCCGAGACAAAAGCTAAGAGAGCGGAAAAAGTCGAAGCAGCTTTGTCCGATGAGGAGAAAGACGCTAGAGCGAAAAAAGCCGAAGACGCTAGAGCGAAAAAAGACGCTGCCGTAGCAGCAGAGGCAGCTTTGTCCGATGAGGAGAAAGACGCTAAAGCGAAAAAAGCCGAAGACGCTAGAGCGAAAAAAGTCGCTGCCGCAGCAGCAGAGGCAGCTTTGTCCGATGAGGAAAAAGAAGCTAGAGCGAAAAAAGCCGAAGACGCTAGAGCGAAAAAAGTCGATGCTGACAAGAAAAAAGCCGATGCCGCAGCAGCAGAGGCAGCTTTGTCCGATGAGGAAAAAGAAGCTAGAACCAAGAAAGCGGAAGAACTCGTCGCTAAAAAAGCCGAAGACGCTATAGCAAAAAAAGCCGATGCTGACAAGAAAAAAGCCGATGCTGACAAGAAAAAAGCAGCCGCCGTAGCAGCAGAGGCAGCATTGACAGATGAGGAAAAAGAAGCTAGAGCGAAAAAAGCCGAAGACGCTAGAGCGAAAAAAGCCGATGCTGACAATAAAAAAGCCGCTGCCGCAGCAGCAGAGGCAGCATTGACAGATGAGGAAAAACAAGCTAGAAACAAGAAAGCGGAAGAACTCATCGCTGAAAAAGCCGCTGCCGCAACTAAAAAAGCCCAAGCCGCAACTAAAAAAGCCGAAGCCTTAACGAAAAAGCTCGAAGCCGCAAGTAAAAAGGTGGAAGCTTCTTTATAAAATATGTTATGTCAAAAAAGCAAAAACCACCACAAAATATGTTATGTCAAAAAAGCAAAAACCACCACAAAATATGTTATGTCAAAAAACCCAAAACCACCACAAAATATGTTATGCCAAAAAAACCCAAAACCACCACAAAATATGTTATATTGACTTGTAAAAAAACACCACAAAAACAAAAAGGAAAAATGCCAACGGCGTTTTCAAAGAAGAGGAAACTTCTTTTTTTTTACTGAAATCGCACCGACTTATCAATATACAAGCAAAAAATGAAAAATTGAAATACTTTTTGTGATTTTTTTATCTGCAACAACCAAGTCAGAAGCCCTCAAGTAAGTATTCAAGTATTCAAGTAACGCGCACAATTTCAAAGTATGTCATCAGCCCCAGAACCAAAAACGTTTGTCTGTGTCTATTGTGAAAAGGAACACAATGACAAAAAACAACTCGTCGAACATCTAGATCTTAGTAGTGATTCTAATTGTTCAATTGTAAAAGATTTTCTATACAAACTTTACAAAGAACGAGAAGCAGCAAGAGAAGAAAAAGAAGAAAAAGAAAAAGAATCCCAAGTAGAAGAAAAACGTAATAATCCAGAAGACCATCCACTTTTCGGGTTACAGCCTGCCCCTCTCACTCGCCAAAGAGCAATATGCCACAGGATTTACTCTGAAAAAGCAAAAGATGGGTCTGATTGTTACTATTACTATGATAATAATGGTGATATTGATGATGATAGCGGTTCAAAACTATGGTATTGTAAAGATTGCAAAATGACCTTTCCGCTCAAAGCGATGATGGAAATACATATCACCAAAAAAATCATCAGCGATGACGACGTTGAATGCAACATTGAAGACAATTATTTGTTTCAATATAACAATACTTTTTAGAAAATACTTTTTAGAAAAAAGTATCGCAAAAAACACCACAAAATAAAAAAGTATCGCAAAAAACACCACAAAATAAAAAAGTATCGCAAAAAACACCACAAAATAAAAAGGAAAAACGCCAACGGCGTTTTCAAAGAAGAGGAAACTTCTTTTTTTTTCGTTTGTTTTTTTTACAAGTCATTTCTTATTTTTATGGCTCATTTCTTTCCTTTACAATGAATGAATCAAAATCCATTCATTATAGTATATTGATTAACAAAAAAGGCGGGAAACATTTATAGGAAGGTGGTAGAATATCACCGACATATCAAAATACAAGCAAATAATGAAAAATTGAAATACTTTTAGTTCATTAATGTTGTAAGTAAAACAGAAGCCCTTACCGACCACCAAAATGGAAACCAAAAACTACACGCAATTAAGCAAAGCAACATTGGAACATCATCAACAACTACAACAAATGCAAGACAAGAACCTCAAAGACTTTCAAAATCTCTCTTACGAAGACAAAGCAAGTAAGATTTGTCAACACATTGACAATGTACTTGAGTATGAAGATTGCCAAGATCAATTCACTCAAGAAGAAACCGAAGCATTGGCAATGAAACTCGCAACTCGATGTACAGCGTATACAAATGAAGAAAAAGAGGTTATGGATCTCTTTTATTCCTATCACGAGGAAGGCATTAATGATGCAGATGTCGAAGTCCAATACATCTATGCTATGACTGCTGGACACGAATTATGGACGAATTATGGAAACGAATTATGGAGTAATTGAAAAAAATATACTTTTTGAGAAAAAATATCGCAACAAAAATATGTTATATTGACTTGTAAAAAAACACCACAAAAATATGTTATATTGACTTGTAAAAAAACACCACAAAAATATGTTATATTGACTTGTAAAAAAACACCACAAAAACAAAAAGGAAAAATGCCAACGGCGTTTTCAAAGAATAGGAAAAATTCTTTTTTTCATAAAATTGAAATACTTTTTCATAAAATTGAAATACTTTTATTGAAGTAATCGTATGCATACACGACTAGACCAGCACAACAATGAACACAAATTTTATCGCATATTTGTCAAATAAATTTTCATTTGATATTACAAATGAACAATTGGAATACTTAAAATCATCTGGTGTAAAAATAGAGAAGCAAAAAACGAGGAAAACAGCACTTGCGAAGGCACATGCGAAGGCGGATAAAGCAATTAAAATGGCAGAGGCAGAGGCAAAGAAAGAAGAAAAAAATTATAAAATGATGAGAAAGTTGTTGAATATCTAGAGAGAAAAAGATAAAAAAAAAAGAAAGGGTGCTCATTTCCTTCTTTTTTTTATCTTTTTATATTTTTGATTTCATTTATGTATACCACGCTGGTTTTGATCTACCTTTATTCCACGTTGCAATCCTTTTTTTTTCTTCTGACATATAATATTTTCTATAGGATTCAACTGCATTTTCACTTTTGTATTCAACAGGCATCGCTAATGCAAACTCGGTCAACCCTTTCTCTTCAAAAGAATAGTCACTTGGCATATTTTCTTTCAATATCATTGCCATCAAATATGACTTGTGGAATTTTGTATCTGGATGTCCGTAACGAAATCGCCATTCAGTATGCAATGCTTCAACCAATTCAAGAGTCCATAGAAAATTCGCCTTTGATTTACGGCACCAAATAGTAACAGGATGATTTTTATGTGCCAGTTTGTATATCTTTTCGTTTATAGGGGCATCAGGGTCCAATACCCTCTTCGCAGAACAAAGCATCTGTACGGCTTCTAATAGTATCTTACTGACGTGTTTATCCATCATAAACATCGCAATTTCGCATTGAATCAAAGAGAGAATAAATATATTCATTGTTGTTTGTTGTTGTTGTTGTTGTTTGTGTTGATTTCAATAATAATAATATAAAATAATTCAATTTTTATATTATTATTATTATCGGTTTCGCACCGACTTCTCAAAATACAAGAGAAAAATGAAAAATTGAAATACTTTTGGGCGTCATTATTATATGCATAAACTAAGCCAGAAGCCCTCAAGTAACCAACCCCGCCAAAGAAGAAGATGATTAGAGCAATCGATATGATTCAAGACCCCGAAACACCAGCACCCACGTCTACATTTTATGTAAACTATCGGTCATTCCTCGTTCCTAAATCGTTAGTATTGAATATGGATGATTATGTCGCGAAACCATACACTAGCCAGTACGACTACGTCAATATCTTTAATCCAACGACACGAAAATATATTCAAGCAAATGTAACTTTTATTGAAAGCGCCGCCGACGAAACCCAATACATTCTCACAAACATCGCCAATAAAAAGTACGACCCATTTGAAATCGCATGCATCATTCGCCACTTTGACGGGACTAAGTTCAAGCACGATACAGAAATGTCACTGACCGATATGACTACATTTATGTATCACATCAACAAGGATGAAACCAGCGTTTCCAACGAAACACCTAACGAAAATATAGTATGTGTTGATTTTCATTTATCCATTGCCGCATTGGAACAGGCGGAAGCTCACTACAACGAATGTAAAGAAACGTTCAAAAGATGTCAAAACGAGTTCCATGTCCAACAAGAAATGTGGAGAGCACATCAGCAACAAGATTTTCGGGATAGGCAACAAACATTTATGGAGCAGCAACAAACACTTAAGAATCGACAACAAGCATTTATGGATCAGCAGCAAGCATTTATTGAGCAGCAACAAGCACAATATGTTCCGTATCAACAAAATACGCCTAGACGCTGTGCGCATCAGCAGCACAGTGATGCAACACCTCAAGAGTTTGAACACAATCAATCAAAAAAGAAAAGAAGTCATATTAAACTTAAAAACAAAAAGTTCAGAAAATTGTTTGAAGAATCAATTCAAGAAGAACCTCAAGAGAGAAATATCACCAATAATAACAACTTTATTGGTGATAGAATGTATGGTCTTACTCAATTAACGGCTACTGATACTCCATCGTTCAAGACTAGCGACGATCAGTATGACGAAAACTATTAAGAATGTTATGCCAAAAAAAAGATGTTATATTGACTTTGCCAAAAACCAAAAACAAAAAGATGTTATATTGACTTTGCCAAAAACCAAAAACAAAAAGATGTTATA